>JAEEGH010013098.1_pt1 | contig 18479 bp, 11 predicted proteins | sample 9134181 | NCBI WGS metagenome assembly JAEEGH01 (sample SAMN16246544, study PRJNA631951) | gut metagenome | biome: gut microbiome; feature: rumen; material: DP-attached | host: Bos | place: Iran: Karaj | collected 2018-10 | reverse complement strand
AAGCCTGCCCGCGAAGTTTCGCAGACGGAGCGCATCCTGTTCCCTATTGTGGGACTGCTGCTGACGACGTTTATCGTTCCGTCCGGTCTGCCCCTGCTGGGAATGCTGTTCTTCGGCAACCTGTTGAAGGAGAGCGGCAAGACCACCCGTCTGGCCAAGACTGCCGGTGCAGCACTGAACGACATCGTGGTGATGCTGTTAGGTCTGACGGTAGGTTGTTCGACGCAGGCTTCCGAGTTCCTGACGATGAACACCATCTACATCTTTGCCATCGGTGCCGGAGCCTTCATCATCGCTACCATGAGCGGTGTATGCTTCGTGAAGCTGATGAACGTGTTCCTGCCGAAGGACAAAAAGCTGAATCCGCTGATTGGTAATGCGGGCGTGAGTGCTGTGCCGATGGCCGCACGTATCTCCAACAACCTCGGACTGGAGTACGACCGCCACAACTTCCTGCTGATGCACGCCATGGGACCGAACGTTGCTGGCGTTATCGGTTCGGCTGTAGCTGCAGGTGCCCTGTTAGGCTTCCTGTCGTAAGTTAACCATGAAGAAAGTCTGCGATTTCATAGCCCGCTGGATGGGTGTGCTGGTATTACTGACTGCTGTTGGCGCTCTGTTATGTCCTGCACCTCTTGGAGCTATTGACACGTGGTATATCAATCCGTTCATCGGACTTATCATGTTCGGCATGGGACTGACACTCTCGGCACACGATTTCCGCGTAGTGTTCAGTCGTCCAAAGGATGTGTTGATGGGCTGTCTGGCTCAGTTTACCATCATGCCCCTCATGGCGTGGCTGTTATCGTTGCTTTTCTCACTTCCCAAAGAATTGGCTCTTGGTATGATTCTCGTTGGTTGTTGTCCTGGTGGCACAGCTTCTAACGTTATCACTTTTTTAGCCAAAGGCGACCTTGCCCTTAGCGTGGGCATGACAGCAACCTCTACCCTGTTGGCGCCCGTTCTTACTCCTTTGCTGGTTTGGTTGCTGGCAGGAACAATGGTTGATGTTGATACCATTGGGATGCTGCAAAGCATTGTCTATGTGGTGATTGCCCCTATTGTAATAGGGCTTCTTTGCCAGCGCCATCTTCCCACCCTTACCCGTCGAATGGTTCCCTATCTGCCTGCTTTTTCCTCCATCATGATTACCCTTACGGTGGGTATCGTTGTTTCCCATACTTCTGACAAGCTGTTGGCAGGAGGATTGCTTATTATCCTTGTAGTTATGCTCCACAACCTGAGTGGACTAGCTTTTGGTTTCACCATTGGCAGACTGCTTCATCTTTCTCGTGAGAAGTGTATTGCAGTCAGCATTGAGGTGGGCATGCAGAATTCAGGGTTAGCCTCCAGTCTTGCAGTACTGCACTTCGCAGCCTTCCCTCTTGCTACAATTCCTGGTGCCATCTTCAGTGTATGGCATAACATCAGCGGTGCTCTGGTAGCCAAGTGGTATACCAGATAATTTATCTACCAACAAACAAGATTATTCATTCACAGCTCCACAATGAGGACATTCTCCTTTATGACGAAGGGGCGTGCCACAATGGCCACAATGGTATGGGAAGTGGGTGACGTGGAAATAGACGTGAAGGGCGAAATAGATATAGGCGACAAGCAAGAGATAGCCTATATAATATAAGGTGGTAATGCTGAACACAACATAATTGACAGCACAGACAGCCACAAGACCTATAAGATAAAGAAGGGCATCAGCAGTTGGCAAACGTCGTACAGCCTCATCGAAAGCAGCAATACTGACAATAATCATCGCCCATACAGAGGCAATGAAGATGCCAAGATGCCAAGGAAGGGCAAAGGGATTGAGCGAGGGATGGTAATAGAAATGACGCCAGGACTCTGCGCCAAACATCTGGATGCTGGCATAAAGTGTGGCTGAGAAGGCGATAAGGATACAAAGAAGTGTAGGATAGGGAGAATCTATATCATGGAAATGTACGATATAGGCATTGTGGCGAAGGAGTCGACGCATAGCATAAAGACTGGCTGCTACCACACAAAGTCCCATGAAAAGCAGCAGGTGGTTGTTGGTAAAGAGGTCGATGAACTGCGAGATAGGGTCGTCAGGAGAAACGCCCTCCAATAATTCACACTCACGAATCCAACCTTGCGTAATCTGGTCGCGGGCAACCTTAACCCAAACAGAGTCTATCGTATCTGTGGGTACGGTCTCAATATCAGCAACGACAATACGCTCACCACGAACAACATAAAGCGTATCAAAAGCCATATCGGGCAAAGCGTCAGCCAGTGGCAACTGGGAAGCATTCACCACAAAATTATAGTTTTGCGAATAATGGTGGGTGGTAGAGAAGGAAATGGAATCTATCTGCTGTTTGGTCAAGTCCCATGCATCAGGAGTCCGCTGTCCATGATTGTAACAGGAGGCTAACAGGATAGAGAAGCACAAGAGACTTATAACCTGACAAAAGCGATGATAAAAACCCTTACTCTGCATAGACATTCATTTGACAATGACGACAATCAAACTCTAAGCGGAAACGACGTCCATCGCCTAAGCGCAAGAACAACGGTTCTTTCCATTGAGGCGCACGTCCACCATGCTTCACACAATAGCCTAATGCATAGCGCAGGCAATGGCGACATTGCATCAGCAAACCATGACGAGGGGGCTGTAACTCGAAAGCTGGTTCTATGTGTTTTAAACCATGAGCAGCATAGAAAGCCTGAGCCTCACGATTGGCTATGTTGTAAAGATAGCCTGGAGAATAGGCGGGAGGACTAGAAAGACTGGAATCACTAGAAGACCTAGATAATCTAGAATTACTTGATAAACTAGAATTACTTGATAAACTAGAAGAAATCGCCTCTACCCATTGCCGACGAAGATCAGCCAACAAACTGCTTGGAATAAAATAGTTGAAATCAGCAGGAAGCTCTACCCCACTACACTCATAAGGTGTTCCACCTAAACGGGACAATTGACGCTCAATATTCTCGCGCTGTGGTTTCTCTGCCATCTGGTGTTCGCAAGCAATGCTTACCTGACAGCCTTCACCACTCAGGGAAAAACCATCGGGAGTAACTGAAAGTGAGAATTTTACAGGAATCTTACGGGAACTGCTTGGGCGAGAGAGCAGGCGTTCAAACTCTTGGTCGTTGTTGCGATAGAGCGCCATACCAGGACGCAAGGTTCGTGGCATCTGCTGAGGGAAAAGGCGATTGCCTTGTGCCCTGTTAACACGGAAGCCCTGCAACTCACGGTCTGCATCTATATAACAGAGGCCATCGCCATTGGCAAAAGCGGCTGTTCCTGCCACATTGAACGAGTCGCGACGTATCTCTTTAACGGTTCCCACAAACTCACCCATAGCTTTAGGCGTATCGGGCGAGAAGATGTCTGGTTGGCGACCTTGTAGGAAATAGGTGGTAAAGCCACGGTTGAACGTCTTGCGAAGGTTGGGTGTAAAGGTATAGGTACAATGTCCCTTGGAGGCTCGCTGATAATCATGAGGATGCTTGGCTATGAAGGCATCCAGTTGCTGACTATATGCTGCCACAACATTCTTGACATAAGTAACATCCTTCAATCTTCCTTCTATCTTAAAAGAAGTTGCACCTGCAGAAATCAACTCTTCAAGATGATTCAACTGGTTCATATCTTTTAAAGATAAAAGGTGACGCTGATGTTCTATTTCACGACCTTCGGCATCCAGTAAATCGAACTTCATGCGACAGAACTGGGCACAGGCTCCACGATTGGCAGAACGTGAAAAACAATGTTGTGAGGCATAACAGAGTCCGCTATAACTGACACACAGAGCACCATGCACGAACACTTCCAATTCCACATCAGGCACTTCACGATGAATCTCGGCAATCTCTGCTACTGATAATTCGCGAGCCAAGACAACACGACGAAAGCCCAGGGAACGTAACCATCGTACTTTTTCTGGAGTTCGGTTATCCGTCTGCGTGGAGGCATGAAGGGGAATATGAGAGTTTAGAAGGGACATATCTTGAGTCAAGACGGCATCAACACCAACCTCTTCGAGTTCGCGGATAAGTTGCTTTACCGGCTCCAACTCATCATCATAAATGATCGTGTTAACAGTAACATAAACACGAACATCAAACTGATGAGCATACTGGCAGAGCTGGCGTATATCATCTACGCTATTGCCGACAGCTGCACGGGCTCCGAAACGGGGAGCTCCAATATAGACTGCATCAGCTCCATGGTCAATAGCAGCTAAGCCACACTCAAGATTCTTGGCAGGTGCCAGCAACTCAAGATTTGTCATCACTCAATCTTATTGATATCGAAAGGAGTCTCCTGATAGACGTAATAGTTAATCCAGTTGTTGTAAAGCAGGTTGGCATGAGCACGCCAAGTAACCAAAGGATGTTGCTCAGGGTCATCTTGATAATAATAATGACGAGGCAATTCCACGTCGTCACGAATATCACGATCACGACGATACTCCCTATCAAGCGTATCGGGAGCATACTCCAAATGACCCGTGATAAAGAACTCACGACCATTGCGTGCCATCACCATGCTGACACCACACTCTGGACTCTCTGCAATAAGTGTCAGGTCTGGATTACGGAGTATGTCATCACGGTGTATTTCTGTATGTCGGCTATGCGGCATCTGGAACACATCGTCGAAACCACGGAAGATGGGCAACTGGGGGTCTAAGGTGTGCTGAGGGAAGATGCCAAACATCTTCTTCTGCAACGGGTATTTGGGAATACCATAGTGATAGTAAAGTCCTGCCTGCGCAGCCCAACATATATATAAGGTACTTGTGACGTGCGTGCGAGCCCAATCAAAAATATCCGTCATCTCGTCCCAATAGGTAACATCCTCAAACTCCAATTGTTCCACAGGGGCACCCGTGATAATCATTCCATCGAACTTCTCCTTACGCATCTCTGCAAAGTCACGATAGAACATCATCATGTGTTCGATAGGGGTATTCTTGGGTGTATGACTCTTGAGCTTCATGAAACTTATCTCCAACTGAAGCGGTGTATTTGAGAGCAGACGAATAAGATCAGTCTCCGTAGTAATCTTCAGCGGCATAAGGTTCAGAATAACTATCTTCAGCGGACGGATATCCTGCATATGTGCACGAGAATCATCCATCACGAAGATATTCTCGTGTTTCAACAGCTCAATAGCCGGCAGTTTATCTGGTAATCTTAAAGGCATAAGTCAATATGTGCTTACTTGTCAATATGGAAAACACAGGTGGAGACATTATCAAAGCCTCCCGCCTCGATTGCTGCTTCACATAACTGATTGGCTGACTTATTAGCTACCATCAATTCCTCAATCTCTGAATCGGTAATCATATCATTCAAACCATCGGAGCAAAGAAGATAAGCATCACCAGGAAGCACATCGTTAGTAAACTCATAGAAATCAATATAGGAGTTCTGAATGCCAGCACCAATGCAATTGGTAATAACATTGGAATGGCGTTGGGTTCCATCGTTCTTAAGCAGTGAATGGTCAGTAGTTAACTGGGTAAGCTGTCCATCACGCAAACGATAGAGGCGACTATCTCCACAATTCATCCAATAATAATGTCCACAAAAATAAAGTACGCCAACCAATGTAGTTCCCATCTCAAGCTTGGAAGAATCCATGAGACCATGGGAATTTACTCTCTTATTAATCGTGTCAATCCATTCTGCCATCATCTCATTCATCTCACCAGGAGTCAGTCCATGAGGCAAATCATTGATAAAAAACTTGAGATTAGAAAGAACTTCCTCACTGGCTACCTCACCAGCATTATGTCCTCCCATTCCATCTGCTATAGCAACGATAAAACGGTCGGTGTTCTCTGTCATAAACTCGGTCTTGTACGCGTCACTGCGTAACAACTTGTCGAAAGCCAGCACCATGTCTTCATTATTACTCCTGACACAACCTATACGGCTGGCTGCTGTTAATACTATTCTACTCATTTATTCAGTTTATACTTACTTGCAAATTAATATTAGCAAGGGTGACGATGTCGCCACTCTTGAGGGACATAGGAACGTCCGGTTGAACCTCGCGCTGATTAAGTTTTGTACCATTGGATGAATGCTTATCAATAACGCACCATCCTGTATCAGGCTTATAGATTAGTTGAGCATGCACACCAGAAATGTACATATTGCCTTCGAACAACTGCTGATAAGGTCCTTGGCGACGTCCGATGATAGCGCCATTAACGCCTACCATACGAATGTCGAGCGTAGGATTATAGAGTGTGAGGGTTGGAATGCCGGACTGTGCAGGTAACTGAGCCCCCTCTGCAACCCTATGAGGAGCTTCCGCAAAAGGCTCTCTGTGACTCGTAGCCATATTGGCATAGGACTGAGAAACGAACTGCTGACGCTGGCTGCGCTGTTGTTCCAATTCATCATAGCTGACCATAAGTCCTCCACAATGAGTACAACGACGTCCCATACCCACACGTCCGCAATTACTGCAGTAAACGAGTTCTTGACCACACTGATCACAATAGCGTGAATCGTCCTCAATCTCTTCTTTACAACTTGGGCATATAATCATAGTTATTCTTTAATATCTTCTGGCAAAATCAGTTGATAGGTCTCTTGTGTAACTTCCGATGGTGACATCAAGCTGACACGCAAAGAGAGCTGCTGAATAGTTGAATCCAACAGATTGCGCATCTCACGGGCATTGCCAAAGTTCTTATTCTTATTGTAAACCATATGAGCGGTGACATCCAAAAGTCTGGATTTTGCCTCATCCGACAGCTTGTAGTTGTCTTTGGAAGCCATCTTGATATAGATTTCACTCAACTCGTCGGCAGTATAGTCATCAATATGCATCTTATGAGAGAAGCGACTGGCCAATCCAGGATTGACAGCCAGGAAGTTCTCCATCTCGTCACGATAACCTGCAGCAACAACGACAAACTTACCACGATCATCCTCCATACGCTTCATCAGTGTGTCTATTGCTTCCTTGCCATAAGGATCGTTCTCCGCAGAGAGCGTATAGGCTTCATCAATGAACAGAATACCACCCATTGCTTTGTCACACATGTTATTGACAATCTTTGGTGTTTCACCCATATACTTACCAACAAGAGTAGCACGGCTGGCTTCAATAACGCGACTGGTTGGAAGAATCTCCATAGACTGAAGCACCTCACCCATCTTACGGGCAATAGAAGTCTTACCAGTACCTGGATTACCTGTAAGAATGAAGTTCATAGCCATCTGCTGAACCTTACCGGCACCCAAAGCAGCACGCTGTTTCATAAACATACTCTGAACTGCCAAACGACGAATCAAATTCTTGACAGAAAGCATGCCGATGAAGTCGTCGAGTTCGTTGAGCACCTCGTCGAGTGGACGAATCTTTTCGCTCTGTCCCACAGCCAAATCAGCAACCGTAATACGATACATGTCTTCATTGGTGAAATTGGGATTGTTCATCTCCGTTATCAAGCGCTGACTCTGTCTCTCAACAGCCTGGTCGAAAATACGGCGTGCCTCACGAGCATTTCCGAAATTCTTATCACGACGCAGATAAAGTTGTTCGAATTGGCGATGGATAGCGCCACGCGTTTCTTCGTCCACCGTAAATTTCTTGCCACTGGCAAGGTTGATGAAGATTTGTGTCAACTCATCTGGTGTATAATCCTCAAAATGGATAGTCTGTGTAAAGCGACTCTTCAATCCTGGGTTCGTGTCGATAAAGTCATGCATATTGTCAGTATAACCAGCGACTATACAGATGAACTTTCCACGATCATCTTCCAGGCGTTTCAACAAAGTATCTATAGCCTCTGAACCAAAACTGTCTTGATCGTTAGACTTCAAGGTATAGGCCTCGTCAATGAAGAGAACGCCACCCATTGCCGAGTCGATAAGCTGGTTGGTCTTAATAGCTGTCTGACCAGAATAACCAGCAACAAGTTTTGAACGGTCAGCCTCAACCAATTGTCCACGGGAAAGGATACCAAGACTACGGAATACATCTGCCATAATGCGAGCAACAGTTGTCTTACCAGTTCCGGGATTACCCGTAAAGACATAGTGCTTGCCTTGGAAAGTATTGCTTTCGCCACGACGAATCTGCAGATTGAGGAAGGCTGCAAGATTGGATATTTCTTTCTTGACAGAAGCCAGTCCAACCATACCATCAAGCTTAGCCAGACATTCTGTATAGTCAACAGCCTTAGGAGCCTCATACGGAATATCGTCGACGGTAATGGTCATCAGCTGTTCATTAGAAAGCGTAGAGATATCCACCGTCTGCAGACGCTCAGCCTGCTTAGCCACAATCTTATCGAAGAGCTGACGCATGGTACGTCCGTTGGCAAAGTCTTTCTCACGGGCATTATAAATCTCGGTAATCATCTTGAGCGTCAACTCCTGAGCATCGGGAGCAAAGCGGTACTTCTTCTCCTGAGCGAAGACCTCCATAATCTGATAGAGCTGATCAGGTGTGTAGTCGTCAATGTTGAGGAAATAGCTAAAACGACTGCGGAAGCCAACATTGATACGGAAGAGGTTTTCCATCTCCGTGCGATAACCTGCAGCAATCACTACAAACTTTCCACGGTCGTCTTCCATACGTTTCATCAGCTGCTCCAAAGCCTGTGCACCCTGATTGTCGCGCTCGCCACTCTGGCTAAGAGGAGCCAATGTATAGGCCTCGTCAACAAAGAGGATACCACCCATAGCTTTATCGCAAAGGCTGTCCACCACCTTGGGAGTTTCACCTTGATAGGGGCTAACCATCTTAGAACGGTCAACCTCAACAACATGTCCACTATCCAGATAGCCAATAGACTCAAGTATCTCACCCAGCTTACGGGCAATGGTGGTCTTACCTGTACCAGGATTACCAGTAAGGACAATATGAATACCCATCTTCTCTTGCTCGCCTAAGCCACGCTGGGCACGCTCGACATTGTTATGAACGGTAAGGGCTATCTCACGAACAGCCTGTTTCACCTCATCCATACCAATGTAGTGGTCAAGATCGCCAAGGATATCATCCAGAGAACGCTCCTCAGGAACATAGCCACGAATGTCTCTCTCCTCAACCATTGAAGCTGCTGTTCCACGACTAATGAAAGAGGTAAAGATGTCTTCTGCTGTCTTGACAGCTACATGTGCATAACCAAATGTTTCATCCTTAGTCTTCAGCAGATATTGGAACAGACGCTGTAGACGATGCTCGGCTTCAGGAGTATAGGCGGCAATACCATACTTGGTACGCAGCTCCAGTTTACAGATCTCGCAAAGTTCCTGGAAACCAGGAATGGGCAATCGGAAGGTATATTTGAAACGGTTCTGTGCTGCAGGGTTGGCAGCCAGGAAGTCGTCAAGACCTTTGGGAAGACCTGCCATAATAACAATGGGGTTCTCATCCCACTTATCCATCTCGACAAAAAGCTTATCAAGCGGATTCACCTGATTGGAATAGCGATCTGGCAATAATTTCTGAACATTATCGAAGAAAAGGATACCTCCCCTAGCCTTCTGTACATTCTCATCCCACTTTTCAACAAAACGCTGATAGTCGACTGCATCGACCATCGTCAGTTGGGGCTTCTCGATAATCCTATACTGGTAAAAATAGTCACGGATGATTTCAGCCAAAGCTGTCTTACCTGTACCTGTCTCACCAATAATAATGGTATTCACACTCAGACGGACATTAATAACATCCTTTCGAGTGTGCAGATAGGTGTAGGTGTCGACAACATTCTTCAACTGTTTCTTCACCTCGTCAAGTCCGATCATACGGTCTAGTACATTCTGCGATACCAGTGGCTGACCACAGTACTTACAGAACTTGGCTATAGATCGGTTCTCTTTTTGACAATGCTCACAAACCATATTCTTATTCTACATCTTTCTGTAATTGTTTAATAACCCCGGTTGGATTAATCTTAACGTTACCAAATTCGGGATGACGATTCAACAGCTTCGGACTGATAATAATCATTTCCAAAACCAACAAGGCTAATAGCATACTCCACAAGATATAGTGAAGCACGGACTCACCACTGATAGAACGGATCTGATTAGTCACGTCATCGAGCATATTGAACTTAGAACCCTTAAACTTAAACGACTTCTGTTTGAAGGTATAATAAAGGGGCTCTAGGAGTTCTGACTTGATATCGTCTTCCATCACTTCGTTAACCAACTGATTGTCACCACGGGAATCACTACGGAAATCAGTCAGGTGGCAAATCAGCATATATATTAAGGTAATAACGATAATGGCTGGAACTAACATGGACGGATGGTTCATATTAACAAACTTCAAGACCAATACGGTAATATAGGACGAGAAGTAACCTAACAGTCCCCACAAACAGGAGAGCACGAAACCATATCCACGGAAGAAAGCTCGCATACCAACAATGATAGCAGTCATGCCACCAAGAGGCAGAGAGATGGTTAGGAGCGTATGACTGAAGACATATTCACGATTGTTGATGCCCAGCAAAGCGACCATGCCAATCCACAAGGCACAAAGCACATAGTAGGTAAGGCGCCACATATTCTCCTTAGCACGAGCACGATGATAGTTAGTACGTACCTCCTTATATTTTTTGGCCGTTTCATCCTTAGCCGTGACATAACGCTTATAATACCTTTGGTTATGGTCTATCTCACCGATGTCAAGCAACCACTTCTCCAAAGTGCGTTCATAACTATATGTCTCATTAAAGTCCTCATTGGGATCTTCATGGAAGAACACAGACATCCACTGGCTTAATGCACCACGCTTGATTTCAGGAATCAATGCTGGGCGATGAGCCAACTTGTCGAAGTTACGTCCATCTCTCAATTCCAATCCATCTTGAAGAATATAAGTTGGATGAGCACCTAATATACGACAGAAACGATAGGCTGCCGTACGAAGGTCATAGGCGCTAAGGCGTTCACGATTTTCCTCACTTCGCAAATCAAAGCAAGCACGGCACTGACTGAGTGGTTCAAACCAGCCATGCAACTGAGCAAAATAGGCAAAACGACCGTCAGCACTGGAATAGTCACTAATTACTTCAGCGAATTCTTCATCAGTAAGGTGCTGCCATTGTCTCATCTGTTCGCAAAGTATTTCACCTACCTTTTGTGGAGTATCTGCATCACGAAGGTCATAGGCAGCATCACGATCTATGTTATAAAGGACCCTATAACCCAACGAGCGAGTAGGTTTCTGACCTTGTGTCATGATACGAAGAGCTTCGCAGGCCATCTTGTCCTCATGACTATACATCCAAGAAAGCAGACGTCCATCGCTCAAACTGATCCACTCATCCTCTGAACAATTCTCATAACCAAATGAATGAACGATTTCCGTCAGGTTATTAGAAGGATATTTAGGCAAGAAAGGTATCTCATTATCTATCTCGTAGATGGTTTTCAAAATAGCAATACGCATCTCGGATGGATCATCAGTATTAAAATACCCACGCACACGATTGATATCAACCTTGGTATGAGACTCGATATACAGGAACAAAGTATCGTTTGGATTCCTCAATGCCAGGATATACTCTTCCTGATAACTGAGCACAGAAATAGCGACACTATGAATATCATCACAAAGATTGCCATGAACATCCTTATAAGGATAAGTGGGCTCCATCACGTAAACAGCAGCCATCAAACCTGCTCTTTGGTCAACAGGATAACGATTTGTTACGATATCCTTGACCGCAGAACTGAGTTTGACATTTCCACTCTGTTCCAACCAACTAGCAATACGTCCGTTATATAAGTAACTGATAGCCAATCGCTCATTATCGAGCAACAAGGGAATAAGTTCATGAACATTATCTGCTACAAGATTCTGCTCAGGATCGACTACGAAACTGCGATACTTCAACAAAGGAGAAGACACATCGACTTTGACATCCTCACCCAAGAACCAGCGTTCAACCTCTTCATAACCCCAACGACTCTGAGGATTAACGGCTGTCAGACCCTGAATAATCATCTTCACACGGTCAGGCAGTTCGTTCATACGAGGCAGACGTCCTTCATTCTTTTTACGCATCATGACACGCTCATTCTGGCTCAAGGGATTCTCACCCAACCAAAGCGACATCAGCGTAATACCAAGTGAATAGAAATCGACGGAAGGAGTTATCTCAACCTCACCATCTATCACGTCGGTATACATCTCGGGAGCAGCAAAAACTGGTGTACGAGCCTGAGTAGTTCTATGCATGCGTTCTTCGCCTTCCATGATACTGGAAATACCGAAGTCACCCAAAACAACCTCCTTATGATCCTTGTCACGGAAAAAATAGTTGCTGGGCTTGATATCTTTGTGAATGATATTGTTGTTATGGCAATAAGCCAAAGCAGCAGCAGCTTGAAGGGCAATACGACGGAACTGCACAAAATTGCCGTCCAGGTCATATTCAGCCAGCGTACCACCACGAAGGTATTCCATTAACTCATAATCGCGATTTTTACCGTCAACATAAGTCTTACCGTAGTCAACAACACGAACCAGCATCTCCATATTGAAGTTCTGCACAATGCGCATCAACTGCTTCTTGATGGTAAAATTGGGATAGTATATCTTCAATACCATTTCCCCTTCTTCACCATGAACCAAGTATACCTGGGCTTCACCGGAATTATCACTAAGGCACTTGATACCACGATAGATACGACCCTTCAATATAAAATCGCCATCACCGGCTTGTGAGTCATCGGCAACACTACCAGGTCTTACCGTTGTTTCGATATTACTCTTGGAGTTTGTCGGTGCTGCATCCACACGAATGGTTGCGCCAATATCTGGTTTTCTTATGGTCTCGTCCATAAAACTTTATTTGTCGTCTTTAATTTCTTCTTTACTATTCTTTCCTAACACAACCCACTTGCCACCAAGATGAGGCTTAGCACATCCGCAAGGACTGCTATGCATAGCATGCTTGTAATTGCAGACCCAAGCCAAACGAACACCCTGAGGCTTGCAAGCCATCGCAAAGTTACGGGCTTTGACTGGTGATGAAGTGGGAACAACAGCCAACTTGTCAAGGATAGCCGACAGCATCTTAATCTTGACCATTTTCTGCTCCTCAAGTTCTTCGCGGGTCATGCGTTTAGACTCCACTTTGGGAATGACAGGAATTTCAATTCCTTCATCCTTAGCCAAGAGAGACAATACACGCTCACGGAGTCTGGCATTCATCTGTTCACGCACAATATCGCGCTCAGAATTATAGGGAAGTGCATTTTCAAGATTGGAGTAATCGCGAACTATTTCAAGCAATTCCTGATAATCAGGATTTAGCTGCAGCTGTTTAACCAACATACGGGCTTCTTCCGTCAAAGCAGCCCCACACTTCTTGCAAAAAGCAAATTCGTTCAGGGTATGACAAGTGGGACAAACGATACCGCCACGAGGACTACCGCAATCGGGACAATATGGTTCAATACCTGAAAGATGGGAGCCACAGAAAGAACAAACATCTTTCTTGATATAGTGATGACATGATTCGCAAAAGTCAGCGTCAGGGTCCATCTCTGCTCCACAATGTGGACATATCATTTTACTGATGGGTTGACCACATCGGGCACAGAACATTGCCTCAAGTTCGTTAATTGCGCCACAGTAAGGACACGGGCGACCTGCAGCCTGAGCTTGCTTTTGAGCCATTTGCATCTGCATAGGACCTTGTTCAGGTCGTGCGCCACGCTCAAAAACCTGCTGAGGTCTCACGCTTCTTTGCGTTTTTTCGATATCTGAATTGTTATCAAACATAATAGTAGTAGGTATAATTGTTGCAAAGATAATAATTTTTTCAGAAACACAAAAAAAACCGCCGTAAATTTTATATTTACGACGGCATTTTTATCAATTTTGACAAATTACATTACCAAAGGGGCAGACGTTCCGACTTTGGAATGAACATTTTATCGCCTTCTTTAACGCCAAAAGCATCGTACCACATGTCGATGTGAGGCAGGGCTCCATTGACACGGAAACGACCCAAAGAATGAGGATCGCTCTTGGTACGATTACGGATTTCAGCCTCTGTAATATTGCCTGCCCAAACACCAGCATAGGCAAGGAAGAAACGTTGGTCAGGTGTCAACCCGTCAATAACGGGAAGAGGATTGCGCTTTGTTGCGTTCTTATAAGCATACCAAGCTACCTGAAGTCCACCATGATCAGCAAGGTTTTCACCTAGGGTCAGACGACCATTCGCATTGAGATCGGGAAGCACCTTTATCTTTGAGAAGAAATCAGCATACTTATCAGTTCTCAAAGTAAAGTTCTTTCCATCTTCAGAAGTCCACCAATCATGCATATTTCCATCCTTATCATAGCGACGACCCTGGTCATCAAATCCATGGGTCATTTCATGCCCAATTACTACACCAATTGCGCCATAGTTAAAGGCATCGTCAGCCGTTGCATCAAAGAACGGAACTTGCAGAATACCAGCAGGAAAGCAAATCTCATTGGTGGTTGGATTATAGTATGCATTTACCGTTTGCGGAGTCATATGCCAATCATCACGATCAACAGGTTTTCCAGCTGTATGATTGATACGCCACGCAGTCCAAAAACGGGCACACTCCTTCATGTTCTCATAGTATGATTTTTTCGCATCAATTTTAAGAGAAGACATGTCTGTCCAACGATCGGGATATCCTATCTTTACATAGAAAGTATTAAGCTTCAAAAGAGCATTCACTTTCGTCGAATCGTCCATCCAATCCTGAGCAGCAATACGTTCGCCAAGAGCAATACGCAGATTCTCTACCAAAGTCTTCATGCGCTCTTTAGAAGAGGCGGGGAAATACTTCTTCACATAGATGCGACCTAAAGCCTCACCCATAACGCCCTGCACCTGATTGGTTGCACGACGCCACAGGGGATGATCTTGCTGGCGACCCGAGAACACTTTACCATAGAATTCGAAGTTCTCTGCACGAACAGCATCGTTCAGATAGCCTGTAGCAGAATCGATAAGTCCCCACTCCATCACGTCACGATATTCAGCAGCAGTCATCTCTGCAAAGATTTTGTCTGCAGCAGCCATAAACTCTGGCTGACCAACAACCATCTCCTGAATGTATTCGGTCTTGATGCCTTTTGCATTCATCTGCTTCTCCAGTTGGAAGTGGGGATAGTTGGCATCAAACTCCTTGAGGGTCATCTTGTGATAGTTGGCAATAGGATCACGAAGTTCTGTACGAGATTTAGAAACCTTAGCGAGTGCTGTCTCAATCTTGAGAATGTTTTTCATTTTCTTCTCGGCAGCACCCTTCTTGAAGCCAAAGAGTTGGAACATATTGACAATATGCTTCTTGTAGGCTTCGCGAATCTTCTTTGTAGCCTCATCGTTCTCCAGATAATAATCCTTCTGTCCAAGTGTCAGACCGCTCTGATAGATATTCAGGATATTCTCCGTAGCATTCTTCTCGTCAGCACCGATATAGGCACCAAAGATTTCTGAATCACCATAAGGCATCATCGCGAGTTGCACCTTAAACAACTGCTCCTTGTTCTTAGCGTTCTCCAAAGCTTTCAAATCGTCCATGATTGGAGCAACGCCATCTTTCTCTCTGCGTACAGAGTCCATAGCCAATTTGTAAAGGTCACTCAACTGCTGCTCTACACTTCCCTGGGGATAGGTGTTCTCCAACAGTTCTTTCAGAATACCATTGATACGTTTGTTGTTGTCTTCACCCAAACGGTCAAAACTGCCATAACGTGAATAGGCAGCGGGCAGCGGATTGGCTTTCATCCATCCGCCACAGGCATACTCGTAGAAGTCGTCAGCAGGGCGCACACTTGTATCAAGATCGTTCAGGTTAATACCTGAGCGAAGCTGTGCTGATGCTGCGACTGTCATTGTAGTTAATGCCATAACAATCAGTAATTTTTTCATCTTGTTTAGTTATTATTAATTAGAAATGTTTTCCAATTCCTCTGAGAGTCGTTCCCAGCGTTCCACCTCTTCATCTAATGCTTTCTTCGTCGTGGTGTATTCTGTGACAAACTCCATATTTGAGGCGTTCTCAGGTTTCATCAGCAGATCATCAAGTTCTTTCAGTCTTCGTTCCATATTGCTGATTTTCCTTTCAGACTCCTCCACAGCCTTTTCAGCCTTACGTATCCGCTTTTGCTCTTCCTTGCGCTCAGCATAACTCTGGGCATTGGGACTTGGAGAGCTAGAACTACTAGGACTACTAGAAACACTCGTATTAGGCGAATTTGGCGCACTCTGCAACTGTGAAAGCTCAGAAATATTCCTGCTCTGCAAGAAATCATAGATACCTCCCAGGTGTTCCTTCACTTTACCACCACCAAACTCATAGACCTTCGTAACGAGACCATCAAGGAACTCACGGTCGTGGGAAACCACAATAGCCGTACCGTCAAAGGCACGGATGGCCTCTTTCAGTACATCCTTGGAAGCCATATCCAAATGGTTTGTAGGCTCATCAAGAATTAATAGATTCGATTTAGAAAGCATAAGCTTCGCAAGTGAAACTCTACCTCTTTCTCCACCGGATAAGTCACTAATTCGTTTGAAAACATCATCCTCTGTAAACATAAAAGCCGCAAGCGTATTACGAACTTTTGTCTCTGTTAAAAACGGATATGCATCATGAATCTCACTAAATATAGTATTTGACTCTGTCAGCCCCTGCTGCTCCTGATCATAATAGCCAACAGTAACATTGGCGCCAAATCTAATCTCTCCAGACTCAAAATCAGTCAAACTATTAATACACTTTAAAATGGTGGTTTTACCAGTTCCATTATCTCCAAGAATCGCAATTCTATCCCCTTTATGAACTTCAAAAGATAAATCAGTAAAAATATTCTTATCCTCGTATGATTTAGTAACATGAGAAAATTCAAGAACATCTTTACCACTTTCTTTTTCTATTTCCAGAGTAAGACGCATCTTTGGCGCATCCTTATCAGGAGCATCCATAACCTCCATCTTGTCCAAGGTCTTTTTTCTGCTTTCCGCCCTTTTAATTGACTTCTCGCGATTAAAAGATTGAAGCTTTTCGATCACAGCCTTCTGATGCTCAATTTCCTTTTGTTGCTTTTCATATGAACGCTCATAAGTAATCTGTGCGATTTCTTTTTGAGATACAAAGGAAGTATAATTTCCAGTGTAAACTGAGGTTCTACCATATGATAAATCCACAACATGATCAACTATTTTATCCAAGAAATATCTATCATGAGCAACAATAACAACTGCACCCTTATAAGCTGACAAATACCCCTCAAGCCAAACAATTGATTTCAAATCCAAATGGTTAATTGGCTCATCCAGAAGTAATAAGTCAGGTGTAGAGGCAAGTAAACGACCCAAACTAACTCGAGTTTTTTGTCCACCCGAAAGTTCATCCATGCTCTTTTCAAAGTCCTCTTGTTCGAAACCAAGTCCTTTAAGAATACCAGTAGCCTCTGATCTAAACGTATAGCCACCCTGCAAATCAAATTGATGTTGTAGTTTATGATAATTATCCATAAAGCTAGTTAATTCAGCTTCAGGCACCTGGCTCATTTCCTGTTCCATATCAAAAAGACGCTTTTCCATTAAAAGCAAATCTTCTCTAGCCGACAAGACTGTATCGAGAATATTACTTCCAAATGAATCTTCTTGATATTGGGCAAGATAGCCCATTGTAGCGTCTTTTTTAAGAGTCACTTCACCATCATCTGGATTAAGCTCGCCGATAAGAATTTTTAGTAAGGTAGATTTACCCGTACCATTATTCCCGACAATGGCAACCTTCGAGCCCTCATCAACGGTAAAAGTTGCGTCCTTTATGATGCTATCTTCTCCAAATGATTTAAAAATATGAGAAACATTTAATAACATAACCAATCCTTAAAAAATGCGCCTGACAAATCGCCAGGCGCACTTAAAAACAATTTAATAATAATTAGTTTTCAACGTCCTTGATAGAGAAGCTAATACGTCCCATCTTGTCCTTGCCAAGGCATACAACCTTAACAGTATCACCAAGAGTAAGTACATCTTCAACTCTGTCAATTCTTTCTTTAGCAATCTTTGAAATGTGAACCATTCCCTCTTTGCCTGGAGCAAATTCAACAAATGCACCGAACTCTTTGATGCTTACAACTTTACCTGTAAGAATCTGGCCCTGCTCGAAATCAGTTGTAATGATTTCAATCATGCGCTTAGCTTCTTCCATCTTAGCTGCATCTGTACCGCAGATAGAAACATTGCCCTCATCTGTAATATCAATCTTAACATCGCATCTTGCAATGATTTCGTTGATTGTCTTTCCGCGCTGTCCAACAACATCACCAATCTTCTCTGGATCGATAGAAAGCTGAATAATCTTTGGAGCGTACTCGCCAACTTCCTTACGTGGCTCAGCAATAGCCTTGCTCATGCAGTTGTCCATGATGAAGAATCTAGCCTCACGGCAACGAGCGATAGCACCCTCAA
>JAEEGH010013094.1_pt1 | contig 18482 bp, 14 predicted proteins | sample 9134181 | NCBI WGS metagenome assembly JAEEGH01 (sample SAMN16246544, study PRJNA631951) | gut metagenome | biome: gut microbiome; feature: rumen; material: DP-attached | host: Bos | place: Iran: Karaj | collected 2018-10 | reverse complement strand
TCGAACGGCTTCTCCCGCACTATTGCTACAAATACGGTGCCGACGCATATGAATTCTGGGGCGCCACATGGTTCACCATCGATCCATGGAAATACGGATGGCATGCCTACATCAAGCAGACATCCGCACCGCACATCAAGCCGTCATGGACACGCTATCCCAATGGCGACGGCTATCTTATGTATCCTGGAATCGCCGTGTCCGACGGCAGACCCATCTCCTCCATCCGTCTCGAAGCCGCCCGTGACGGTGTCGAAGACTACGAATATCTCCAAAAGGTCAAATTCCTCTTCCGCGCAAAGGAAAACCACCGCGCTCTCGAAGCGCGCGACATCATCGAGGAGGCGGAAAAGCTTATCAGCATGCCGTCCGCCGGCGGACGTTTCAGCACGAAGATCCTTCCGGATCCGGACGCCCTCTACGTCCTCCGCTACCGCATGGGCAACTTCCTGAACCGATAATGTCATTTCCAACGACAATCTAATCACGATTGACAACATCCCGCGATTCTTTCTCAAGAAGAAACGCGGGATTTTTTTTGCATTTTTATATTGACATTTATCAATACATATTGTAAATTGTGAATTGGAATCAAAAAATGTAAAAATATTCTCTTGGAATCCAAAGAATAAACCAAAGGAGCCAAACATGAAAAAAGTCCTGCAATTCACACTGATCGAGTTGCTGGTGGTCATCGCGATCATCGCGATTTTGGCCGCCATGCTGCTCCCCGCCCTCGCAAAGGCCCGCGACAAGGCCTACGCCATCTCCTGCACGTCCAACATGAAACAACTTGGCCTCGGCTTCATGCAATACACGTCGGACAACAACAACATCCCGTGTTTCGGCATGTTCGCCGGCGATCCGGGCGGCGTCCCGTACTGGTATGACTACATCGCCCCCTACACGGAAGGCGGCGGCAATTCCAGCGGCAAGCCCAGCGGCGTCTGGAACAAAGGCATGAAGACCTTCAAATGCCCGTCTTGCCTATATGATCGCGGCTACGGCGACCAGGGAGTCGTCATGCCGTGGGGTAACATCACAAGAGCAAGCAACCCCATTAACAGTCTCAGTCAATATGCGACACCGTCGTGGACATCCCTTTTCGCGGATGCGCAGCAGTGCACATCGGACACGCTTGGCGTCCTCGACGCCACCAAGTGGGTCAATATGGGCAAGGCTGTCACGCAGTACCAGTTCGTGAATCCGCCCATTAAAGAATCCGATGACCAGTGGGGCGACTACTCCCGTTTGGCGGTTCCGCGCCACAACCAGATGATCAACGGCACCTTCATGGACGGCCATGTCGAAGCCGTCCAGTGGCGCAAGTGGTACGGCCCGTTGCGCACCGGCTATGCGACTGGTTCCAAAGATTGCCATTGGGACACCAACTAAAAAACGTCTCCGCACACCCTGTCCGACATCCGGACAGGGAAATATGCAAGCCTAAAGCCATGTTTGAAGCTCTTTTCGCTTTGAACTTTTGGCTTTAGGCTTTATTTTTATAGGTGTGATTTTCGTTATGTGAAACAACCTATTTTCATCACTGGAGAAAACATGAAAACCTATTGTATCGTCGGAACTGGCGGCCGTTCGTGGATGTACACCAATGCCCTCATGGGTGATTTCAAAGAATACGGTCAGCTGCTCGCTTTCTGCGACCTCAACCAAGCCCGCATGGACTATTACAACAAGAAAATCAACGACAAATTCGGCCACGCCCCCCTGCCGACCTATCGTCACTACGACTTCGACAAGATGATTCTCGAGCAGAAACCGGACCGCGTCATCGTCACTTCCATGGACCGTACACACCATCATTACATCTGCCGCGCCATGGAACTCGGTTGCGACGTCATCACGGAAAAACCGATGACGATGGACGCCGAAAAATGCCAGCAGATCATCGACACGAAGCACAAGACCGGCAAGAATCTCACCGTCTGCTTCAATTACCGCTACGCGCCGCGCAACACGAAAGTGAAGGAACTTCTCGCGCAGGGCATCTGCGGCGAAATCATCTCCGTCCATTTCGAATGGCTGCTGGATACGTCCCACGGCGCTGATTATTTCCGCCGTTGGCATCGTGACAAACGGAATTCGGGCGGCCTGCTCGTCCACAAGGCGACACACCATTTCGATTTGGTCAACTGGTGGATTAACTCCTCCCCCGAAACCGTTTTCGCCATGGGCGACCTCCGTTTCTACGGTCGTGAAAACGCTGAAAAGCGCGGCGTGAAAGAGTTTTACAATCGCGTCCGCGGCTCTGAAATCGCGAAGAAAGATCCGTTCGCACTGAAGGTCGATGAAAGCAATCCAAATTCCGAAATGATGGGACTTTACTACAACGCCGAACATTGCGACGGCTACTATCGTGACCAATCCGTCTTCGGCGACGGCATCTCCATCGAAGACACCATGTCCGTCATGGTCCATTACAAAAACAAAGTGAACATGACCTACGCGCTGAACGCGTTCATGCCGTGGGAAGGCTACCGCATCGTCTTCAACGGCACGAAGGGCCGTCTCGAATTCAACGTCGTCGAAAAGGCCTTCCTGACGAGTAGCGACGCGGAAGATCTTGTCATTCCGGGCATGCGCGAAATGGAAGACAAGAAGAATATGATTCCGGAAATCATCTTCCAGCCGATGTGGGGCAAGCCGCAGGTCATTGAATACGACCAAGGCGACAAGTCCGGCCACGGCGGCGGCGACTCGCGCATGCTTCGCGACGTGCTCGTCGGCGTGACGGACGATCCGCTCGGCCATGCCGCTGGCTACATCGACGGCGCGAATTCGATTCTTACTGGCATCGCGGCCAACCAGTCCATCAAGACTGGCCTCCCCGTGAAGGTGAAGGATTTAGTAAATCTCTACTAATTATATTTTGCATAACTTTCCAGATATCCCAGATATCTCAGATATCCCATTATGAATTCAGATCGTATTGCCTCCCAAGGCTTCCATTGCGCGGAAATCGTCGCGAACGTGCTCGCGGAGACGCTGCTGAAACGTCGTCCGGCGGATCGTTCGCTGTCGTCGGCGTTCTATGACCACCACGAATTCGGTTCGCGGGATCGCCGTCTCATTTCGGAGACGTTATTTTCCGTCCTCCGCTGGTGGGGATGGTTGAAACATCTTGCGCCTGAAGCTTTTAGGGAGGCAGTCGAACATCCGGAGCGAAAGACGGAATTAAGCTTCCCGCTGTCCGCATTCTATCCATTGTTCTCCATGGCGTGGTACATGGAAGGAAAGAACGAACTACCGCCAGCCGCCGCATGGTGGTTTGAAGAGGCCGGATTCGAACGTGAAGACATCAAATTCCTCCCGCAGAATGCCGCCGCTTTGGATCGCAAACGGTATCTGAAACCATTCTTGAACGACGGCGGCAAGTCACTCCGCCAGATGGACTTGCTACCGGAATGGTGCTATGCGCGAATCAATCCACCGCGTCCTGTCGAAGAGCTGTTGGAATGGTTGCAGCACCGTCCGCCCGTCTGGTTGCGGCTCTATGCGGAAAAACCGGAAGACGTTCTTGCGGAGCTCCAAGAGAACGACTTCCGGCCAGCCCTCCATCCTGTCATGCAAGACGCTGTCTGTCTTGAATTCGCAGGCGGCAATCTGCGTGCTTTGCAGTCGTTCCGTAACGGCGCCTTCGAAATACAAGACATCGCATCTCAATGCGTCGCACTTATTTGCGATCCGAAACCAGGCCAGCAGTGGTGGGATGCATGCGCAGGCGGCGGCGGCAAGACGCTCCATCTTGCGTCGCTCATGCAACGGAAGGGAATCATTACCGCCAGCGACATCCGCACCCATAAATTGCAGGATTTGAAGCTCCGCGCACGACGCGCTCAATTTCCGAACATCCGCTGCAAAGAATGGCTAGGAAAAGAGGTGCCGAGATACAACAATCTTTTCCACGGCGTGCTCGTCGATACGCCATGCTCTTGTTCAGGCACGTGGCGGCGCAATCCGGACGGACGTTGGACCACGTTCGACGACGACATCCAAGGCTTCAACGACCTGCAGTCGCAGCTTCTGGAAAACGCCTCGAAAGCCGTCATGCCAGGCGGAACGCTCGTCTATTCAACATGTTCCATGTTCGAGGCGGAAAACCAAGCCATTGTCGAGGATTTCCTGTCGCGTCATCCCGAATACGAACTCTGCCCCTTCATCTGCCCGCTGACCGGACGGAAAACGGACGGCATGAATCAACTCTGGCCATGGGACGCAGATTGCGACGCCATGTTCACGGCAAAGATGGTAAAAAAGTGATCGGGAGGGCTGCGCTCCTGCGCGGCCGATGCGGAAGAGCTACGTTCCTACACGACTGGTGACTAACCTTCCTTTGTTCAACTTTTTTTCACAAATGGGCTTGATAAACAAAATTGTCAATGTATAGTTTTTTCAATAGAAAACAAAAGGAGCATTAACCTCATAGAAGAGACTGTTATGGTCAGGAAGCAGACAAAATATCTTGATACCGTTGCCTATCTGGTCAAATCGCATTTGAAATGCGACAGAAAGATGACCAGGGCATTCCTGTGTTCGTCAGAAGACGACGGTGTTATTCGGCTTCTGGAAGTCTCCGAATCAGTTCCCCCCATGGAGGAAATCCTTCCGTTTGATTTTGATGCCGCTCCAAATGACAACATCCCCTATCCTTCGTCCATTATTCTTATAGCTCCTGAAGATATGGAAAAGATTGAAACAGGTAGAAAGAGTCTTCCTGTGGGCTGGCTTCCTGTATGGCAAGCAGTCGATTATACTTTTTTGAAAAAATCATCGGAAACAATAAAGAAGGTCTGAAATGTCTCGCAATCGCATGACATGGTCACAGGCTTTTCTTATGCAGGCAATGGAAGATTTTGACGCCGCCTTTCAGTTGCTTGAAAGCCATCGTGACGGTTCGACGTTCTTCATGCTGTTGCAGATGTGTTTTGAAAAACTAGCAAAAGCTGCTGCTTTTCAGACATTAAGCAATGACAGAATGCCACCGAAAGTCCATGATGTCATTCCTTTGTTCCAAGGAATGCTTATGCGGCGAAATGCCAATGTTAAAGGCTTTTATTCACGGCATAAGGATGCAATGGATTTTCTTATGGATAAAGTTGCCATGCTCCAACCCAGTTTGGTAAACGGCTGCGATGAACAGCTTGAATATCCGTGGATTGACAAGCATCAGCATGTAAAAGTACCTGCCAAGGATTTGAGCATCGTCAAAGAGTATTTCAACAATCCAGCCAATACAACCTTGCCACTTGTCATGTTGGCAATGGAGGATTTTCTGAAAAACTTCAATGCGATTATACGAAAATAATGACTTTATGCCTTAAAAATACTAATTTTATTCAAGAATGATTATGCAAAATACACAAAAAGCAAAAGAAGTTTCCGATTTCGTGAAAAACGCCGTCATGTATCAGCTGTTTCTCCGGCCGTTTACGATGGAAGGCACGCTGAAAGCTGCGACACGCATGCTGCCGCACATTGCATCCGTCGGTGTCAATATCGTCTATCTCTGCCCGCAGATGACGGCGGACGACGACCCGCGCACAGAATTCTGGTCGGATCGGCAGAATGCCTCCAAGATGGACAACCCCTATAGTCCGTATCGTATCAAAGATTATTTCGCGACGGATCCCGAATACGGCACCGACGACGATCTGAAACGCTTCGTCGCCGTCGCCCATCAGCTTGGCATGCGCGTCATGCTGGATCTTGTTTATTACCACTGCGGCCCCACGGCCGTTTTCATTGAAGACCATCCTAACTTCGTAAAACGCAACGATGACGGCACCGTCAAAAACGGCAGATGGCACTTTCCCGAACTGAATTTCGACTGCCCGGAACTCCGTGAATATCTGTGGAAAAACATGGAATACTGGGTACGCGATTTCGATGTGGACGGCTTCCGTACGGATGTCGAGCAATCCGTTCCAGAAGACTTTTGGGAAGAAGGCCGCCGCCGCATCGAAGCCATCAAAAAGGATGTCATCATGCTTGCCGAAAGCGAAAATCCGCTTGCGACCATCAAAGCCTATGACATCAGTTACGGCTTCACGTGGGCGATCGCCATCCGCAACGTCTTCATCAAGAAAATGCCCGCCACCCATCTCATCGAACGATGGACCGCCATGCGGGATAAAATGCCGCAAGGCACCCTCTTCCTCCGCAATCTTGAAAACCATGACATCTCGATGGATTTGGGCGATAATCGGTGGAATATGATCGGCTCTCCCGAACTCGTCAAAGCCGCCATGCTGCTCAATTTCACCATCGACGGCATCCCGTTCCTCTACAACGGAGATGAAATCGCCGACAACAGCCACCATTCCATTTTCGCAAATCGCTATCATGGAAAGAACTACGTCATCGACTGGTCGCTCGCACTTTCGAAAGTCGGTAAAGATCGTATTGAGTTCACGAAATCGCTGTCTTCCCTCCGCCACGCCAACATCGCCTTGCAGAAAGGCGAAACCAAATGGCTTGAAAACGACCGACCGGAAGCCGTCGTCTCCTTCCTGCGCGTTACCAGTGGACAGACTGTCTTGACCATCGTCAACACGACGGACCAGCCGCTTTCCGCCGTCGTCAAGATTGACGCCGATGCCATCTCTTTCTTCTGGCATGAACTGCTCAGCGACGGCTCCGATTGGCAATTCATCCCAGAAGACGGCACGATAAAATTCGACCTCCTTCCCTACGGCTACGCCGTCTTGGAGATAGAAGATTGATTCTCCCGTATTGCGGTCCCGCAGGAGCGGGACCCTCCCGTTTATTTCTTTGAATTGATGGCATTTATGCCATAGCCGCGAAGGATTTCCGCCACCGTCTCCAGATCATCGGCGGTCGGCGGTTCGACGTGCGGCATCGTGTCTTCCACGCCAATCGCCGTGAATTTCGACCGCGCCATCGCGTGGTATGCCAACAGCCGCACAGCCGTGATGTTTTTCAAGCCAGCGAGAAACTCGCCGGCCCGCCGGATGTCGTTCTCTTCCATATTGTAACATGGAATCAACGGCATCCGTATTTCAATCGGCTTGCCAGTCTTGGACAATTTCACAAGATTCTCCAAAATCCGTTCATTGCCACAGCCTGTCCCGTCGCGGTGTTTCGCGGAATCCATTTGTTTCAAATCGTAGAGGAACATGTCCGCCAACGGCAAAACCGTCTCGAACCGCTCCCACGGCACCATGCCGCAAGTATCGACAGCGCAATGGATTCCTTCCTTTTTCAACAACGCAAACAGCTCCGTGCAGAAATCCGCCTGCAACAACGGCTCGCCGCCAGAAATCGTCGCACCACCGCCCGAATGCTCGTAGAACGCCTTGTCCTCCAAAATCGCCGCCGCCACATCTTCCACTGACTGCTCCTTACCATACCATATTAAAGCGTCATGGAGGCATTCCGTCGCGCAACGTCCGCAGGCGATGCATTTTGCGCGATCGATGCGGTGGCCATTTTCATCGAAGACATGAGCGCCATGCGGGCAGACCGCCACGCAATCGCCACATTGGACACACTTATGGACGAGAAACGCCAGCTCGGGTTTCGTCTCGCGGCTCTCCGGATTGTGACACCAACGGCACCGCAACGGACAGCCCTTCAGAAAAACGGTCGTCCGAATGCCCGGTCCGTCATGCACCGCAAAACGCTTGATATCGACCAATCTGCCATTCATTGTCATATTTTGTCCTGTTTCATGAAAATTTATCATGCCTTTTCCTTATAAATATAATCAAATATTAAGGTTATTCTTTTGACAGATGGAAATTAAGCATTATTTTTTTAAATTAGCTAAAATCCGATAATAGTATCAACCCTTTAACAGAGTGACCGCCGTGTTAGATATTGATGATTTCATTGTCGATCTGCTTGTTCAGCAAGGCCTTGTCGATGACGAACAGCTAAAGGAGGCGAAAGAGCGTGCAGCCAGCGAAGAAGGCTCTACCGTTCTGGAAGCCCTTTACAACCTGAAGTTCATCTCGGAACAGGATGTCATGCAGCTCCTTGGAGCTGAATATGGCATGGATACGTATGACTTCGACCACGCCTCCGCCAAGGTGCCCACGGAAGTCATCACGCTCGTCCCGCGAGATGTCGCCTTCCGTTATAAAACTGTGCCTATCTCCTTCGCAAACGGTATCTTGCGCGTTGCCATCGCGGATCCGACGGACATCGAAACCATCGACTCCATCCGCTATCTGCTGAAAATGGAGGTCGAGCCAGTCGTCTCCACGAAACGCCAGATTGAACAGGCTCTCGGCAGCTACTACGGCAGTATGGAGGGTGATGCCAGTTCTATTCTTGAAGATATGACCGAAGCCACCACGGATTTGACTGTCGGCGCCACGCAGGATGTCACGATGGATGCAAAGGACAACAAGGAGAACGGCGAAGACTCGGCCCCGATCATCCGCTTCGTCTCCCTGCTCATTCTGGAAGCCTTCCGTACCCGTGCATCCGATATTCATCTGGAGCCGTTGGAAAAACGCTTCCGCCTCCGCTACCGTATCGACGGTGTTCTCAACCAGCAGAAAGACCCGCCGAAATACCTCCAGAACCAAATCATCTCCCGTCTGAAACTGATGGCCGGCATGGACTTGTCCGAACATCGTATCCCTCAGGACGGACGTATCCGTATCACCGCTCTTGGACGTGACCTGGACTTGCGTGTGTCAGACATCCCCGCCAACTTCGGCGAATCCATCGTCATGCGTATTCTTGATAAATCCGGTGTTATGTTAGGTATTTCCGAGCTTGGATTCTTCGAAGACGACCAGCAGACCATCGAACGAATCATCAACATCCCGGACGGCATCTTCCTCGTGACTGGCCCTACCGGTTCCGGCAAGACCACTTCCCTCTACTCTTTCCTCCACGCCCTCAACCAGCCGACGCGTAAGATCATCACCGCCGAAGACCCTGTTGAGTACGAACTTTCCGGTATCAACCAAGTCCAGATCAATACAGAAGTCAACCTCACGTTCGCCGCGGCCCTTCGTTCCATGCTACGTCAGGCTCCTAACGTCATCATGGTTGGTGAAATCCGTGACTCCGAAACTGGTGAAATCGCCATCAACGCCGCTCTGACCGGCCACTTGGTGTTCTCCACGCTGCACACGAACGACGCGCCTTCCGCCATCCCGCGACTCATCGATATGGGCATCAAACCCTTCCTTGTCGCTTCCTCCGTCCGAGCCATCATGGCTCAGCGACTCCTCCGCCGTGCATGCAAATTCTGCTCGCAGAAGCACATCCCGACGGAGCTGGAGGCCGAGAAACTCGGTCTTTCGAAGGAAGACATCGAAAACAGCACATACGTCCAAGGAACTGGTTGCTCCGAATGCAACAAAGGCTACAAAGGCCGTCTTGGAATCTATGAGATCTTCATTCTGGACGCCTCCATCGAAGGCCTCATCTACCAGATGGCGGACGCGTCCGTCATCCGCCGCCGCGCCATGGAAATCGGCATGCGCACCCTGCGTCAGGACGGCTTGAGAAAAGCCGCCGCCGGTCTCTCCACACTCTCCGAAGTTATCCGCATCACCGTCAACGACGAGGCTTAAGCCGCCTGAAACCAATCAACAACATTACCATTATATATAATAGGGATACATATCATGCCGAACATGGACATTGACGCTGATGCAAGTGTGATCTGGCATCTACTGCTAGACGCAAAAATCGCCACCGAAGACCAGCTCGAAGAGGCATACGAAGAAAGTGCGCAGTACAACCAGCCTTTCGTCAACATCCTCTACAACTTCGATATCATCACGGAAGACCAGCTCCTCCAACTTATCGCCGAAAATCTCGGTACGGAGGTCTATTCCTTCCACAAGCATGAAATCAACGAAGAAATCATGAAGGAAATCACGGCGGATATCGCACGATTCTACGGCGTCATTCCAATCGCCGTCGAAGACGACAACGTGCTCGTCGTCGCCGCACGTGAACCACTGAACCACAAGCTCATCGATGAACTGCCCTTCGCGTTGGACCGCGAATGCCGTGTCTATGTCGGTATTCCCGCCGAAATCGATGAAATGCTCGATATCTACTATCCAGAGGCCAACAACTCCATCGATAGCATCTTGGACGAACTGAAGCAGATCCATGATGCGCAAGGCGTTGATCTCAACGATGCAGATGCCCTTGAAAAGGCCGCCAACGACGCTCCTATCGTCCGATTCGTCAATCTTGTCCTCCAGCAGGCCATCCGAGACAAAGCGTCCGACATCCACTTCGAACCGTTCTCCGACGAATTCCGTATCCGCTACCGTTTGGACGGTGCTCTGATCGAAATTGCACCTCCGCCGAAACATCTGGCCATTCCGGTCATCTCCCGTATCAAGGTTATGGCCAACCTGAACATCGCTGAACGCCGTATCCCGCAGGACGGTCGTATCGAACTGCGCATCAACAAACGCCCGATCGATATCCGTGTTTCCTCCCTCCCAACGCGTTACGGCGAATCCGTCGTTCTCCGTATTCTTGACCGATCCGTCGTTAACTTGGATTTGGACGCCCTCGGCATGACGCCGCAGACCGTCAAAGACATCCGCGCCATCATCTCCCGCCCGAACGGCATTTTCGTCGTCACGGGGCCTACCGGTTCCGGCAAGACCACGACGTTGTATTCCGGTCTGAAGGAAATCAATACCATTGAAGACAAACTGCTGACCGCAGAGGATCCTATCGAGTACGATATCGACGGTATCATGCAGGTTCAGATCCGTGAAAACGTCGGTATGACCTTCGCATCCGCGCTACGTGCCTTCTTGCGACAGGACCCGGATCGAATCATGGTCGGTGAGATCCGTGATACGGAAACCGCCGCCATGGCCGTCCAGGCCTCCCTGACGGGACACTTGGTTCTCTCCACGCTACACACCAACGACTCCGCCGGTGCCGTCACGCGACTCATCGATATGGGTATCGAGCCCTTCCTTATCGCCTCCACCATGATCGGCGTTCTCGCTCAACGACTTATCCGCCGTGTCTGCCGTAACTGCAAGGAAGCGTACGATCCAGACGATCAGGAACTCAAGCTACTTGGCCTCTCACGCGAAGAACTCGCCGGACGCAAGTTCTACCATGGCCGCGGCTGCGATGTTTGCAACAACACAGGCTATAAGGGACGTGTCGGTATCTTTGAACTCCTCCATATCTCGCCGGAAATCCAGCAGCTTATCACGCAGCGTAAACCGACGCAGTACATCAAGGAATGCGCCGTCAAGCAGGGCATGATCACCATGCGTCAGGACGGTATCAACCAGGTCCTCCAAGGCATCACGACCGCTTCGGAAGTCATCACCTACACCATCATGTAACCATCGGCTGGAAAACGCCTTCTCATTTATATTCAGGTAGATAGAATATGCCACATTATGAAATGACCGACTTGCTGGATCTCGTCCTCGAAGAGGGCGCCAGCGATCTTCACATCCACACCTTGGCTCCGCCAGTTCTCCGTATCCATGGTGAAATGACGCAGTTGGACGGTCCAGCGCTCACGCCGGAAGACAGTGAATACCTCATGAAGGCCATCACCTCCGAAGCCAACCAGCAGAAGCTCCAACAGGATGGTACCGTGGACTTCGGTTTCGCTTTCGGCGACCGTTGCCGTTTCCGTGTATCCGTCTTCAAGGCCAGAGGCGATATCGGTATTGTCATGCGTACCATCCCGAACGACTTGCTGACCATGGCCCAGATCGGTCTGCCAAACTCCGTGAAAGACGTCCTCTTCCGCCCCCGTGGCCTCGTCCTCATCACAGGCCCAACCGGTTCCGGCAAGTCCACCACCCTCGCCTCCATGATCGACGTCATCAACGTCGAAAAGAAAGACCACATCATCACCATCGAAGACCCGATCGAGTTCTATCATAACCACAAGAACTCCATCGTCACACAGCGTGAAGTCCACAACGACGTGCCTACATTTGCTGACGCCATCCGACGCGCCTTGCGTCAGGACCCTGATACCATTCTCGTCGGTGAAATGCGTGACTTGGAGACCATCGGCGCCGCCATCACCGCCGCCGAAACCGGTCACTTGGTCTTCGGAACCTTGCACACCACGGGAGCCGCTGAAACCATCGACCGTGTCGTGGACTCCTTCCCGACCACCCAGCAGGCGCAGGTTCGTACGCAGCTCGCCTCCACGCTGATCTGCGTCATCTCGCAGGTCCTTCTGAAACGAATCGACAAGAAGGGCCGTGTCGCCGCCTTCGAAATCATGATCAACACGCCGTCCATCGCCGCTCTGATCCGTGACGGTAAAACGTTCCGTATCACATCCGATATCCAGACCGGTGCGAAATTCGGCATGAACACGCTGGACGCGCACCTCCTGCAGCTCTACACGGAAGGCAAGATCTCCTACGGCGATTTGGTCACCAAGTCGAAAGATCCTGAAGGCCTCATCCACCGCATGCAGCAGGAAGCTCTCGAAAAAGCGAAGTAATCGTCATCAATTCTTTCATACAATATATAAATAAAAATATCAATAGACTTCCAATCAAGGAGCAATTATGGCGAAATTCCAATATGTGGCCATGGATACCGGCGGAAAAGAGAAAAAAGGTATCATCGAGGCCGAAACCGAACAAGATGCCGTGAATGCGCTAAAACAACAGCAGCTGTTCCCGACCTCTATCATCGCCGCCAAAACCACGAACCCCGGCCAAACGGCCGCCAAAGGCGGCAAAGGCATGGGATTCGGCATGCCCAAGATCCCGCGTAAGGATCTGACCACCATGACGCGTCAGCTCGCCACGCTGCTGGAAGCAGGTCTGCCGCTCGTCCGCGCCATGCGCACACTCCAACGCCAGGCCCGCGGTAACTCGCCGCAGCTCTTCAAAGTCCTTGGCGACCTCGCCGACCAAGTGGAAGGCGGTGCCACCTTCTCCGAAGCTCTTGCGAACCATCCGAAATCCTTCAACAAACTGTACGTCTCCATGGTCCGCGCAGGTGAAGCATCCGGTGCTATGGAAGTCGTTCTGGTCCGACTCTCGGAATTCATGGAAAAGGCCGCCCGAATCGAAGGTAAGGTCAAATCGGCCATGGTCTATCCTATCTCCGTTCTCTGTATCGCCGGCGGTATCACCGCAGGTTTGATGATCTTCATCGTCCCGAAATTCCAGAAGATGTTCGAAGAAATGCTCCCTGGCGAATCTCTGCCGATGCTGACGGAATTCGTCATGAAGACATCCGAATTCATGGCGAAAAAAGCGCATATCGCGGCCATCGGTCTCGTCGCCTTCATCATCGCCTTCAAACTGGCCCTCAAGACAAAGGTTGGAGCGACGCTCTTCGATATGGCCTGTCTGAAGTTGCCGCCCTTCAACACATTGATCATCCGAAACGTGTCCGCGCGTTTCTGTCGTACGCTAGGTACGCTGATGGCATCCGGTGTTGCTGTCTTGCAGGCATTGCAGATCGTTAAAGACACGTCTGGTAATGAAATCGTCGCCAAAGCCATTCAGGACGTCCATGACGCCGTGAAGGAAGGTGAAGGCATGACGAAGCCGCTTGAAAAGTCCGGTGTCTTCCCGCTGATGCTCTGCTCCATGGTGGAAGTCGGTGAGGAAACCGGTGCTCTGCCGGACATGTTGAACCGAGTCGCCGGCGTCTATGAAGAAGAAGTCGACCGCGCCGTCGAAGGTCTGACCTCCCTGATCGAACCGTTGATGATCTGCTTCCTGGCTGTCATCGTCGGTGGTATCGTTATCGCTCTGTTCGCGCCGCTGGTCAAGATGATTGATAAACTCGGTGGTTGATTCCGCCGTCACGCGAATCCGCGCAAAACAGCCTGTTTTCAGACGAAAATCATGTTTTTTCGATGAGGCAGTTTGTCTTGCGCGGAATATGCGTTATATTAAATAATGTTTGAAAACAAACGGGGCGTGGCTCAGTCTGGCTAGAGCGCTGCGTTCGGGACGCAGAGGCCGGAGGTTCAAATCCTCTCGCCCCGACCAATTTCCCAAAAACTCCCATGGAATCCCATGGGAGTTTTTTTGTGTTTTCGACAATAAATTACGGCAAAATTACGACACAAAAAACGTCGTCTTACATCATGATTTTTTTACCACTTCAGACACAATAGTCTTGAGTTGCATATTCTTTATAAATAGTAACTTAGAAAGAAAAAGCCTCTTGTTTAAATGCCGAGATAACCCGCCAAATTCGGCATTTTTTATCGATTTTGGCGGATTATCGGGCAGGTGATAGTCTGTCTATTGCAGGGAAAATTCACCCTCTGTTGAAAATCCTGTCAAATGATTCAAGCAGTTCCTTTATATCACGCATATAGGCCATAATATTGCGATTCAATGCATTATTCAAATATTTCTTTATCAAAGACAAATGCTCGGAGGGACAGTGCACATGTCCATAGTTGTCAATCCACGGATATTCCAAATTTTCCGAATGACTACGGGCATTGCTTGGTTGCTTTGAATTCAGTTCTTCTCGCAAAAACCTAAATGTACTTACATGTCTGTCACGGAACGCCTGAAAATTTGGATTTCTGGCCAACACCGCCTCAAGGAATAAGATAAAATCATGGTCTTTTGAAGGCAACTTTCCACTTATTCCACGCGCCTTGCAATAAGCCGCTTTCGAAAGTTTCTCCACACTCATCTGCAAAAGCATGAAGAAAGGTGCCCCATGAAATGGCGTGGACAAGAATAATGGATGGTTTTCCTTTTGTGCCTTTTCTCCACCATTTTGAAAATGAGACAACATGATTGCAGACGCCTGATAATCTTCACGCGCCTGAAGCAGAAAAGCCTTATGGACAGGCATCTTACTTCTCATGCCATCGCCTTCCGCCTTCTTGGACGACGGTTTCGTGGGCAGTCTATTCCGTCGGTAAAACATCCCCAACCAGTCGGCATGGACAATAATCCATTTTCAAGCCGTTTCCAATCTTCATGGTTGACGAGAATGACAGAGCTTGGATATGGGATACCCTGCCGAGGAGCCGCATCAAAGGAAATGACGGAGACGTCGTTTTCTGTAGGAACCGCCTCAGTCAGTTCAAGCAGACGAATTGTCTGGTCATCCGCCGAAAAGAAAATCTTGGCTTTTTCCATCCGCCTGTCATTTTGATAATGCGCCTGTACCAGCTTGTCCGCTATTGTCTTAATTTCTGAATCATGAACCATGTCTGCTGCCTCCTCAAAGAAATAGGTTGTAAATAACTTACCTATACTTTGAAGAATTGCAAATGGGCTGTGTGCTTTTTATGTAACAGAAAAAACATGTACTTGAAAATAACTCGCCAAATTCGTCATTTTTCATCGATTTTGGCGGGTTATCTGGGTCGTCGGCTTATCGCTTTTTGATACTTAAAACACGATAACTGCTTTCCGTCCATGTCTTCTGGCCGTTCATCGACAATGGTGTGATCGTGATGCGAAGTTTCTTCTTGCCTGCGGTGTAAGAACTTGGAATGCTGAAGGAATCATCGCGCCAACGGTAGAATGGATTGTTGTCGGGAGCATACCAAATCCGCTCTTGAACTGGCATACCATCCACCATGACTGTAGCCGCCTGTCGCTTTTCGTCCTGCGTCCCAGTCCGTATCAGGATAATTCCATCATTTTCAGAAAGGATATCAACCGTAAATGAAATGGATCCAGTAAATTCACTGAAAGCTTTGCCGTCGAAGGCGTTATCCAAATTGATTCCATTGGCGTAGGCGCTTGTCACATCCAATACCTTATATGTTCCTTCTACTTGATATTCATGCTTTTGGCGCGATGTTTCATCTGCAAGTTCCAGTTGGTCTGTCTCCACCGAACGCGATTCACCAACATAACAGAAAATCTGGCCAGAATGGTCGCCCAAACCATCGTTGCTGCCACCATGCTCCAGTTCAAACGTCAGCGACTGCTTAAAGAAGTAGGAATCCCCTAATGTCAAACGGACTTCAGACCAATCTGAATTGGAATTCCATGCGCCGTTATAGCCAGAGAACGGATTGAACTGCGGCGGCGTCACGAAGCCCCATCCATAAGAAGCCCAGCTCTCTGAACCATCACTTTCCATTTCGGGGGACTGCCGTCCATCAAAAAACACACGCACATCCCCTTCGCAGCCCGCGCCAATGCCATAGCCGGAAAGGACGCCATAGACCATGTGGCCGCTACCGGAGATGGATGCAATTTTCGAATTACGGCCTGCGACATTCGCATGGCGTTCATAATAATTCGACGAAACGAAATACCCGCAGTCCTTTTTCTCGTATCTGACGACGCTTTCAGGCGTCACTTCCACATCGATTCCGCGAATCGTCACAGGCTGTTCGCCAACCGTATAGAGTTCCATCCGCGCCGCCTTCCAATAGGGCATCGGGAAATAGTTGTATCCCTTGAAATAGACGCCGGGCATGAAATCCATCCCAATCATCAGCAACGTGTTATGACAGGAACGATACCCATATTCGCCGCCAAAGAACGTCCCGATTGGGGCATCGACAGACGGTTTGACATCGTCATCCCAATATAGTCTCAATCGAAGTTCCGACAAAATTTCGCCCACCGCGTTTTCGTTTTCCAAATCCAATTTGATCGCCGCAATGGCCCCTGCCCCATTCTGTTGAAAAATCGGCACGGCACAACGCAACGGCACAATCACATTCTCAAGATGCGTCTTCTGATTTTCAGCGGAATATTTTGGATCAAATCCAAGATTGCCCGCCTTGCCAAACAGAGCCTCAAGATTCTGTCCAATTGTGAAAGAAGGAGTGCCGTCGGCCTTGTCAAACAACTCGTAAGTAACGTGCCCCCAGCCACCTTCGCCTTTTTCCTTCCGATAGCCCTCCAGCTTGACACTGCTTGTCACCTTGCAATAGCGGTTGAACATCATCGGGACAAAACTGCGGATGACCCATATCGGCCCACGGCCATTGTCCACAGGCCCTTCATAGATGTCTGACAACGGCGACAGGAAAGGCGCCTTTTTGCCAAATTCGGACTGACGGATGGAAAAGGCCGGATTGTCATCATCATCGATATAGAAACGGAATATCGGTTCTTCGCTGGTCGGATAGCGATGCTGCGTGAAATTATAGATGCAGCCTGGTCCAAACGCCTCGAAGAGAACCCATTCGCCCTTTTCGTCCTGATAAATGGCCCAGTCCCAGTCGGCATTGCCGCCACGTTTGTCGATACTGCCGGAATAACCTGTCGTGGCAGAAACATCCAGCAACGGTAGCGCGGCAGGCTCCGCCAAGCGTTCCACTCCGCGTAAAGGACGCGTTGGCTGATACTTACGTGGTATATAATTGGATTGACGATTTGGCGGAACGAGGATTCTTCTGTCCATTTCCGCCTTGACGGTCGCGATGGTGCGGACGTCTTCATGGCTTAACGCGGTCGTGTCGATGCGCACAGTCGATAGCTCTCCTATGAACGGAAGCGTTCCGTCAATCAGGCTGCCCAATGCGAAGGAAGCCGTATTCGGAGAAACAGCACCTTGTGTACGCCCAACGGCGGACGGTACGCCATCCAGATAGGCAACCCAACGGCCACGGCGATAGCTGAACGCCACATGGTGCGGCTGGTTATCTGCCACGAAAATATTCGTGTAAACGGCATAATTCCGATTGATTTCAGGCGCATAAAACGCAAATTCCCCCCTGTTCAGCCACAGTTCGTAATGGCCATTGGTTTTCGGCCCTTTTGCGAAAAGCACCTGAATGGCGTCCTTCACATCCGTCCGGATCGTGGCCGACAATGTGAATTCATCGCCAATGTTCACAGCAAAATCATCCTGCTTTTCGCAGGCGTGACCAGATTCATAGACATGTTTTTGCTCAAGAGCAAGATAGGCGGGGGCATCCGCCATCGCCATCGCTGTCAACGCCATCAATCCCATGACAACTCCCTGTTTCACTATTTTATTAGGTACTATTTTCATAAGTGGTTGTTGTAAAAAGAAAAGGAGGACTGTCTTTTGGACAGCCCTCCTAATGATGCTATCGGATGACGTTCCTGCCTTCTTTGCCCAACAGGAAGCATTGGGCCACCTGTCCGATGGCGGGGCTGAGGCATTCCCAGACGATGCGGCCGTCTGGCGTGGCCTCAAATATGTGGCTCGCCTTCTTTCCGTTGCGGCCCTGCGTGTTCCAATTGCAGACAACCGTGTTGCCATTCGGAAGTCGTTGCACGCCAGCTAGTATCGCAATATCGATGTCGTACAGATCCATGTTCGGGCGGAGCTCCCAGACGATGCGGTTTCCTGCAGGATTGAACTCCACGACTTTTCCGGATCCTGTCGCCAACGTATTGCCGCTAGGCAAGCGGACAGCGCAGACTGGCGAATTGAGCTTCGGAAACGAACGGACGACGTTTCCGTCCGCATCGTATTCACGCAACGCTCCTTCTGCCGTAAATGGCACGAGATACGTGCCTTGCGGTGTCATACGACACATGCGGAACTGCGCATGCGGCTCCTTCACGGTC
>JAEEGH010013091.1_pt1 | contig 18484 bp, 16 predicted proteins | sample 9134181 | NCBI WGS metagenome assembly JAEEGH01 (sample SAMN16246544, study PRJNA631951) | gut metagenome | biome: gut microbiome; feature: rumen; material: DP-attached | host: Bos | place: Iran: Karaj | collected 2018-10 | reverse complement strand
GTCGGCCTTGTTGACGAGACGGTCACGCAGAAGATCTACCGCAAGGACCCGCACGACGAGAAGACCATCATCAAGGGACAGAACTCCACGGGTATTGGTGACCTGTTCCAGACAGGTGACATCCTGAGTACCGTCGCCAAGGACTTCTTCACCGACGTCAACATCTACGACGACCAGATCCGTTTGCTGCAGCACCCCATGACATCGCCCATCGGCAAGGCGGCCATCAACTTCTACCGCTATTACATTCAGGACACCGTCTATGTGGAGAACGACAAGTGCATCCACCTGCACTACATGCCCAACAACCAGCTCGACTTCGGTTTCCGTGGCGACATCTACATCCTGGCCGACTCGTCCTATCAGGTGAAGCGCTGTGAGCTGACCATTCCCAAGAAGAGCAGCGTCAACTTCATTGAGAACTTCAGGGTGGAACAGGAGTTCACCATGCTGCCCGACAGCACCTGGGTGCTCTCCGTCGATGACATGATTGCCGAGCTGGAAGTGATGAGCTTCATCCAGCAGGCGGTGGTCATCCGAACCACACGACTCACCGACTACGCCTTCGACGAACTGCCCCACCAGCTGTTCCGAGGCAAGAAGAAAGAGGTTCGCGAGGCCAATGCCATGATGCGCGACGAGGCGTTCTGGCAGCAGTACCGACGGGTGAAACTGACCAAGAGTGAGAGTTCCATGAACGACTTTGTGGATAACATCACACGTATCAAGGGCTTTAAGTACGTGATGGTGGCGTTGAAGGCACTGGTCGAGAACTATGTGGAGACGGGCAAGCCCAGCAAGGTGGACATCGGCCCCATCAACACCATCATCACCAAGAACTTCGTCGATGGCTTCCGCACGCGTCTCAGCCTGCAGACCACCGCCAACATGAGTCCTCACCTTTTCTTATCCGGCTATTATGCACGGGGCTGGTCAAGCCATAAGAACTACTACAAGACGGAACTGACCTACTCGTTCAACGAGAAGGAATACCTGCCGCACGAGTTCCCAAGGCGGCTCCTGACGTTCACCTCGACCTACGACGTCATGTCTCCGTCCGACAAGTTCCTGCGTACCGACAAGGACAACGTGTTCACAGCCTTCAAATGGACCAAGGTGGACCAGATGATGTTCTACAACCGCCAGCAGCTGACGTTCGAGCGTGAGGAAGACTTTGGCTTCACCACCATCCTGAGCCTGAAGACAGAGAAGAACGAGGCGGCAGGCACCTTGCGCTTTACGCCTCTGTCGATGGTAAAGATGACGGATGAGGGATTACAGAACATGGATGAAGGATTACCCTCCATTTCTTTCCGCACGACGGAACTGCGGGCAGAGCTGCAGTACTGCCCGGGTGCCACCTACATCAACACCAAGCAACGCCGTCGCAAGGTCAACCTTGACGCACCCATCTTCACCGTCAGCCATACCATCGGTATCAAGAACCTGCTGGGCGGCGACTACAGTTACAACTACACGGAAGGCAGTTTCTACAAGCGTTTCTGGCTGGCCTCGTGGGGAAAGATTGACTTCCTCCTCAAGGGTGGTATCCAGTGGGAGAAGGTTCCTTTCCCGTTGCTCGTCATGCCCGAGACCAACCTGTCGTACGTCATGCAGAAAAACACCTTCGAACTCATCAACAACATGGAGTTCCCCATGGACCGCTACGTCTTTGCCCACTTCGACTGGGACCTCAACGGCAAACTCTTCAACCGCATCCCCCTGCTGAAGAAGCTGAAGTGGAGGGAGAACATCGCCGTGCGTTGCCTGTGGGGTGACCTGACCGACCAGAACAATCCCTACTTGGCGGAGAATGCCGGCAGTCCCATCCTGATGGCCTTCCCCGAAGGCTCATACACCCTCGACCCCAAGCGTCCCTACTGGGAAGTAGCATTCGGCATCCATAACATCTTCCAGTTCTTCCACGTGCAGTACGTCCGCCGTCTGAACTACAACGACCTGCCTACCGCCCATAAGCATGGCATCCGTGTTGCCCTCCACCTAAGGTTTTAATGTTTAATGTTTAATCTTTATTCTTTTTTCCTCCTTCTTGCAACTTTTTCTACATTACGAACGTCAAACAGATAAAACAGAGCATAATTTAATGTTTAATGTTTAATGTTTAATGTTTAACGTTTAATCTATAAGATATAATGAAAAAGATTGTGTTTTGCCTTATCATGGCAGCTGTAACGCTAAGTGCGTGCAACATTAACTTTCACGAATCCTACAGTGGCAAACCCATCAAGACGGAGACTCGCGAGACGCAGAGCTTTGAGCGCATACAGCTCATCGGCTCCCCCACCCTCTATTACACGCAGGGCGACACCACGTCCATAATGGTGGAAGCACCGAAGGACCTGCTGGAGTACGTGGAGACCGAAGTCAAGAACAACTGCCTCATTGTCCGTATCAGCAACGAAGCCGGCTCTGTCATCCGTCAGCTGTCAATCCCTGACATGGACGAAGTGAAGATCCACGTTACCTCACCTGACCTCATTGAGGCGACACTCTCAGGCAGCGGTGACTTCATCAGCAACGGACTGCTCGACACGGACAACCTGAAGCTCGAGCTGAAGGGCTCAGGCGACATGTCGTTCCAGGACATCATCTGCGACCATATCAATACCACGCTCGTAGGCTCCGGCGACATCAAGGTGTCCCATGTGAAAGCCCAGACCTCCAACATTGAGCTCGTTGGCTCAGGCGACCTGGACATCTTCCACGACGGTGTCCAGCAGACCGTTATCCTCCTGAAGGGCTCCGGTGACATCAAGGCCGACTTCCAGCGCTGTGGTGAAGTAAGTGGCGAGCTCCGCGGTTCCGGTGACATCACCCTCACCGGCAATGTCCACAAGATGCAGAAGAAAGTCCTTGGCAGCGGTGAATTCCACACCAATTCCCTTCAGGTGCAGTAACATCTGTTTAAGGTATTTTTGTCCCTCTGCTGCAAGATAAAGAAAGGCAAAAACGATTTGTAACCAAGCAAATTTGAGTGCAGAATTTGGAGAGCTCCCATATTTTTTGTAATTTTGCAGCCAAAATTGAAACCTTACAAGAAAAGAAGGATGAAGATACTATTATTAGGGAGCGGCGGACGCGAACATGCGCTGGCGTGGAAGATTGCCCAGAGCGGGCGAGTAGAGGAACTGTACGTGGCTCCAGGAAATGCCGGAACTGCCGGCATCTGCCTGAAGGCTGGCAGAAGGAGCGAGAACGTGGCTATGAAGGCCGACGACTTCGAGGCTGTCAAGCAGTTCTGCGTGGAGAAACAGGTGGATATGGTGGTGGTAGGCCCCGAAGACCCGTTGGTGAAGGGTATCTACGACAATCTGAAGCAGGATGAGCGCACAAAGCATATTCCCGTTATCGGCCCGTCGAAGCAGGGTGCCGTGCTTGAAGGCTCAAAGGACTTTGCCAAGGCATTCATGTTGCGTCACAACATCCCTACTGCCCGTTACCAGACGTTTGATGGCGAGCACCTACAGGAAGGTCTTGCCTTCCTCGAGACGCTCGAAGCTCCTTATGTGCTGAAGGCCGACGGTCTTTGCGCAGGCAAGGGCGTACTTATTCTGCCCACGCTCGACGAGGCGAAGAAAGAACTGAAGGAGATGCTGGGCGGCATGTTTGGCAATGCTTCCAGCCGCGTGGTCATTGAGGAATTCATGAGCGGCATCGAGTGTTCGGTCTTCGTGCTTACCGACGGCGAACACTACCAGCTACTGCCCGAGGCGAAGGACTACAAGCGCATTGGCGAGGGTGACACGGGCCTCAACACAGGTGGCATGGGTAGCGTAAGCCCTGTTCCCTTTGCCACGAAAGAATGGATGAAGAAAGTAGAGGACCAAATCATCCGGCCTACTGTCGAGGGACTGAAGGCTGAGGGAATTGACTATAAGGGGTTCATTTTCTTCGGGTTGATTAACAGAGCCCCCAAGGGCGAGCCATACGTTATTGAATATAACTGCAGGATGGGAGACCCTGAGACGGAGACCGTGATGCTACGTCTGAAGACGGATATTGTGGATTTGTTCGAGGGTGTGGCAAAGGGAAACCTTGACCAGTACAAGGTGGAGTTTGACGAACGGGCTGCCGTCTGCGTCATGCTAGTATCGGGAGGCTATCCCGAGGCATACCAGAAAGGGTATCCCATAGTGGGGGCCTCACCAAACCTCCCCGAAGGGGAAGGCTTACCTACGGAGTCCGAGGGGACAACCGTAGTGTTCCATGCAGGCACGACGGTAAAAGACGGACAAGTGGTTACGAACGGGGGACGCGTGATTGCTGTATCCTCTTACGGAAAGGACAAGGAGGAAGCCTTGCAGAAGTCGTTTGCGGAGGCGCAGAAGATTGACTTCAAGGACAAATACTTCCGTCGGGATATCGGAGCGGATCTTTGAAGATGAAAGTTGAAGGCTGCGATTAAGCGAGTGCTAAACGAAGCTTGCTTCAGTTATGCCGAGCGAAAGCAGGCTCGACCGAAGGTCAAACATTAAAAGGGAAGATAAGATGAAGAGGGTGCAGAACAAGGTAGCAGAGAGCCGTATTGCACTGCCGGTGGTGGCATGCTACGGTGTGCTGGTATGGCTGGCAGCCGGACTCCTCCATGAGTCATGGTGGATACAGTTTGCCTGTGCCGCAGCTGCCACGTATGGGATGGTGGAGCTGAACAACCAGAACGCCCTCATTCGCATTTATTCGAGAATGGTGTCGTGTGCATTCCTGGTACTCTGGTGTGCCGGCAGTTTCCTCTTCTCGTCCATGAGGGCATCGCTCGGCATACTATGCTTCGTCGCCTTTCTGCTGCTCTTTGCCCGCACCTATCAGGACAAGGAGTCAACGGGCACTACGTTCTATGCCTTCATCATGTTGGGGCTAGGCAGCCTGATACATGTCCACGCTCTCTATTTCCTGCCGGTGTTCTGGTTATTCATGGCCTTCAAGATTCAGTCGCTGTCGTGGCGTACGTTCATCGCCTCAGTCTTCGGTGTTGTTCTACCCTACTGGTTTGCGCTGGTATGGTTTATCTGGCAAGCGGACTTCACCCTGTTCTTCGAACACTTCGAACAGCTCGGGTGGGTCACCTTCCCCTATGACTACAGCACCGTCACACTACCGCAGCTACTGTTGTTCATCCTGCTGACGGTGATAGGAACCATCGGAGCCGTACACTACCTGCGCACACGCTATAAAGACAAGATACGTACGCGAATGCTCTTCGACGGATTCATCATTACCGCCTCCCTGTCGGCCATCTTGCTGGCACTGCAACCCCAGCACATGACGCTGCTGCTGCCCATCATGATTTGCTGCGTCAGTCCGCTGATAGCCCATTTCCTCGCTCTTACCCAAACACGATGGACCAACATTGCCTTCTACGTTATTATGGTTGCCACCCTGGCGTTAACAGCGTACAACATCATAATAGATTAAACATTAAAGATTAAACATTAAAGATTAAAGATTAAGGGTGAAAGAATAGATGGATGGATTTCTTGAGCTGCTTACCCAGTGGGGATACGGAGGACTGTTCCTCGGAGCCATACTCGCCGGCAGTGTGCTGCCCTTCAACAGCGAGTCGGTGATGGCCGCCCTCTATGTGGCGGGACTGGACCCGTGGGCACTCATCTTCTGGGGTTCGCTGGGCAACATCATCGGATCGGTCATCAACTACTTCATCGGACGCATGGGCAAGATGGAATGGATTGAGCGTTACCTGAAGGTGAAACGCGAGAAACTGGAACGTGCCCAGCGCTGGGTTGCCAAATATGGTGCCTGGATGGGACTGCTGGCATGGATTCCGCTGCTCGGCTCTGCCATTACCGTGGCACTGGGGTTGATGCGCTCGAACATTCCCCTGACGTTCACCGCCATCAGCATCGGCAAAATAGCCCGTTATGTCCTGGTGATTTACGGCACAAGCCTTTTTATTTAAGGCTAAAAGGTTAAAAAGTTATAAGCGGCAACAAAAAGCTCAAAGCTCAAAGCTCAAAGCCCAAAGATTTTCGTACCTTTGCACATCTAATGCCCCCTGAGGGGGAGTGAGTAAATAATTATTGTGAAGAAAAATGAAACAATTTAGGCTGGTGGATAACGTCATGGGCTGGCTCGTATTCTTGGTGGCCGCCTTTTGCTACATTTCTACCATTGAACCAACCGCATCGTTCTGGGACTGCCCGGAATTTATCTCAACAGGTTACAAACTTGAAGTGGGACACCCGCCCGGTGCACCGTTCTTCATGCTTACCGCCAACTTATTCTCACAGTTTGCCAGCGACGCCAGTCAAGTGGCCCGCATGGTCAACATCATGAGTGCAGTGCTCTCGGCTGTGACCATCCTGTTCCTCTTCTGGACGGTGTCACACTTAGTGCTCCGCCTGCTCATAGACAGTTGGGAAGAGTTGACCACCGCCAAGACGATTGCCATTGAGGCATCGGCACTGGTGGGTGCATTGATTTATGCATGGAGCGACACGTTCTGGTTCTCAGCCGTCGAGGGTGAGGTATATGCCTATTCATCGGCCTTTACCGCCGTGGTCTTCTGGCTAATCCTGAAGTGGGAGGACCATGCCGACGAGCCCCATGCCGACCGCTGGCTGGTGCTCATCTTCTACATGACGGGCCTCAGCATCGGCGTCCACCTGCTGAACCTGCTGTGTCTGCCGGCCATCGTGCTGGTGTGGTACTACAAGCGCTATCAGCATCAGGATGCCTCGAAAGACCTGAAGGGTTCGCTCATTGCACTGGGTATCTCGGTGGTCATCCTGGCTGCCGTGCTCTATGGCGTTGTGCCTGGCATTGTACGTGTGGGCGGTTGGTTTGAACTGTTCTTCGTCAACGTTCTGGGTTGTCCGTTTGATACGGGTGAGATTATCTATATGGTACTGCTCATGGGCATCACCATCTGGGCCATCTACGAGACATATACCAACCATAACGAGCTGCGTCAGAACATTGCCTTCGTGCTCTGCTTCGGACTGCTCGGCATTCCGTTTACCGGCTGGAGCTTCCTGTCGGCACTGTTTGGCATCCTCATCATGGTTGCCCTATTCTTTGTCTTACAGTACAAACGCAACAAGAAGCCACTCATCAGCGCCCGCATCAAGAACACGTCGCTGCTCTGCATGCTCATGCTGATCATCGGTTACTCCAGCTATGCGGTCATCGTGATACGTTCTGCTGCCAATCCGCCCATGGACCAGAACTCACCTGAGGACTTCTTCACGCTGGGTGAATACATGGGGCGTGAGCAGTACGGTACCCGTCCGCTGTTCTACGGACAGGCCTACACCTCGCAGATGGAGCTGAAGATAGAAGGCAACATGTGCCGCCCCGTCGTCAAGGAGGGCGACCCCATCTATCAGCGTAAGGAGAAGGCATCGAAAGACGAGAAGGACGAATACTTCGTGGTCAGCACGAAGGACCAGTACAAATATGCCCAGAACATGCTCTTCCCGCGCATGTACGACAGCGGCCACGCCAGTTCCTACGAGCAGTGGATGAACGGCGTTGACGGTACGGAAGTACCCTACGACCGCTGTGGCGAGCAGATTATGGTGAAGATACCGTCGCAGATTGACAACCTGTGGTTCTTCATCACCTACCAATGTAACTTTATGTACTGGCGCTACTTCATGTGGAACTTCGCCGGACGACAGAACGACATTCAGGGTAACGGTGAACCGGAACACGGCAACTGGATTACCGGTATTCCGCTGATTGACGATACGCGACTGGGCAATCAGGACAACCTGCCTGACGACCTGAAAAACAACAAGGGACATAACGTGTTCTACTGTCTGCCGCTCATCCTGGGACTGCTGGGACTGTTCTGGCAGTCGCTCATGAAACAGCAGAAAGGCATCCGCCAGTTCTGGGTGGTGTTTTTCCTCTTCTTCATGACCGGTCTGGCCATTGTCATCTACCTGAACCAGACGCCCAACCAGCCTCGTGAACGTGACTACGCCTACGCCGGCTCGTTCTATGCCTACGCCATCTGGTGTGGCATGGGTGTGGCAGCCATCTACGACGTGCTGAAACGCTTTGCCAAGAAACACGAGACGGTGATTGCCACCCTTTGTGGCGTGGCTTGTCTGCTGGTTCCCATCCAGATGGTGAGCCAGACATGGGACGACCATGACCGCTCCGGCCGTTACACCTGTCGTGACTTCGGCCAGAACTACCTGATGTCCTTGCAGGACGAGGGTAACCCCATTGTCTATACCAACGGTGACAACGACACCTTCCCGCTGTGGTACAACCAGGATGTGGAGGGCGTGCGTACCGATGCCCGTGTCTGCAACCTGAGTTATCTGCAGACCGACTGGTATATCGACCAAATGGTACGTCCGGCCTACGACTCACCGTCGCTACCCATCACCTGGCCCCGCATCAAGTATGCTGGTCGTGCCAACGACTACGTTCAGGTATATCCGGAGGTGAAGGCAAGCCTGCGGCAGCTTTACGAGCAATATCCTGAGGAGGCAAAGGAGCTGTTCGGCAACAACCCCTTCGAGCTGAAGAACATCCTGAAATTCTGGGTGCGCAACGACCTCAGCGAGAAGCAGCGTGAGGTGATGAAACTCCTGCTGGGCGACAACAACCTGCACATCATACCTACCGACTCGCTCTATGTCAGCATTGACAAGGATGCTGTGCGCAAGAGCGGTGTGATGATGGCATGCGACTCCATACCCGACCACATGATCATCTCACTGAAGGGTCGCGGTGCGCTCTACAAGAACGACCTGATGATGCTGGAAATGATTTCTCAGGCCAACTGGGTACGTCCCATCTACGTCGCCATGACCGTGGGCGAGGACAACTACATGAACCTGTGGCAGAACTTCGTACAGGAAGGACTGGTCAACCGCATCACGCCGTTCACCACGACGTATGAGGATGCCTCCGGCAATAAGCTGCCTGTTCCCGGTGCTGAGAACTTTGACACGGACAAGACGCTTGACATGGTACTAAACCGCTTCAAGTTCGGCGGACTTGACAAGGAAGGACTCTACCTGGACGAGACGGTCATGCGTATGTGCTATACCCACCGTCGCATTATCGCCCAGCTGACATCCAACCTCGTCAGCAAGGGACGCTTTGACGATGCGAAGAAGGTGCTGGCCTACAGCGAGAAGGTGATTCCTACCTATAACGTGCCCGACTGCTACGACTCAGGAACGATAGAAATCACGAGGGCTTATGCCAACGTGGGCGACAAGAAGATGGCGAAGCTGCACCTGCAGAACCTCTGGAAGCGTTCGACGCAGTACATCAACTACTACTACCATCAGCCCGAGGTATGGTTCCTCTCGTCACACCGTGAACTGCTCATGAACTTCTACTCGCTGGAGAAGTGTGCGGAAATCATGGGTAACACGGAACCCGCATGGAGCAAGGAGCTGAAAGTGCTGGAGTTTGTCAGACCGCTCTGGCAGCACTCTACGCAGGTGGTCAAGCAGAACATGGCCAGCGGACGCATCATGTCGGCTGACGAGGAGAACTTCATGCACTTCTTCGTGCTTCAGCACCTGAATATGATTGTGGAGTCAGTTGACCAGGAGCAGTCAGATAAGTACATGGACGAACTCATCGAACTGATGACAAGGTATCAGTCATTGGGAGGCAAGCTGTAATCCGTAATCTGTAATCCGTAATCCAGTAATGTTCATCGAACAACCGTCTAAGTGGCTGCGATGGCTGTTTCCAAAAGCCATCTGGAGAATGGACCCGACGGAGAAGGCCGTCTATCTGACCTTCGACGACGGGCCCATTCCCGAAGCTACGCCGTATATTCTCGACACGCTGAAAGAACACGGGGTGAAGGCGACCTTCTTCATGGTAGGCGACAACGTCAGGAAGTACCCTGAACTGCTGGAACGCATCAAGGAGGAAGGTCATCAGGTGGGCAACCATACCAACAACCACCTGGGTGCCTTCAAACACTGGACGGTGACCTATATCATCAACACGTTCAAGGCCAACGAACTCATCCATGCCCACCTGTTTCGTCCGCCCCACGGCGTCATGCGCTGGAGTGAGTATTACTGGCTGAGAAAGGAGTTCCGTATTATCATGTGGGACCTCGTGACCCGCGACTATTCCAAGTGGATGACTGCCGAGGACGTATTGAACAATGTCAAGCAATACGCCCGCAACGGCAGTATCATCACGTTTCACGACTCGCTGAAGAGCATTGACAAACTGCATTACGCTCTTCCTGAAGCCATTAAATGGCTCAAGGAAGAGGGTTATGCCTTCAAGATTTTTGAATAATCATTCATTAAACAGTACCGTCGAAAGATAGCGCTCACCCGTGTCAGGCAGCAGGACCACGATGGTCTTGCCGGCATTCTCCGGACGTCGGGCTATCTCGGCAGCGGCAAAGGCTGCAGCACCGGCAGAGATGCCTACCAACAGGCCTTCCTGCTGCGCCAGCTCACGACCCGTACGCAGGGCATCGTCGTTCTCCACGTCAAACACCTCGTCAATGACTGCGGCATCGTAGGTCTTAGGTACAAAGCCCGCACCAATACCCTGAATCTTATGAGGACCGCTGGGACCGCCATTCAGCACAGGACTTGACTTAGGCTCCACGGCAATGATCTTGACATTAGGGTTCTGCTCCTTCAGGTACTTGCCGGTTCCAGAAATGGTACCGCCCGTACCTACACCGCCCACGAAGATATCAACCTTTCCGTCGGTGGCTTTCCAAATCTCCGGACCTGTGGTAGCATAGTGCTTGGCAGGGTTAGCGGCATTCTCAAACTGCTGCAGAATCACACTGCCGGGAATGCTGTCGCGCAGCTCTTCAGCAGCACGGATAGCACCGGGCATTCCGTCCTTTCCAGGCGTCAGGCGTACCTCGGCACCGTATGCCTTTACCAGGTTACGACGTTCGACGCTCATGGTTTCGGGCATGGTCAGGATCAGCTTATAGCCCTTGACGGCAGAGACCATAGCCAGTCCCACACCCGTATTACCGCTGGTCGGCTCTATGAGAGTAGCTCCAGGCTTCAGGATTCCCTTCTGCTCCGCATCTTCTATCATGGCCAGCGCAATACGGTCTTTCACGCTACCGCCGGGGTTGAAAAACTCTACCTTGGCAATGACGGGCGTCTCAATGCCCTTTGCCTTCGAAAATTTGTTGAGCTCGAGCAATGGCGTGCTACCAATAAGCTCGGTCAGTTGCTTTGCTATCTTACTCATATCTACTTTTCTCAATTAATTATACAATGAATGTTGTGAAGTAAGTATTTTACCAATACCTTAAATCTTATCCAGTGCCTGTGCCAGGTCATCAATGATATCGTCAATATGCTCGGTACCGATGCTCAGTCGTACGGTAGCAGGCGTGATGTGTTGCTGCTGGAGTTCCTCAGGTGTCATCTGCGAGTGGGTCGTGGTGTAGGGATGAATCACCAGGCTCTTTACATCGGCAACGTTGGCCAACAGCGAGAAAATCTGCAGGGCGTCAATGAAACGCCAGGCTTCCTCTTGACCGCCTTTGATCTCGAAGGTGAAGATGCTGCCACCGCCATTGGGGAAGTACTTCTCATAGAGGGCATGGTCCGGATGTGAGGGCAGGCTGGGATGGTTCACCTTGGCCACTTTGGGATGGTTAGCCAGGAACTTCACCACCTTCAGGGCATTCTCCACATGACGCTCCACACGCAGACTCAGCGTCTCCACACCCTGCAGCAGGATAAACGCGTTGAAGGGAGAGATGGCTGCACCGGTATCACGCAGAATCACGGCACGAATACGGGTAACGAAGGCTGCAGGCCCTGCCACGTCAGCAAACACGGCACCATGATACGAGGGGTCGGGCTTGGCCAGTGTGGGGTACTTGTCGGCATTTGCTTTCCAGTCAAACTTACCTCCGTCGACGATGATACCACCCAGGCTGCTGCCGTGTCCACCCAGGAACTTAGTAGCAGAATGTACCACGATGTCTGCTCCATGCTCCAGCGGACGAATCAGGAAGGGCGTGCCGAACGTGTTATCCACGATAAACACAATATTGTGCTTGTGGGCTACGGCAGCTACGGCCTCCAGATTGGTCACGTCGCTGTTGGGATTGCCGAACGTCTCGGCATATACTACTTTTGTGTTGGGCTGAATGGCTGCTTCCAGTGCGGCGAGGTCATTCACATTGACGATGGTGTTCGTGATGCCCTGTGTGTCCAGCGTGTGGGTAATCAGGTTAAACGAACCGCCGTAGAGGTTGTCGGCTGCCACGATGTGGTCGCCTGCCTGCACAATGTTCTGCAGGGCGTAAGTCACAGCAGCGGCACCACTGGCGACGGCCAGGCCAGCCACGCCACCCTCAAGGGCAGCCACACGGTCTTCTAACACGCCCTGTGTCGAGTTGGTCAGGCGTCCATAGATGTTACCTGGGTCACGCAGTCCGAAACGGTCGGCGGCATGCTGCGAATTACGGAACACATAACTCGTGGTCTGATAGATGGGGACGGCACGGGCGTCAGTTGCGGGGTCCGGCTGTTCTTGTCCAACATGCAGTTGCAAAGTCTCAAAACGATAATCTTTCTTACTCATAATCTTATCCTTTCTTATATTAATGTTTAATTTTTATCTTTAATCTTTAATTTAATTGATTTTCGTTTGCAAAGGTACGAACTTTAGAAATATCCGCCAAATTTCTTGCAGAATTCAGAAAATATAGCTAATTTTGCGCCGTCAATGGAATAATCTTCCACAATACGCTCTTTAATCCCACTGGAACAGAATAAAATTCTTCGATGTCGGGTCACATCATCGAATCTACCCATTTTCATCTTTCATTTTTAATCTTTAATGTTAAATGTTTCATGTTTAATCTATTAGACGAAACCGACCTGCAGATACTGAAAACGCTGCAAAAAAACGCGAAACTGACCACCAAAGAGTTGGCAGAAGCCGTACATCTGACCCCTACCCCGGTCTTTGAGCGCCAGAAACGACTGGAGCGACAGGGTTACATCAAGAAATACGTAGCCGTGCTCGACCCTGAAAAACTCGACCAGGGCCTTCAGGTATTTTGCAAGGTGAAGCTAAAGCAGATCAACCACGAGATTGCCGATGCCTTCGTCCGCCGCATCATGCGCATCCCGGAGGTAACGGAATGCTACAACACCTCCGGTGCCTACGACTATTTATTAAAGGTACGCGCGCGCGATATGAAGCAATATCAGGAGTTTGTACTCAACAAACTGGGCGAGATAGAGTCGCTCAGTTCCATTGAGAGTACCTTTGTCATGAGTGAGGTAAAACAAAACTATGGCATCAATATCTGACAATTTTCAACGTTTTCAGCAAAAAATTGCCGAAACATTTGGAGGTTCCGAAATTAACTACTATCTTTGTCATCGCGAAAAACTTAAACTATAGTATATGATCGACGTAAAAGCAACATTAGCATCAGCTGAAGAGCGCATGGAAATGGCCGCTCTCTTCCTAGAGGAAGAGCTGAACCGCATCCGTGCAGGACGAGCCAACGTGGCCATCCTGAGCGGCGTGAGAGTGGAATCATACGGTTCCAAAGTACCCCTGAACCAAGTAGCAAGCGTAAGCTGCCCCGATGCCCGTACCATTGCCATCAAGCCGTGGGACCGCAAACAGATTCGTGACATTGAGAAAGCCATCATGGACTCTGACGTAGGTATCACGCCTGAGAACAACGGTGAGATTATCCGCCTGGGCATCCCGCAGCCCACTGAGGAGCGCCGTCGTGACCTGGTGAAGCAGTGCAACAAGATTTGTGAGAAGGCCAAGGTTGAGGTGCGCAATGTGCGCGGCGACATCAAGGAGAAGCTGAAGAAGGCCATTAAGGACGGTCTCTCCGAGGACAACGAGAAGGATGCCGAGCTCGAACTGCAGAAGCTCCACGACAAGTATATCAAGAAGCTTGACGAGCTCATCGAAGCCAAGAACAAAGAAATCATGACGGTCTAATTTAGAGGTGAGAGGTCTCGTCATCAAAAATACAGGAAGCTGGTACTCGGTCCTGACGGACGAGGGCCAGCTTGTTGAATGTAAGATAAAAGGCTATTTCCGTCTGCGCGGCATACGGAGCACCAATCCCGTGGCCGTGGGCGACAGGGTCACCATTACCACCCCACCCTCACAAGGAGGGACCGGGGGTGGCTCTTTTATCACCGAGATTGAGGAGCGCCGCAACTACATCATCCGCAAGAGCATCAACCTGTCGAAGCAAAGCCACATCATTGCCGCGAACGTTGACCAGGCACTGCTCGTAGTCACCGTCAACTATCCGCAGACCTCTACCACATTCATTGACCGTTTCCTGGCTTCTGCCGAGGCCTATCGCGTACCCGTGATTCTCATCTTTAACAAGACGGACCTGCTGGACGAGGACGAACAACGCATCCAGCAGATGATGATGACGCTCTATGAGACCATTGGCTACGAGTGTCGTGCCATCTCGGCTGAGACGGGCGACGGCGTAGAGGAGCTGCGTCCGCTGCTGAAAGGAAAGATTACCGTGTTGAGCGGCAACTCAGGCGTAGGGAAATCTACGCTCATCAACCGTCTGATTCCCGGCGTCAACCTTCGCACGGCAGAAATCAGCGATGCCCACCAGATGGGCATGCACACCACAACGTTCAGTGAAATGCTACCGCTAGCCTCGGCCCCACCAAACCTCCCCGAAAGGGGAGGCTTACCTTCGGACTCCGTAGGTAAGTCCCTCCTTTCGGAGGGATTTAGGGAGGCCGGGAGGTTTGATGGGGCCCTCATCGACACTCCGGGCATCAAGGGCTTCGGCACGTTCGACATGGAGCCGGAAGAGATTACCAGCTACTTCAAGGAGATTTTCCATTTCTCAAAAGAATGTCGCTTTAGCAACTGCACCCACACCCACGAGCCTGGCTGTGCCGTAAGAAAAGCCCTCGACGAGCATTACATCGCCGAGAGCCGTTATCAGTCGTACCTCTCCATGCTCAACGACAAGGAAGAGGGTAAATACCGCGAAGCGTACTAAGCTATCTAATCGCAATCACATATTCACTCATGAACGAGGCACCTGGTTGCAGGTGGTTCATGAGGGGCTTGTCCTTGAACTCACCATCGTAGCCACGAGGGTCACCTACGCCATACCAAGGCTCAATGCACACGAAGGGAGCATGCTTGTCGAAGGGACTCCAGAAGGCGATGACGGGTGTGCGGAAGCTGACGGTCACAGCAGGCTGGTCGTCCTCGTCGAGCAGCACGGCCTGACGCACCTGACTGTTGTGAATCTTCACGGAGTCGTTGCGGAAGAAGGCGTTATCAAACTCTATCACACCGTACTCCGCCTCAACGGGCACCTCCACCATCTCGTGCGAGCCGTCAATGTAGCTCTTCAGACCGATGAGCGGCTCCTTGTTGTCGAGCGTGATGCAGCCCTGCAGCTGTTCACCCTCCTTCATGCCGGGTACGTTGAATGCGGGATGTCCGCCAATCTGGAAGTGAATGTCACGCTTGTCGGTGTTCTCCACATGCCAGATGACATGAATCTTGTTGCCGTCAAGACGATAGGTCACGGCAAGGTTGAAACAGAAGGGATAGACCTTCAGCGTCTCTTCCGACTCATGGAGGGCGAACGTTGCACGGTCCTCTCCCTGACGAATGAGCGTGAAATCCATGTCACGGGCGAAACCGTGACGCGGCAGGTGATACTCCTTGCCATCCACGCGATAGGTATCGTTCTCCACGCTGCATACCAACGGGAACAGAATAGGGCTGCGACGCGGCCAGTACTTGGGGTCGCCCTGCCACAGATATTCGTTTCCCTCTGCATCCTTGATGCTCTGGAGCTCTGCTCCTTTTGCTGCCACCTGAATGGTCAGCTGGTCGTTTCTTAGTTCTATCATATAGTTATTGTACTATTTGAGAATTTACAATTTTACTATTTATTTTCTATTGTATTATTTTACAATGAGGTTAGAGAGAGCGACACCACTCCACGATGTCCTTCAGCACTTCCTCGGAGAAAGTCTCCTCAATCGCAGCATATTCGTCGGGCATGCCAGTGGTGCAATGCTGGAACAAGTGGTTCAGACCGTCGTAGGCCTTGATGCAGTTCTTCTTGTTCTTTGGCAGCAGGCGACGCAGGGCACCAAGGTTGATCTCAGCATCCACCTGAATGTCCTTCGAGCCATTGACGGCCAAGACGGGGCACTTGGTATGACGGATATTGTCCGAGGGGTCGTAGTCAATGAAGTAGTTAAGCCACGGATTGTTCTGGGCAAGGATTGTCTCACGCACCTTTGCCATGGTCAGCTTTTCACCTGTCGCATCAGCATTACCCGCCTGCATCTGCTTCAGCAGAATGGTGTCGCCACTGACGCCAGGACCTGCCAGACTGACAATGAAATCAACCTTCTTTTGTGCGCCTAGCATGAAAGCGATGAGTCCGCCCTCGCTATGGCCGATGACGCCTACCTTGCTGAAGCGCTTGTCCTTACGCAGGAAGTCGATGCCGGCAGCAGCGTCACGGGCAAAATCCACGCTGGTGGCATGGGCCACATCACCGCCTACCGACTGTCCGGTGGCACGGTCGTCATAGCGCAAGGTGGCAATGCCGTTACGTGCCAGATAGTCGGCAATCACGGCAAACGGCTTGTGTCCCAGCAGTTCCTCATCACGGTTCTGCTGTCCGCTGCCTGATACCATGATGAGCACAGTCTTTGCTCCTGTAGGCACAGAGAGCGTTCCTGCGAGTGTGGCACCGTCCTGCTCGTTGCGGAAGGTCACCTCTTCAGTAGCGTATGGGAATGGGCCTTGTGGCATCTGCGGACGCTTACGCACCACTCTTTTTCCGGCCTTCAGGTTCAAGGGGAACGAGAAGCCTGCCTGTTTGAAAGTACCCTTCAGCTCGTCGCCTTCCAAGCGTCCCTGATAGCTGGCTTGTAGCATCGCGATGCTGATGGCCACGGAGTCGGCCGAGAGGAAGTCAACGTTGGCAGGTATCTTCTGGTCGGTCTGGTCAGGACTCTCCAATGTCGCCGTTCCGTCAGCCTCAACGTTTAACACAATGGTCAGTTTCGCCATTCCAGCATTCAGCTTTCCCGAGAAGGAGCCTTGCAGGTTCTGCGCCTTCGCCGTTGAGGCGGTAAGCAGCAGTACCAACACTAAGGCCAGCAGAAACACGACGGTTCCTACTATCCAAACAATGATTCTTCTATTCATGATGTTTATTTCTTTTAGTTTTCATGCTCTGGTAAAGATACCAACACATAAGGATTACAAATATTATTCCAAGCGCACACATCATTGCCACCGGATTGAAACCAAGGAAAGCACTCAGCGTGATACCGAGAGTCATGAGTGCCGTCAGCACAGCTATGTAGCGCAGAAAACGAATGGTTACAACATACAACTCTGCAGGCGAATCGTCTGGGACGTTGAATGTCTTAGGGTGGTAAGCCAAGACAAGCATCAGTATAACGCCAAAGCCCATGACACCTGTCTGTATGAGCATGGCGACACCAGCCTCGCGTACCTTAATTAATAATATGAGGCTAAGTATGAGGGACATCAGCAACAGCACTCCACATACCAGTTCGGCAATCGTGCCTTCTTTAGTACGACATACCTGAAAGTTGATGTTATTCTTGTTCATCGGCTTTTCCTTTCTTTTTCTTCGGCAGACGCTTGGCCTTGCGCAGGGCCTCGGTGATGATCCACTGCAACTGGCCGTTGGTGCTGCGGAACTCGTCCGCAGCCCAAGCCTCTATCGCGTTCATCGTCTCTGCATCAACACGGAGGATAAAACTCTTTGTACTCTTCTCTGCCATTAATCGTTATATTCACGTTTCATATACATTGAACAGTGGTCAACTGCAATGAGTTCCCAACCTTCGTAACCCAACTGGTTGAGTTTCTTTTCCTCTTGAAACAACGGTGTGAGGATCTTGTATTCAAACTTTTTCATCTTAAATGTTTTAATCTAAATTATAAATCTCTTAGTGGTTCAGCGTACCGGTATTCACCACGGGCTGAGCCGAGTCGTCACCACAGAGCACGACGAGCAGGTTCGAGACCATAGCGGCCTTCTTGTCATCGTCCAGCTCCACAATGTCCTCGTTCGAGAGCTTGTCGAGCGCCATCTTCACCATCGATACAGCACCCTCCACAATCTTCTCACGAGCCGTGATGATGGCAGAAGCCTGCTGACGGCGCAGCATGACGGCAGCAATCTCAGGAGCATAGGCCAAGTAGTTGATGCGGGCCTCGACCACCTCGATGCCGGCCAGGGCCAGACGTTCGTTGAGCTTCTGCTCCAGCTGGTCGTTGATCTCATCACCACCACCGCGCAGGGTCAGCTCATCGTTCTTGTTGTCCTCATCATCGTAAGCATACTGTCCGGCCACCTGACGCAGGGCAGCATCACTCTGTACACGGACGAAACGCTCCAGGGCATTCATGATGCTGCGGACATCGGAGCCCACCTGTCCCTGGGGGCTTCCGGCCATTGTCT
>JAEEGH010013090.1_pt1 | contig 18485 bp, 7 predicted proteins | sample 9134181 | NCBI WGS metagenome assembly JAEEGH01 (sample SAMN16246544, study PRJNA631951) | gut metagenome | biome: gut microbiome; feature: rumen; material: DP-attached | host: Bos | place: Iran: Karaj | collected 2018-10 | reverse complement strand
ACGTCCTTGATGATGGCGAGATGCTCGGGGTTGGAGTAGCAGAAGCTCTCCCAGCGCTGGCGGACGCCGCCGCGCCAGTTGTACGTGATGCCTCCGGAGACTTCTATGCCCTTGGACTTGAAGAACTTGATGGCTGCGTCAAGGGCCTTGTCGTCGGAGTATGTCATATCGCGGAAAGTCTCGATGTAGACTTTGTCAAGCTTGAGGTTCTTGGAAAACTCGGCATAGGATTTCTCCCAGTTCTCGACCGTGCCGATGCGGTTGACGTCGCCGGCCATGATGTAGGCGGTGTTGCGGAAGTTGCGATAGTTGCCGGCCTGCGCGGCGAAGGTCAGGAGCAGCGCCGCGAGGATAAAGGTAAAGTATTTTCTCATAGTAGTTATAATGACGGTTATTAATGGTCAGTAATGACAAATATAAGTATTTTGAGTTAATATTTGTTATATTTGTCCTATTCATAAACCACATGATCCATGAGAACGCATAAACTCCTTCTTCCTATGCTTGCCGTCCTGTGTGTCGGCGTCGCATGTACGAAATCCCCTACACACGCACCTTCCATCCCGCAGGATCCCGCCATCGAGAAACAGATCGACCGTATCCTGTCGAAGATGACGCTGGACGACAAGGTCGGCCAGATGCTCCAGATCAACCTTGACGTCCTCGGCGGCTATGCCAGGAAGGACGGAGGCATGGTCTGGGTCCTCGACGAGTCGAAGGTCGACCAGATGATAGCCGATTACAGGATCGGGTCGTTCCTTAACGTTCCCGGCAGGGCAGCCACCCCGGAAGATTGGAGGGAGTGGATCGGCATATTCCAGAAGCATTCCATGGATCATCTCGGCATACCGACCATCTACGGACTGGACCACAACCACGGAGCTTCTTACTCGCAGGGGGCTACCATTTTCCCCCAGCCCATCAACATAGGCGCATCCTTCAATGTGTCGCTGGTCCGCGACATGGCTGAGGTGACGGCTTATGAGAGCCGTGCCGGAGACTGCCCCTGGGTGTTCAATCCCGTCGTGGACCTCGGCCGCGACCCGCGCTGGCCGCGCATCTACGAGAGTTTCGGCGAGAGTCCGATTGTGAATGCCCGGATGGTGGCCGAGGAGGTCAAGGCCTATCAGGGCGATGACCCGAACCATATCGGCAAGTACAATGTCGCCACTTCCGTCAAGCATTATTTCGCCTATGGCGCCCCGTGGTCCGGCAAGGACCGCACGCCTGCATACCTTTCGCCGCAGATGATACGCGAGAAGTATTTCACCCCGTTCAAGGCTGCTGCCGAGGCCGGTGCGCTCACCTTCATGATCAACTCCGCCAGCATCAACGGCATGCCTGTCCACGCCAGCTACGAGTACCTTACCAAGTGGCTGAAGGAAGACCTGAACTGGGACGGAATGCTCATCACCGACTGGGCTGACATCAACAACCTCTATCAGCGCGAGAAGGTAGCGAAGGACAAGAAAGACGCCATCCGCATCGCCATCAACGCCGGTATCGACATGAGCATGGATCCCTACAGCACCGACTTCTGCGACCTGCTGAAGGAACTGGTCGAGGAGGGGGCCGTCAAGATGTCCCGCATCGACGATGCCGTCCGCCGCATACTCCGTGTCAAGTTCCGCCTGGGGCTTTTCGACAATCCTGACGTGGATCCGGCAGACTATCCGCTTTATGGCAGTGCAGAGTTCGCTGCCAAGGCCCTGGCCGCCGCGGAGGAGTCCGAGATTCTTCTCAAGAACGAAGGTGTGCTTCCTCTCCGCAAGGGTGTACGCATCCTCCTTACCGGCCCCAATGCCAACCAGATGCGCTGCCTCGACGGAGGCTGGAGCTATACATGGCAGGGCGGTGCCGAGGACCTTACCGAGCAGTACAATACCATTTACGAGGCCTTCTGCAATAAGTTCGGAGCAGCCAACGTCACCCTCGAGCAGGGCGTGCGCTACAACGAGCGGGGCAACTATTATGACGAGATCGTCGACGGCTTCGACAAGGCGGTCGCAGCCGCCCGCAGGGCTGACGTCATCGTCGCCTGCATAGGCGAGAACTCCTACTGCGAGACCCCGGGCAACCTCACCGACCTCACTCTCTCCGAGAACCAGCGCAATCTGGTCAAGGCCCTGGCCAGGACCGGCAAGCCGGTCATCCTCATCCTCAACGAGGGCCGTCCCCGCCTCCTGGCAGACATCGAACCCCTCGCCGGAGCCATCGTCCATATCATGCTTCCGGGCAACTATGGTGCGGACGCTCTTGCAAACCTCATCTCCGGCGACGCCAACTTCTCCGCCAAACTGCCTTATACCTATCCCCGCGAGATCAACTCCCTGGCCAACTACGACTACAAGGTCAGCGAGGAGGTCCAGACCATGGGCGGAGCATACGACTACGATGCCAAGGTCTCCCTCCAGTGGCCTTTCGGCTACGGTCTGAGCTACACCACCTTCGAGTATTCCAACCTCAAGGTTGACAAGTCTTCCTTCACTCCCGCTGACGAACTGACTGTCAGCGTCGACGTGAAGAATACCGGCGCCGTGGCCGGAAAGGAGCCCGTCCTGCTGTACTCCAGCGACCTCGTGGCTTCGCTCGTGCCTGACAACCGCGTGCTGCGCGCTTTCGACAAGGTCTCCCTCGCCCCCGGCGAGACCAAGACCGTCACCTTCACGCTCCCTGCCAGCGACCTTGCCTTCGTGGGTGAGGACGGCAAGTGGGTGCTCGAGGAAGGCGACTTCGTCTTCAAGGCCGGAAGGCTCACGCAGCAGGTCACCTGCACCTCCACCAAGAAATGGGAAACTCCGAACATCATCAAATAGTATGAGAAAACCCTTACTGGCAGTTTCAGCGTTGCTGCTTTCCCTTTCCCTCCAGGCCGGAAATCTGGCTTTCTCGTCCCTCATAGGGGATAATATGGTACTCCAGCAGAACACCCAGGCGCGCATCTGGGGCACGGCCTCGCCGCGCGCTTCGGTGAGCGTCTCGGCCTCGTGGCTCAAGTCCGCGGTCAGCACCCGCGCCGATGCCGAAGGGCATTGGGAGGTGATGCTGAGCACCCCCGGTGCCACATTCGAGCCTCAGACTGTCCGGGCCTCCAGCGGAGGCGAGACCGTCCGGGCCTCGAACGTGCTCATCGGCGAAGTCTGGATAGCCTCCGGCCAAAGCAACATGGAGATGACCCTCGGTGGCGGTATGGGCACTCCCGTCGAGGGCAGTCTCGGCGAGATAGCACTTTCTGCACAGTACAAGGGGGTAAGGCATGTGACGGTGAAGAAAGCCCGAGCCACCGAGCCGCAGTACGACGCAGAGGGGGAGTGGCAGGTGTGCAACCCCGCCACGAGCCCCCAGTTCTCGGCAGTGGGCTACTTCTTTGCCACCCGCCTGTCGAAGGCGCTTGATGTGCCCGTGGGCATCATCAACGCCAGCTGGGGCGGGTCCGTGATCGAAGCCTGGATGGGTGAGGAACTCCTCAAGGACTGTCCTGACGTCGACCTTGCGAACGCCTCAAACCCGCAGGTCAACGACATGTACAAGCCCATGATAATGTACAATGCGATGTTCCGTCCTGCGGCGAAGTATACCTGCAACGGCATCCTCTGGTTCCAGGGCGAGTCCAACATCAGCATCGCCTACGACGTATATGCCGACCGCCTGACGGCCATGGCCGAAGAGTGGCGGCGCGACATAGGCCGTGGCGATATTCCGTTCCTGATCGTAGAGCTCCAGCCTTACGACTATTATGACGGACAGTACGGACTCCAGGACGAGCACGGCCCGCTCGTGCGCGAGCAGCAGTTCATGGCGTCGAAACGTATCCCGAATGCCGGTCTGGTAGGGACCAACGACCTCGCCTATGAGCACGAGCGCACCCAGGTCCATGCTTCGCAGAAGCGCCAGATAGGCGAGAGGCTCTGCTACCAGGCCCTCGCCCTTGGCTACGGCTACGAAGCCCTTCCGGCTTTCAACCCCTGTTTCAAGTCTGCCAGGCTGGAGGACGGCAAGGTCGTGGTCGCGTTCGACAATGCCAGGATGGGCTTTACGGGCCTCTCTGATGAGATCATTGGATTCGAACTTGCTGGTGCCGGCGGGCATTTCCAGCCGGCACACGCCGAGGTGCGGATGTCGTTCCGTGAAGGGATGACGGTGGTCCTGTCGACTCCGGCAGTGCCGGAGCCGGTCGAGGTACGCTACTGCTTCAAGGATTTCGAAGTCGGAAACCTCAAGGGAGCCAACGGCCTTCCGATTATTCCTTTCCGTGCCGATATTGATAAATAATAGCTATCTTTACACTATAAAAACCATTATCGCTTTTTTCCATGAACTACAAGGACGCTATCAAATTCTATCCCGATTTCCCGATCAAGGGAGTCAACTTCGTGGATGTCATCCCCTTCATGCAGGATAAGGAGCTTTTCCGCAACATGACCCGCGACCTCGGTGTCCTCTGCGCTTCGCCCAATGTAACGGCTCCGGAGGCCAGGGGCTTCCTTTTCGCCACCCCTATGCTGACGGATTGTCCCAATATCCAGTGCGCGATCCCCATCCGCAAGAAGGGCAAACTCCCTTATGCCGGCGACGACCTCGTGCAGGTGGACATCCAGAAAGAGTATGGACACGACGAGGTGTTCTACCGCCTCTCCGACATTGCCGCCGGAGTCCCGAAAGGCGATACGATAGAGATAACGTTCTTTGACGATATCCTCGCCACGGGCGGTACGGCCAAGGGGATTGCGGAAGACCTTCAGAAGCGTACCGTTGTGGTCGATGGCAAGGAATACCGCATCAAGGTCACCGACTTCGTCTTCGTGGTGGAGATCACCGACCTCCCCGGGCGCGAACTTCTGGAGCCCATTGCTCCGGTCAAGGCCCTGATCAAGGTCACGGAGGGTTAGGAAGATACTGACTGAACAATCATAAATACGCTGTAACAGATGAAGTACGTAAAAACCTTCATCCTGCTGCTGGCTCTCGCGGTGTCCCTGCCGCTCTCCGCGCAGGACAAACCTTTCATGCAGGATCTCCCTTATTATGTGGAGAATCTTTCCGTGTATGGATTGAACCAGGAGGAGGGCAGGGCGTTCCATATCCCTGCGAAGAACGTTTCCCTTAACGGAAAGTGGAAATTCTATTTCGGAGAGAATCCTTCGGAGATTCCTGACGGTTTCTTCCGCCCCGGCTTCAACGACAGGAAATGGACGGAGATCAACGTCCCCTCCAACTGGGAGATGGAAGGTTTCGGGCAGGCGTTGTTCCGCAACGTCGCCGTACCTTTCCCCAACCATCGCACTCCGCTCGCGGACCAGTACTTGCCCCAGCGCTGGGGCCCTGCCGGGCCTGCCCCTGCACCGGCTCCGTTCAGCGTGGCGATCCCCGACGTCCCGATGGACGTCAATCCTACGGGAGCGTACAGGACCGCTTTCACCATGCCGTCCTCGTGGAATGGCGACAGGGTCTTCATCCGGTTCGAGAAGGTGGCTTCCGCCTCATTCGTCTGGGTGAACGGACAGGAGGTCGGATACAACGAGGGCGCCCAGGAACCTTCCGAGTACGACATTACCAAGTATGTCAAGCCGGGTCGCAACACCGTGGCCGTACTGGTGCTCAAGTACAGTGACGGATACTATCTTGAGGACCAGGACTATTGGCGCCTGGCCGGCATTTTCGACGACGTGACCGTCTATGCCGCACCTCAGGCGCGCATACGTGACTGGCAGGTCATCACGGACTTCGACCGCAGTTTCACGGACTCCGACCTGAGCGTTGCCATGGACCTTAAGGCGTATGACCTCGCTGCTTCCGGGCTTTCCCTGTCCGCCGAGGTGTCCCGGGAGGGACGCAAGGTCGCGGACATGCAGCAGGCCGGAATCAGCCTTGCGGCCGGCGAACTGCGCACCGTGACGCTCCGTGCCCGCGTGTCTTCCCCGAAAAAATGGACGGCAGAAACTCCGGACCTGTACGATTTGAAAATGACGCTCAGGGATGCATCTGGACGCATCGTTGACGAGGTGGTCAAACGCATCGGCTTCAAGAAGACCGAGATCATCGACGGCGTATTCTATCTTAACGGGCAGCCCTTGAAAGTCAACGCCGAGTGCTCGCACATGCAGCATCCGGAGATGGGACACGCCATGGACGAGGCTACGGTACGGATGGATTTTGAGATACTTAAGCAATTCAATTTCAATGCGGTACGTACCTCGCACTATCCTCCGGTGAACGAATATCTCGACTTGGCAGATGAGTACGGCCTGTACATCATCGACGAGACCGGAGACGAGTCTCATGCCACGGAGTATGTATCGTACATCCCCGATTTCATCCCTATGTACCAGGAACGCGTGAGGCAGATGGTGCTCCGCGACCGCAACCATGCCTGCGTACTTTTCTGGAGCGCAGGCAATGAAAGCGGCGAGGGCCCGAACATCGCGGAAGTCGTGAACGAAGGCAGGAAATATGACCCCACCCGCTTCTGGATGTACGGAGGCAATGCTGCCAAGCACCCTGCTGAAGATATAGTGGGTCCCCGCTATCCCAGCCCTCTCGAGCACGAACTCAATTACGGCATCGACCTTTCCGACAAACGTCCGTCATTCATGGACGAATATGTGTCCGTGGCAGGCAATGGCGGCGGTACCTTCGACGATTTCTGGAGGGAGATCGACGAGCATCCTTCGCTGCTCGGAGGCGCCATCTGGGACTTCGTCAGTCCCGGCCTCACCGAGCCTGTGCGTGCCCTGCGCGACAAGTCGCCTTTCGGCACCCCGGCGCATATCATGGGACGCGCGAAATTGGTCAAGGGTCCCACCGGCAATGCGATAGACTTCAACAAGGTCGACCAGTGGGTCCAGGTGTACCGCGCCGACAATGTAGAGATAGCGGGCGACCGCCTGACGCTTACGCTGGACGTGTATCCGCGTCAGTTCAACAAGAGCGGAGGCTATTTCATAACCAAGGGCAGCCGCCAGTTCGGCCTGCGCCAGCGCGGTGCCGACGACATCGAATTCTACCTTGACAACGGCCAGTTGAGGAGTGTCACAGGCAAGCTTCCCGCTGATTGGGAGAACAAGTGGCACAATGTGACGGCCGTCTATGACGGTGCATCGATGAAAATATATATTGACGGGACCGAAGTCGCCTCAGGCGATGCTTCAGGCCGCATCCGCAACCTTCCGCTCTCGCTCTGTATCGGACGTGACGAGCAGATGAAGGGCCAGGATACCAATGAGTATATCTGTGACGCCGTCATCGACAACGTCGGGGTATTCGCCGGGGCGGTGAAGCCCTCCGAGGGCTTCGACCCCGCTGCGGCTGCGCTCTGGCTCGATTTCGAAGAGGAAACCCTTGAAGGGACGTTCTTCACTTATGGCATCGGCGCCAGGACTTATGGAAGCATCTGGCCCGACCGTGTCCCCCAGCCGGAGATGTACCAGATGAAGAAGAGTGCCCAGCCCTTGCGTTACCGTCTTTTGGACAGCCGCACCGGCCTTGTGGAGATTCGCAACAGGAATTACTTCACAAATGCTTCAAAGTACCGTACCGTCTGGACCATCACTGCCGACGGCGATGCCGTTGCGTCGGGAGAACTTGACCTGGACATCGCCCCGCAGGGGACGGCCGTAGTCAAGGTCCCGCTCACCAAGCCTTCCATCCAGCCCGGCAAGGAGTATCGCCTGACTGTCAGTTCGATGCTCCGTAAGGACGAATTGTGGGCTCCCGCCGGACACGAAGTGGCGTGGGAGCAGTTCGAACTCCCGGACTGGAACCTTCCCGCACCGGCGGCGGCAAAGCCTGCCGGCGCTGTCAGCCTGACGCAGTCCGGAGGACGCATCACGGCCTCGGGAGCCGGCTTCAGCTACGCCTTCGACGCTGCGACAGGAGCCCTCGTCTCTGCCGAGGTCGATGGCGTGCAGATGCTCTCCGAGCCGCTTAAACTGAACCTTTGGCGTGCTCCTCTTGCAAACGAACTCGACGGCTGGAACTCCTACAGCGCCCGTTCTGCGATGGCGGATGCGCAGCCGGGATATGGATCGATAGGACACAACTCCGTCATTGCCGCAGTCTATTATGCCGCCGGCCTTGACAATCTCGGCTATCTTCCGGTTTCTGTCAACGTGCGTGAAGCCGGTGGATCGGTGTATGTCGATGTGCGCGAACTGGTCCTCTTAGGCGGAGGATCGCAGGGCGATGTCATCCAGTTGGATGCCTATATCTCCGGACGCAGGTCCAACGGCATGGAGAATCTCTACTCGTGGAAGGTTGATGCCGACGGCACCCTTACCGTGAAGCACAATGTTTATCCCGAGGGCGACATGCCCGCATGGCTGCCGCGCATCGGAGTCACCCTCTCGCTGGCCGGCTCCCTGCAGAATGTGGAGTGGTACGGCCGCGGACCCCAGGCCTCGTATCCTGACCGCCGCAGCGGATACCGCATCGGCGTATGGAACTCCACGGTCGACGATATGTACGAGCCGTATCTTATCCCGCAGGACTACGGCCTGCGGATGGACAGCCGCTGGGTGCGGTTTACGGACGGCTCCGGCAAGGGATTGCAGTTCAGCATGGACGCTCCCTTCGCATTCAATGCGTATCCGTTCACGACGGACAACCTCACCAAGGCTGTCTATACTTACCAGCTGGTCAAGTCAGGAGACATAACGCTGAATCTTGATTATGCGGATACGGGAGTGGGTGATACTTCCCGCAGCACCCTGCCGGCATACAAGGCGTATCCTACCGCTTATGAACGTACGATAACGATCGTTCCTGTCAGATGACGATGGTGCTGACGCTATTGGCCGGGATGTTGACCTTTACGGTCTTCTTCCCGGCTTTTATTGTGAGGACCAGGGGAGTACCGGTTTTCTCGGCGGCGAGTACCACGATGCTGCCGTCAGGGTTGCGGAAGGCCATTGAATCCTCCATCGAGCCGGAAGTGCCGAGGTAAACTGCACCAGGCCTTACGTAACGGCTGATGTGCTTCATCTCGTAGAACTCGTAGTTGTACTTGTAACTGCCGGTTTGGTAGTCGACGCTGATAAGCGAGTTCTGCTGCCAGCCCCAGGTGCTGACCTCGCCCTCGAACAGGGCAAGGTTCCAGTAGTCGTATATGGCGACGCCGTTGTCCATGTTGTGCTTCAGCAGGTCCCAGGCATCCATGAAGTCCTTCCAGCTGTTGGCACCGTAGAAGCATTGCTGCTCGCTCATGACCATTGTGAGTTCAGGATAACTGTCGTGGATGAGCGGGAGTGCATCCTTGCCGGCCCACTGGAAGGCGACACCCTTGATGTCCTTACCTATCAGGGGGTCTGTAAGTACGGTATCGACCAATGCTCTGTCCGGACGCTCCATCGTCCCGAAGTATACATCGACTCCCTCCTCTTTCATCGCGGGTACGAGATAATGAAGGAAGTTGGTTATGCCCTGTGCGGTCCAGGTGCAGGAAGGGAAGTTCTGGTCGGAGTTGAACTCGTTCTGAGGCATGACCATGAAGATGTCGATACCCTCCTGACGGTAAGCCTTGACGTACTTCCGGAAATAAAGTGCGTAGGCTTTGAAGTAATCCTCATCCTGGATGAAGGAGTCCTCTCCCTCGTGCATTATCTGATCATCAGCAAGCTCGTTGTCCCTTATGAGGTTGTCGAGTTCGAGGCGGCGCCGGCCGGGCATCGGACCCGCCATGCGGGCCCTGAGCGGCCGGCTGGCGTAGTGCCCGTTGACCTTCATCCACTGCGGCGGGCACCACGGCGACCCCCAGACCTTAAGGTCGGGATTCTTTTCCAAGGCGCTCTTAATCAACGGAATGAGTGTCTGTCTGTCGTTGTCGACCGAGAAATGTTCCATGGCCAGGTCGCCGGGAGTATCGTCGAAGGAATAATACTTGAGTGCGAAGTCGCTCGAGCCAATAGGCATGCGGCAGATGGTGAAGCCCATCCCGCCGTCCGGCGCGAACAGGTCCGTCATGACCTTGTCGTAGTCGGCCGGTGAGAGTTTGGAGAGGGCACGGTGCGAGAGTTCGCTGAAACAGACTCCGAAGCCTTGGACCTCCTGGCCGGTGGCAGAAAGGTCGACGACCAGATCCGCTTCGTTTCCGGGGAGTGTCTTGTCAAAAGACGAGGACTCGGCCCAGGGATTGTCTTCTGTCGTTGTGTAGACGGTAAAACTTCTGTCGGTACAGGAAACTGCCAGTAGAATGAAGGCTGCGGATAATAGTCTGTGTCGCATAGGGATAGTGTCATTGAAACGGTTCCAATGACAAAGATAGGTAAAACAACGGGAAACGCGTCTAAAATCTGTCCGGCCGTACCTTTACCGTGAAGCGGGGGATTCGCTGCCGAAGAGGAAGCGGGGCGTGTATCCGCCGTAGTCGATGACTATCTTCTCAAATACGATACCGGGATCCAATGGCTTCAGAGTAAGTTCGTTCCATCCGGATGAAGCGGGCAGTTCCGAAACCGTCTCCACGATGCGGCGGGCGACGGTAGGGTAGTATGCACTGTAGATGTTCGCCGGGTCTTCGTTAAGTTTTTCATTGAAGTGTTTTACGACGCTTGAATCCCCGATCGTCACTTCGTAACGGTGTCCGGTATTGTTGAAGGCCAGGGTCGATTTGGTGATTACGTGCACGTTTACCTTCCTGATGCCTTCAGGGAGTTCGAAACGGTACGTCAGTGACGCTCCTTCCGCAGGGACGGAGTACGGCATCAGCGCTATGCCGCTGAGTGTCCTGCCCATATCGGGGATGACCGTCCACGATATGCCGCCAGGTGATGTCCTGTTCAGGAAATGCTCCGCCTCGACGGCGGTGAATCCCCGCGGGTCCGCCGCAAAAGAGAATCCTCCCGGAGTATCCGCTTCGATGCGCTCGATGCGCGGCAGGCGGTCGGCGGGGAAGTTGTCGTTCCATGAGAAATATCCGATGTGCTTCTGGGTCATCATCCCGTCCCATTTACCTCCGGCGATTTCCTTGTTGTAAGACTGCATCAGTGCGGCGTCACGTTCGAAGCATCTTTCCACACGGTCCGCCCAGGCGTTGGCCGCAGGATCGTTCCTTTGCGCGAGCGACAGGTTCATCGCCTGCGAATAATACATCTCGTAGAGGTTGGACAGCGCCTGTGTCGGGAACAGGATGATCTCCTGATATGCGTCCCGATACTCCGGATCCAATGAAAGGTACTGCCGGAGTGCCTCCGCTTCCAGGCGGACGAAGTCGTCGCACACCTGCCGGAACTCACCCGACTGGAGGTCGAAGGTATTGTGGTCCATCATCTCCGCCGTCGTACGGCCGCTATATTTGCAGAGAAGGTTGAGGATACGGGCCGCTTCTTTTGCCTGACTCTCTCCGAATGCCTGTGCGCAGAAGCCTTTCAGATGTGCGGACAGTTCCTCCAGGCCGAATCCCTGCGGCGTGCGGGCCATAGCCAGGAACAGGTCGATGGGGTATTCCATCGGTTTCAAGTCTCCGACATTGAGCACCCAGAGGCGGTCCACCCCATAGTCCCAGGTGAGCTGCAACTGCTCCCACATGTTCTGTATGGGGGTGACATTCAGCCATTTGGAGTTTCTCGGGGCGCCAACGTAATCGACGTGATAATAGAGCCCCCATCCGCCTTTGCGGTTCCTTTCCTCTGCAGTAGGGAGTTTCCTCACGTCGCCCCAGTTGTCGTCGCTCAGGAGGATCGTCACGTCGTCCGGAACGCGGAGTCCCAGGTCGTAATACTGCTGGACCTCCTTGTACAGGGCCCATACTTGCGGCCGCTCCTCCGCAGGCCGTCCGGTCTCGCGGCGGATGATACTCCTCTGATTGGCGATTATCCTTTCCAGGAGTTTGATGTAGTTCGCCTCCTCTCCTTCCTTCCCGAGCGCTTCATCTCCGTCGCCCCGCATTCCGATGGTGATGAGGTCTTCCGTACCTGCCGCACGGCGGACGCCCTCCGCGAAGAACCTGTCAAGCGTCCTGCGGTTCGTCGTGTAATCCCAGGGGCCTGCGCTTCCATCCAGCCGGACCCACTCCTGATGGTTCCTGGCCATAGGTTCGTGGTGGGACGTGCCCATTATTATGCCCATCTCCGAGGCTGTGCGGCTGTTCTCGGGATCGTCGGCATAGAATGCCCAGTCCCACATGGCCGGCCACATGAAATTGGCCCTGAGACGCAGGAGAAGTTCGAAGACGCGGGCGTAGAAGCGGTGGTCACCATAATCCGTACCATAGGTATTCTTTACCCAGGAGGTGAGGCAGGGGGCCTCGTCGTTGAGGAAGATGCCACGGTAGCGGACTCCGGGCTCGGGAACCGTATATGTGCCCGCCGCCATCGAAAGGTCGCGTGCAGGCTTGACCGGCACGTCGGCCCAGTCGTACCAGGGCGATACTCCGATCTGTTCGGAGATCTCGTAGATGCCGTAGATGGCTCCGCGCATGTCGGCTCCGGCAATGATGATCCCGTCTCCGGTGACCTTTAGGATATAGGTTTCATATTGTCCTTGCAGAGGGGAGATGTCGATACGTCCTTCTGCTGCGAGCCTTTTGATGAGCGGACTGCCGATGGTGCCGGCGTAGATCGTCCGCCCTCCCTCGGAAGGGGCTTTGTGCCCGCATACCCTCGCGAAGTCGTTGCGAAGCGACTCTGCGGCTATCAGGACACCGGGAAGGTCTCCGGAGTCTACTGTGACTGCTGCCGGGGTATCACCTAGGATGAGTGGAAACCGGCCGGTTTCCTGGCGTGGAACGGTTATGCCCTGGTGGTCTATGGCGACTGCGGGCAATGTGAACGTTGCGGACAGAAGGCAGGTAAGCAATCGGGTAAGTTTCATAGCTGTGTCTTTTTTCACTGCAAAAATACTGAAGGAAGCCCATGTAGAGGTCCACAAAGGGACCAATCCTTGTAGGATTTGTTTCATTCAAAGATCTTTTTCAGGCTTTCGTCATCCTGACGGTCCATATACTTCGCGACGAATTCCCTTGGAGTCATTCCAAAGTATTCGCGGAAGGAACTTGAGAAATAGGAATGGGATGAATAGCCCACGCGATAGGCGACTTCCGACACGTTGACCTTGTTGTAGATAAGCAGGAACGCCGCCTGTTTCATCCGGTAGGACTTGATGAGGTGGCTTGGCGGGACATTTCCCGTTTCCTTCAGCTTGCGGTTCAGGTGTACACGGCTGATGCCGACCTCCCGGCAGAGCGCGGCGACGTCGAAGTCGACATTGTCCAGGTTGGCCTGGATTGCCTCTACGACGTGCCGGAGAAGCTGTTCGTCGGCTGATTTCATCTGGATTCCGGCATAGTCGTAGTCCATTGCGGGATTGTATTTTCCCTTGACCGTTTCACGGGCCTGGATGGCCTGTGAGAGGCTGGAGAGGATAAGCTGGACCGAAACGGGTTTGGGGAGGAAGCGGTCGGCGCCGCTGTCCGCGGCCTTCTGCTCCTCATCCTCGTCGCTCTGCCCCGTGACGATCAGTACCGGTATGTGGTTGGTGGACGGATTCTGCCGGATCCTTCGGCACAGTTCGCTTCCGGAGATACCGGGCATCACGAGGTCCGTGACCACGGCGTCCGGGAGCGTTGTCGTGATTACGGGCCAGGCTTCTTCGCCGTCACGGCAGGCTGTGACATTGTAAACCGTGCTGAGCACTGCTTTCAGATACTCCCGCATCTCCTCGTCATCCTCCACGATTACAATCTTCTTTTTCTTGGATGCGGAGCCTCTGGCGGCTTCGTTTCCGCTGTCCCAGGCGTAGGTCTCGTCCTCGTGGCTGTCGATCAGGATCTCCTTTCCCTTGTTGTAGAGGTCTTTATGGTGTGTTGTGGCCGACAGTTCCTCCTCGGTCAGGTGTTCCTTCCCGACCGGGACCAGTACATGGAAGACCACTCCATCGTCTTCGTTCTCGACGCTGATGCGTCCGTGGTGAAGGTCTACCAGCATTTTCGTGAGGTTCAGTCCTACGCCGGAGCCGGAGTTGGCGTCGTACGGGTCTATCTGGACGAAACGGTCGAAAATTCGGCTGATGTATTCTTCTTCGATCCGGCTTCCGGAATTGAAAATCGAGATTTCCACGAAATCTTCGATGCCGGATGCGAGGATCCCGTTGTTGGGCGTGGGCCGTGATACCTTTATCTGTACGCGGCCTCCGTCCGGAGTGTGCTTGAAGGCGTTGGACAGGATGTTGTATACCACCTTGTCGAAGTTGCCCTGGTCTATCCAGAGCGTCTCCTCCGGGTTGTCGGACTGGATGCTGAAGTTCACCCGTTTGCTCCGCGCCAGGGTCAGGAAGGATTGCATTATATCCTTGATGAAGTAGACGATGTCGGTCTGGCGGAAGTGCATCGGCATCTGACCTGCGTCGATCTTGCGGATATCCATGAGCTGGTTGACAAGACGGTTTATACGCAGGCAGTTCCTGTACATGAGGTTGTAGGTGTCCTTCCTGTCGGGATCCGGCTCGTTCTCCCGGAAGGTCCGGAGCGGGTCCATGACGAGGGACAGGGGGGTCCTGATCTCGTGGGTGAGATTCGTGAACAGGCCGAGCCGTAGTTCCTTGAGTTCGGCTTCCTTCTTCTCTTCCTTGCGGATCTGGCGGCGGCGGACCGCCCGGTAAATGGCCATCGCTCCCGCTGCGGCGAGGCAGACATACAGCAGCCATGCCCACGTCTTCAAGTACCAGGGCCTGTGGATACGTATGTCGATCCCACATTCGGAGAATTGCTCCGGCGCCCCTTCGAAATATGCCCGCACCACGAAGCGGTATTTTCCCGGAGGGACGTTGGTGTAGGTGGCGGAGCGACGGTCGGACGGGGCCGTCTTCCAGTCCGAATCGAAATCGAGCAGGGAGTAGGTGTAGACGATACGTTGGGGGTTGGTGTATTCCGGAACGGAGAACTCCAGCGAGAAGATATCGACTCCGTATGGGATGTCGATCAGTGTAGCCTCCGAGATGTGTTTGTCGATGAGGTTTTCCCTCCCGAGTTCCGGGTCGTAGCGGACTTCGCTGTCCAGGACGTTCAATTTTGAAAGCCGCACTTGGGGGACAGGGTGTACGGTCCTGTCCATGAGGAGCGGATTGAACATCGTAAGGCCGTTCGGGCCGCCGAAATACAACCGCCCGGCCGCTGTCTTGAACGCGGCGCCGGAGCGGAACTCATTGCCCTGCAGGCCGTCTGAGGCGTGATAATTCGTGAACGAAGCGTCTTCGGGGGAGTATCGTGACAATCCGTTGGCCGTGGATATCCATACCTCTCCGGACGGGAGGCAGAGGATGTCGCGGACGAGGTTGTTGGCAAGGCCGTCGCGTTCGGTGAACTGCTGCGTTTCCCGCCCGTTGGCGCTTACTCTGAAAAGGCCGTCACCCGTACCGAACCACATCGTCCCGTCTTCTTCGCCCGAGATCGCATAGACCCTGAACCTTGTGCCATCGGGCAATATGTTGTATTGGCTTAGCGACCCGGAATCCACGTCATATACCTCAGGTCCGTTGTAAGTCCCGATCCAAAGGCGCTTCAAGGGGTCTATGAAGAGTGAACTCACCCATTTGTTGTCCTCGTTGACCACCACTCTGTCCACCGTCTTCCGGGCGGGATCGACAGTAGCCATTCCCGCGCCGTATGTGCCGACATACAGGAGGTCCCGGTCCCGGTCGTATGCGAGCGTGCGTATCCTTTCAGTCCCTATCTTCGACTGTTCCGGGAAGGGTTTGATGGTTCCTCCCTTTTCCATATAGAACAGTCCGTCCAGGTAGGTCCCTATCCAGAGCGTTCCCCTGCGGTCCATGGTGAGGGCCATGACTGCGTTGTTGGTCAGGCCGGAATTGTCCCTGTTATAGTTCTTTACCGGAGCCCGGCCTTCCCGGCAGAACAGTCCGGCCCCGTCTGTCGCGACCCAAAGACGGTCGGACTCGGTGTCATCGTATACCGACAGGATGCAAGCGCTGTTTTCGCCCGGTTTCCCTTTGACGCTGAACGGGGTATAACTGAATCCGAACATCGACCGGGGTACGAGCATGACGCCTGTCTGGTAAAGGCCCATCCACAGATTGCCCTGCTGGTCGGTGGCGAGGATGGTGCATTTCTTGTCCTCGATATCCTGTCTGACGCTTGGAAGCATGGCCGGGAATATGCTCTCCGTGGCAGTGTCCATAGCGTACAGCCCCGCGTTTTCATCACCTATGAGGAAAGTGCGTATGCTCCCGTCCTCATCCAGGGGGTTGTACAGGCAGGTGGCTACGACCAGACGCTGTCCCAACCTGTCCCGGACCCGGCGGATCTTCCTTGCACCCGCGTCATATATCAGGATTCCGTGGGCTGCAGTTCCTATGAGGACGTTCCCGGTCAAGGGATCCTCGCAGAAGGCGGTGACGCGCACTTTATGGATGATGCCGTCGAGGTCTGGAGTCCAGCCGATGTCGGAAGCCGGTTCAAGCGAATCTGCATCCAGAACGACAATACCGGTGTCACCCTCCTGTGCCAGCCACAGATGCCGGGAAGTGTCCAGGAGGATAGCCCTGATGTACTCTACTGACAGACTGTTGTAAAGCTCTTCGCGTGCTTCGTCTATGAGTTGCTGTGATTCGGTGTCTATGACATATATGCCGTACCCGCCCGTACACACGTAGAGCCGGCTTCCGTTCACCCGTCCGGGCACTTCAAGCAGCTGGCTTATATACTGGTCCGAAGCAGGCATCCGGCTGTCCTTCAGGTCGAAGGTCCGGAAGGTGTTGTGGTCGGAATCGAAAACGGTGAGTCCGGAAGCCGTGCCAACCCACTTGGTTCCGTAGATGTCTTCGCACAGGTCGTGGACGGAGTCGCCGGGAATCGAGTAGGGAACGCTCCTGTCGTGACGGAACAGCTCGAATCCCATTCCGTCGAACTGTATGAGTCCTCCTTCGGAGCAGATCCACATGAGGCCGGAACGGTCCTGCCGGATCTGGTTGACCTGTGAGCTCACGAGCCCGTTTTCGGGAGAGAAGAGTCTCGCGGTCTGTGCACATACAGGTAACAAATCTGCGAGAAGAATCAAGGTGATAAGGTATATTCTTCGCATTATTTTCGGTGTTTGGTAACAAAAATACACTTTTTCAGAGATAAATGGGTACAAAACTGTAAAAATGCAGGTTGTTTTACCCTTATGGAATAAAACCTATAAACTCTGTTACATCCGTATATGTGCATCGTCAAGGATTCCGGTAAATTTGTAGCAGAAGATAGTAATGACTTATGTTAAACCAATTCATAATCAATTATGCATTTTATCCTCAAAAAAACGTTCCTTGCCCTTGGCCTCGCCATCGCGGTATCGTTCTCTGCCTTTGCCCAGAACGTAACCGTCAAGGGTACAGTGACCGACGCGACCGGAGAGCCCGTCATCGGAGCATCCGTCCTCGTCGTGAACACCACGAACGGCGCCGTGACGGATGTTGACGGTACCTATTCACTAGTTGCTCCGGCGGATGCGACCCTGGAGGTGGCCTGCATGGGCTATGCCTCCCAGCGTATTTCCGTACAAGGCCGGACCACCATCAATGTCATCCTTGACAGCGACGCCCAGGCTCTGGACGCGCTCGTCGTCATCGGTTATGGCTCAGCCCGCAAGGCTGACGTCACGGGTTCCATCGCCTCCCTGGGCGGTGATAATCTCCGCGAACTTGCAAGCGGAGATTTCACCCGTTCCCTCAATGGCCGTGTCGCCGGTGTCCAGATGACCCAGACGAACTCCAAGCCGGGTGCGAGCATGGAGATCCGCATCCGTGGTGAGCGTTCCCTCTCTGCCGACAACAATCCGCTCATCGTCCTTGACGGTGTTCCCTTCATGGGTTCCCTTTCGGACATTGCTACGGGCGACATCAAGAGCATGGATATCCTGAAAGATGCTTCCTCGACCGCCATCTACGGTTCCCGCGGTGCCAACGGCGTTATACTCATCACCCCTTTTCAAGGTGTTGTGGGACAGGCCCCGAAAGTGACTTTCAACAATTATGTGAGTTTCAAGAAGGCCATCAAGTACCCGATGATGGACGGACCCCGCTATGTCGAGATGCGCAAGGCTGCGGGCAAGTTCACCAACAAGCTCGGCTATGAGGACGATGCTACTGATACCGATTGGCAGGACCTCTTCTACCGGACGGGTATAACCCATAACCACGAGCTCAGTGTGGTAGGCGGTACCATGAAAGGCAGCTACCGTTTCGGTGTCTCTTATTATAAGGATGAAGCCGTAGTTCCGACCCAGGACTACGACCGCGTCTCCCTGAGCGGTAGCCTTGACCAGACCCTCCGCGACTGGCTCAAGATCGGATTCTCCACCAATACCAATTACAATAGGAGTCACGGCAACCAGATCGGCCTGTACGGTATCCTCCAGCTTACCCCGATACTGAGCCCCACAGCGGCCGACGGCTCCAACCTCGTACGCGCCAGCATGCCTTTGGACGACGTCTGGCTCCCTACGCGCAAGAATATCGAGGATGTCGCGGACAAGTGGGTCAGCGAAAGCTTCGGATTC
>JAEEGH010013089.1_pt1 | contig 18486 bp, 6 predicted proteins | sample 9134181 | NCBI WGS metagenome assembly JAEEGH01 (sample SAMN16246544, study PRJNA631951) | gut metagenome | biome: gut microbiome; feature: rumen; material: DP-attached | host: Bos | place: Iran: Karaj | collected 2018-10 | reverse complement strand
TACCGGCATGGTGATGGCCTGCATATTCACTTTCAAGACAAGCTGGCCGTTGACTTTGATGGCAGGGCTGATGAGCCAATTGTCGATATGAGTCTGCGACTCCATGCAAGTCACGTTGGATGAAATCTTTTTCCAAGTTGTGCCGTTGCCATCGGCATCGATGGTTTTCCAGCACGTCAGGTAAGCATCAAATTCAGGTTCCCAAGGAAATTCGGTGATGGTGTCACAATCCTCATAGGGGAGCGGTTGGAAATAGGCAAAGAAAGTGGTGTCGCATGAAATATCGACCACACGCGGGTTGTCAGTGTTTCCGTCTTCCCATTGTTCAAAAGTAAACATAGCATTAGGAATGGCGGTGAGCGTGTGTATGCCTTCGGTGACGACTCCGCCACCAGTCACGGTGCCTTTGGCCTCATCAATGCCATAGGCGTTCACCAAAAACAGGGCTGTGTCGGTGGCGGGCAAGCCGCCGTAGGCATTCACTTTGCCATGACCCCAGATGTTGCTGGGCTGGTCGACGACATGGCCAGTAAAGCGGTCGTTACGGGCGGTGTTGTGTATGATGTTGCGTAGTTCTTCGATGCCCAACGAAGGGTTGTGCTGCATCCAAAGGGCAATGATGCCCGTTACAATGGGTGCCGACATGGAGGTGCCGGATATAGCCGCATATTTTTCCGTATATCCATTCCATTGGATGGTGTCGTAAATGGCACCCATCATAGGGTTATAAGCATAACGGCTGGAGGGAGCCACAATATATTGGCCCGGAGCCGTGATGTCGGGTTTCACACGTCCGTCGCGAGTGGGGCCTATTGAGGAGGAACTCCAAATGTTTCCAGTTACCTCGTCTGTCTCGTTGATAATATGGCCGTTATAAGAGTTCACATTCAAGCGGGTATTATACGCTCCCACTGAGATTACCGCGTCAGTGTTGGCTCCAAAACCAGCAATGGTGTACTGTCCATCACCTTCGACAGCCTCTTCCAAGACATAACTTAGTTCATATGAGAGTTTGTCTCCCCAAATGTGAAGCAGGTTGTCGTCAGTGTCACTGGTTACGGACAAAATCACCTCTCGCTTTTCTGGGACCGTATCTGAATAGATGTATACACCAGCGTTATAGAGATTGTTGTAAGAACTTATCTCATTGAGAAAGAATTCGCAATTAATCGTGTAGCCATTTGTTGCAACAAGTGTCGTCGTAAAGATTGTGTCAGTACTATTAGAGAAAAATCCTGTGAAATCCTCCTGCTCAAAGGTATTGACATTGACCAAACTAAGTGCAAAGCTGAAGTTTTGCTCTGCCCATAGATTGACAGTTCCATCCATATTGATACCTTGAAGGTAATTAACCCTCGTGACAAGGGTATCGGATGCGCTGAATTGTTTCCCAATATGTTCTTTACCGTTTCCTCCGTTGCCTGCAGAGGCAACCAAAGCGATACTGTCGGTGTTTTGTTCCATGAATGAGGACATGAAACGTTCCCAACTGGCAGTGCCGTCATGGGGGCCAGAAAGCGTGCCAAAACTCATGTTGATGACACAAGGCTTGTTGACAGATTGGGCGTATTCATGGATGTAATTGATGGCATCAAGTATGGAGGCCTGGGTAAACAAAGTAGGCACGAACACAATGTCGGCTCCCGGGGCTATGCCACGATATGCCATACCTCTGCCCGAAGGCGCTCCGCAACCTGCCGCAATACCCGCTACATGGGTTCCGTGGAAGGCGATGCTGTCGTCTGTGAAAACCGCCATCATTTGCGCTTCGGTGGTGTACTCCGAGCCATAGTTGAATCCATAGGGTGATGTTCCTGTATCGTCCCCTTGGTTCCACACACGTTTCACGCGAAGTTGAGTGCCCGTGGTATCGTAGAACGACGGATGGCAGAACTCAAAGCTTTGGTCAATGATACCGATGACCACGCCAGTGCCGTCATAACCTTGGGGCAGATCCAGTCCTTGATAGATACGGTCGATGCCTAAATTGTTGCGAACCCTATCCATCAAAGGGGTCATCTTGTGGCCTACATCGATGCTTTCGCAGATTCCCGACGCAGACAGTTCCGCGAAACGATTCAAAGGTATCATCGCAGTGAGAACACCACCGTAGGAGCGCCCTACCGCCACATCGTACGCCATCAACTCATTTTGGCTGCGGTTGTTGGCCAGCACGAGGGTTGCTGAGACACAGCCTTTCGTCACACCGTAGTTGTCGTGTAACCGCTTCGTTGCGGCACTGCGTTCGGTGGTTTTTTCCGCTGTTTCCGATTGGCGCAATAAGGTCAAAAAGCGCGCACTCTCAGGCGTAAGCCCCTTGAAACTCTGTCCTTTGGCCAGGGTTTTAGGAGTTGCTTTATAGTCCAACTTGACTTGAGAAAAACCTGTTGCCGAGAGGAAAAGCATTATAGTAATTAGGATTGCTTTTGTGAGTAGGAATCTATTATTCATAGTTTATCTTTTTGGAATTTGCGTCAAACATAGAAAAAATGGACCAAAATAGGGAGTGTTGTTCCCTGTTTTTGATTTGTTTAAAGGTTTTTCCTATGTTTATTGGATTTATTAGTGTTTGTTAATCATAAATCTGTCGTTCATCTCGGGGCTGAAGCTGAATGCGGGACGCTTGGCCACGACGGGGTCGTTGTCGTAGTGTACGTAGAGCGCCACAAAGTCCATGATTTCCTGCCGTAGTGCCGGGGCGTAGTGTTCTGCGTTGTTGATGTCGTGGCGGTGAATACCGTCGGGGTTGATGATGAGTTTTGCGCTTTGTGGGTTTACGCTTGCGGGTCTTGAACCAGTCCAAGGGTCGTCCTTGGTGTAGACCAACAGTATCGGACAAGTGGTGCTGGGAAGGAAGTTGTCGCGGAGGTCGGTGATAAAGGTGTTGTCGTAGGTGTCGTAGAGCCATCGGTCGGCGGGGGCGAGTTCGCTGGCGTTGGCCCAGGCAGCGTCGTAGTCGAAGGCCGTGCCGTCAAGGAGGTTGGCGTAAACACTGTAGTCGTAGAAGAACTGACCGAGTTCCTTGGCGGTTTGCACATAGTAGGGGTAGAGGAATCCATAGTCCACCTGAGCGAAAGTGTTCTCGAATATGGTGAGCAGCAGTTGGTCGTCGCTCTCTGAGAGCGAGGGCAGTTGGCGCGTAGCGGGAGTCTGGTAGGAGAAGAAATTGAAGAAGAAAGCCAGGCAGTCGTGGACGTACCAGTTGTAGGTGAAGCAGTCGTGGGGATACCAATTATAAGTGTAGTCGTGGGTGATGCCGTGATCCTCTAACAGTTCAAGACAACGGGCGTAAAGGCCCTGCTCGCCGTCTTCGAGCAGGCGTTCCATCAGTGCCTCCATGCGGCTGCGCTCCTCGGCGGTGCCGCTTTCCTCCAGCAGGTAGCGGCCCACGGGCAGGTAGTGTAACGAGGGCATCAAGGGGGCACAAAAGGCCGTGGTGACCGTGATGTCGTTAGGATAGTAGTAGCGCAGGAAGAGGGATGTCATGCCGTCTTTGCTGGTACCAGTGGAGACCCATTCCATAGGCAGCAGTGACTTGAGTGCATCGATAATAGCATGGTGGTCAGCAGCGGCTTGGCGCGTGGTGAGGTAGGTCCATTGCGGGTCGCCCTCGGGTTTCGAGTCGCCGTAATAGCGGTGCTCCACCATCAGCAAGTTGGCATTCATGTTGTAGGCTATGTCGATGAAGGGCACTTGCCTGAAAGTTTCGTAGAGGGTGTAGCCACAGGTGTAAAGCACTGTGGGGCGATCGGCACCGACGTAAAAAAGGAAGGCCTTCTGCGTGAAGCTGCCAGCGGCGGGGTTGTCGTGGTCCACAGGCTGCGTGAAGGTAACTTGGTATAGTTCGGCAAACTCGGCGGGGTTTTGTTCGGGCACAATGGTGTCCACGCGGCTCACGATGTCGAGCGAGCGCAACGCCCTCCCGAACTCCGAGCCTGCAACAGGTTCTGGTGTGGGTGTCGGTTCAATGGGCGGCTCTTTGTGGCATGCGGTGAATGTCATTGCAGCGACAAAGGCTGCCAAAATGAGTTTCTTTGTCATCGTCTTAATGATTTTGATGGTTTATTGTTTGATGACGGTTATTCGATTATGATTTTTTGGGTCTTCACATCGTTGCCGTTAATAAGCCGCAATACATAAACCCCAGATGTCATCCCGCTTGTAGGGACGCATTGAATGCGTCCGCTATGTGTGGCAACGATGCGTCCCATCACATCCACAATCTGCAAAACGCCCTCGCCGTTAACGACAATGTTGCCGTCGCTGACAAACGCGAAATTCCCTTGGTCACTATCAACGATGTCCTCAATACCAGTACTGTCGAACAGCACGGCGCGGATCATCCAGGTAAGATAGACGGAGAGGTTGGTATAGACATCCCAGCTGTTGCTCCACAGGCTGAAATGGTACCATGAGCCGTCAGGGTTGCCACAATAGCTGGTAGTGGCAAGGGGAGCAGCCGAACCGGTAGGGTCGTTGAAACTGAAAGTCACCCAGGCAGTCTGCCCGTGAGCGAACGACAGGATGTTGTCGAGTTCTAATGTGCGCCAGCCTTGCTCGCCGTCAAGATAATAGGTCTTGGTGTAGACAGGCGTGTTGCCGTTGAGGGATTCGCCTTCGTAGATGTTGAGCGTGTAGTCGCCTTCGGCGAGATAGTACAGCTGCACGGCAGTGAGTTCCTTGCCCTGTCGCATTGAGGCGGGGATGCGCATGCCCCACTCGATGGTGCCGTACACGCCGTAGGGATAGCGGTCAGTGTTGTAGTCGTAACTATAGCTAATGGTGTCGCCGGTGATGCGCTCGAAATAGGCGGTGTCTTCGTAGTCTTGTCCTAAGGCGAGGAACGAGAAGGGGATGCTGCGCTTACTCGTGGCCATTGTCACATAACGGCAACCTTCGGCGGCATTCACCTCAACATTTACCGTGTCGTAGGTTTGATAGATGCCGCTGCCTGTCACCGTACCCAGCGTTGGGTCGTTGCTGACGACGCTAACGGTCGAAGGCTCGCTCGTCGGCATAGAGGCGGGACAGACACCAAAGAGAGCGACGGCTTTGCTGTTGAAGCAAAGTAACGGATCTCCGCCCATGCTGCCTGCACCAGGTGCGAGTGAGTCGATGAGGTACCAAGCATCGTAACGACCAGCCCAGCCCCAGTTGACATGGAACATGCCGATGCTGTCGTAGCCATCGAGGACGAAAGCATGACCTCCATTGTAAGGATCAATGGCGGAATAGTACACGGGACGGCCTGCGTCAAGCTCGTCACGCACCATGGCATCCCACTCAGCATCGTTGTATGCACCCTTATGCAGACCATACAACATGGGGTTGTAGCGGAAATAGGTCTTCAGGGCGTTCTCGGCGCAGGGGTATCCCAATCCGCCTGCCGAATAAGAGTAAGAGCCGCTGCCCACAGGGGTGTACATCATACTTACCGCCACTCCGGCGTGATACATCAAGGTGGCCACAGCATCGATTTCTTCGTCGGTACAAGCGTTACTCAACGTATCGGGCATGTGGTCCCAGTCGTAGTAGGTGTTGCCGAAGTCAGCTGAAAGGATGCCGTAGTTCGACTCATAGCTGTTGCTGCCATAGCCCACCTCGGGCCAATGCCAGTAGCGCATAATCTGTGCCATAGCCGTTGCCACACAGCCAGTAGGGCAATGGACCAAGGAATCGGGGTCGTAAGGGCAGTGGTTGCTGTAAGGCTCGGCCTGATACCAGCGTGAGGTCATCAAGGGATCCACCCAATTGGTTCTGCTTTGCGGGATGCCTTTGCTCCAACGTTCCCATTCCTTGGCCACCTTGCGCGAAGGGGTCGTGGTGACTTCCTTCACGGAGGCTATTTCTTGTCGGTAGCCGTCAATCCATGCGGCCACGTGGTCGGGCATCGCAGCGGGGTCGAAGGTGCCATCGGGCGAATAGGCCAGCACGGGGCGCACACGGTCGTCGGCGGCCATGAGGACAAAGCCTTTGCCGTCGGCACCGGTAAAGAGAAAACATCCGTCAAGGCGGACAGGGGTGGCATCGACAACGGCCTTGTTGAGCACGCGAGCGGCGATACTTGCGGCAGTGGCTTTGTCGACAGGTTTGGCCTCCATTCTTCCGAAGAGGCCTACTGCCAAAACGAGGGCAGCAACGACGGTGATGATGCGTTTCATGGGTTATTTAATAACTATCTTCTGAGTCCTGACGCTATCGCCGTCAATCAGGCGCAATACATAAACGCCAGCCGTCATCCCGCTTGTAGAGACGCGATTTATCGCGTCTCCCTGAACGATAACGCGCCCCATCACATCCACAACCTGCAAGGTCCCTTCGCCGTTGACAATGATATTGCCGTCGCTGACAAACGCGAAGGCCCCATTGTCATCATCTGCGTCCCCGCAGATGGTCGAGAACACCAGTTTGAAACGACTTTCATAGTCCGTCGTCTTGGCGGTGAAGGTGTAGCTGGCTGGTCCCTGAGCACTGAGCTCGTCGAAGTGTCGAAGGGCCAGCAAGTCCACGTCCGCACCCGTCATATTATCAATAAGGTGCAAATAGTTAGCCTCTATTCCCTTGGTGCTGACGGTGAGGGTGTAGGTGCCGTCTGTGGCGGCCTTGAAGCCCACGGGCATCTCACCTTCGGTGGCCTCAAGGGTGACAGCGGCATAGTCGTCGCCTTCGTGCGTCATATAAACTTTAGGTGTCTCGTCGCTGATGCTCATCTTGCGCAGCGTGTTGCCTTGGCCGAGTTGCAGGTAGGCGCGGTCCATGAAGCTCTCGTTGCCAGCCTCAACGCACACGAAAGCGGGTTGGGGAACGGCCTCGCCTCTGGTAGTGTAATTGAATACAAGGTTTTGTGAGGCTTCGGTGGCTTGTACCAAGAATCCCTCGCCAAGCTTGATGGCTCTATCGGCGATGTTGCAGGCAATGAGGTTCTTGCCATTTGCCACGCTGCCGTCTGCCACGTAATAGGCGGAGAATGTTTCATTGCCAATCTTGATGACATCGTCGTTGGTGAGGTTGCGGGTGAAGGGGTTGCCCACAAGGTTGAAGCCTTTCAGCGAGGCGTTTTCGCTAGTGTAGCTCAACGGGACGGTGACCGTAGCATCAGTGGCCCTTGTGTTGCCCGCGAAGTTGAGCGTGGTGTTTGCCGAGTTGGCGTAGAGGTAGCCCTTATTCGGTTCGATGTTGAAGTTCGAAGCTGTGTTTTGGTTTTGGCCATCAACTATATGTTCCTTGTGGTTTCTCCAATAATGGGAGGTCTCGTCGTAGAAATAGAGGTCGTAGGTGTTGGCCAGCATGTTGCCTGCGGGGGTGATGTTGGTGGTGACAGGCGAGGCGATGGTGTACCAACCTGACCGTACCGTGTTGTCGTCGCCGAAGCCTTCTATTGACTTCTGCAAGGTGGCGTTCACCTCGTTCGTGTGTAGCAGTTGTCCGCCGTCGGCGATGGTGATGCTGCCGCCGTCCTGCATGTCGATGTGGCCCACGTGGGCGGTGCAGTTGTGGGGGATGGTGACCCTGGCTTTCACGAGGGTGTTCTTGCCATCGCCTTCGGGGATGACACCGCAGAGCCAGTTGGTGCTGACATTCCAATCTCCATCAGAAAGGAATGTATAAGGCACGGTGGTGATATCGCAGTAGGCACATGTGATGCCGAGGGATGCTCCATTATCGTTTCCAGAGGCATTCAAATGTTCGCATGGTTCAATCCTTGCCTCAGATTGTCGGCAGCCATTTACTCTGTCTGCGGCAAGTTGAAGCTGGGCAGCCATCATGTTGGAACCAGCCATCACCGAGTAGTCGGGAGGAAGATCGAGGGTGCCGTTTCTGTCATCGTAACCCTCTCCCCCACCGATGGCAGTGAAACCTATGGCCATCACTTGGCCAGAGGTAATAATGACATTGGATCCGTTACAATAATAACCACCTCCAATTCCGGCACCTTGACGGACTTCCTCGTCTTCGTCGAAACCACCCCGGGCATCCACTTCGGCACCAGAGATGGTAATGGAACTATTATCATCCGACCAACATCTGCCTCCACCTCCTATGCCTGCTCCCGCACCAACCTCATAGTTAAGCCATGTCCTGTGATAGCTCTTGCCTCCTTGGGCAAACACACGACCTCCGCTGAGGACGATAGTCCCTACCGCCGGTGAGGAGCCTGCAACTCTTCTTCCTCCAGTACCGATACCGGCACCACCACCGACCGCTTCCATTGGTGCACCGCTGGAATCATTTCCGTCTGATTCGTATTCGGCATTTCCTCCGTAGGCACGGATTTCGCCTCCGCTGATGGTTATAGGACCTTCTTGGTTAGAGCTGCTACCGCTGCCTATTCCTGCACCGCCATGGTTACCTCTTGCTTCTACGATGCCGCCCGTGATGTTGATGCTGACCACTACGCTACTACCACCACTACTACCACCTCCTCCTATGCCGGCACCACCATAAGCAGATTCAGCAGTTTTATTGCCTCCTGTGGCGGTGATGATGCCTCCATGGATGGAGATGGCGCCACTATTGCCAAAAATACCGCCTCCGATACCTGCCGCGCTAACGCCGCCTGTGGCATTGACGGATCCTCCGAAGATGGTGATGTTGCCACCATTGCCCCCGCCGTTGTATTTTGCGCCGCCACCGATGCCGGCACCGTAATCTCCTCCAGTTGCTGTGACCGTACCATTATAAATGGTAATGTCTTCACCACTGCCGCCTTCGCCGCCGCCGATGCCAGCCCCCGAAGCGCCTCCCTGAGCTGTAACTTTGCCATTGTAGATGGTGATGGTGCCGCTGGGCTTGTCCTCTCGACCGCCAATGCCGGCTGCATATCTGCCGCCGTTGGCTGTGATGTCGCCACCGTGGATGACGATGGTACCGGTGTAGCTATCCTTGCCACCGATGCCGGGCCAGGACCACGTCGTAGTGTTGGAGGTGAGCTTGCCCATATTGTCGCCGAACGACTGGCTATAGATATAAAGCGTACTGCCTTGTGGAACAAAAAGACCATTGTTGATGGTTATCGAAGCACCATCGCAAAGGATGATGTGTCTGTCGCCGCTGCCGCAGGTAAGACCGTTGGCAGTGGAGCCTGTCCCGTCAGCAACAAACCATTGGCTGTCAGTTAAGTCGCCACCGGAGGCGTACATGGAGGTGCAAATATTATATACCGTCACATTTTCTGGCACGAAGCACTTCGTATAGACCACTTCTTGGTTCTCTTCATCCCAGCTGCATTCGTAGTAGGTGTACAGCATCCTTGCCTCGCCATTGTCAAAGCCGATGCCATTGCTGGTACCGCTCGGATAGAAGGGATTCGTCTCTGTGCCAGAAGCCCCGTATCCACTGGTGAAAAAGCTCGGAGTCTCCATGTTTATACCAATGCTGTTCGCGCCACAGGTAAGAGCACCGTTAACGTTGATAATCTTGCCGCCTTTCAGATAGATGTCGTCGCCTATATTGTCCTTCACTTGGATGTTGCCTTGCATGGTAAGAGTGCCGTTGCTCCAGATGCCTGCACCATTGGTGTGGCAGGTGTTGCCAGTGATGGTGACAGAACCGCTGAGGTTGACCGTGCCTTCGTTGACGATACCTCCGCCACCGTGTTCCAAGGAAGTGTTGTCGCTGATGGTGTTGGTGCCGTTGATGTTAAGTGTTGCGCCCGACTTAACATAGATGGCACCGGCATCTTTCGATTGGTTGTCGGTGATGGTCACGTCGGTGAGCGTGGTCGTGCCGCCATTAATATGTATGGCCCCGCCATCGCCTTCGTTTTGATTGTCGCCGCCCTCGGCAAGGGCTTCGTTACCTGCGATGGTGCATCCATCGACGGTAAGGGGACCGTTGCTCCAGATGGCACCGCCGCGGGTAGTAGCGGTGTTGAAGCTCATGGTGCAGTTGCTGATGCTGGCTGTGCCGTAGTTGACCACACCACCACCGCCGGCATTGCTCTGGCAATAGGAAATGGAGCCGCTTGTGATGGTCAGTGATTGGCCGGAAGCATTGTAAATGCCACCGCAATCGTTTGCATTACAGCTGGTGATGACACCGCCATTCATGGTCATGGTGCCGTCATTCCTGACAGCGCCGCCGTTGGTGGCATTACAACCTGTGATGGTGCCGCCATTGAAATGGAATGTGCCTTTGTTTAAGACGCCGCCACCGTTGGTTGCCCGACCGCCAGTGAGTAGTCCGCTGTTGTTGCCGCTACTGTCTTTCAACGTAAACGTGCCGCCCGATTTGATAGAGATGACGCTGCCATTTGCATTGGAGGCCGACAGATTGCGGCTCAATGAATGTCCGTTGAGGTCAAGCTCGACATTCATGCCGTTTTCTATGCTGACATAATTGGTAAGTTCAATGTCACCAATCAAACGTAATTGTTTTTCAAGATCGGTAGGAACCACAGGTATGGCGAGATATTCATTCAATTGTGCCTCTGTGGTGATCTTAAATAGATTTGTTACTGCAAAAGTGATACTGGCTTCTACAGCGTTGCCACTTGTAGGAACTCCACTAATTTCAACAGTCACCTGGTTGGCGCAAATCCAATAGGGATCAAAATATGAATAATGTTCGTCATATAGTTCATTGTGAATTAAATACACAAAACAATTACTAATTGTTCCACAAGTTGTTCTCAAATAACAACCTTCTGGAAAATTCAGTACTATCTGAGCATAGAAGGATTCATCTGAATATGCAGAAACTGTTACTTGCGTTGTGTTTTCATCAAAGGTTCTGCTACCGTTATTGCCATTTTCTAAATAAATGGTTGGTGTTGTTGATTGTGCCCAAGCCATTGGCCCGAAGGCGAACAGCAACGAGATGATTACTAATAGTCTTTTCATTTTTTATCTACTATTTGTTAATTATTCAATCACCATCTTCTGCATCCTGACATCATTCCCGTCAATCAAACGCAAAACGTAAACGCCTGGTGTCATCTCGCTTGTAGAGACGCGATTCATCGCGTCTCCCTGGATGACAACATGTCCCATAACATCCACCACCTGCAAAACACCTTCGCCGTTGACGATGATGTTTCCATCGCTGATGAACGCGAAGGTCCCTGAGCCCGTCGAAGGGCCGTCCTCACCGTTCGCGCTGAACACCAGCTTGAAACGACTCTCATAGTCTGTCGTCTTGGCCTCGAAACTATAGCTCGGGGTCTGGAGCAGGTCGATGTCAGCACCCGTCATATTATCAATGATGTCAGCACCCGTCATATTATCAATAAGGTGCAGGTAGGCCAAATCTATGCCTTCAACATTTACCGTGAGGGTGTAGGTGCCGTTCTTTTCTGCCTTGAAGTTTACTGGCAGCTCGCCTTCCTGTGCAGCATTGACGATGGCGTAGTCCTTGCCGTCCTGCGGGATGTATAGCTTGCTGTCATCCTCGCGGAGTGAGAATGCGCCGAGGGTCTCGCCATTGTCGAAGCGGACGATGGCATTGGAGAGGACCTCGCCACGGTTGCGGGTGAGGTCGACATTAATCATGGGAACCTCGCTCGTTTCACCTTCCCTTCCTCTGTTGACTTGCGTGAAGAGCGCCGTTTGACCCTCCTGCGTGGCTTGTACAAACACGCCTTCCATGGCTGCCACGGTGTTGCCAGCTTCCACTTGGGCTGTGAGTGCCGTTCCGCCTTCGTTCATCCTGAAGAAAGGCTTGTCGATAGTTGCAGCCGTGGCGAACGGGTTGCCGATAAGGTTCCATTCGCCAAGGGGCGCGTCATCGGTTTTATTCAGCGACACATAGCCGTTGCCGTTGTAAGGTGTGCCGCAGAACATGAGTGTGACATTCCCGCTGTTGGCGTAGAGGTAGCCACGTCCATTCTCAAGGTCGAAATGGTAGTGGTCGCTGCCTTGCATCTTCCAGTTCTCCCATTCCAAGTCGGCAGCTTGGTTGAAGCGGTAGAGGTCGTAGTTATTGTTGAGGAAACCGTTTTCCATAGAGGGAACGAATGCTTTTTCAAGCGGGGAGGCAATCAGGTACCAGCCGTTGATTTCATCTTGTCCTTCAGTGTAGGCGTTGATTACCTTGGTGATGCCACTGGATATGCCGCTAATCTCGGTGTCGTAGGCCTGCATGGTGAGGGCGTAGCTTCCGCCATTCGCCTCGAGGGTGCCGTGGTTGGCCACATAGCCTGGGGCGCCGCTGAGGGTGAGGTCGAGGGTTTTGCCATCGCCGCCATAAACATTGTTGTATGCCTTGATGCCGGTCCATGAGCCTTCGTAGCCATAAATACCGCTGCAAGAGTACGAAATGGGTTGTTCGTTGGCCATGTTAACACTGACGCCGCCAGTGCCGGTCACTTTGTAAGCTTTGCGGGCTTCGGTAATAGCTACGTTGTTTAAGTCATCATCGTCGTCTGCCGGTTCATCGCAGAAATAGTAACAGTCGCTCACTGTGGCGGTAACAGTGCCACTTCCCGTCTTGCATGCCACGGGATGGAAAAACACGCCCCCATTGGTAACGCCGTTGCTGCCGTTGTAGATGCAGTCGGTGATGGTGAGGGTGGGGCTGTCGCACCAGCCCACCAAGCCGCCCACACCACGGTTGGGGTCGGTAGTGGAAACGAAGTTGGTGATAGTGCCGTCATAGACGCAGCCTGTGAGGTTGAGGGTTGAGCTTTTGGCATGGCCCACGATGCCGCCGCCGAGAGTGGTGACGGAAACATTGGTGCTCACGTGGCAGTTTTCGATGGTGTTGGTGCCGTCCATGGCATACCCCACGAGGCCGCTTGCGTGGTAACCGTCATTCAAGTTGGTTTCCATGACTGTGCCCGTCACCTTGAGGTTCTTGATGGTGGCTCCGCTGATGTAATGGAACGGGGCAGCACCTTTCTTTGGGCTCATGAATTGCAACGTGAGGGTATGGCCATTGCCGTTGAAAGTACCCTTGAAGGGATTATCCTCGGTGCCCACCATGTTATTGTTGTTATCATAATAATCATAAACGGTAATGTCTTCTTTCAAAGAGAGTTCATTGAGAAATACATCACCATTATTCACATGCTGGGCAAATTGGTTCCAAGTCATTTGTGTGCTGGGATCAGTCACCGTATTGACGATTTGGTTGGCGGAAACAGGGACAACTTCTTTGATGACGATGTCGTCAACAAGGATGTCATTGTCCATGTAACTTAGGCCTTCGAAAATAAGATAGACAGAACCTTGCATCATGATAGGCTCGGTTTCATAGCGATACCAGTCTATAGTGGGAACTGTTTCAGGATAGGGGAAGGTTATGTCACTTGAATAGAAACCCAAATCAACGGCGTTGGGGCCGATGGTGTCGCAGTCGCTGACATACACCCTAATGCCTTCTGGGTAATTCCAACCATCATTTCTGTAAATCCAGAACGACACGGTATAGCCATTGGCATTGGTGAAATTCATTTCGGGGAACACCAACATGGTTTTGGCGGGATTTTGCTGGTGGCCTTTGTCTGGAAGCACCAATGCTTGGCTGCCATGATGCTTTTTAGCGGTTGAAGTACCCCACAACCTATCATCCCAGAGCCCCCACGCAAAGGTGACTTCGTTGCGCCAGCATTGGCCGAGTTGGTTGGTATTGGTTACATAAGCATTTTCAGGGAAGCCTTCCGAAGTCTCAAAGCCGTAGGTGATGGGGAAGGTGCTGAGAGCGCTGCAGGGGATGTAGAAGGTGAACTCCTCTGAGGGTTCGCTGGCATCGTCACCACTGCAGTTGGCCACCACATAATATTGATATTCCGTGTCGATATTCAATCCATTTAGTGTGTAAGGATTGGTGGCATCGGCTATTTCGGTGTAGTTCTCATCCCTGGTCTTCTTATAGTAAACCGTCCAATCGGTTTCGTCGTTTCTGGCGGTCCAGCTCAGTTCGGCTGAAGTGGCGGTGATGTTGGCGGCAAGGCCGGTAGGTTCCAAGCAGCTCGGAATTTTTTTCACGGTGACATCGTCCACATACCAGTGAAAAGCGGCTGTTAAGGCGCCGGACTGGCGCATGGCGATGTTGGCGTTAGCGGGCACGTCGAACATGTCAACAGTCTTCTTGACGTATTTTTCTGGGGTCATCGCAGAGCTGTTGAAGGTTTCAACGGCCACGAAGGTGCTGGCATCGGTAATGTCAGTCATATAACCAACGGCAAAATAACCGCTAAAGTTCTCGTCTTCAGGACAGGTGTAGAATTGCACGCGGAGGTTGCTGGTAGCCTCATTGAATTGCGGCAGGGCAATCAGGCTGTAGCTGTCGTTTCTGCTACGGAAGTCAAGGTGGTAGCTACCGGTGTGTTGGATGTAGCCGTTATCGCGCGTTACGCCAACCGCAATGACAGTCCAGCAGGCAAACTGATCTTCCTCTTCAAAACCATAGGTGTATGGGATGTCGTAGGGAGTACACTGTGCATTCGCAGCCCAAGGCAAGCAGAATATGATTAACAGCAGGAAGAATAAAGACTTTCTTTTCATGGTTTAATTATTGGATGATTATTTTTTGTATTTTCAGATTCTCGCCGTTGATGAGGCGCAACACGTACACGCCTGTGGGGAAGTTAACAGTTGACAGTTGGCAGTTAGCAGTTGACAGTTGCTTTGAGAAGAGCAGGCGGCCGAGGGCGTCGATGACTTGGAGGGTGCCGTCGCCATTGACGATGATGTTGCCGTCGCTAATGAATGCAAAGGCCTCGTCGGACGCTGAGCCTGTCGAAGCGTCGTTCACGCTGAACACCAACTTGAAGCGGCTGACATAGTCGGTGGTCTTGGCTTCGAAGCTGTAGCTCGGATTGCTGAGCAGGTCGATGACAGCACCCGTCATATTATCAATAAGGTGCAGGTAGGCCAAATCCAGGCCTTCAACATTTATCGTGAGGGTGTAGGTGCCGTTCTCCGAGGCTTTGAAATTCAGGGGCATTTCGCCAGTGGTTTCGGCATTAACAATGGCGTAGTCCTTGCCGTTCTGCGGGATGTAGAGCTTGGTGCTGTTGTCCCTGATTTGGAACTTTGATAAAGTCTCGCCTCCGTCGAAGCGCACAATGACACGGTCGAAGGGGGTGCCGCCGTTTTGGGTAAGGTTAAGTGCCACACCCTTTCCGCTCTCGCTGCCTTTGGCCTGGGCCGTAAAGGTCACGGTTTCTCCATTGCTGGTGGCTTGCACGAATATGCCTTCCATGGCTTCAATCGAGGGGTTGTCAGAGGCGATGATTTCAGTGCGATACTCGTTCATCCTGTAGAACGGCTTGGTGCCAATGGTGGCCGTGGCGTTGAAGGGGTTGCCGATGAGGTTCCATTCGCCAAGGGGCGCATCATCTGTTTTTTTCAGCGACACTTGGCCGTTGCCGCTGTAAGGTGTGCCGCAGAACATGAGCGTGACATTCCCGCTGTTGGCGTAGAGGTAGCCCTTGCCCGGTTCGAGGTCGAAATGGTAGTGGTCGTCATTGTTGGCATGGCTCTTCCAGTTCTCCCATTCCGATTCGGCACTTTGGTTGAAGCGGTAGAGGTCGTAGGTGTTGTTGAGGAAACCGTTTTCTGTAGACGGAACAAATGCATTGTCAAGAGGCGAGGCGATCAGGTACCAGCCGTTGGTCACACCTTGTCCTTCACTGTAGGCAATTATTTCCTTGGTGATGCCAGTGGATAGGCCGCTAATCTCGGTGTCGTAGGCCTGCATGGTGAGGGCGTAGCTCCCGCCATTTGCCTCGAGGGTGCCGTGGTTGGCTACATAGCCCGGGGCGCCGCTGAGAGTGAGATTAAGGGTCTTGCCATCGCCGCCATAAACATTGTTGTAAGCCTTGATGCCGGTCCATGCGCCTTCGTAGCCATAAATACCACTGCAAGAGTACGAAATGGGTTGTTCGTTGGCCATGTCAACGCTGACACCGCCAGTGCCGGTCACTTTATTAGCTTTGCGGGCATCGGTAGTGACTATATTTTTTATTTCATCATATTCGGCTTCCGGTTCGTCGCAGAAATAGTAGCAGTCGCTCAATATGGCGGTAACATTGTATTCTCCCGTCTTGCATGCCACGGGATGGAATTGCACGCCCGCATAGTCAGGATTGCTACTGCCGATAACACCGTTGCTGCCGTTGTAGATGCAGTCGGTGATGTTGAGGATGGGATTGTCGCACCAGCCCACCAAGCCGCCCACACCACGGTTGGGGTCGTTGGCGGGAGTGGTGTTGGTGATATCACCGTCATAGACGCAGCCTGTGAGGTTGAGGGTTGAGCTTTTGGCATGGGCCACGATGCCGCCACCGAGCGTGGTGATGGTGATGTCGGTGCTCACGAGGCAGTTTTCGATGGTGTTGGTGCCGCTCCAGGCAAAGCCAACAAGGCCGCCGGTGTGGTAACCGCCCTCCGTGGTGTTGGTCTCTACAACAGAACCCGTCACCTTGAGGTTCTTGATGGTGGCTCCGCTGATGTAGCGGAACGGTGCGGCACCCGCTTCGTTGCTTTGGATGCTTACGGAGAGGGTATAGCCATTGCCGTTGAAAGTGCCTATGAAGGGATTCTCCTCGGTACCCACCATGGTATTAATACTAATATTTTCCATCAACTCGATGTCATAGAGGAATATATGACCATTATTCACATGTTGAGCAAATTCGTTCCAAGTCATTTCCGTGCTGGGGTCAGTCACGGTACTGACGATTTGGTAGGCGGTGACAGGGACAACTTCTTTGATGACGATGTCGTCAACGTAAGTGGGGCGGCCACTATAGCATAGGCCTTCGAAAATCAGATAGATAGGGCCCGTCATCGTGACAGGACCTATTTCATATTGATACCAACCGGAACTCGAAACTGTTTCAGGATAAGGATGACGGGTGCTGCTTGAATATCTGCCCAAAAGAACGGCGTTGGAGCCGATGTTGTTGCAATCGCTGGCATACACATTGAAACCGTCTGGTTGAGAGTTGCTTTCGTCTCTGTAAATCCAGAACGACAGCATAAAGCTATGGGTGTTGGTGAAATTCATTTCGGGGAACACCAGCATGGTTTTGGCGGGATTATTATCGTTGCCCTTATCGGGTAGAACCAAGGCCTGTTCGCCATTATGTTTATAAAATCTGGAAGTACCCCACAAGTATTGGTCTAAGTAATTTCCAGTGGACACGGTGGTTTCGTTTCGCCAACAGTCACCAAATGGGTTGGTCGTGGGAGCTGAGGCATAATAGGGGAAGCCTTCTGAAGTTTCAAAGCCGTAGGTGACGGGGAAGGTGGTGATAGCGCACTCGGTGGTGTGGAAAGTCAGCATGGCAACTTCGCTGAATTCGTCTTCGCTACAATTGGCGCGTACATAGAAATCGTAATCGGTATCTGGCTGGGCGGGTTGTCCGGTGCAAGCATAGATGTTGGCAGGTACGTTGGTGCTGCTGGAGGTTGTTATCACGTTTTCACTGGTCCAGTCGGGGGTGTCGCCGTGGGCCACGGTGATGTATTCCCATGAAGTGGCGCTGTTGGTGGCGTCCCAGGTCAAATTAGCGCCCATGCTGTTAATTTCGCTCACGGTAAGGTTTCTCGCAGGGTCGCAGCCCGCTTCGGTGGTGAAGGTGGTGGAACGTACTTCGCTGTTGCCTAAGCGATATTCGGCATACACATTGAAAGTGTATTCTGTGCTGGACATAAGGTCGGTGAGGTCAACTGAAGCTGCGGTGGTGGTAAACCATTCCGACATGCTGCCGCCAGTGGGTCCGTATTGGTAATGGTAGCACACCAAATAGGAGTAAGGATAGGCCATCCAACTGACAGTGGCTCCGAATGCGGAGATGTTGCTCGGTTCAAAGAGAGACGGCGCAGAGAGGCCACTGGGAACGATGGCAAGCTGGATTTGGTTCTTTGAACCCACAAACTGTGAGTTTGAAGCATTTGGAGAAAAAGGATCGATGTTCGTTTCATCGTAAAAGCACAAAGCTTGGGAGCCATTAGAGGAAGGGTAGAAAGACTGCCAATACGTTACCGAAGAGTGGCTTCCAGTATTGTCATCAACAATAACGACAAGGTTATCTCTGTTAAAGGTGAAGCCGTTACCAGCCAATGGGATGGTGGTCCATTCGTTGGCAGTAAAGGTCACGCTACCGCTGAACACTTGGGTTCCTGATGTATAGTAATCGCTTGTACTTGAGAAAAAGCCTTTGCTCGAGTCGGTCATATAAATAACCAATTCACGGGTGCAATTTTTGTCGCCTTTAAAGGCGATACTTTTAATTTGGCCCTTTCCTCCAATTTCATTAACAGTATAAATCTGTTGCGTGCTTGAATAATTAGAGTTCGTTTTGGAAGGCAGCATGGTTGTTGTGCTTTCCCAACCAAGATCAGTGATGGTCACGGTTACCTCCGAAGGCTTAGAACCCGAATTGACTAGTTGGAAGGTTGGTTGCTGTGCCCAAGCCATAGGCCCGAAGGCCATGAGGGCGAGGAGGATGAGGGATAGTTTTTTCATTTGATTATTGTTTGTTATTGTTGAATTGTTGTCTTGTTGGGTTTCCCTTTCAGGGAATGGAGAGTTTGC
>JAEEGH010013087.1_pt1 | contig 18488 bp, 18 predicted proteins | sample 9134181 | NCBI WGS metagenome assembly JAEEGH01 (sample SAMN16246544, study PRJNA631951) | gut metagenome | biome: gut microbiome; feature: rumen; material: DP-attached | host: Bos | place: Iran: Karaj | collected 2018-10 | reverse complement strand
GAGCTTATAAGATAAAAGGGTACCCGACATTCATAGTCAACCAGGCGGTAATGCAAAGTGCTACTTGAAACATGCTTTCGAATGCAACCGTGCTGAGCCTGCGCCGTAAAAATGTTAAATATGGAATTGTCGGCTCCGGACAACAGGATTGGTATTTGATCAATATCAAGAGTTTGTTTGGTTCGCCCTATCAATGCGGATACCCCGGTTTTTCCTATATCAGTTCGGTGGTGAAATTCAATGCTTGTATTTCAATATCCAACTTTCTGAGTTGGGCAGAATAGTCGTCAATAAGTTTGCCAAGAGACTTCACATCGATGACCGTGACCATCTTAATCTCCGAACGGGAATAACGGTCCTGACCCATAGATGCCTTGTCGAAAATGTTGCGCAAGGTATTGATACGCAATGTGAGTATCTCCTTCTGAGCCATGAGTTGGGTGACGGTCTTTCCCTCCGCATTCTTTGTCTTCATGTTAGTAGTGTTGATACGCCACACCAAATCTTCGAGTTGCTTAAGACAGATGTCGAGTTCCTTCATCAACTCCTCTGGTTTTTCTGAAGGCTCATCTCCCTCCTGCACCTTGACATTGTATTGAATACGCTGTCCCAACTGTTGGATGCGTTTCTGAAGGTCCTTCCGGATACTTAATGCTTCTGCCAAATTCATATTATTCTTTGTTTTTAGTTAAACTTCGTCTTGATTGTAAAAAAGGATGTCTGTACCTATGAACCTGCCTCTTTCTATCTAGGGAAAATACAGCCATTCAGGTTTCTCAACGACAAAGATATGGTATTTTTTTCAATCGCCCAACTATTTTATACGTATAACAGAAATTAAATCAATGTCGATGGAGTTCCTGCCTTCCTTTGTAAAATGGGTCATGTCGCTGCTGATGTTGGCCGGGCGTCTTGAAATCATTACACTGATAGCCTTGCTGGTGCCTGATTTCTGGCGGAAATGATCAATGGTGTTTACAGGGTATGGGCAAAATGGGCGGAATGGGCTTTAGGGAGATTGTCACTTTGGTTCTTCATATTTCTTTCCATCGACAATATGATTGATTATCAGACTTGCAATAGCCATACCAAACGTAGCAGTGACGTGACAGAGAGAGCCATTAATTTGCGCCTTTAACGAGCACCATTCATGCTCTACCAGACGCTGGTCGCCTGGTGCATCGTAGACGGCTGTGTCGGTTCCGCGCTCACCACTAAGAAGTTTTGCTTTAGGACATAGACAGACATTTGTGCCACATGCTTTATTAACGCCCATGTTCTGCATGGGAGGTTCCTCGCTATAGACGCATTGGAACTTCCTTGAAGGAAAGACCTTCATGCGCTTGAATTTATTGCGTATAGCCCTTGCCAGTGGGTCGCCTTTCACCTTCCAGAACTCCGCTTTCCTCACCATGAAGGAGTCACGCCTTAATGCTGCTCCCATGGAGGATATAAACGTGATATGTTTGGGCAAAGCCGTAGCACGAAGAATAAGATCCACCTTGTCTTTAAGCGAATCAATGGCATCAACAATAAAGTCGTATTCCTCCATGTGGAAACTATCTGCTGTCTCTGCCTCATAGATTTTCTGCAAGCATACAATATTGGCATCAGGGTTGATTTCCAGCAGTCGGTCACGCAGCGCCTCCACCTTCACCTGGCCGAGAGTCTTGCTGGTTGCCATCAACTGACGGTTACAATTGGTGATGCAGATGCGGTCGGAGTCAACAAGGGTGAGATTCCTTAAACCACTGCGTACCAGACTTTCTGCGCACCATGACCCTACGCCACCAAGTCCAAATATCAATACTTTGGCTTGCTGAATCCTATTGAGGTTATCCTCCCCGAGGAGCAATTCTGTACGGCGTTGCATACCACGCTCCATTGTTGTTATTCTGCTGTCCATCATTTTATTCCAAAGATGCCGAGATCTTAAATTTATTTATCTGATTACTTTTGCAAAAGTAACACTTTTTTCGATGAATCCGCTCGGAGAAGCACACATTTGTTGCTTACATACTGTAGTTTCACATCTTTATGTAACGAACACGAAATTTGTCGAAGACCCACTGACCGAAGGGAGGCAATCTACCGAATCACACGAATCCAAGGAGCAAGTCCTTGCAAAAAGTCGCAAGCGACTGAACGAACCACGCTCTGCTATATGATAATCGCTGAAAAAGTGTTACCTTTGCAAGTGGGTCAGTAAAAACGGATAAAGGATATGAATAATACGAGCAAAAAGGGGAAAACCATGGTGTCGTTGCTGTTCATGCACTTCAGCATCATTTTCACCGTGTGTCTGATTGCATCCAACATCCTCGAAACGAAACAGATGGTGTTTGGACCGCTTCATCTCACTGGCGGATTGCTGATTTTCCCTGTTTCCTATATCATCAACGATGTGGTGTGCGAGGTATGGGGCTATAGCCGGACGCGTATGCTGATATGGATGGGTTTCGCTATGAACTTCTTCTTCGTCATTATGGGCGCCATAGCCGACTGGATTCCAGGTGCGTCGTATTGGGATGGCGAAGCAGGCTTTCATCAGATTTTCGGTCTTGCACCACGTATTGCATTAGCCTCGTTTATCGCCTTCATCTGTGGCTCGTTTACTAATGCTTATGTGATGTCGCGCATGAAGCTGTCTTCCGGTGGCAAGAACTTCTCGGCGCGTGCTATCCTGAGTACCATATTTGGCGAGGGTGTCGACTCGATTATCTTCTTTCCGCTTGCTTTGGGCGGTGTGATTCCTTGGGAGGAAATGCCATCGCTGATGATTAGTCAGGTGACACTGAAGACGCTTTATGAAATCGTTGTACTTCCAGTCACTATTCGTGTCGTTGAGTTTACGAAGAAGCATGACCATGAAGATGTGTTCGATAATGATATCAACTACAATATCTTTAATATTCTGAAAATATGAACAGAGAACAAGAAGGCCTGCAACAACTGGGCAAGAAGACTGAGTATAAGATGACGTATGCACCAGAGGTGCTAGAAACGTTTGAAAACAAACATAAGGACAACGACTACTGGGTACAGTTTAATTGTCCGGAGTTTACGTCGTTATGCCCTATTACGGGGCAGCCAGACTTTGCTGAAATCAAGATTGCCTATATTCCGAACGAAAGAATGGTGGAGTCGAAGAGCTTGAAACTCTACCTCTTCTCATTCCGCAATCATGGTGATTTTCATGAGGATTGTGTCAATATCATTATGAAAGATCTGGTAAAACTGATGCAGCCTAAATATATAGAGGTGGTGGGACTCTTTACCCCACGCGGAGGCATCAGCATCTATCCTTATGCCAACTACGGACAGCCAGGCACCCGTTATGAGCGCATGGCCGAAGAGCGTCTGTTGAACAGACAGATGGTATAGCAACGAATAGCGAACGGGGATGTTATTGTTTCTTTAGATAATATCCCTGTTCGTGATCAGAAAAGCGGAGCACAAGTGTATCTCTACGAAGTTGCACAATAGACGCTGTGTCTATGGTTGCTTCCTGACGTGCACCAACAGCATCTATCGTATCCGTGCGAAGCAACAAAAGTCCGTTGAAGAGTTGCCATTCTGAATAACGTTGAGGTGTGGGATAGACAGCAGGACTTGGACGACCTGAATTCCTGAAAATGCCAATGGTTTGAGCAGTATGGTCTCTCTTTAGCCTCAGACCATATTCGCGAGGCGTCAAGATGCGCTTTTTAATACTGTCAGGTATTGGCTGATTAGATAGCGAGGGGCGAAGGGTAGGTGTTACCGTATAGGCCCACTGTTGCATCAGCCTGCTGACATTTATGACTTTGGTAGCCTCGTGGGTGCTGTCGGGATTCACTATTACTGACATTTCATCGCCAATGCGAGGACGCCCAAAGATGTTATTCGATTCTCTGGCACTAAGAATGTCGAACGTGTCAGGATCGCCTCCAGAATATGGAAGAAGAATCAATATAGAGTCTGTGCAACCATCGCATGCCAAACCATAAATGGCTGAGTCGCCAGCAATTTGTTGATGGGCACTTATTTTTTCTGCCGACACCTCAGAATGCTGCTTATGACCGCAGGCAATAAGTGTCAAAGACATTATCAATAGTGAAAAAAAAGACTTCTTCATTGTTGTGAAATTCTAATTTTTGGCAAAGTTACGAAAAATATTCTTAGTTCTAGCGGAAAGTTCATAATAATTTTGTACCTTTGCAAAAATATTATAAACTATTATCATTCGCTATGAAAAAGAAAATCAAGTTTAGTCTCGTCTACCGCGATATGTGGCAGTCGTCAGGAAAGTTTCAGCCTCGTAAGGACCAGTTGGAGCGTATAGCACCGGTTATTATCGATATGGGTTGCTTTGCCCGTGTGGAGACCAATGGTGGCGCCTTCGAACAGGTGAACCTGATGGCTGGTGAGAATCCTAACCTGGCTGTTCGCGCGTTTTGTAAGCCTTTCAATGAGGTAGGTATCCAGACCCATATGTTGGATCGTGGTCTCAATGCGCTGCGCATGTATCCCGTTCCCGACGACGTGCGTGAGTTAATGTATAAGGTGAAGAAGGCACAGGGTGTTGACATTCCTCGTATCTTCTGTGGCCTGAACGATACGCGTAATATCATCCCCAGTATCAAGTGGGCTAAGGCTGCTGGTATGATTCCGCAGGCAACGCTGTGTATCACCACTAGCCCAGTGCATACTGTTGAGTATTATAGTGCTATTGCCGACGAGGTAATCGCTGCAGGTGCCGAGGAAATCTGTCTGAAGGATATGGCTGGTATCGGACAGCCTGCCTTGTTAGGTGCTCTGACAAAAGCCATTAAGACCAAGCACCCTGACATCATTATTCAGTATCATGGTCACTCAGGTCCTGGCCTGTCGATGGCTTCTATTCTGGAGGTATGTAACAATGGTGCTGACATCATCGATACTGCCATCGAGCCACTCTCTTGGGGTAAGGTACATCCGGATATCATCAGCGTGCAGTCGATGCTGAAGAACGAGGGCTTCGAGGTGGAAGATATTAATATGAACGCGTATATGCAGGCGCGTACCCTCACGCAGGAGTTTATTGACGACTGGTTGGGCTGCTTCATCAATCCTGCCAATAAGCACATGTCTTCACTGTTGCTTGGCAGTGGTCTGCCTGGTGGCATGATGGGTTCTATGATGGCCGATCTTGGACCTATCCAGACAATGATTAACAAGTTGCGTGAGAAGAAGGGTGAGGCAACGCTCTCGATGGACGACATGCTGGTGAAGCTGTTCAACGAGGTAGAGTATGTATGGCCAAAGGTGGGTTATCCCCCATTGGTAACACCATTCTCACAGTATACAAAGAACATTGCACTGATGAACTTGCTGACCATCGAGCAGGGCAAGGGTCGCTATGTGATGATGGACGATGCCATCTGGGGTATGATTCTCGGCAAGAGCGGAAAGGTGCCTGGCACTATCGATCCCGAGTTCGTCGAGCTGGCCAAGAAGCAGGGTCGTGAGTTTACCGATGCCGATCCTCACACACTCATTCCTAATGCACTCGAGGGCTTCAAGAAGGAGATGGATGAGAACGGCTGGGACTATGGTCAGGACAACGAAGAACTCTTCGAGTTGGCTATGCACCCCGAGCAGTATCGTCCGTTCAAGAGTGGTCAGGCTAAGAAGCAGTTGCTGGCCGATATCCAGAAGGCAAAGGACGCTAAGCTGGGCGGCTCGAAGATGAAGCCTGAGGAGCTCGCAGCATTCAAGCATGCCAAGGCCGATCCTCTGACTGCTCCTGTAGCTGGTCAGGTATATTATGAATTCTCTGGCGAGGGTGCTTGTGAGCCTTGTCTCGAACCGTTTGTCGGGCAGCAGTACAAGGAAGGTGACACCTATTGCTACATCCAGGCTCCATGGGGCGAGATTGTTCCCATTCCTGCAGCATTGGGTGGCAAGCTCGTCGAGGTTGCTGCCAAGCAGGGTGCCAAGGTGCGTCGTGGCGACAATCTTGGATGGATTGAGCGTAGCGAGAATTGAGAATAGAAAATCATTTCTAATAGAGAGGATGTGTCAAGCACATCCTCCTTTTATTATTATGAGGATTTGTGCTGACATTTATCACCTGCTGTTCATGAGGAACAGGAGGAAAAAACGCAGATTATTTGGTAGTTTGTCACAAAAGTTGTATCTTTGTAGACAAAACCCAAGACTATGAAACAGTTGCTGACCATATTCGTCCTGTTGTGTGTGCTCTCTGCCTGTAAAAGCAGGCAGATGAAAGATGAACTGCATCGTGTAGATTCTTTGAATCAAAACGATGTGTCGCTTGACACGATTACCACTATGCAGGATGTGGTCGAGTATTTCGATACATGGGGCAGCAATGATGAGAAAATGATTTCCCACTATCTGTTAGGCCGTGTCTTTCAAGACCAGCATGACATACCTCGTGCCTTACGTTGTTTTAGAGAGGCCGCCAGTTTTGCTGACACAACAGACGAAGATTGTAACTATCTTCGTCTCAGTCGCGTTTATGGACAGATGGCGGAACTGTTCAATCAGCAGCGTGCACCAAGATTAGAACTTGAAGCAGAAAATAATGCCGTAAAGTATGCATGGAAAGCCAAAGACACTTTGAATGCTATTATATTCTATAGCTACCTTGACGGTGCATACCATATGCTTAACGAGATGGACTCCGCCTTGTATTATAACCAAAGTGCCGTCCAAATGCTTAAGGACTATGGTTACCATGAATATGCCGCAGGGATATTACCAATGAGCATTGACATCTATCTGAGGAAAAAAGATTATCAGCGAGCCAAACTAATCATGGATGAGTTTGAAAAGAGCATCACCCTTCAAGACAAGGACATGCTCTATGGTTATAAAGGTCTATACTATGAAGGAATGGGACGATTAGATTCTGCGGAATATAACTATCGACAGTTATTACAAAACAACATAAACAATAGTCAAATAGAGACAGCATACAAAGGACTGTTGTCCATTTACCATCAAAAAGGCATCATTGATTCTGTGACTAAATATGCCAACCTTTATTGCGAGACTAACGACTCCGCCAGTTTCTCCCATTCTGCAGACGCGATAACACGAGCACAAGCATTATACAACTATGAAGAGAGCGAGCGTATTGCCGAACAGAAAACTAAAGAAGCTGATGAATATAGAAGAATGATCATCTATACAATTATCATTATCTCCATCGTAACCATTATAACTTATCGCTTCATCCGTCGACAAGAACGCAGGAAACGAGAGTCTTTAATGGCCGCTAATGTAGAATATACATCTTTGCTGATGCAATACCAACAAGTTCAGAAAGACTTGGATTTGTCCAAACAAGATTCCAACAAGTTCCGTGAGACCAAAGAAATGGAAATCAAGGCACTTCAACAACAGTTATCCATCTATCAGGAAACACCACAGATTACAGAGCACTGGAATATTGAGCAAGCAATGTTGGACAATCCCTTGGTCTTAAATCTGCATCAGATGGCCGCATCGGCTAAAAAGCCATCTCAGATACAATGGCGAGATTTCCGTGAGTTCTTTGAGAGAGAACATCCCGACTTTTATTATCATATCAATAATAAGGATGTCATGTTATCCCCTCAGGAGGTTATTACCTGTATCTTAATTCGACTGCAGTTTTCACAGGGTGAGATAGCGGCGCTCTTTAGTGTTTCCAAGCAACGCGTCAACAATATCAAGTCTAGTATCAACAAGAAATTATTCCAAGAAACGGGTGCTTCAACTCTGGATAACAACATCATGACTTTATGAAATGTAACAATTCCAAATGTTACATCACTTTTCTATGTTGTTGAATATCAGGGCACTGACTTTTTGGGTTTACAAAGTGTACTGTATATTATTGCGTTAAAAATTCAAAAGCTGTAATTTTGCAGCCCGAATTTTTAAAGCAAACAATTATGGCAAAGAAATTTTTATTAGTTTTCGGCCTGTTTATGGCCACAATGGTGTGTTCGGCATCCATCACACCCGTAGATTTTCAAACTGGATATGTAAACCCCAACGATGCAAAGACAACTCATCGGCCCAAATCACCCATGCGTCCGCCCGTAGTCTACATTGAGGACTATACCTTGTCTTTTGTTGCTGACCATCCCGACTATGAGTTGACTATTTTGGACGAGGACGGTAATGTTGTCTACATGACGATGGTGGAGTCTGCCCAGACAGAAGTCATACTGCCTTCGGTATTGTCAGGAGACTATTATGTTGAACTTGTGATGGGTAACTGGTTGTTTACAGGATTAATTGAACTCTAAGAATCAGAGCTTCATAGGTATTATGTGAATCATTGAATGTCTGTATGGGCCCGATAACAATTCGGGTCCTACAGACAAATAATGCACAAGTACATGAAAAGTAATTTGTTTATTACTGCTTTAGTTTTGCAGTTTATGTCCACTTCGGTCTACAGTCAGGTTAACCTGTCGGAAATGGAGCCGGCATCAGCCGACAGTATACAAAAAAGCAATATCCGTTACTTCTCTCCTGGTAAAGGAGGAAAAAACAGAACGTGGGATTTTTCCCAAAAACTTGGTTCTAATGCATCGTCACAGGTGATGTTTATGGCAGACAGCACAGGCTTGCTGTCTATTATTGAACCAGATAAGATCAGTTATTATGGTACTACCCCTAACTCGATCATCCTATATGGTAGCGAGACCCCTCTGGAGAAACGGGAGTATGCCGTAGAGAAAATCTCCAAATTGTTCCCGCTTGAATATGGCGACTCAGTCAGTAGACAATTCAGATGTGAGGGCATGTATTGTGGTAACCATCCCTTTCGCGAGGTTGGTACAACGACTATCAAGGTAGATGCCGACGGTTCTATTGTACTTGCGGAAAATGATACTATTAAAAATGTGCGAAGAGTACATACCATCGATGCATACGCTATCTGTATGGACCTCGATTCTGCAGCTCTTGATACCGCCAAGCTCACGCAGGTCATTGACGAACGCTACGAATGGTATCTGCCCTATTCCCAATACCCGATTATCGAGAACGTGACAAGCACCACATATTATAATATGAATGTGCTAGGCACTACCAAGTATGCCTGCTGTAATCTTCCAGAGGATCAGTCAGCCTTCTATGTCACGCCAGAAGAGGAGGATGGAACAGAGGAGCAAGAAGGTTTTTCTGATGAAAATCAACAAATGCCAGACATCATCCATTACCAAATCGAGACCCACGGAAAAACAATCCACATATCTTACGACCTGGACGAAGATGCCACGATAACGACCATCGTTGCCAATCACATGGGCATGCTGTCCATGACCAGACAATGGACACAGGAAGCAGGTCAGGGATATTCTGTACAGATAGACTGCAACAGCTTACGCCCAGGCGTTTATATCCTTTATATCAATGTTAACGGAAAAGTATATAGCGAAAAAGTTACATTATGAATTTTACAATAAAATCAATCAAGAAATCCGTCCTGATTGTAGTATGTTTGCTCTCATCATTCTTGTCAGTTATGGCAGATAATGTACAGGTATCACACAATCTCGATTATTTCAGGACACCAGAGGCATCGGCTTTCAAGAAATACGGAGAAGAATCGGTAAATGAATATACAGGAACAGCAGATATTTCCGTTCCGCTATACTCGATCAAGTGTAAGGACATCGAAATACCTATTGTTTTGCGATACGATGGTTCTGGCATCAAAGTAGAACAAGAGGCCTCTTGGGTAGGACTCGGATGGAACCTGATGGTAGGCGGATGTATTAACTATGTTTGTGCAGGTAGCCACGATATGTATCAAGCACAAGATGTTGATAATAAGGTATGGACAGAATATCTGACATCTGAATTCACTCCATGGGTGTATAGTGGCTCACAGGTTACCAGAAGCCGAACTATATATTACACCTATCACTCCAATGACAAATTCAATTGGATGGCAAAACGCTCCTTAAACTATAGTAATTTTATAGAATCGTATATTGGCGTGAATGCTGGAGATGGGATGAAAGAATATACAGACTGGGGATATGGCGAACGTGATTTCTACTCTGTTAACGTTATGGGGAAGTCCTTTATGTTTTTTATTGACCCATTCACTTTGAAGGTTTTTAACATTGGTAAGGCAGGAGAAGAATTTGTAGTTATTCCAGAATATTCATCGCCAGGTGCAGGAACTGGCATCGGACATCAGCCTGACGTACAAAACTGGAAAATAACAGATTCTGACGGATATGTATATAGCTTTAATGTGGGAGATAAATTTCAGCATGATTCCAATACCGGTTTAGGCTACACATCATGTTGGTATCTCACCAAAATACAGTCTCCTAAGGGTGAAATGGTGGAATTCGAATATGCAGAACTTTCAAAACCTGGTAGAAGCACAATGGTGGAGTGTGTAAAAATACCTTTTATTCATGACTCAGGTGCTTTCTGTTGTGGAGATGCTGCAGCTCAGATCAGGCTCTCCTCTGGTTCTTATCTACAGAGTGAAAACAGCGGTATGTCCGTTAAAAGTCATTACCTGAGTAAGATAAGAACAAATAATCAAAATGTAACTTTCACTACATCGAATAGCGATTATTGTAGTGGTAAGAAGCTGGATGCAATAAAAGTTGAGTCTACAATCAATAACAATTTGATAAAAACAATCACTTTTTCGTATGGCTCTTTCACCTCCTCTAACAGAGGCGGAAACTATGCACCTGGTGACCCAAGCATTAAATCTCAAAACAGATTAAAACTTGACTGCGTGAAGGAAATCGCATCCGGAACTGCTCTTACTACGAGTTTCTCGTATACCGAAACAGTCCAGCTCCCATCAAAACGGTCCTGCGCCCAAGATTATTGGGGATATTATAATGGCCAGGAGAATTATGCAACAAATATCGCAAAGGGAAATAATGGACGTACTTTATTGCCTACACCTACGTCTTTTATGACAGGTAATTACATTGCGGAATTAGAAAACATCAAAGGTGCAGACAGAAACAGCAAAGGCGAATATATGCAAGCTGCCATACTGAACAAAGTGATTTATCCTACAGGTGGTTATACAACTTATGAATACGAGCCAAATACATGTGCTGTATCTAAATCGGATGCGGATATACCATATGATATAGATATAGATAAATATTATTCCTATACCCCAGATGTTCCTGCCGGAATAAATCCAGTGAATAACGTTCCATATAATTTTACACTTACAGAGAGTCTGGATTACAGTCTTGAGGTGAGATGTGATGGAGATGACATCAATGGCTCATCCATATCTATTGTGATAGTATCAATGGGTTTGGGTGGAGGTCCAATTCTGTTCCCTTTAAGGTATCAGGCTATAAATGACTATATCATGGTGGAACAGGGTACGCTTCCCGCAGGAGACTATCAATTGTTGATAGGTGCACCTGGAACAGGAAACAAAGGCTATGGTATTCACTGTAAGTTGACAGGACATTACAAATCAACCACGTCTGCTAATACATATACTAAAACGGTGGGGGGATTACGTGTAACAAAGGTTAGTAATTTTGATCATGATAACACCCTAATCAATTACACGACCTATAGCTATGATGGCGGTATATTGTTAAACAGGATAGAAACGATTGATTATTCTGAATTATACAATGGCCAGCCCAAATCAGGTGATTGGTCTGTTTCGAATATTAGCCATTCAATCAGAACATATACTATAACCTCTGGACATCCTCACATGCCATCTTTCTATGCATCCTGCAACCCTGGTATAGTAGGTTATTCCAGAGTAACGAAAAGCAAATATAATATGAATGGTAGTCTTGAGAAGAAAGTAGTCACATCATACAGAAACAATTCCCCCCAAACAATGTATTCATACGACTATTATACAAGTTTTAATAATGGAATGATAAGTAGCCAACAAATATATAATGGAAATATCCTGGCTGCTGAGATTAAAAATGATTACGAGGGCGAGATAGTTGATCATTATGCGACCAATATAATAGCAAATAACAAATATGCAAATAATCCATCTTCTGCTATTAGTGTTCCTTATTATGAATATCAATGCAGATATGACAACAATCGGATTATTGCAAATGAAACGAAAACTATTGTTCCTTCTAATGGATGCTTTGATATATACCGATATCCATATCTTCTCTCAAGAATAGATTTGGCAAAGTCAATAATTACGGAATATTCTGCCGATGGCAGCACTGTTATTACTGCCAAGAAATATAGTTATAACAGCATGAACCATCAGGTGGCTCAAATAGATGAATATAAGAGCGACAACTTAAAAAATGCCAGGAATGGGACAAGTCTGTCTAACAAGATTCAACGGACAAAAATCAGATACACAGTTGATGAGGTTGATAATGATAATAAATGCAGAATCATGGTAAACAATTTCCATGGACTGAATTATGTGGTGGAAAACAAAAAGATTATGGTAGAAAATGGTACGGAAAATTGTATAAGCACCCAACGTACAGCTTATATGGGTGGTGTTTACAGCCTTTCAAATCCTATATCTACTTCTACTTCCATAGGTAACAACACCCCTGAGACTCGTGCAACATATACTTATGACGGCGGTAGTAATTTTCGTACAATTACCATTGATGGTAAAGAGACTGTATATCTATGGTCATATAAAGGTCAATATCCTATTGCCAAGATTGATGGCCTTACCTATGCGGAAGTTAAGGCTGCTATAGGGGAATCAACAATAAATGCTTTGTTTAGTAAAGCCCAACCAACATTAACAGATATCAGTTCAATACGCAACGCCATTAATAGTGCTAGGGGTTATATAACCACCTACTTTTACAAGCCTCTGGTTGGCATATCCTCTGAGACTCTGCCAAATGGCAATACAATCTATTATGATTATGATGCTTTTGGAAGATTGGAGACCATAAAGGACAACAACAAAAAACCAGTTAAATCATATGAGTATAAATATAAGAGATAAAGCGATTGCGTCATTCGCATTGGCCTTGGTTTCATTATCGGTATTCTCCCAAAGTAGTGACCAGAACTACTTGAAGGAAAATACGATCCTTGTTGCCGATAGCAGCAGAATGGTGGAGTCCGTCCAGTATTATAATGGTCTTGGCTACCCGACACTCTCTGTCACAACGGCAGGCAGCAACGGTGAAACGGCATGTACCCTGACCACCTATGACGGCATAGGACGCGAAAAGCGCAAGTACGCCCCTGTTCCTGCCACAGGCTTTGATTACATTACCGAAAGCGAAATCAGTTTCAGAGGCTGTTTCTATCAGGACAACAGTTGCTTCACCCGGAATTATTACGACGCCCTTGACAGGGTAACGGCCGTTGATATCGCAGGGAGTAAATGGGTAAATGCCGGAAAACAGGACAGGACTGAATATCTCGCAAATACTTCCGCTGACAAAGTCCAGCACTTCGAGGCACCTGAGGACGGTTCCTATCGTCTGGTATATCCGGAGAACACATCCTTTCAGTATTACCCGGCAGGCACACTCACCAAGGTCGTATCTTATGATGCCGATGACAAAAGCGTCACCGTCTTCACGGATTTGTCCGGAAACAAGATTCTCGAGCGTTCCAATGCCGGTGACACATACTATGTTTATAATAACCTGGGCCAGCTTCGTTTTGTCCTCTCGCCCGCATTCAACAAAAAGTCTCGTTCAAAGACAATGTTTGCCTACGAATATCGTTATGACTATAGAGGACGCATGGAAATGAAGATTCTACCCTTAGACGGTTCAAAAGGTGCCACCACCCAGTATTGGTACGACAAGGCCGACCGCATGGCTTACATGAAAGATGCCGCGCTCGGCAACCGGTACAGGTTCTATCTGTACGACAAGCTCGGAAGGCTTTGCGTGCAGGGGACTTGTAGTGGTGGTCGCCAAGACAGTTCTATCGTCTCCACGACATCCTATGTCAGCGGCTCCGAGGGCATCTGTAAGACAGGCTATTCAGCACCATATACCATCAGCGACCCTCAGCTTGAGATTGTTAACTACTACGACAGATATGAGTTCATCGGCAAGAACCTGACAAGCGCTATGCCTAGTGTAACCATTAACTCTAATGATTTCGCCATCGGATACCTGACGGGATCGGTGGTGTACGCGACCAATGGCGAGGCACTCGGTTCCATTAACGTGTACGACCAGAAAGGGCAGGTTGTAAGGTCGGTTCGCAAGGGGCTCAACGGATATCTTGAGGATGTAAGCACCGGATACACGTTTACTGGCGACATTGACAAAACAGTGGCCGATGTCAATGTCAAGTACGGCAGTCATCTAAATGCAACGACCAACTATACATACAGCCATGGAAAGAAGACGAAAATGAAGCTGTCTATTAGCCATGGTCGGACAGCACTGGCACGAGAAACGGAATACGCTTACAACGCCATAGGCAAACTGACCTGTAAGAGAAGACAACTGACCAGCAATAGCAAAAGCAACTGCACATATTCATACGATGTACATGGATGGCTTACAAGCCTTAATAGCGGAGGCTTTCAGGAATACCTGTACTACACTGACGGTCTTGACGGTGGATGTTATAACGGGAACATCAGCACTCTTAAATGGAAAGCAAGTAATGACAACTCCTTTCAGGGGTATAATCTGAAATACGATGACAATAATCGCCTCATTAATGGCATCTATGGCACGGGCGATAATCTTTCAATTAACAACTGTTTTAGCGAGTATGTGGAATATGATTGCAACGGCAATATCACCAAGTTGCAACGACGGGGACTTACAGACAGCATGCATGGCGGTTTCGGTTTGGTCGACAACCTGTTTATGACATACGAAGGTAACCTGCTGACAAGTGTGCGAGACGATGCCACTCGCCATTCCTATGCCGGTGCCACAGATTTCGACGGAGTGACAGGGCGGGAGTATCCTCTCACTTACAACGATGCAGGCTCTCTTGTGAGCGATGCCGGGCGCAAGATTGCAAGGATAGATTACGACTGTCTCAACAACCCCGTGCGTATCCAGTTCACCAACGGCAATGTCACCAAGTACGTCTACAGTGCCACAGGCGAGAAACTGCGCGTCACTTATCAGACAGCAGTCCCGAACATCACCGTTGCCATTGGCAGCAGCAGGGAACTTGCTCCGTCGGAGATTCAATGTACGGACTACACAGACTATCTGCTCGGCGGCACCCTTACGCTGAAGAACGGACGCATTGACAAGTATCAGTTTGACGAAGGATACTGTCAGGCAGAAAAGTACATCTATAATACCAGTCAGGACGACTTCACTTTCTGCTATTACGACCAGGACCACCTCGGCAACATCCGGCAGGTAACGGAAGCCGACGGCTCCTCAAAAGGAGAAGTCATCCAGACGATGAGGTACTACCCGTTCGGTGCACAGTTCTGCGACGGCACTGCTGACAGCAATGTCCAGTCCCGCAGATACAACGGCAAGGAGTTTGATAAGATGCACGGCCTGAACACCTACGACTACGGAGCACGACAGTATAATCCCGTCACCGCACGTTGGGACAGGGTGGATCCGCTGGCGGAGAAATACTATGCCATCAGTCCGTATGTGTATTGTAATAATAACCCAATAAGGTTCATTGATCCAACGGGTATGGATTATTGGTCTACTAGTGATCCTAAAGAAATTGATACATTTCTTAAAATAGTTCGGAGTACTGGCTTGGCTGATGCTAATATGGAAAAATGGGATCATACTTCTGACGCGGATTTTATTGCCAAACTTTCTTATAATGATAAGACTCAAAAATTTTGGTATTCTTCATGTAGCATTGAAAATGGTGAGGTCGTATGTACGGGAAAATCATTCAGCCTACATACACCTGTAACTCTCACCGCTATTAATTCTTTAGGTAATTCGCTAAAAGATAATGCAGGAAATTCTACTATAGGTAATAATGGGAAATTCTATTGGCATGAGAGTAGCGAGAAAGGATTTTTTGGTAATCAATATGTCGAAACAGCTAAATTAGCCAAATTAGGTTCTAAAATCTCAAAAGTAACAGGAACTGCAGGATTGGTATTGTCTGGTTATAGCATTTATAAAGGTTATCAATTAGATGGCGGTGTCGGTTATAACACCGTACGAGCTACTGCAGATGCTGTTGGAGGATTGGCAGGAGGTGTTATTGGCCTTAAATATGGTAGTATGTTTGGCACATCAGTGTGTGGCTTCCCCTATGGCACAATCATTGGTGGTGCTATTGGTGGTATTGCTGGCTCTCTCGGTCTTAGTTGGGGTGGTACGAGCATCGTTGATACTGTTTATGGAAGATAAGTGTATAATATGAAGAACTATCGATTTGAATATGTTTTAAATGCAATTCATTATTGTATATATTGGAGAGAAGTTTGGTCCAATTTAAAAATAGAAAAACAAGTATTTAAAACGGTGAGTTTTTTATCTGCGATATTTTGTTTGAAAAAGAAATATGAAAAGCGAGTAGAAGAACTTCGCAAAAACAAGGAAGTACAAGAGTATTTTTATGGCAAAGAATCTGGACAGGCGATTGGCATTGCTCATCATTGGTTCGGTTTTTTCTATTCTGCTTATCCAGGCTTCTTTTCATGGATTTTGATTGGTATAGCGGACAGAACATTTGGTGATTTAAATGAACTTTATTTTTTGTTGATATTTCTATTTCCTATTGGAATCTGCTATATTCCAGCATACAAGGCAGTTTTTACAGACGACAAGTATTTGAAATATTTCAAGCAATTTGAAAAAAAAGATAATCTATGGCATAAGAAATGGAAGAGAATAACAGTTGCCTTTTGTATCGGAGCAATATTAATCGAGGTAATAGGTTTTTTCTGTATGACTATTATCGTAAGCATATAAATCAAAGTTACAGGTTTTTGATTGAATGAGAGAAAAAAGCAATATGAAATATCTGACACTATATCGCCAAAACGAAACATCCCTCTCGCCGGCGAGGGGGAGAGGAATGGTGTATGGGAGTGGATTGAACAAATAATTCGCATAAAATAACATAAAGTTGAACCTTGTAAATGAGAAAAGGAATATGAGTCCGTAATTATTTAACCAAAGATTTGGGAATCTAAGAGAATAATAGTATCTTTGTAGCCCAAATGGACATAATGACTTAGACAGTCGCAGCTTTCATATAATTCTCACGAAATGCTACCCGTGAAATACAGAAGCGAATGGCTGCCAGTCCACACCTCTACGGAGGCGTGGGCTTTGGTGGTACATATTCTGTATTGGGTGGGTAGCACTATTCCTGTGAGAATTCATTGTATCAACCAAATCACCCACGTCTTCCGTTCTTTTTTCTCCAAAATCATATTTTGTCAAACCATTCAATTCGTATCAAAGAATATGAAGAAGAGAAACGAAAACAACCCAGAAAGTCTGGGCGGACTCGGCGGACTGCTGCCCGCCGAAGTCCTGAAGAAGTTGAATGAACTGCTGGAGCACCTACACCAGTCAGACAACAACAAAGGCAGCACCGTGATCAACATCTATGAAAAGGGCAGTATGCATATAGATCGTGTGGATAAGCAGAACTTCTACGGCGATAAGTGGGCAAAGGCACTTCAAAATAGAGAGGCCGCAGATGGCCCGCCAACAGCAGAGCCCGTTTTCGATAAAGACACTCCGCTGTCAACCCTGTTCCGTGAGAATTTCCATGGTGAGCTGAGGAAGGTCATCGAGTCGTGGAGACCTTATCTCATTGGTGATGACCCAAGCGTCGATGCCCTCGCCATGACGCACTTTGAGTTTGACAAGAAGCATATCTATTCTAACCGTGTTTATTATGACTTGCTCGATTTAGATGCCGTAGGTTCCCTGCAGGTCTCATTGAGCGACCTTGCCCGCTACCTTGCCGATCACACCAACTTGAGCAACAGCTATGCCACACTCTATCGGCTACTCAAAAAGTATCGGCAAGATAGAACATAGAAAAATATCAGGGACTGTCGGCTTAATAGTTGAACAGTCCCTGTTGGTACATTAATTCCAAATTCTCCCTTGATTTCTGAACGCGCTCGCGTTTCTTAGACATCATTTCCCGGAATGCAGCTCTTACTTCTTCTCGGGTTCTTTTAATTGTTGTTTCCATATTTTCTTGAATTAAGGATGTTTAAATGACGGTGCAAATATACGCAATATTCTCAATTCCGCCAAATAATTGGCATTATTTTTAGCACACTTGTACCCTTTTGGGGTATATGCCATCATAAAATCTTTGCTTTTTCCAGTTTATTAATCGTATCTTTGCACAAATAAATCTTTATCATTATGAAGAAGGAACACAAGCAGCGCTCGGCCCAAAGGGACGCTTCGCATGCAAAGAACTGGCGGGAGACGTATGCGTCGGTCGAGGACATCAAGGCGTTCCTCGGCGGGAGGCTGTACCTCAGGCATAACGTGATCACGAGGCGGGTGGAGTGCAGGCTGCCGTCGAACTACGAGACCGAAGGGACCGAC
>JAEEGH010013084.1_pt1 | contig 18490 bp, 5 predicted proteins | sample 9134181 | NCBI WGS metagenome assembly JAEEGH01 (sample SAMN16246544, study PRJNA631951) | gut metagenome | biome: gut microbiome; feature: rumen; material: DP-attached | host: Bos | place: Iran: Karaj | collected 2018-10 | reverse complement strand
GAAACATGGACGAGGAGATAAAAGACAACGAAACACTTGATACAAATGATAACGGACAGAACGGTGCTGCTCTGCCTACCGATGATGAGGTAGGGGAGAGCCACTCTGACTATAAGCCTGTGAATCGATTTGATGCAGCTGCCGTTCACCACCTGAGCGGCATGTATCAGAATTGGTTCCTCGACTATGCCAGCTATGTGATTCTGGAACGTGCCGTGCCACACATCGAGGACGGACTGAAGCCTGTGCAACGACGCATCCTGCACTCTATGAAACGCATGGACGATGGGCGCTACAACAAGGTGGCCAACATCGTGGGCCACACCATGCAGTTCCACCCCCACGGCGATGCCTCTATCGGCGACGCACTGGTGCAGCTGGGACAGAAAGACCTGCTCGTTGACACGCAAGGCAACTGGGGCAACATCCTTACCGGCGACCGTGCCGCTGCCCCCCGATATATTGAGGCCCGTTTGTCCAAGTTTGCCTTGGACACCGTCTTCAATCCCAAGACCACCGAGTGGCAGCTGAGCTATGATGGCCGCAACAAAGAACCCATCACGCTGCCAGTGAAATATCCCCTGCTGCTTTCGCAAGGTGCTGAAGGCATTGCCGTGGGACTTTCGTCGAAAATACTCCCCCATAACTTTTGCGAGATATGCGATGCCGCCATCAGCTACCTGCATGGCGAGGAGTTCCATTTGTTCCCCGACTTCCAGACGGGAGGCAGCATCGACGTGTCGAAATATAACGATGGTCAGCGCGGTGGCGTGCTGAAGGTGCGTGCCAAGATTGAGAAGGTGGATCAGAAAACGCTCGTCATTCGCGAACTGCCTTTCACCAAGACAGTGGGCACCCTTATCGAGAGCATCACCAAAGCCATTGAGAAGGGCAAGATCAAGGCCCGTCGCGTTGACGACCTCACCTCGGCCCAGGTTGAGATTCAGATACATCTGGCACCGGGCGTGTCATCGGACAAGACCCTCGATGCCCTTTATGCCTTCACCGATTGCGAGATCAATATCTCTCCCAATTGCTGCGTGATAGCCGATAACAAGCCGCAGTTCCTCACCGTGAGCGATGTGTTGCGCCACTCGGTAGAGCGCACGAAGGACCTCATCCGACAGGAACTGGAGATACGCAAGAACGAGTTGCTGGAGCAGTTGCACTTCCAGTCGCTTGAGAAGATTTTCATAGAGGAACGCATCTATAAGGACAAGAAGTTTGAGGAAGCGCCTAACGTGGATAAGGTGTGCGAGCATATTGACGAGCGACTCACACCCTATTATCCGCAACTGGTGCGCGAGGTGACGAAGGACGACATTCTGCGCCTGCTCGAAATCAAGATGCAGCGCATACTGAAGTTCAATAAAGACAAGGCCGACGAGCTCATGGCCCGCATCAAGGCCGAGATAGAACAGATAGACCGCGACCTGGCCAACCTCACTGAGGTGACTGCCGAATGGTTCCAGTTCCTCAAGGACAAGTACGGCAAAGACCATCCGCGACTCACCGAGATTCGTAACTTCGACACCATCGAGGCTACGAAGGTGGCTGAGGCCAACCAGAAGCTATACATCAACCGGGCAGAGGGATTCATAGGCACCGGACTGAAGAAGGACGAGTTCGTGCAGAACTGCTCCGACATCGACGACATCATCCTGTTCTACAGGGATGGTAAGTACAAGATTGTGCGTGTGGCCGAGAAACTGTTCGTGGGCAAGAACGTGATGTGGTTGGGCGTGTTCAAGAAGAGCGACAAGCGCACCATCTACAACGTGGTCTATCGTGACGGCAAGAAAGGCCCTTGCTACATCAAGCGATTCAATATTACCGGCAGTACCCGCGATCGTGAATATGACATCACACAGGGCACACCAGGGTCGAAGATCATGTACTTCACTGCCAATCCTAATGGTGAGGCTGAGGTGATTAAGGTGACCCTCGACGCATCGGTTCAGGCACAGAACCCGCGTGCAAGCATCTTCCTGGAACGCTCGTTTGCCGAAGTGCTCATCAAGGGGCGCACATCAAAAGGCAACCTACTCACCAAGAAACCTGTCCACAAAATCGGACTCAAGAGTCATGGACACTCTACGTTGGGCGGTCGCATGGTGTGGTACGATTCCGACGTGAACCGCCTGAACTACGATGAGCACGGACGACTGTTGGGCGAGTTCTTCGACGACGACCAGATTCTGGTAGTGCTGCAGAACGGTGATTTCTATCTGACCAACTTCGACGTGAACAACCACTACGAGGAGAATATTCTGCGCATAGAGAAGTTCCAGCCCGACAAGGTGTGGACCTGCGTGCTCTTCGATGCCGACAATCAGGGCTATCCTTATATGAAGCGATTCCTGATGGAGGCCAATAAGCGCAAGCAGAACTTCATAGGCGAGAATGCAGCCTCGCGCATGGTGTTGCTCACCGATGTGGCGTTCCCCTTGGTGAAGGTGACCTATGGCGGTGCCGATGAGTTCAGAGGCTCCGAAGAGATCGATGCCGAGCAGTTCATCGGCGTGAAAGGCTTCAAGGCTAAGGGCAAGCGTCTCTCCACCTGGCAGATTGAGAGTATTGAAGAACTGGAACCCACCCGTTTCCCCGAAGAGCCTGAAGTCGAAGAAAGTGAAACCGAAGAGGAAGATCTGGATCCCGATGCAGGCAAGAGCCAACAGCAGGTCATTGACGAAATGACCGGACAGCTGAGGCTGTTCTCCGATGAAGATTAATCATTATTGTATCTGTTCATACCCCTGTCTATGACGAACCGACATAGCATTTACAATACCATCCTCGTTTGTGCAGTACTCCTCTGCTGTCTGCTCTGCCAGCTCTCAGCTGCTGCTCAGTCTGACACGCTGCTTGGCCAGCGTATTAAGACAAGGTACTACCAGATAGGTCTGGGTGCAAGCGATGTCTTGGATACCTATCTCTCACGGCAGAAAGGCACAGGCATCGCGCTGACAGGTCTCATCATCTCTGAACAACAGAAGATTGGCTCGCGTTGGTCTTCTGTCATCCAGAACCAGCTACACTTCTCTTTCAATACCGATCACAACAAAAACAGCACAATCACCGAAGCTACCTATAATTTCATCTTCGGGCGATATTTCGGCTGGCACTTGCTGGGTGGCAGTCTGCACTTGCAGGCCGGACCAGCTGCCGTGGTGGGGCTGGGTGTGCTCAACAACAGCCGCAGCAATGCCAATAACCCCACACAGGCACGTGTGTCGCTCAATATCATGCCGTCGGGCATTGTCACATGGCGATTCCCGCTGTTCAAAAGGAGGTGGGCATTGCGATATGAGGTGGAACTGCCCCTCGTAGGCATCATGTTCAGTCCTAACTACGGGCAGTCTTACTATGAGCTCTTCGTACGTGGCAATTACGACCACAACGTGGTTCCCACGACGTTTGTCAGCTCGCCCACCTTCCGTCAGCAACTGACGCTGAACTACAACATAGGACGCACCACGACCATCTCGCTTGGCTATCTGGGCGACTATCAGCAGGCTAAGGTCAACAACCTGAAGCAGCATGTCATCTCTCATAACATTATGATTGGCATTGTTAGGCGTTTCCAGACCATTCACTACAGACCATGACAAGAAAACAGGACATGAAGATGAATCAGAAGACCTCCTTTTCCAGCAGCATCCTGTACCGTGCAGTCACCATGCTTGTGCTGGCTTGCGGTATGCTGCTCATGCCGCTATTCACCGCATGTGTCAACGAAGAGCAATACGAAGATACACCCATTGGCAACTTTGAGACGCTTTGGCGCATCATTGACGAGCGCTACTGCTTCTTGGACTATAAACAGCACGAAATAGGACTCGACTGGCAACAGGTGTACAACAAGTACCGAGTACGCGTCAGCAATGACATGAAGCGCGACCAGCTCTTTGAGGTGTTGGCTGAGATGCTGGGCGAACTGCGCGATGGCCACGTGAATCTCTCAGCTGCTCACGACGTGGCTCGCAACTGGTCGTGGTACGAGAACTATCCCACCAACTTCAGCGACTCATTGCTACGGAGATATATGGGTACCACCTACAAAATCGCTGCCGGACTGAAATATCGCATCCTTGACGATAATATTGGTTACATACGTTACGATAGTTTTACCAATGGCATAGGCGATGGTAACTTGGATGAGGCACTCATGCACATGATGCTCTGCCAGGGCATCATCATCGACATCCGAAGCAACGGGGGCGGCAATCTGACCAATGCCGAACTGCTGGCATCACGCTTCTGCAACGAGAAGACCCTCGTGGGGTATATCCAGCATAAAACCGGTTCGGGACATAGCGATTTCTCGCCTATGGAACCTGTCTATATTGAGCCGTCGGCTGGCCTCAGGTGGAACAAACCCGTATGCGTGCTCACCAATCGACACGTCTATAGTGCAGCCAATGAGTTTACTGCCTACATGAGGGCCATGCCCAACGTGAAGATTGTGGGCGATCATACCGGTGGCGGTGCAGGCATGCCTTACTCTGACCTGTTGCCCAATGGGTGGGTGGTGCGCTTTTCGGCAGTTCCCACTTACGATGCCGACAAACATTCGATAGAGTTTGGCATGGATCCCGACTACAACGTGCAGCTCACCGATGAGGGCTTTAAGCGCGGTGAGGACGACATCATAGAGTTTGCACGCAAACTGCTGAAACAGTAAGCGATAATAACGACGATTCACAACCATTCCTAAAACTAACTACAATGAAGTTACCAAGACTACCTAAAATCAGTATTCCTGGGCTATCCCGAATACACATGCCCAATCTCTACAAACTGCGGCTGCCTGACCTTCCCGTTATCCTGGGCATCGTCACGCTCACGGGTATCTTCATCACCCATCGTATCCTCATGAGCAGCGGTCTGCCCGAGAATCCCCAGCAGTTAGTACTCGACCGCGACATCACCATGTACTCAAACAAAGGCATTGACAGCACGATTGTCAGGCTGCACAAGGGCGACACTGTAAGCTATCTTGGTGTTGACGCTGGTAGTGTCAATATACCTGTGAGTTTCTTTGTGCAGACACGCGACGGGTTGCGTGGCATGATATCGACCTATGACCTGGGCTATCCCATGCTGCGTAAGAACAATGAAGACACCATGCAAGTGACCGTACTGGGCCTGAAGAAAGAAGAAAAGGGATACATACGGTATCACTACAATATTCGATGTGGCGACGGCACAGAGCATACCACCCTCCTGGACCAAATACGCCCCATTCTGCCCGACAGTCTCAGAAAGTTGCAGTTAAGAAGTAAAAGCGATTACTACATGACTCGCGAGAAGTTTGAGCGGCTCTATATCGGTCAGACGCTGGGAGCCAACGACTCGCTCTACCGCCCCGCCGTAAACATCTACAAGACAAAAACAGGATGGGAAGCCTACTTTCCGAATCTGTGTCTGGTTGACACGAAGAAGGGTGAGACCTTATGGCCTATCGTCGTTTACAACAGCGATAAGGTGGCCATCGGCTATCGCCCGTTTGGCAAAAACAGCAACAACCGCTACATCGTAAAGTACATGCCGCTGTTGGGCAAAATTGTCGATATCGACCTGTTGGCCATGCTGATTGAGGGACCATTCTATCAGAACCGCCTTTACGGTCTGGACTACTATATTCCCAAGCAGCATTCCACTTTCAAGCAAATACCCCTGTGGGAATGGCTACAGCTGGGAGTCTATATTGTCTTCGGACTCATTTGGGTTTTTCTCTTCCACACGTTCATCATGCTGCTGCTGGAGGCCGGTCTCTACATTCGTCATCTCTACTATCCCTTGCCCGACAAGGTGCTCATTCTCCTCTTTGCCGTTGTAGCCTTTGTCTCAACCTATGCGTGGTTTGCTCTGGTTACGGTCTGGGGAGCTCTTTGGTTCTTTAGCCCCATCGTTTTAGTGGCAGGCTATAGAAGCTTCAACCGGTCCGTTCAATATTTGGACACCGAACCTCATGCGCGTTGTATGAAGTGTCGGCGTATGTTCACCAACAAGTTCCTCAAGCGCGAGTTCGTTCGTGAGTATGAGGAGTGGGATGACGAGTCGGTGGCAATTGATTCACATACAGAAAGATGGCAGACGTGGACTGAGGTGACCACAAAGTATGGAGATGGTCGCACCACAACTGGCAAGGAAAACGTACGGAATCATTCACGTACCACCACCACTTATGATGACTATAAGGTGCTCTATAAAGTCAAGGAATACGAAATCAGTTTCCGATGCTCAGAGTGTGGTAACATAGAGAAAATCGTGGATCATGATTATCAAGAGCTTAGGCGAGAATATGTCGGTCGGTCAACCAGTACTCATGAGACCTGACAAACGAAAAGTTGCGCAGATGTTGTCTGCGCAACTTTTCGTTCAATAATTTGCATATTCCGCAAAAACCATGTACCTTTGCAGCCGCAAAAGCGCCTGTGGCGGAATTGGTAGACGCGCTAGACTTAGGATCTAGTGTCTCGCGATGTGCAGGTTCGAGTCCTGTCAGGCGCACACAAAAAGAATCTTCAGAAACCCTATCCCTTTGGATAAGACTTCTGAAGATTCTTTTTTTCCGTAGCGTTCGTGTTACTTTTGTTCCTCTGCCTCCTTGTTCTTCACGACCTTGCCCTCCACAGGGTGCTTATACCAGTCCAGGGCCTTCGTGTGGTCGGCAGCCCATGTGTTGAACTCAGGATAGGCATCCTTGATGCAGGTCTTCTCCGTAGGCCACTGCCACTTGCCCGGAACGACGATTCCGTGAGGATCCTGACCCTTGACTGAAATCTTCACACTTTTGAACAGTCCGTTTACCTCCGACACGAGCACGAACGAGCAGGTCTGGAAGTCAAAGTCGGCAGACTTGCTGACCGTGATGGTGATTGGCTGAGCCGAGTTTTGGCCAGTGTTGACCATCGAGCCTTCCTTGGCACCCAGCACCTTGTGCAGCTCGTCCTGGAACACCGGAGTGAGCTTGCGGAAGTTCTGCTGCGTCTTGCTGTCGAAGTAGAGCCACAGGTTATTATTGGCACCGAGTGCCACGAGCGAGATGTCCAGTTTCGAGGCATCGTCGGCATTGTCCTGCACCTCAATCACACAGTCGTTCATGTCGTAGTCGCCGAAGTCCTGGTCCTCCCATACGTAGGTCCACACCTGCGGAACCGAAGGCACAGGCTCGGTGATTTCCTGGATGCGCACCACACCCTCCGGCATCCAGAACACGCGGTCGTTGTAGTCCCAGTCGTTGCCGTCCTCGCAGGCCACCACGACATTCTGGTTCAGCTGGAACACCTTTACGCGCTCGCCACCATCGTCTTCAAGCACCACGCTGTCCTTCACCACCTTGAACTTCACCACGTCGCCGGGGGTGAACACCTGACTTTCTTCACCGCTATTCAGGTCGCGGCAATAGAGTAGATGTCCGTGCAGCTCGAATTGTCGGGTCTCATCCAAATAGTTGAAGAAGTCCCAGCCACTGGGGTATTTGTCATAGATGGTGAACGATGCCGAGCCGAACTCGCTGTTCTGCGGCAGCCAGTCGTAGTTCAGGACGGTTGTCGAGTCGCTGTTGCCGCCCACGTAGGCTATCGGCAGCGCATTGATGCTGTAGGGGTTCTTGCGCACCTTCACCGCATTGGTGTAGTTGTGCTTGCCCATCACCGCGCGGTTGTCCTGCCCCTCTGGCAGCACACTGTGCAGCAGGTTGCGGAAGGTGTAGAAGTCTCTCATGTAGTAGAGATCCACTTCGGCTTCCTTCTCTACAGGTGAAAGTCTGCGAGCGCCAGGTGCCTTGCGCACATTCTCATGACTATACACGAACGACACATCGCTGTCCTGTCCGGGCGTGAAGGCACGGGCCACGCACTCGCCGCTCTGCGTCAGGCAGGCAGCATAGAGCAAGTCAGCGCTCTTGGGGGCGCGGAACTTGATTGTTGTCGTGCCGCCGTTGGTGAGCGATGCTGTTGCCAGGCGGTTGCTCTCGCCGGCATAGGGGTTGGCATCGAGCACGGCCACGGTGCTGATGTTGTCGAGGTCGGCATCGGCCTTAATGGTGATGCTATACTCCTCGGTGAGCGACCAGTCCTGTTCCTTGTCAATGGTCACTCCCAGCACCTTCTCGGCATAGGCCACACGCTCCGCATCGGTCACCACAGCGGGGGTGCCTCCGTCATCGGTGGTCTCCTCGGGCTTAGGTTGGTTCTCATACAAGTCCTGTTTGCAGCTGCTGAGTGCCATTGCGCCAAGGAGCACCAGACCGAATGCCTTCCTCCAGCTACTTGAGGACAACACAAAATGATTCATCATTCTTTTCATATTCGTTAACTAATTAATAATTGAACTTTCTCATCATTATTTATTAAACCATGAATTTATTTATTTCACCACGAAATTATTTATTTTACCATGAATTTATTTATTTCACCACGAATTTTTCGAATTTTTCGAATTTATGCTGGTTACAGGTATTCCACAAAGCGTTGCAAGCAACCATCGAATGACTCGAATTTTGCTGCGCGCAGCAATTCGTGAAATTCGACTGCATCTTTGATGCAATGGGGAAATAAAAAAATTCGTCATATTCGTTTCATTCGTGGTCGATATAATAGTTTCATTCGTGATCAATATAATAGTTTCATTCGTGGTCGATATAATAGTTTAATTCGTGGTCGAAATAGCAAAGTGGTAAGTCATATTTTAGAAGTTGATGGTGACGGTCTTCGTTTCGTTCTTGTTGATCGTGACGGGTTGCGTCAGTGTGTAGATGCCTCCCTGTTGTGCGCTGTAGTAGCGCAGTTGCAGTGACTCTTCAGCCGAGGTACAGAACACGGTGAACGGCATGCCTACACGTCCTGTGCCCCGGCACTCGCTGCCTGCAAACACGGCCACTTGGTCGTCGGCAGCTGCGGTGAACGGCATTGTGCCCGGCAGACTGACCGTCAGTCGGCCCTGCACGGGATACCTCTTGCAGCTCTGCAGCAGTGGCGGCACGTAGTCGCTGTCGAATCCGTAGTCAGAGTCGTCGGAGAGAGTCTCCTCGCCCTGCACCGTGAAGAGCTGGCGCAGCTGTGTGCTGTAGTAGCTCAGTGTGAGCATCACCTTTTGCTCGTTGGCCTTTCCGCGCACCTTCAGCAGGAAGAACACGTTGCCTGCCTTGTCGCGGTTAGGTATGGATGGCACGGCCCGGCACTCGTCGCCCACGAAGACCGTCATGCGGTCGTCGGCAGTGTAGTGGGCGGCCAGCTCGTCCTCTAACTTCGCCAGTATGGTTGTCGAGGTTGTGTAGAGCGACTGGTCCGGGTCTGTCCACTGGGGCTGTGGGTCGCTGCCGGTGAAGTCAACACTCCATGTCGGCTTCTCCGCTTGCGCGAACGTCGATGGGTTCTCAGTCGGCACGTTCTCAGTCGGCACGTTCTCGTCATTGTTGCCCGACGAGCAGCCCCACGCTATGGTGAGGGCTGCCGTCAGCATCATTGTCTTGATAATCTTCGTTGTCATATCGTTATTCTCATATAACGTGATTTTCTTGTTTTTATTTCACCACTCTCTTACGTCCGTTGTAGAGATACACGCCGCTGCGCTTGGGAGCCGCTGGCAGCTTGATGCCATCGAGGGTGTACCATCCCTGTTGCGGCTGATCGGTGGTCTTGACGAAGCTGATTTGCGTAGGCTCAGTGGGCGAGCCGCTGATGCCGTTGGCCCTGTAGGTCATCACCTCCTCGGTGGTGGCGATGGTCTCTCCGTTGCGCATGATGGCGAAGGAGAGCGGAGCCTCCACGTCGCCCGCAATGCTCAGGAAGAAGAGCGGCTGCTGTTGGGTGTTCTGCGATACTTTCGCAGAGCACAGGACGGCTTCGCCTACTTGCTCGCCTCCGGTGTAAGCCACCAGTCGGTCGCCCTCTTCCAGCGATATGTCCACGGCCTCGGCCACGAGGCTCATCGTGGTGCTGAAGAGCATCGGGGCTCGGTGCGATTGCGGCTGGCTCAGGTCGATGAAGGTCTCGCCCGGCTCATAGAAGGGATAGGTGAAGCTCACCGTGTCGGCCTTCTGGCGATAGAGCTGATAGCCCTCGCCGGGCTGCATGTAGCGCAGGTTGCCGAGCCACTGTCCGCCGCCCTTGCCGTCGGAGGTGAACATGGCAAACTCCGTCTGGCTCTTCACCACGTCGCCTGAGGTGGCGCGGTCGAAGTAGTCGGCCAGTGCCGTCGTCACCGGCAGGTTCAGCAGCGGCGTGTAGCCTATGCTGTTCCAGCCCGGCTTGATGGTGAGCGTGCGCTCCTCCTTGCTCTTGTAGGCGCGTCCCCATAGCTCCACCTTCTGGGCCTTCTGCACCTTCACGCGGTAGCTGTAGCGCTGCGACAGGCTGATGTGTTCTGCGACATCGTTGGTGTTGCTCATCCAGATGCCGTTGCGGTAGGCCAGTGTCAGGTCTTCCGTGTCCTCGGTCAGGATGTCGCCGTTCTGCCAGTTGAACATGGTCTGTATGTCTTGCAGGTTGTTCAGGCGGGCATTATAGACGTTGAACGACATCCAGTTCCATCCCTCGGCCAGGTCGATGGTCTGCAGGTACATGTTGTCGGCATACATCAGCACCGGGTCGTCCACGGTGCCTGCGATGGTCTGCTTGGCAAACGTCACGGCTGGCGATGCCAAGATCTGCATGGTCTTGCCCGTGGTGTAGTGCCAGAGGCGGAAGAAGAGCAGGTCGCCCACTGCCGTGCTGTCGTAGGCGGTGAGGTAGAGCATGCTGCGGCCTGTGGCGGCGTCGTAGTCGATGTTGTTCACGCCCACGCAGTTGCCGTCGGCATCGAAGGCGGCCACCTTGTCGCGCTTGTCGGTGACGAGATTGTTGTTCAGATAGACCTGTGCCACGATGTTCATTGAGTAGCGTCGGCGCTCCGGGTCAATCGTCCACTGCGGAGCCTCGCCCTCGATGGTGAGTTCCAGGAAGAGCGGCTCGCTCATGCCCTCCTCGTCGGTCACGTAGATGATCTGGTCGTAGGTGCCTACGTTCAGGTCCTTGCTCACGGTGAAGATCACGTGCTCCTCGTCCATCGGCTCAATCTCGCCGCCCACCTTGTCAACGGTGAGCCAGCGCGGCAGGTTGTCGATGGTGAAGGTGTGGGCCTTGCCGCTCTTGTTCACGATATCCATCTCTACCGACTCCTCCATGCCAGCGCCTAAGGTCTGGATGACGTGCTTCTTGGCCCACTTCAGCGGGTTGCGGTCCACGTAGAAGTACTCTGTGGCGGCTGAAGCCATGAAGTTGCCGTTCTTGTCGGGTATCTCCGACACGGTGACGTAGATGTTGCGCTTGTTGATGCGTGCGTTGGCCTCGTCGATGTCCACCTCTAATTGGTTGGTGCGCCCGATGTAGCTGAAGTTCAGTACGCGCAGGTGTTCGGTGGCCAGCAGCGGTGCGCCCACATGCTGGTCGATGCGTGCCATGATGCTATCTACGGGCATGGCGAACACGCTGTCGCGCTTGCCGGTGTCCTTGCCGTCGTTGTCGCGCTTCACCACCTTGCTCAGGGCGTAGGGCATCAGGGCCAGCTCGCCGCTCTTCTGCATCTCCTGGCGGTCGAAGTCCATATAGACCTTCAGGCCGCGCTCAGTGCCCATGGGCGACTTGGTGCTGTAGCGCTTGACGAGCGTGGCGGGCAGTGCCTGCTCGAAGAGGGCCAGTCCGTCGATGTAGCCCGTCAGCGGGTTGTCCTGCATGATGTCGGGGTTGCCGCTCTCCTGCCATACCATGTTGCCGAGGAAGAAGCGGTTGCCGAGCATGCCGCCCAGGGTGTCGGTAGCCAACTGAGCCTTCAGCTCGTTGTCGATGTAGATGCTGGCCGCGTTGCGCGTGCGGTTCACGGTCATGGCATAGTGGTGCCAGGTGTCGTCGCAGAGGTTGTCGCCAAGGGCAAACTCACGACCGTTGGTGCGGTACTTCAGCGTGTGGCCCTCGAAGCCGATGAAGAACTTGTTCTTCGCACCCTCGTCGTTAGCCTGACCGGAGCCGTTGGCCAAGAGTGTGCCGTTCTCTTCGGCGGTCTTGAACCAGAACATCAGCGTGTAGTCCTGTTCGTCGTCGCGCTCGAAGAGGTCGGAGTTCAGCTTCAAGCCCTGGAGCTTGACATTGGAGTTGGAACTTGCTTCCGTTTTGTCGGGCGTTATCTTCAGCGCCATGCCCTCGGGCTGCGCCCATGAAGCTCCTTTGAGCATCAGGTGGCCTCCCTGCGCATAGTCCTTGGCCACGTCGCCGGTGCCGTCGTTCATGGGGTAGTAGTCCACGAGTCCCAGTTCGTAGCCCGTGAGCAGCTGTCCGCCATAGCGGTTGAGGGTGGCCAGGTCGAGCTTGCGGTCCCAGATACGTGCCTGCAGCATGCGTCCGGTGTAGTAGAACGGCTCGGCTGAGTTGATGGTCTCGGCATAGCCGAACGTGAGCGGGCCGAAGCCGCTGTAGCTCACGCTGTCCATCGTGGCCACCTGCTCGTCGTTATAGAGCATCAGCTGGCGGTTCTCGTTGTCTAAGACGAGGGCCACGCGCTGGAAGCCGGTGTCGCCGATGGGCTTCGCGCTCTCCACAATGTGCGGCTGGTCGCCGTTCTCCACGATGGCCATCAGGTGGTGCTCCTTGGTGAGCCACAGCTGCAGGTGCTTGCCCTCGCTGCCGTGCGAGAAGATGGGCATCTCCTGGCCAGTGGACTCCGGCTTCACCATCACCTCGATGGTCACGTTCTTGTCGGCGAAGTTGCGGCGGGCCTGCGAACGGGCATAGCCTTCGCCGGTGAACTGCAGCGACGGAGCCTCCACCACGGCCGTTTCGTTGGTCTCGCCCACCACCTCGAAGTTGGTGGTGGCCTGCAGGTAGTTGTACTCTATGTCTTCAGAGAAGTTGAAGATGATGTTCTCGCCGGCGCGCAAGATGCCGTCCTTGGGCTCGGGTGTGCCGAAGAGCTTGGGGCGGCGCGTGTCCTTCACGCCGGTGAGCACCTTCGACTCATTGGTGAGGAAGGCATTGCCGTTCCTGCAGAACAGCACGGCACGCAGGTCGTAGGCTTTCTCCATTTCCTCGCCCTCGCCGAAGAAGCGGGTCATGATGTTGCCGTTCTTCGGAATCATCTCCTTCGTGCCGGAGGCGGCTCGGTAGAGCGTAGAGTCGGCATAGTAGCCGCATAGGTTGGTCCAGTAGTCGTCGCCGCGGTTGCTCTCCTTGTACTGGAACTCTATATGGTCAAAGTTGTGCTGGTTCTTGTCGAAGCCGCCGATGGTGACGGGCAGGTACCAGCCCTTACCTTCTTCGGTCGGTGCATCGCAGTTCAGCACCCACTTGTCGCCCGGGGTGAGGATGGCGATGTCGCCTGCCGTCTGCAGGTAGTGTACGTCGAAGGCCACCTCGGCATAGCAGTCTATGTCGTTCTGCGAGATGATGCCGATGCGCAGTCCCTCGTAGTCGAACTTCTCGCCGGCATAGACCTCAAGGGTCTTCTCAGTGACAATGCCCGGCCGCACCTCGATGGTGCGTGCAGTGCCGGTGAGCGGCATGCCGTCGATCATCAGGCGGGCACCGTCGGGGTTCGACATGTCGGCCTGGTAGAGGTCGAAGTAGATGTAAGCGGCCTCAGGCTGTTCGCTCTCGTTGGTGATGTAGAGCTTGAAGCGGGCAGGCTCGCCGTAAGGCACGCCGCTCACGCTCTGCTTGTCCATCTTGATCTGTGGGTTCTCTATTTTCTTTGTGCGCACATCGAGCACCGTGCCGGCACGGTTGAACTTCGTCTTGCGCTCGTCCTCCCACGGACGGCAGGTGGCACCGCCACGGGTGCGATAGACGAAGCTCATGGGATAGCTGAAGTCGCTCGTCTTGAACTCGCGGTTCAGGTAGTCCTTGTCGTAGTTCACCTGCTTCCAGAAGTCCTGACTGACAAACAGGTCGCTGGAACTGGTGGCAGGCAATGTTTGCGACACCGACATGGCCCTGTAGACGTCGAAGTCCAAGTGGTTCTTCTTGTCCATGCTGATGCTGAAACTCTCCGTGCGGCTGAATGACTTCGACTCCGTGTGCTTGGGCGTCACGTTGAAGCTGGCAGCCGGTGAGAGGCTCACTTCTATATTGGCACCCATACCCTTGAACTCGACGCTGGCCTTCGTTCCGTTCGACAGGCCAATCACGTTGGCGGCCAGTGTGCCGACGAGGGCAGCGGCATTGGCCAGTCCGTTGTCGAAGTAGCCCTCGGTGATGGGGGTGAAGGGGCTCACAAACGAGTTCATGACCGAGTAGTCGCTCTGGAACGACTCGCTGTAGTTGATGGTCGTGCCGCCGTCCACGTCGTAGTTGGCCACGAGGTTGGTGGCATCCAGCTTCGCCTTCTCGTTGCGGGCTATCATCTCTATCCAGGCCTTGATGCTCTCCTGGTATTGCTTCACCTCGTCCTTGAAAGTGCCGGAGACGTTCGTGGGACAGATCATCTCATAGTTCACGCCGAATTTCTCGTTCTCGCGGCCCACCTTCGACCAGTAGACGGGCTCCTTCTTGGCATTGGCCTGTGCCTGGGCTTCATCTTTTGAACCGATGAACAGGAGCGACAAGCACTGCTCGGTGAGCTCGGGTATGAGTTGGTTGATGATATACTGCTGCGAGTGTACGAAGTTCGAGTTGAGCGTGGCTCCGTAGGTCACCACCTCCTCGCGCACTAAGTGCAGGGGATAGCCGTTGTGGTCCACACCACTTGCTATCTCTATCATGCGGCCCGACTCCAGCATTCCGCCCGACTGCTGGAACGTGCTGTCGGGGATGGCGCGTATGGCGGTGGCGGGCTTCACCTCGATGTTCTGCACCGTACCGATGTAGAGGTCGCCGTCGGCACCCACAAGCTTCGGGTCTGAGCTGGTCGAGATGTCCTGTGTCGTGGTCATGGTGTATTCGAAGGCACGTTCGCCGCTGCCCGAGAAGGCCAGGTTGATGCTGCTCTCAGCACCCACGGCCAGGTCGATGCCTGAGCTGACGTAGGTGCCTATGCCGAAGGGGGCTGCTACAAGTCCGGTAGAGGTCTTCAGCGCCACGCCCACATTCATTCCGATGGTGAGTCCTGCCTTCCACTGCAGGTCCATGGTGTAGGCGCGTTTCACCGTCGAGCCCTTGGACAGTGTGGCATGCGAGGAGCCGCCGGGCGGGTCGCGCAGCACGTCGAGGAGCAGGGGCTGCGACACGCTCAATATGTCCTGAGTGCCTGTGGCCTGCTGAATTTGGAACACGTAGCCCTTCAACGGTGTGGCCTCGTAGTGGGTGCCGTCGCGCAGCAGTGTCATGGTCATGGTCTGCAGGGCGTCATCGCCGGTGAGCAGGTAGGGCTTCTGGGCTATCTCCATCACGTAGTTGGCCTGGCCGAGCGAGTCGAGCTGCACGGTGTCGCGGTGCAACTGACTGACCATTCCGTTGTGGATGGTCACCACACCGCCGGGCAGCTGCACCACGTCGATGGTGTCGCTGGCCATGTTGTTGTTATAATAGTATTTCTCGGTGGCCGAGATCCAGAGCGGATATTTCTTGTCGATGCTGAACACAGGGTAGCCGAAGGTGTAGATGGCCCCCCCTCTGGTCCCCCCGAGGGGGGCCTCATAGGCCAGCGTCAGCTTCTGCTTGTCGCCCGCCAGGTTCTTGAACGAGTAGTACTGGTCGCCGAAGAAGTCGAACTTGCCGAAGCCCTGCTGCTTGTATTCAATCTGTACGGGCGAGTGGTAGATGCGGCTGTATTTGGCCTGATACTCCTCCACCACGGTGGTGAGCTCCTTGCGGTCGCCCACGGTATTCCACTTGCCCTTGATGGTGTCGTGGTGCATAACAATCGAATCCGTGAGGTCGATCACGTCGCCCACCTGTCCTTCCTGGAACAGCGTGGCGTAGCCTTTGGCGGTGATCTGCTGTATCTTCCACTTCACCGGCGGCAGCAGCACCTCGTATTCGCCCGTGTAGCGGTCGGGGCTGACCACCATGCGGTTGATGGTGGTGTGAACCGAGGTCTGGTACTGGTGCTTGCCGTCCACCTTGTTGGCAGCCTCATGCAGAAAGACCTCGTCGCGGGTGTTCTTGTCTTTGTCCTGGTTGTCGAACACCAAGCGCGAGGCGTTGTCGCCCTCCAGCACAAAGACCATCTGCAGGTTGTCGCCCAGGTTGTTGTTCGACAGGGCGGAGCCCAGCGGCAGCTCGCCCTGCGTGTTGCCGCCCACCACGCGACCGATGAGTTTTACGCGCGTTTGGTCGTAGAAGCGGATGCCGGCCTTGTCGGTCTGGAAGTCGTATTTCTTCAGCGTGTCAGGGTCGTTGTCCTTCGCGTGGTAGAAGCCGTCGCGCCAGAACACGTGGCCGTCCTTCACGGCCTGAATGCTGTCGTGGGCACCTTTCAGCATGCGGAAGGAGAACTTACCCTCGTGGTCGGTCTCCACGCGCCCGGAGGCGGTCTTCACCTCATAGCCGTCGACGAGGAACGACACGCCCTGTGCGGGGATGCTCGTGCCGTCGTACATCACGTAGCCGGAGAGCTTCACGCTCTCGCCCACCTCGATCACCTTGCCCGTGACGACGTTATCGCCAGGGGCGGTGCCGAAGGTGACGTCGACGGGGTCCAGCCCCATGATGCCCACCACTGACAGGCCGTAGGTAGTCTCCTGTCCGTCCTTGTAGGGGATGTTCTCTATTTTGAAGCGTCCGCTCTCATCGGTGGAGTCGGCCAGTTCCTCGTTGCCCACGCTGATGAACACTCTTCTGCCGGGTATGCCCGTGCCGTCGAGGAAGCACAGGTGGCCCTCCACCGAGGCGGTCTGATAGCACATGCCCTCCACCTCTGCGGTCTCGTCGTAGGTGAGGCCCTCGCAGCTGGTCACTCCGCGTACCTTATATATATATTGGTGTACGGGTGAGGTCCTCTTGTCCTCATACTGCATGTCGGTGAGCTGGGTGGCTATGGTGTCCCATTTCTCTTGCTGTTTGTCGTAGCGATGTATCTCGTAGTAATCCACCGGCTCGTCGGTCTCGTTCTCCCACGTCAGCAGTACCGAGGTGGGTCGCGTCTCCGTTTCGAGCGACTCCTTGGCGATGTGGCCTAAGTTCTCGTAGTAGAACTGGCCGGAAGGTACATCATCGTCGTCATAAATTGGCTGAGAGACGGTAGTCTTGGGAACAGGGCTGCCGCTGGCATCCGTGGTCCATCCGTCGCCGAGCTTGGCTAATATCTCTTTGTCGGTGAGACTGTCTGGTGCCGCCGGCACGTCAAAGACGTTCATGACTGGAACGGCCTCGCCATCAACAACCTCCCACCCATTATTGAGTAATTCTACGACCCTCTGAGGCTCGGTTAAATTGATGTATTCAGCCTCATCCCAGTTGTCACCATGGCAAGTGCCACATCTATAGGTAGAATAAGGATATATCCCATTATCAAAGAGTGTGCCACTAACCAATACATAACTAAAACCAGCATGGGTGATATTGTTGTATGTTCCCTTCTCATAACAGTATGACACTGTCGGTCGTTTGTACGGAGACTCCTCGTGACACCATCCCACAAAAGCACCGCCATATTCTCCTGTTCCGGCTGGAGCCGTGAGAGAACCGTCAAACAAACTCACAGAAATGCCCGAAGAAGTCGTTTCTCCTGCATGACCGATGAAACCGCCTAAATGGGTTCCGGTGGTCGTAATGTCGACTGAAACTCTTGTTCTACTAATATCGATGTTTCCATCATTTACCACGGCACCTACGAGACCTGAAGAATGCATACCGCCTTTTACCTTTCCAGCTACATGGAGACTCATAAAAGTAGCTCTTTTGACCCAGCCGAATGGTGCTGTATAACTCTCTGTGCCGTTGTCGATATTGACGGTCAGCGTGTGACCATTGCCATGGAAAACTCCGTAAAAAGCTTCTTCTTCCGAGGTGGCCACCATCGTGTTTACAGTGAAGTCGGCAGCCATGATAGCACGTATGTAAGTATTACCCTTGGCTTCTTTCACCATCTGACCGAATTTTGTCCAGTCCTCTGCGTTGCGCAGCACATAGAAATCTTCCTCTGAGGAGGGTGAGAATGTGATACTTGCAACCTGCAGTTTTGTTTTGTCGTACTCTCTGGTGCAGTGGCAGTTGGTGGTGGTCAATCTGCCCGAGCCTCCTTTTCGGCTCCAGGTCTGGCAGTCATCCATTTTAGTGCTGATTTCTGCCGGGTCGAAGAGGGTATTCTCAATGACTACCTGTCCGGTGGTATAGCCCACGATACCGCCGTTGGCATAACAGTTGGCTCCGCGCATCCTGCCGTCGAATTTGCAGTTGCGGATGGTGATGGTGGAGCCATTATTGCCGATTGCTACGATACCGCCGTTGGTGGCATCGCCATTGACGGAGCTGTTGATGTCCACCGACACGTGGCATCCCTCTACTAACAGGCTACTGTTGTCAGCGGTACGGGCCACGAGTCCGGCAGCAAACTTCTGGCTGGTCGTGATGCT
>JAEEGH010013082.1_pt1 | contig 18490 bp, 15 predicted proteins | sample 9134181 | NCBI WGS metagenome assembly JAEEGH01 (sample SAMN16246544, study PRJNA631951) | gut metagenome | biome: gut microbiome; feature: rumen; material: DP-attached | host: Bos | place: Iran: Karaj | collected 2018-10 | reverse complement strand
ACGGTCTCATCCACATTTCTCAGGTCGGCATCCACCGCATCGAGAAGGTCGAAGACGAGATCAAGGTCGGCGACATCGTTCGCTGCAAGGTGCTCGACGTCAACGTCGAAGCAAAGCGCATCAGCCTCTCCCGCAAGGACGCTCTGATCGAGGAGAACCCCGAGATCGCGGAGCAGCTCGCGGCGGAGAAGGCAGAGCGTGAACGCGTGAACGCGGAGCGCAAGGCGCAGCGCGAGGCACAGCGTGAGCAGCAGAACAAGGAACGCGAGGAGCGCAATGCGCGCCGCGCGCAGGACAACGGCGAGCGCCGCGAATCCCGTCCGGATCGCCGCCGCCGCAACTCCGAGGACGGCGATTACGAGCTTCCGCCGGTCACCCAGACCACCACGTCGCTCGCAAGCCTGTTTGCAAACTACAAGCCGGACGAGGAGTAAGCGTCAAAAACACAAAGCCGATCGCGGATGCGGTCGGCTTTTGTCGTGCACGGAAAACGGAAAGGCACGCAACGACGGACGAATGGACGTGTATATATGGACATTATATACAACATGACATGCAAATGGACGTATATTATGAAAAAATTATGAAAAATTTGAAAGATTTCTCTTCCATTCTTGAACAGTATCTGTTATAATGCACTCGTACGTATGGCGTGCAAATTTATCCTGCACTAATACAGGAAAAACAAATCAGGAGGAAAAACAAACTATGAAGAAAATCATTGCATTGCTGATGGTTCTCGCAATGGTCTTCGCGCTGGTTGCCTGCGGTCAGAAAACCGAGCAGCAGGGCGAACAGCAGCCGACCGAAACGAAAGTTGAGTACAAAGTCGCGATGGTCACCGACTACGGCGATATCACTGACGAGAGCTTCAACCAGGCGACCTACGAAGGCTGCAAGGAATTCTGCGAAGCAAACAACGTAGAGTTCACCTACAAGAAGCCGTCCGGCGACAGCACCGCAGAGCGTGTTTCCGCAGTTGAAGCAGCGATCGACGAAGGCTACAACGTAATCGTTATGCCGGGCTTCGCATTTGCAGGCACCATCTATGAGGTTCAGGACAAGTATCCGGAAGTCAAGTTCATCGGTCTGGACGTTTCCGAGTACGACATCACCGACTGCTTCTACAATCATGACGACCAGGGCAACTGGACGACCTTGATCGACGAAGCGAACCAGCCCCACGTTGCGGCGAACACCTACTGCGCAGTCTACCAGGAAGAGCTTTGCGGCTACATGGCGGGCGTTGCGGCAGTCAAGCTCGGCTATAAGCACCTCGGCTTCCTCGGCGGCATGGCAGTTCCGGCAGTTGTTCGTTACGGCTACGGCTTCGTCCAGGGCGCAAACGCGGCGGCTGTTGAGCTCGGCATTGCGGGCGAAGTGACCGTTGAGTACGTCTACGGCAACCAGTTCTTCGGCGATGCGGATATCACCGCTTACATGGACACCTGGTATCAGACCAAGGGCGTTGAAGTTGTCTTTGCTTGCGGCGGCGGCATCTACACCTCCGCGGTTGAAGCTGCAAAGAAGGTCGAAGGCGCGAAGGTCATCGGCGTTGACGTCGACCAGGCTGCGATCATCGCAGGTCTCGGCGGCGAAGGCATGACCGTTACTTCCGCTATGAAGGGTCTGGCAGCGACCGTTAAGGCGACGCTCGGCGACGTCATTCTGAACGGCAACTGGGCTGCATACTCCGGCAAGGTTGCAAACCTCGGTCTCGTTTCCGGCGAGGATCCCACAGCGAACTTCGTCCAGATCCCGATGGAGAGCACGCAGTGGTCCGACTCCTTCACGCAGGACAACTACAAGGAACTCGTTGCGAAGATGTTTGCCGGCGAGATCACTGTTTCCAACGATATCAGTGCAATGCCCGCAACCGAAATCACCGTCAACGCGTATGACAACATCAAGGGCTAATCCCCAAGACGTCAAAGGACTCGGAACTCCGAGTCCTTTTTTGCTGCAAAAAAATCCGGTAAAAGTCGGAACTCCGCTCTTGAAAAGACATATATAATATGTTAAAATATAATTCATAAATTGCATACAAATGCAAGAATAGAGGATGGAGGTAGTGAGATTGGAAACAAAACCCGCTGCGAACGTTCCCGTACAAAACGGCGCGCAATCTGAGTATACCATTGAGATGCTCAATATCACCAAGCGCTTTCCGGGCATTATCGCAAATGACAACATCACGCTACAGTTGAAAAAAGGCGAGATTCACGCGCTCCTGGGTGAAAACGGCGCGGGCAAATCCACGCTGATGAGCGTTCTGTTCGGTCTGTATCAGCCCGAAGAAGGCGTCATCAAGAAGGACGGAAAGATCGTCAAGATCAACGACCCGAATGACGCGAACGATCTCGGCATCGGCATGGTGCATCAGCATTTCAAGCTGGTTGAGGTATTCTCTGTTCTGGACAATATCATCATGGGCGTCGAGCCGAACACACTCGGTTTCCTGCAAAAGAAGGAAGCGCGCAAGAAGGTTCTGGAGCTGTCCGAAAAATACGGTCTGCAGGTTGATCCGGACGCCAAGATCGAGGACATTACGGTCGGCATGCAGCAGCGTACCGAGATCCTCAAGATGCTCTATCGCGACAACGAGATCCTGATCTTCGACGAGCCGACGGCTGTTCTGACGCCGCAGGAGATCAAGGAGCTGATGCAGATCATGAAAAATCTCAAGGCGGAGGGGAAGAGCATCCTGTTCATTTCCCATAAGCTCAACGAGATCATGGAGGTCGCGGACCGCTGCACCGTTCTCCGCAAGGGCAAGTATATCGGCACGGTCGACATTGCGAACACGACCATCGAGGAATTATCCCGCATGATGGTGGGCCGCAACGTCAACTTTCATGTTGAGAAGGGCGAGGCGCATATCGGCGAGGAGATTCTGAGAATCGAAAACATGACGGTCGCGTCCAAGGTCCACAAGAACAATGCGGTCAAAAACGTCAGCCTGAATGTGCACGCAGGCGAGATCGTCTGCATCGCGGGCATCGACGGAAACGGTCAGTCCGAGTTTGTGTACGGTCTCACGGGACTTGAGCCGCTCGTTTCCGGCAAGATTACCATGTGCGGCAAGGATATCACCAAGATGCCGATCCGCAAGCGCAACATCTCCGGCATGGGACATATTCCGGAGGATCGTCATAAGCACGGTCTCGTGCTCGACTATTCCCTTGAGTACAACATGGTGCTCGAACGGTATTTTGAGCCGGAGTTTACCAATAAGGCGGGCTTTTTGCGGCGCAAGAACATCCGGAAGTATACGGACCGTCTGATCGAGAAATTTGACATCCGTTCCGGTCAGGGCGCGATCACAACGGCACGTTCGATGTCCGGCGGCAACCAGCAGAAGGCGATCGTCGCACGCGAAATGGACAAGAATCCCGAGCTTTTGGTTGCGGTACAGCCGACCCGCGGTCTGGACGTCGGCGCAATCGAAGGCGTTCACAAACATCTTGTCGCACATCGCGATGCAGGCAAGGCGGTTCTGCTCGTTTCGCTGGAACTTGACGAGGTCATGGACGTATCGGATCGCATTCTGGTTATGTACGAGGGCGAAATCGTCGGCGAACTGGATCCGAAACAGACGACACAGGAGGAGCTCGGTCTGTACATGGCGGGCGCGAAGAGAGATGAGGTGGTCTTAAAATGAAAAAGATCCTGAAGAACAAAGCACTGCAGTCGATCCTGTCGGCATTGGTGTGCATCATCGTCGGCGTGATGGTCGGATATCTCGTGCTGCTGGTGATTGAGCCGAAAGGCGCGAATGCGGCGATCACAGGCGTTTTGAAAAACTTCTTTGCGCGTAAAAGCACTGCTCTTCGCTTAAAGGAACTCGGCAACACGCTCGTCAAGACGATGCCGCTGATTCTCTGCAGTCTGTCGGTGCTGTTTGCGTATAAGGTCGGTCTCTTTAACATTGGCGCGGCAGGGCAGTACGTGGTCGGCGCCGGCGCATGCCTCTACTGTGCGCTGGGACTCGGTCTTCCGTGGTATATCTGCCTGCTCGCGGCAGTTGTGGCGGGCGCGCTGCTGGCGGCAATCTCCGGCGTTTTGAAAGCGTATCTCAATGTCAACGAGGTCATTTCCTGCATCATGCTGAACTGGATCAGTCTGTATGCGGTCAACACGCTGCTTTCGCCTTTTGCGCCTTCCGGAAAGAAGGACACCTATGAAATCGCAACGCTGAACCCCGGCGCGCTGCTTCCGCGGCTCGGGCTTGACAAGCTGTTCAACGGCAATACCAAGGTCACGATCGCGCTGCCGATCACGGTCATTCTGGCGATCCTCATCTGGATCCTGCTTGAAAAGACCAAGCTCGGCTATGAGCTTCGCGCAACCGGTCTCAACAAGAACGCGGCGAAATACTGCGGCATGAAGGAAAAACGCAACATCATCCTGACGATGCTGATCGCGGGCGCGCTGTCCGGTGCGGCGGCGGGTCTCTATTTCCTCTCCGGTTTCAAAGAGTGGGACATCAACCAGGCGGCGGTTCCCGGCATGGGCTTCAACGGCATTGCCGGTGCGTTCCTCGGCGGACTGAATCCGATCGGCTCGATCTTCTCCTCATTCTTCATCCAGCATATTACGGACGGCGGCGCGCTGAACCTCAATACGCAGAGCTATCCGCCGCAGATCGCGGACCTGATCTCCTCGATCATCATCTACCTTTGCGGCTTCGTGCTGTTCTTTAAGACGATGCTGAACCGTATGGTCGACCGATCGGAGGAGCGTAAGATTCAGAAGCAGAAGGCGGCAGAGGCAAACAAGGAAGGGGGTAAACAATAATGGATCTTTTGATACAGTATACGCTGGTATTTACCTCCGTTTTGACGCTGGTTGCGCTCGGCGGATGCTTCTCGGAGCATTCGGGCGTCATCAACATCGGTCTGGAAGGCATCATGGTCATCGGCGCGCTCGGCGGCTCGCTGGTGCTGAAGTATATGAGCGCGACGACGCCGGCGATCTGGGTCGTGCTGGCAACGGTCGGTGTAGCGATCGCGGCGGGCGTCATCTATTCACTGCTGCTCGGCGTTGCGAGCATCACGTTCAAAGCGGACCAGACGCTGGTCGGCACTGCGATGAACATGCTCGGTGTGGCGGCTGCGACGGTTGCGGTCAAGTCCATCAACATCGCGGAATCCATGGGCGCGAACAACTCTCCGAAGGTCGTGTACAGCGGCGTCAAGGATAAGCTTCTGATGGCGTCCGGCACCGAGTACAGCTGGTTCCTCGTCTTCGCGCTGCTTCTGCTGATCGCTTCATACATCGTGCTCTATAAGACCAAGTTCGGTCTTCGTCTGCAGGCTTGCGGCGAACACCCGCAGGCGGCGGCGTCCGTCGGCATCAATGTCATGAAAATGCGCTATGCGGGCGTCATGATCTCCGGCGCGCTCGGCGGTCTCGGCGGCATCGTGTACATCACGGCGGGCGTGTCGCAGTGGTCCTTCGACGTCGGCGTCGCGGGCTTCGGCTTCCTGTCCCTGGCTGTTATGATCTTCGGTCAGTGGAAACCGGTACGTATCGTGCTCGCCGCACTGCTGTTCGGTCTGTTCCGGGCGCTTGGCAGCGTCTATACGGGCTTCGGCTTCCTCAACAGTCTGAATATTCCGAAGAGCGTTTATAACATGTTGCCGTACATCGTTTCGCTGATCGTTCTTGCACTTTCGAGCAAACGCTCCCGCGCGCCGAAGGCGGAAGGCATTCCGTACGACAAGGGCATGCGGTAATCGCGATTCAACACACAAGGACCGTTTCCGGACGGTCCTTTTTGTATGCGCAGAATCAAAACGGATATGCTATGCATATGGGTATCCTGATCGTTCTTTTTGTATTGTTGTTTCTTTTGCTGCTTCTGTCCATGCCGCTGATCGTGGAGGCGAGGGGACGGATCGGCGTGCGCGGCGCGGTCGTGCATGCAAAGATCTATGTGCTCGGGCTGATTCCGATCCCGGTCCGGCTGCGGCTGCATCTGCTCTCTTCTCCGTATTTTACGCTCAGAATCGGCAAAAAACACATTCATTTGCTGCAAAAACGGCGAAAACCGAAGCGGATACGTCTCGCCGGCGTCAGACTTCTGCAGCTCGATACCAGAACGACGGTCGGCGTTGAGGGCGAGCCCGCCGTGTCGGTGTTGTTGGCGGGGTCGCTTGCAGTCCTTTTTTCAATGCTGACGACGCGCGCCGCGGAAAGCGGTTCGGCACAGGCAGCGCTGTCCGAATGCTCGCTTGTGCGGATTGCGGTCAAGCTGAGAGCGCTCGTGCAACCTGCGGAGCTTGCCGCGGGGATCCTGAGCGGACGCATAAAGCGGCGCAAAGCGGCAAAGACTATGCGCAAAACGAATGAAAAGAGGACAACATATGCATCCTGTTGAAACGATCCTGCAGACGACGATGCGCGAGCTGAAGAACATCGTCGACGTGAATACCATCGTAGGAAATCCGATCTACGGAGAGGGCGGCGCAGTCGTCATCCCGGTGAGCAAGGTCTGCCTCGGCTTCTTTGCGGGCGGCGGGGACTTTCCCACGCAGGCGGTCGCAAAGAAGGGCGCGCCGGACTTCGACGCCGGAACGTATCCGTTTTTGGGCGCAAGCGTCGTCGGCGTATCCATCAGCCCGAAGGCGTTCCTGTATATGCAGGGAAAAGAAGTGACGCTGCTGCATGCTGACTGCGACAGCACGCTCGACCGGCTCGTGCAGCTGATTCCGACGGCAATGACCGAGATCCGCGACGCGATCACGGAGATCCGCGCGCAGAAGGACGAATCGTTTCCGGATCCCGCGCCGAAGCCGGCGCCGCAGACGGAGCAGGAGCCGTGAAACGGTTCCTTGCGGTTCTGCTCTGCGCAGCGCTGCTGCTGCCCAATACGGCGCTCGCGGAGGGCAAGACGGAAAAGGTCCCCGCGCAGGCGGCATATCTGATCGAGGCGAACTCCGGCCGCGTGCTGTATGCAAAGAATGAAAATATGCGGCTGCCGATGGCGAGCACGACCAAGATCATGACGGCGCTTCTGGCGGCGGAATCCGGCAGGCTGACCGAAACCGTCACGGTACCGGACGATGCCGTGGGCACGGAGGGCTCGTCGATGTATCTGAAGGCGGGGGAAACGATTCCGCTGATCGATCTTGTCTACGGACTGATGCTGACGAGCGGCAACGACGCGGCGGTTGCGATCGCATGCTTTTTAGACGGAAGCACAGAGGCGTTTGCGGCGCGCATGAACGCGCGCGCGGCGAAGCTGGGACTTTCCGATACGCATTTTGTGACGCCGAACGGACTGCACGATCCGGATCACTATACGACGGCAAAGGACCTTGCGCGGCTCGGCGCGGCGGCGCTCGAAAACCCGTTCTTTGCGGAGATCGTTTCAACGCAGTACCGAAAAACCGAGGGCTCGAATCCGCATACGCTGAAGAACAAAAATCGGCTTTTATGGGAGTACGAGGGCGGCATCGGCGTCAAGACCGGCTACACGAAGGCGGCGGGAAAGTGCCTCGTGTTTGCGGCGGAGCGCGGCGAAATGAAGCTGGTCGGCGCGCTGCTGAACTGTCCGACGATGTGGAACACGGCAAAAAGCATGCTGGACGCGGGGTTTCGGGACTATCGCGTAAAGATGTTCCTGTCCCGCGAGACGTTTTTTTCGGTTCCGGTCGAAAACGGCGTGAAAAAAACATTGTCTGCGGCGCCGATCCTTGCTATACTGTATCCGACGGAAGCCGACGGCGAAGAGGTTTACACGGTGGAAACGTCGTTCGATGCGTGCGCGGCGCCGATCCGGGCGGGACAGCAGGTCGGCATGGCGAAGCTTTTGCGAAACGGCACGGCGGTGAAAACGGTGCCGATTGTCGCAAGGGAAACGGCCGATGCGGTCGGGTTTCCGTACTATCTCAAAAAGGCGGTTCTGTCCTTTCTCGGCTGAACCGCGGGCGGGGCGTATGCGTTTACAAAAATACATGGCGGACTGCGGCGTGGCGTCACGGCGCGCCTGCGAACAGATCATTTCGGACGGACGGGTCACGGTCAACGGCATTCCCGCCGTCCTCGGCATGTCTGTGGAGGAAGGGGAAGACGTGCGGCTCGACGGAAAGCCGATCAAACCGCAGGCGAAGCGCGTCGTGCTGATGCTCTATAAGCCGCGCGGCGTGGTTTCGACCTCCAGCGACGAGGCGGGACGAAAGACCGTGCAGGCGTTCGTCTCAGAGCTTCCGTACCGGCTGTACAACGTCGGACGGCTCGACCTCAATTCCGAGGGGCTGCTGCTTCTGACGAACGACGGCGAGCTCGCAAACCATCTGATGCACCCGCGTTACGGCGTACACAAGACGTATCGGGTCGTGTGCGACGGCACGCTGTCGGCGTCGGAGATCGCGGCGCTCACGAACGGCGTTATGCTTGAAGACGGGCTGACCGCGCCGGCGCGCGTCACGAACATCCGCCGCTCCACGACCGGCGGCACGGCGTTTTCGATCACGATCCACGAGGGCAGAAACCGGCAGATCCGCCGCATGCTCGAAGCGATCGGGCACCGCACGCTGCGGCTGAAGCGCGAGGCGTACGGCAATCTGCAGCTCGGCAGCCTCCGCCCCGGCGAATGGCGCTATCTATCCGAGGAAGAGATCGAAGGTCTGAAGGCGTGCGGCGACCGGCGCGCAAAGCCTGCGGACCCGACGACCGTCTGACCTTATTTCTGCATCAAAAAGCCCTCTCCCGAGCGTGGGAGGGCTGTATCTTTCTCTGTCAGCGGCGCTGCCGGCGTTTCCGGACGAGGATCCAGGATACCGTGCAGAGGATCAGCAGGACGGCGCTTGCGGCGATCAGGACCAGAAGCATCGTCGGAAGCTTGCCTTTTTCGGCAGGATCCGCGGGTTTGACCGCTTCCGGCGCCGCATCCGGTTCCGGAACGGCTGTCGGGGGATCGCTGACTTCTGCTTCGGAGATCGGCACGTCCGTCGGTTCCGGCGTCGGTTCCGCGGTCGGCTCCTCGGTGGGCGTCGGCTCCGGCGTGGGCTCTTCGGTGGGTTCCGGCGTCGGGGGGACGTAATTGCTCAGCGATTCCGGCGGGATGTTTTCCAGGAAATCGTTCTTCTGCACATCTTCGCCGACGGTGCTGAAGGCAAGACCGTAATCCGACGGCGCGTACGAGCGGTTTCTGACCCGGCTGATCGAGACGGTGTCGTCGCCGCCGTGCCAGAGCTTGATCCCCTCCAAGGCAAGCTCGTATGCGGTCTTGCCGTCAAACGATGCAAGCGGGGTGTCGATGTCGATCGTGATGCGGTTTTCGGGATAGCTGTGGAAATACAGTTTCTTGACCTGCCAAGCGCCGTACTGCTCGGCGGATTTCGGATACTGCGAAGGATCCGCGGCGACTTCTACGCACTTCTGCACGATCTCGGCGGTCAGCTTGTGCGAACCGTCTCCGCTGTCGCCGTTTTCGATGTCATGCGTGATCACGACCTCCGGACGGACGCGGCGAATCTCGGCAGTGAGCAGCTCATATGGGTCGGGGCTTTTGGAAAGCCAGTCGTCTACAAAGGTCTCATATTTGACGGTATGATATCCGGCAAACCCGAAGAAGGTTTTGAAATGCCGAAGCCCCATATGATAGGAACCGCCGGAGCTTTCGCGCTGACGGCCGATCGTATCGCAGGCGAGATCCGCGACCTGGATCTGATAGCCGCGGTCCGTATAGGTCGGGATGACCGCGCCGAAGATCAGCGCGTCGTCGTTCCCGTGCGTCTCCACAAGCAGGATGTCGGCTTTGTCAAGCGGTTCCTCCCAGGCGACCGCCTTCGAGGGAATGTTCCGCTGATTGTAGGTGAACAGCTCTGCCATGTCGCCCTTGCCCTTCAGCACGGTCATACGGACCTCGCGGACGCCTTCCTCCGGGAAAACCGTTAGGAACCGGATTTTGTTTGCGTATTCGCGGGAGGAGACGACTTCACCCGCGTCGCTGAGCATTTCGACCTTTGCGCGCGCGGGGATCGTGCGCCATTCCCAGTAGACCGCGGCGACGGGCTTCTCGTCCGTCCATTTGACGGTGAACCAGTCGTTTGCTTCAAAGTGAACGGTCGTTGAGTAGGTGTAGTCCGTGAGGTTTTTCATATTGACGTCCTGCGCATGAACCTCAATCTCGCAGCTGCCGTTCATATGCCCGTCGGCATACGCCGCCGCAGGGATCAGCAGAAAGAGCAAAGCAAGAACGGCGCTGAGGCACCGTTTTGTCTGCGTACGTCTCAACATGGTGTCGCCTTTCCGCAAGGAAAACCCCTTGCTTCCTTCAAAATCTGATGATAGCGTGATCCGCGCTTCAACCTCCTTATTATGCCACAAACACGCCGAAAGCGCAAGTGCCGATCCGTGTTCGCCGCCCGCCGGTCGCGAAGCGGCGAGATTCTTTGTATAGTTTGTGTAAAACTGACGATTCGGTGCGACGAATCGCTTGACTTTGCGGCTTTTATCAGTTAAAATTACCTTGGAAAAGGTTTTTGGGGAATAAAGACACGAACGGCTGAAACACAGAAATGTGTTTATATACAGCAAAAAAGTCAAGTGCTATGGAGGGAAACATGAAGAAGTTTTTAGCAATCGTTCTTTGTCTGCTGATGGTTGCCGCTCTGGTTGCCTGCGGCGGCGAGAAGAAAGAAGAAAAGCCCGCAGAGGGACAGAACATCAAAGTCGGCTTCATCTGCCTGCATGATGAGAACTCCACCTACGACCTGAACTTCATCAACGCGGCGAAAGGCGCATGCGCGACGCTCGGCATCACGGACTACATCATCAAGACGAACATCCCCGAGGGTCAGGAATGCTACGAGACCGCAGCGGACATGGCGGCTTCCGGCTGCAAGATCATCTTTGCGGACAGCTTCGGTCATGAGGACTACATGATCCAGGCGGCAAAGGAATTCCCGAATGTCCAGTTCTGCCACGCAACCGGCACCAAGGCGCACACCGAGAATCTCCCGAACTACCACAACGCATTCGCGGCGATCTACGAGGGCCGTTACCTCGCGGGTATCGCGGCGGGCATGAAGCTCCAGCAGATGCTTGATGAGGGCAAGATCACCAATGACCAGCTCAAGATCGGCTACGTCGGCGCGTTCACCTATGCAGAGGTCGTTTCCGGCTACACCTCCTTCTTCCTGGGCGTCCGCTCCATCGTTCCGGAGGTCACCATGGAAGTTACCTTCACTGGTTCCTGGTATGACGAGACCGCCGAAAAAGAAGGCGCTATGAAGCTGATCAACAACGGCTGCGTGCTCATTTCGCAGCATGCTGACTCCATGGGCGCACCGTCCGCTTGCGAGAGCATGGGCGTTCCGAACGTCTCCTACAACGGCAGCACCGTCAAGGTCGGCCCGAACACCTACATCGTTTCTTCCCGCATCAACTGGGAGCCGTACTATGAGTACGCGATCAAGGCTGCGGCGGCAGGCGAAGCGATCCCGGCAGACTGGACCGGCACGATCGAGACCGGCTCCGTTGAGCTCTTCGAGCTGAACAGCGCGGTTGCGGCAGACGGCACGCAGGCGAAGATCGACGAGGCGAAGGCTGCGATGATCGCGGGCACGCTCCACGTCTTCAGCACCGATGCGTTCACCGTCGGCGGCGAAAAGCTTACGAGCTATATGGCAGACGTCGACACCGATCCGGCATACACCCCGGACACCGAGGTCATCAAGGACGGTTACTTCCATGAGTCCGAGTTCCGCAGCGCGCCGTACTTCGATCTCCGCATCGACGGCATTACCCTGCTGAACGAAAGCTATTAATTCAACTCCAAACAGTCAGATCGGACGGTCTCGGACCGTCCGATTTTTTTTGCCGCGGATTGCGGTTTTCATTTACAAATCGCGGAATATATGATACAATATCCTATCATCGGCGGAGGTATGCGCCTCTGCGGAAAGGATGGGGGACTTGGAAGCAGTCAAAAATGCCGTCAGAATGGAGGGCATCACAAAGCACTTCGGCAGCGTGGTTGCCAACCGAAACGTTCATCTGGAACTGCATGAAGGCGAGATCCTTTCGCTGCTCGGCGAGAACGGCAGCGGAAAGACCACGCTGATGAACATGCTGTCCGGCATTTACTATCCGGACGAGGGACAGATTTACATTCACGACAAGCCAGTCACGATTTCTTCTCCGAAGGATGCGTTTGAAAACGGGATCGGTATGATCCATCAGCACTTCAAGCTGGTGGATGTGTTTACCGCGACCGAAAACATCATCCTCGGGCTCAAAGAGGAAGGCATGCTGAACCTCAAGCGCGCGGCAAAGCGGATCAAGGAGATCAGCGAACGCTACGGGTTTGAGATCGATCCCAATCAGAAGGTTTACAATATGTCGGTATCGCAGAAGCAGACCGTTGAAATCATCAAGGTCCTGTACCGCGGCGCCGATATTCTGATCCTCGACGAGCCGACTGCGGTTCTGACGCCGCAGGAAACGGACAAGCTGTTCAGGGTCATGCGCAACATGCAGAAGGACGGCAAGTCCCTGATCATTATCACGCACAAGCTGCATGAGGTTCTGGAGGTCTCCGACCGCGTTGCGATCCTGAGAAAGGGCGAGTACATCGGCGACGTGCTGACCAAGGATGCGAACCAGCAGAGCTTGACCGACATGATGGTCGGACGCGCGGTGAGCTTGAACATCGACCGCCCGAAGGCGGAGGAAACGCATGAACGGCTTCGCGTGGAGCATCTCACGGTAAAGGACATCGAGGGTGTCAAGCGTCTCGACGATATCAATTTCACGGCATATTCCGGCGAGATTCTCGGCATCGCGGGCATTGCGGGCAGCGGTCAGCGCGAGCTTCTGGAGGCGATTGCGGGTCTGCAGAGTATTGAACCGGAGGGCAGGATCGTCTATATCGATCCGAAAACCGGAAAAGAACAGGTCATCAACGGCATGGATCCGCTGAAGATCATTCAGTCCGGCGTGCTGCTGTCGTTCGTGCCGGAGGACCGCTTCGGTATGGGGCTCGTCGGCAGCATGAGCATTGCGGACAACGTGATGCTCCGAAGCTACCGCAGAGGGAAACACAATCCGTTCCTTGACCGGAAATATCCGAAACAGCTTGCAGTCAAGATCGTCAACGACCTCGAGGTCGTCACGCCGAACGTCGATCAGATCCCGCTTCGCCGGCTTTCGGGCGGCAACGTGCAGAAGGTGCTCGTCGGACGTGAGATCGAACAGAACCCGTCGGTACTGATGACGGCGTACGCGGTCCGCGGACTGGACATCAATACGTCGTACACGATCTACAATCTTTTGACACAGCAGAAGATGCAGGGCGTCGCCGTCATTTATGTCGGCGAGGACCTTGACGTGCTTCTGGAGCTGTGCGACCGGATCCTGGTGCTGTGCGGCGGCAAGGTGTCCGGCATTGTGGACGGGCGCTCCATCACAAAGGAAGAGATCGGTCTCATGATGACCAAGGTCGGGGGAGGTGCATAAGATGCTGCATATTTCAAAGCGTGCAGGGCTTCCGGCATGGAAGGCGTGGCTGATTCGCGGCGCGGCGATCGTGCTTGCGCTGATTGTCTGCGCGATCGTCACCATGATCGTCACCGGGCTGAACCCGATCACCGTGTTCAAGACCATGTTTGACGGAACGCTCGGTTCCTCGCGCCGCATCTGGGTCACCGTTTACCGCATCGTGATCCTGCTCGGTATTTCTCTGGCAGTCACGCCCGCGTTCAAAATGCGTTTCTGGAACATCGGCGCGGAGGGTCAGGTGTTGATCGGCGCGTTTGCAACGGCGATCTGCATCTTCTATGCGGGTAAAATGCCGTTTTTCCAGAATCCGAACATTCCGCTTGCGGTCAAAAACCTGATTCTGATTCCGTGCATGACCGTTGCCGCGCTTGCGGCGGGTGCGCTGTGGGGCTTTTTGCCGGCATTTTTCAAATCCCGATGGAACACGAACGAAACGCTGTTCACGCTGATGATGAACTACGTTGCGCTGCAGCTTGTCAAGTTCATGATCGCCTATCGCGGATTCAAATACGTATGGTCGCCGAACGGAACGGTTGTCGGTATTTTCAATTCCGACAGCTCGCTCGGTTCCTACGGCGTCGGCTGGCTTCCGGAAATCGCCGGTTCGCGTTATCTGCTGCCGGCGCTGGTCATCGGCATCCTGACCGTTGCGCTGTACCTGTACCTCAAATACTCGAAGCACGGTTATGAGATCGCGGTCGTCGGCGAAAGCGAACGTACCGCCTCGTATTCGGGCATCAAGGTCAATCGTGTCATCATCCGTACGATGGTGCTTTCGGGCATGATCTGCGGGCTCGTGGGATGCCTTCTTGCGGGAACTGACCGCACGCTCACCGATACGCTGGTCGACGGTCGCGGCTACACCGCAGTCATGGTCTCGTGGATGTCGAAATTCAATCCGATCGGCATGATTTTCTCGTCGTTTTTGATCGTCTTCATGCAGTACGGCGCGAAGGAGGTTGCGAGCAAGCCGGAGCTCGGACTGAATCATTCGTTTGCGGATATCCTGACCGGCATCATTTTGTTCTTCATCATCGGCTGCGAGTTCTTTATCTCCTACAAGCTGCAGTTCAGCCGGCATAAGAAACGGGAGGTGTAACGATATGTGGGAATTTCTGGTATCCTTCGTCCCGAGAGCGGTCATGCAGGGCATGCCGCTTCTGTACGGCAGCACCGGTGAGATCCTGACCGAAAAAGCGGGCAACCTGAACCTCGGTATTCCGGGCATCATGTATGTCGGCGCAATCTCCGGCGTCATCGGCGCGTTCTTCTATGAGCAGGCGACGATTGGCGCGGGCAAGCCGATGATCGGCATCCTTGCGGTGCTGATTCCGATGCTCTGCTGCCTTCTCGGCTCGTTCCTGATGGGACTTCTGTACTGCTTCCTGACCGTTACGCTTCGCGCGAACCAGAACGTCACCGGTCTTGCCATGACGATGTTCGGCGTCGGCTTCGGCAACTTCTTCGGCGGATCGCTGATCAAGCTCGCGCACAGCGAGGTCCCGAGCCTGACGTTTGCGTCGACCTGCAACTTCTTCGGCGACGGCAAGATTCCCGGCTGGCTTGCGTATCTCGGCATCGGCATTGCAATCCTCGCATCGGTGTTTCTGCGGTTCACGCGCAAGGGAATGCAGCTGCGTGCGGTCGGCGAGAATCCGGCGACGGCGGATGCGGCGGGCATCAACGTCACGCGGTACAAGTACGTTGCAACCATCGTGGGCAGCATGATCGCCGGTCTCGGCGGACTGTACTACGTCATGGAGTGTGCGCACGGAACGTGGGCGAATGAGGGCTTCGGCGACCGCGGCTGGCTTGCGATCGCGCTGGTCATCTTCACAACCTGGCGTCCGAGCGTCAGCATCTTCGCGTCGATCCTGTTCGGCGGACTGATCATTCTTTCCGAGCATCTTTCGCTGCCGCTGGGCGTCAAGGAGCTTTATAAGCTCGCGCCGTACGTGGTTACGCTGCTCGTGCTGATCATCGTCTCGCTGCGCAAGAAGCGCGAAAATCAGCCGCCGCAGAGCTTGGGTCTTGCATATTTCCGCGAGGAACGATAAAAACAGAACAAAAATCAAGGGCAGCCGTTCGGCTGCCCTTTTTGTATGCGGTTTTCTTACAGCTTGATCCCGTCGATCTCCTCGGTGAGTTTGATGATTTCGTCGATCAGAGAGCCGATGTAGTCGATCGTAGCGTTCAAAGGTCCGTCCGTGCCGATATCGAAGCCCGCGATCTTTGCCATTTCCACGGGCGGTTTCGAACCGCCGGCGGCAAGGAAGTTTTTCCAGTCCGCAACGGCGGGTTCGCCCTCTGCGCGGATGCGCAGCATCGCCTGCGTGGCGACCGTCAGTCCCGCGCTGTAGGTATAGGGGTAGAGCCCCATGTAGTAGTGCGGCTGCCGCATCCACGTGTGCTCCGCACCGTCCGGGATCTCCACGGCGTCGCCCCAGAAGAGCTCCAGATTCCTGCGGAACAGATCGTTCAGAATATCCGCGTTCACGCTGCCGCCCGCGTCGATGATCTTGTAGACCTCGCGCTGATACCATGCTTCCCGCAGATGCGTGACGAAGTTATGGTAGTACGTGTTCGAGATCACGCTCGAAAGCACCCAGCGGCGGAAACGCTTGTCTTCGCTCGTTTTGAGCAGGTGGTTTGCGAGCAGCAGCTCGTTCATCGTGGACGGCGCTTCGATAAGATACATGGTCGGGCTGCAGTCGTAATAGGACTGCGCCGCGTCGCCGTACATGGACTGTCCGGCGTGTCCGAGTTCGTGCGCCACGGTGAACACGTCCGACATACGGTCGTTCCAGTTGAGCAGGATGAACGAGTTTTTGCGGTAGATGCCCGAGCAGAAGCCGCCGGTGCTCTTGCCGACGTTTTTTGCAAAATCGATCCAGCGTTCGCGGTATGCGCGGTCCACCATGTCCGTGTAATCTTCGCCGAGGATCGAAAGCGCCTCCCGGACCAGCTTGTGCGATTCTTCGATCGTGACCTTCGGATCATATTCCGGATCGACCGCGATCTTCAGATCGCCGAACGTCATTTTGTCCAGGCCGTGCTTTTTCTGAAGCAGTTTTGCATAGCGGCGCATATGCGGCGCAAGGCGCTCGGTGATCACGTCGATCTGACGGTCGTACATCTCGCGCGTGACCTTCTGCGGGAAGAGCAGATAGTCGAACACGTCCTTGTACCCGCGCAGCTCCGACATGACCTTTTCCTGCGTGACGCAGGCGTTGTATGCGGTCGCGGTGGTGTTTTCGTACTTTTTCAGCGTGTCATAGAACGCGCGGAACGCAGCGCGGCGGACGGCCGTATTCGCCTCAAGCTCGTAATCGTCCTCATACAGCGAATAGCCCATCGGATATTCCTTCCCGTCGACCGTGATGGAATCGAAGGAGATGTCCGCGAGCTTCAGCGTGTTGTATACGTCGTAGGGCACGCCGAACGAACGGTCGAGCGCTGCCAGCACTTTTTCGGTCTCCGGCGAGAGCATATGCGCCTTCTTCGCGATCAGGTCCTCGAGATATACGCGGCAGCCCTTTGCAAGCGTCACCGCGCGTCTGAGCTCCGCTTCGGGCGCGAGCAGGATCTCACTGTCCACGAACGCCATGTCCGTATAGAGACGCGTCATTTCGTCGCCGATCTTTTCGTTGCGTTCGCGGAGCTTGTTGTCGGTATAATCCGCTTCCACAGCAAGTCCGGTATAGGACCAGAGGTTGCCGATCGCCGGCAGGAGCTTCTCCATATCGTCGAGGCAGTTGACAATTGTTTCCGCGGTCGTGAGTTTTCCCGCATACGTCTCGACGAACGTCTTGACGTCTGCCTTCGCCTGTTCGAGCGCTTCCCACATCTGCTTTTCTTCCTTGAAGATCAGCGAAAGATCCCATGTTTCGTTCACGGGAACGTCTTTTCGTGCGCAAAGTTCCATACGTCCTCTTTCCGCCCCGTCGGGGGCATTGTATTTTAGTTTTGAAAATTGCTCAATGTTTCGCCGTTCAGCCAGCGGACCAGTTCCGGCGGCGTATCGGGCACATTGACGGTCGTAAAGGTCGTGCGCTTCGGCACCATCTGCTCGGCGTCGCTGCTTTCCGCCCAGATAACGCGCTGAAGAACTTTCTTCTCGCAGCCGACTGCGCCTTCCTCAGGCAGTTCTTCGATCTGCAAAAGGATCGAGGCATGCTGCTGGTCCGAGCTCCAGCGCCCGAAATTCGTTGTAGGACGCTTCCAGAGCCATTGCATGCGCTTGCCGCCGTCCTCCTTTTTGCGGAGTTTCAGATAGCCGTTGTGAATGTCCTGCGTGCAGCGCATCAGCCAGATCACGTGATAGCCCGCCTTTTGAAACAGCTCGCACACGTCGAAGAACGCCGCTTCCATCAGCAGACCGTCCTGCAGCATCATGGCATTGTGCCCGACGAGCACGAAAGCGTCATAGGTCGTGCCGTCGACGGTGACGGGCACGTTGCGGCATTCGGGCGGAAACAGCGCCTGCCACTGCTCGCGCCAGACGTCGGAGGAGGTCTGTGAAACGGTTTGTTTTTTACGGAACAGACACACGGGAATCACCTCTCGCTCTGATACAGGAAACTCATGGTGCGGACGTCGAACAGCCCGCAGTCGGTCAGCCGCACCTCGGGGATGACGGGCAGCGCAAGGAACGACAGCAGCACCAGCGGATCACAGGCGTCGTCCGCGCCGAGCGCGTGCGCGGCGTCAAGCAGCGCGCGTTGTTTTTGAAGAACGCTCTCGACCGGCGCGTCGCTCATCAGTCCGGCAACCGGAAGCTCCAGAAGCGCCTTGACCGCGCCGTGCGATACGACCGTGAACCCACCGCCGCAGGATTTCAGCGTTTCCGCCGCAAAGCGCATGTCTTCGTCGTTGTCGCCGACGACCACGATGTTGTGCGAGTCGTGCGCGACCGTTGCTGCGATCGCGCCGCCTTTGATGTGCATCCCCTCGACGATGCCGACGCCGATGTGCCCGG
>JAEEGH010013081.1_pt1 | contig 18491 bp, 32 predicted proteins | sample 9134181 | NCBI WGS metagenome assembly JAEEGH01 (sample SAMN16246544, study PRJNA631951) | gut metagenome | biome: gut microbiome; feature: rumen; material: DP-attached | host: Bos | place: Iran: Karaj | collected 2018-10 | reverse complement strand
ATTTCCGATATCATAGAGGATTAGATTATTAGCACTACCGCAAAAAGCGCATTTGCTACTATCTTTGGTAGTATGCCAACTACAAAAGTCCTCTTCTGGATTGATAACGATCTTAAATTTAGCGCATGCTTCTTGACCATCATTTGTTTGACCGCGTTGCCCGCATGATTTACATTTATAGAAGAATGGAATATTAGAATTCATTATATGGATTAGTCCTAATCATGTCTTCTGCATCTTCATTTAGGAAGATAAGATTACTATCACTAATGGGTTCAAGATAAGTAATTGCAGTTATCATATCTTTACCATAAGCATATTCAATTTGCTCCATGGCATGAGTAAAATTCTCTGCAACAAGGGCAATGCGGTCATAACAATCTTTCTGTTCGATATTATCATAACAAGTTATATGAGCCAAGAATACCATTATTCGTCTCCTCCCCAAATTAGTCCAATAACAGCATCTGCGGGCGCATCAGTAATATGAAGTGGATGGTCTACTCCTTCAATATACATATCAACTTTATTTGAATCAGGGGTATGAATCGTCGCAATAATCTTGTCTCTACGGACATTCAGTTTAGCATGTTCACCATAAGGAATAATTACAATATCATTCTTTTTCATAATAAGGGCACACTCCTCAATTATTATTTTTCTATAATAATTATACTATAATTTTTATAAAAAGTCAATCTATATTTTTTATTAGTATGATTTTTGTCGGACAATATGTCGGACAATGTCATACATTTTTAGGGATGTCAAAGACCTTCAAAGACATACCGAAAAGCGCAGGTTTTTCAAATAGAAAGAGGTGGCTATAAAATGGGGGATATCAAATCCCATTAGATTTCAGTGAAACTAACAACCGAAGAATACGGCTGGTTAGTGCGATATTGCGACAAAAACGATATAACTATGGCAGCAGTAATGCGTAAAGCATTGAAGACTTATAGAGCAGCATTAGCCGCAAAAAGCAAACAAAAAGAATAGGAGTAATTCTATATGACAAAGACTAAAACAATTTATACTAAATGGATTGTGGAAGGGTTATTGAAAATGGGGTTTCATCCAATAGACACATACCCGAATCCACTCAAACTTGAATTTATGTGTTGGGAGTTTGAAGATACTCCCGAATTTGAATAGGCATTAACAAGTATTCTCCATAAAGGAGGGTCTCGTAATGGCTAAGTATGCAAATCAGAAAACAATCATTAGAGAAGAAGAAACTGAATTCAGACCATATGCAAAGATTAGTATTGAATCTATGCAGAAGGCTATGAAAGAATTGAGTAATTATGAATTCAAACTCTATTGTTTATTATATATGAACCAAGAGGGATACGAGTATGATTTGAGCCCTGCATATTTGGAGAAGACATTTGCGGGAACTCGTAAGACTTGGAGTGCGGCTCGCAAGGCATTAGAAGAAAAAGGATATTTGCGCGTAGAAGAGGGTAATCGCATGGTGTTTATTGAGTTGCCCGAGGAAGAAGAGATAGTGCCGGAAATTGAACCAGAAAAGGTGGAGACACCAAAGGGTTGGGATTTCTGAGGAGAACGCACTTCGTGCTAACCTCCTCAGGTGCCGACCGCACTAATTATGGAAAAAGTGGGTAAATTTTACCCGTTTCATTTAGATGGGTAAATTTTACCCGTTTTGTCCTTGATGAAGCGTTCGTATGTGGGTAAAATTTACCCGTTTTTTGCCTAAATAAAATGGGTAAAATTTACCCGTTTCAATTAGAATGGGTAAAAATTACTCGCGCTACACACAGAACCTATGATAAAATGGGTAAAAATTACCCGTGCGATTAGCATAATCGAAGCAAAAAGTGGGTAAATTTTACCCGTTTGAATTAGGGGTAGATAAAATGGGTAAATTTTACCCGTTTTTTGCCTATATTGAAGTGGGTAAATTTTACCCGTTTGAAATAAAAGTGGGTAAAATTTACCCGTTTTAGATGTTTTATTTGATGGGTAAATTTTACATGAGTAATATTACTTGGGTAAATTTTACCCATTTTAGACAAAGTTATTGAAATGTCTAAGAAATGAGAGAAGGTAGGCAAAAAGTGGGTAAAAATTACCCGTGAGAGTAGCAGAGACTATGGAGAAAATGGGTAAAATTTACTCGCGAGAGTAGCAGAACCATATGTCATTTTGCATAGATGTTCGACTTAAAACGGGTAAATTTTACATGAGTAATATAATATACTTTTTTTATATAGTCTACTACGCCACTTCGTGGCTCCGTATCCTATATAAAAAAAGAACGGCGATTAGTGGCGTCATTGGGGTAATTTTTGGAGAGAAAAGGTTAGGAAGAGAGCGCATAGTAGAGGTTATAAAAAGTCGTTTGAAAACCGTTATTAGTTGACATTTTTCATAATATATATTATAATATATATAGAAATAATAATATAGAGAAGGAGAAGTGGCAGTCTCGTAGGATTTCTAAATACGAGCGCTGCTGCGCGAAGTATTTATGAAAGACTACATTGAATTACATTCATTCAGTAGACCTGCTGATGGGATTTTGGTAAGAAAGAAAGATATTAGTATGGTCGTGCATAGTAAAGAGAATAAAGGGTGCGATATTTATGTTTGCGGTGAGAAGGCATTCAACTGCGTTGAGACTTATGATGCGGTAAGAGAGATGCTGGAAAAGAAGGATAATACTGCGCGTGGAGAGTTAAAGAAGCGGGGTATGGCAGTAGATCCAGAGGATATCGCGCAGTTAGAGGAAGAGGAATAAGAAAAATGGAACCAAAATTTGTAGAGTTGACAACATATAGTAATAGCCCTATTAGTATAAGAATAGATGATATTATTGCTTTTTATTCTAATCCTTATTACAAAGAAGGTAGAGAAACTCCCACTACTATCATTACTCTTGGTAATAATACTTATGAAGTAGAAGAGGATTATAAAACCGTTTCAAAAAAGATAAATGGTATATTAGTGCCGCCTGATAGTATTTAGATAAAGTATAGTGAAGAAGATAGAAAACGAATTGAAAAATTCATGGAAGAATGGCAGGCTTATCCGGTAATTCCTTTGACTCTTGGTATGACTGACGACGAATGGCATCGTGCTATTGCTGGGTTTAGTGATTGAAAAGTAGGGGCATATTAGGGCCTATCCAGATTTGATATTGGGGCCTCTTAGAACTGGGGGGTATCCATTTGAAAATTGGGGGAGGGTCTATTGAAAAATGAAATGAAAACTCGGGCCATATGGAACGAGAGAAAACTGAAATGAAAACGTGTGAGGAACAAAGTGAAAAATGAATTGAAAATCAACATCAACGGATGCGATTATTGGGGCGTTTATGATGGTTATGATGTATATCATAATTATAATAAGTATCTACCTAGTATTGATGGTCTAGTGTTTGAAATGGATGGTAGGTTGTATTTGAATGGGGAATATGTCGGTAAAGTAGATAGTGGCGGTAGAGTGAATGATTGGCGTCCAGAAAATGGTGCGAGAAGAAAGAAATCACAGAAAGTGAGTTTTGTCGCTGAGCAACAAAAAGTAGATGGTATGAGCGCAGTGAATGACATTATTGATGGCTCTTGGAAGAGAAGTATAGAAGATTTAGTTGGTGAAAAATTAGCAACATATGAAAAAGCGAGTAGTTGATTGACTACTCGCTTATTTTTTACGCATATAATACAAGAGAAATGGGCAAAATGCGGGATAGATGTGGCCCGCCCGTATTGGTCAAGCCGGTCTTTTTTCATCGTCTCCCTTGCCGTTATCCTCTTGTCAAAGTCCATATGGGATTCCTAAAAACTACCGCTCTAAAATTTTCCGCAGTCAACTATGCTCTTGGTCCATCTTGTTCCATCCTAGCCAAGGCAACGAACAAGAAATCGTTGATATTAGAAAATCGTGGCAAATTTATTTGCCGATAAGGTCATTGATTAGACTTTCAAAGGTTTCTGCTTCACCATTTCCGCCCGTATTGGAGTATACGGACGCGAGATTTTTGACGCCATTGAGATAATCTTGTGTAAGTTTGTATACCTTGATAAGACTTGGCACTACATTCCTTACATCCTCGGCGCTAAAATACATCTCCTCGGGCACACTTTCACCCGTTTCAGTTGCATATGCGTTGAGTAGATCTTCCCACACAGCAGATAGGTCTTCGCATGCGTAATTGTATTTCGTTGGTTTCGGTTCATCAGCCGCACGAATAGCGTCATTCAAGTCCTTGGTAAACGCCTGTGCGATTTCTGCTGGGTCAGTGCCGTTTTTGATTGCGTTTAGAATTTCATCATATGTATAGGTCATTATATATACTCCTATTTTACTTTTTTTCTATATATATTATAACAAAAAATTTTAGAAAAGTCAATTACTTGTAGTTTTAGCATTTTTATTATCTGATTTCATGGTTTTTATTAGGCAATTTCATTAGGATAGGCTCGCCAATGAACTTCACTTCGTTGATATAAAATTTGCGTGGCAGATTTTGCCGATTTAGATTTTTTATATGGTAGTTTTGAAAAAGAAGAACACTTGCGCGAAAAAAAATGCCGTTTTTTTATATCATAACATATTTTTTTATTTTTGTCAAATCGCGCAGTTGAATTTTTTGACTTTTATCAAAATAAAGCGGCCATATGCGCCCGTATTGATTATTACGGACGGTTATACTTGCCCTACTTTTGCACGCATATGAGGCGCATATGGGCCCGTATTTCTGAATACGGACGCAGAGAGAGGACGAGATTGCGCGAAAAAGTAACAAAACGGTTACAATTTGGTAACAAAACGGTTACAAATGGTTACAAAATGGTAAAAATTATGACAAAATGGTTACAATTTGACTAAAAAATTACAAAAAAATGACAAAAAACGCTAAAAAGTTACAAATTAGTGACAAAAAAGTGTCAAAATAATTACAAATTGTCAAAAATTTCACAATTTTTTAGCGATTTAGCGATTTAGCACGCTAAAGTTTCGGCAAAGCGCACAAAAAGGCTGTAATTTTGGGATTTTTTTTAGTGATTTTGCTATGCGATTTTTTACTTGACAAATTTGCTAAAATGTGATATAATGGAAATTTCGAGCCTTGGCGTGCGCCGCCGGCTCGATAAAGCCCGGGCATTATTAGTCTATGTTTTGTAATAATTGTAATAATTCATCATAACTATGTTTCTATAATAAACGAGTCAATTCTTTGTTGAGTTCTTTACGGTGTATCATCATAAAAGCGATGTTGTCAGAGTTTGTTGCCCATCGTAAATTTTCTAATTTATTATTAGACCGATTCCCATCAATGTGATCCACGGTATAATCTTCGGCATTATCAATAGGGTCAAATGATAATAGCACAACTCTATGAAGAGCATATTTTTTTCCATCCATAGAAACACTAGCGTATCCACGAGAAATAAAACTTGGTTTTCGCAAACTAAAATCTTTTTTATCCCTTACTCTTCCATAGTTAGAAACTTCATAATTTTTATTATAATAAACTTCTACCCATCGTTCTCCGGGCTCATCTTTTTCCCAATATTCTTTTTTCTATGAAGAAAAATATCTTATTCCAACTTCTTTGGGTTCTGTTTCTTCTATCGTATAAGTAGCAGATGCTCCTCTTCCTTCTTTTATAATAAGGAATCCTCGTTTGAGGGCTTTTGCTTTTAGCATAGGGAAATTTGTTTCTACCATACAAACCGTTGTGTCTAAATAATCGGCTAATTCTTGTTTATTCATTTTTTTTATCTCCTTTTATTTTTTTATTTTTTTTCTCTACTATTATAGAAAAAACTCCGAAATAATTTATTCGGAGTTGTCCAAAAAATTTCGGAGTTTATATTCTTTATTTCGGGCCGACGAACCCGGGCATTATAGGAATCGGCAGATCGGCCCCTTATAGCATTTGATCGACAAAAATTTTTCGTAAATACACAACAACTCAAACACCGCTCGGCGCGGCAGTGGGCGAGCGGCTAAAAAAATAAGGGCGAGGATTACTCCTCGTCCTCTCTGTAAAGTTCATCAAGGTTTCTGTGGATAACCTTACAGTACTGACCAACCCCACGCTTTTCAAGGTCAGCATAGGTGAGGTATGCCCCATAGAGAAGTTCTACCACACCGCCAACCCCTGTGTAGGGATTGCATACTTTCATGAAGTAGCAAGCGGAGAACGGAAACTCAAGGATTGCCCCATCGGGGGCAGAACCCACATGGATAATTTCGTCTTTCATTTTCTCACCTCATCAGTAGGTATCGTAGCCAAGAATCTCGGCTTCTTCGGGGGTGTAGCAATCGACATAGCGCAGTTCCTTGCGCTTGAAACCATTCTGCCAACACAGAATAGTCAGAGCAGACTGCAAAGATTCCGCTTCGCAAAAAATGAGTTCGCCCTCATTCTCGCTAAACTCGGTCAGTTCAAACAGATAGTCCATCATTTTTATCAGTTCCTTTCTTTATTTTCTGTAATCATTATAGCATAACCAAGAGTAAAAGTCAATAGGTTTTTCAAAAAAATTTTGCGTAATACTACGAAGTAGTATTATGTCAACCGCCCGGGCGATTACCGCCTGTAATCAAGCGGTAATCAGTTCGTCTTTGGGTTTCCACAATCTGCCATCAATGTCAGGATTTTTCGCAAGACAGTATTTGAAAATTTCAGTTTCAATTTTTACATCTTCAAGCCCTGTGTGCGCTTCGGTGAAGTCCTCGTTTCCTGTGATGTAGCGGTAAATCACTTCTGCGGTCAGTTTGGCTTGATTAGTCAGCGTGATGTATCCTCTTTCCTCGCACCACGGACGATAATTTTCATCAGCCTTGAAAATTTCTCTTGCCATTTTCAGCGTGTCCCACCATTCCATGCCCCACGGCAACGCCCATCTCCAACGGCTCGTTGTGATGTATCTTTGCGTAAGGTTGAGGGAGCGGTAGTCAAATCTCGCATTATGCGCTGAAATAATCCGCACATTATTGCGCTTGATTGCTTCATACAGTTTCTGCTTGATTTCTCGCCAAGTCAGCATCGTGCGCTTTTTCGCCCAAATGTCCTTCCAATAGTCGGGCATTTTCTCGGCATAGTAGGCACTTGCCATCAGTTCCTTGTCAAGAAAAATGTCAGAGTTGACATAACTGCCTTCCTCATACACATTTCCTGCGAGGTCAAAGATGTGATAGCCTACATCATAGCAGAATGGATAGTCAATGTCGTTGGTGGTTTCAGTATCAATCATTATGATACGCTCGTTTTCATCAATCATTTTTTGGTGTCCTTTCGTCTTACTGCGTTTATTATACCACAAGATAGGGCAAATGTCAAGGGGGCAATTTCAAAATATCTTGTTATCGCGCCCGGGCGCTTTACCGCACTAAATTATTAGTGCGGTAAATTTTCTTATCTCTGCCAAGTTTCGTCAAGGTGGGTCTGATACGCTTCGCGGAACGCAAGCAGAGCAGGGTCAGACGGACGCTGATTGTATCTTGCGAGATACTGCCAAATCCTGCCCCTGTTTACCTCGCAGGTAATAAGGCTTGCATTGGGAGCATCTTTGCGGCGGATAAACACCACATGAGTGTTGCCCGCGATAACCTTGTCAAGATACATAGAGAACACGCAGTTCTGCTGTGCGTCTGCTTCGCGTCTGAAATCTTCGGGGGTCTGCGGGATAACGACCATGAAATCTTCATTTTCAAAGGTCAGCGCATCACGCTTTTCCGCATAGTTGCGTGCAAGAGCGGCGAGGTCAAGTTCCTTTTTCCTCATGCGATACTCGCGCTTGAAGTTGACATAGCAACGACAGAAATCGTCTTTAGGCGGCTCAACGCCGAGGGTCTGACAGAGAGTGTAAAAATCTTCCAGTTTATTTGTCGTGCCGTAGCCGAACAGGTCATAGATACCGCGCATCATGTAGTAGCAAGTGCGGGGGAGATACTTGACCCACAGAGCAAAGTCTTTCTCTCGCGTGTAGTGGTCATAGAGATAATCAATCTCTTCCTGCGACAGATGATACTTTTCTTCCAACTGATACTTTGCGGCGAACTTTTCTTTGCCGCGGGTGAGGAGAAAAACATAAGGACTTGCGCCCTCATTCTCGCGGCAGTATCTCGCAAACTCCTTGAAGTTTTCCTCAATTCCCTTGATGGTCTCGCTGTCAAAGTCATGGTAATCCTCAAAGACGCCGCCGACATTCTGAACGCGGTCAGCGAGGTTGAGATACTTTGCGGCAGTAATAAAACCCGTGAGGGTGGTCAGGATATATCCATCAATGGTGATACCATACTGACGAGGGTTGTTTCTGATGTGGCGCATCATGCGGATAACGGAATCCTCGCCACGATAGTCGTCAAGATAGCGACCGAAACTGGTGGGGAAACGCTTGATAGGCTTGTTGGTCTGGTTGTTGGTGAAGATACCCGTATTCACATCGAGGGTATAGGTCTTGTTGTCATCATCGGTGAAGATAATGAAGTTCTTGGAGCGCGCAGAATTGTAGTAAGTCATTTTTATTTTCTCCTTTTCTTGATTGAGGTCTCTGTCCTCTTTACACTTATTATTATACACTCTTTTGGTAAAAAGTCAATACCTTTTTAGAAAAAAATAAAAATTTTTTTAGCGGCGCCCGGGCGAAATCCTACCGCTTGGGTAGGATTTTTCCCTTAGTCGATGGGGTTATCAACAAGAAACTTGCCGAGAGCCTTGACCTCATCGCGAGTGAGGGAGATACCCTTACTCATGCGCGAGTGGTCTTCATTCCATTTGCGGAGGTCGAAGGTCGCAGGACGCCCACCCCAAGAGATGAGGTTGAGTTCAAGCGCCCAAGTGCCACGCTGTGAGATAGTGGCGATGTTCTGAACAATTTTGTAGGAGAAGTCAGACATGGTATCAATTCCTTTCTTGTTTTGTGATTACATTATAGCACAGATTGCGCGAAATGTCAAGCGTTGTTGTAAATATTTTTTGTGTATTCCCAAAATGAGATGCGCTCAAGCCGAACAAATTTCAGCACAGGAAATTCTCTAAACCAAATCTCACATTGTTTGTTTACCATTTCTGCGGCTCTTGGAGAATCGAGTGCCACATCAGAGGGCAGAAGAATGGTACTAAATGGGAGAGGGGATTCCTTGCCACTAAAATCAGTAGTAAAAATATAGCAAGGCTGACCACCGCACAGCCAAGCGAGGGGCAGAAGCAGAATAGTAATTAGACGCGACAAAAAATTCATTTATTCAATCTCCTTTTGAATTTCATTTTATTTACTCATCATCTGAATGAAATGGGACTGATAGCCAACGCTTGCAATGTGGACATTTTACAGTTTGTGGGAAAAATTCATCATCATAATGGATTTCATCATCGGTGAATTCAAATACACACCCACAACTTATACAAGTCATTCGACGGAGTTCTTGCCCTTGTCTGATAATTCTAATCATTTTTGTAATCTCCTTTTTTTACTGTAATTATTATAGCACAAAAAGAAGTAAATGTCAATAGGGTAAATGCGGCAAATTACTACAAATTTTTGAAGTTTTGCGCCCGGGGCCCTCGGTTTACATAATGCGGTTTATAAATAAAAAAATAGAGGACATTAGTCCTCTATATATTCGGTTTGATGGTCAAACTTGTAGTATCGTTCCCATTTGAATTTTCTACCACAAGCGAGACAATACCCGCAACAGTATTCAATGATTTCATTTGTGCCGTGGTCGGTATCAAAGCAATCATCTTCTTCAATGTTGCCGTCATGGCAGATGGGGCACTCATAATCAGTCATTTTTGTCCTCTTCCTTTTCTTCGATGTATTCGCCCCACAACCAAGTCATGGGGAGGGCATTTTCAAACTCGTCTGCCAGTTCTGTAAACTTTTTGCGGGCATAGCTCTCGCCCTCTTTGCGGATGTTGGGGTCATTAGGATTCCCGCCCATGCCCTCAACAATAGCCATGTAAAGAGCGTAAAGCGAATCCATCAAATCACACGCGACAATGTAATCTGCGCGAATGGTAGTTTTTTCCATTGAGGGCGCCCCCCTTACTTGGTCTTGGGGGGACGCTTCTCAACGAGCGTCAGTTCAAACTTCTTATCGCCAACGCTGAACGCAATCTGACGGCTGACATTCGTGATTTCCACATCAGCGTAAGCCTGACCGAGAGCGTCCTCACGGAGAAACTCCGCAACCTCTGCGATGATGGCTTCTTTCAGTTCGTTGGGCTTGCGCTCACGCTTGATTTTCTTGCCGACCTGCTTGGCGTGTTCGGTCTTGCGCATCATTTCCTTGACATTTGCGGTCTGCTCTTCGGTGAGGTCGTATTCCGTTTCCTCATCACTCTCAACCGCAATATCATACTTGATGAGTTCAATCGCTTCATCACGGTCGCACTTGTTGCGCTTCATGTAGTCGGCAATCGTCTTTTCGTTGAGAATCGGTTTAGCCATTTCTATCAGTTCCTTTCCTGTTTTCTGTAATTATTATAGCACACAATCAGAGGTTTGTCAATACCTCTTCCCACATTTTTCTTTCGTAGCAGTGAAAAATTTTCCACCACCGCAGACCCTCGGGGATGTCTTCATCCCAATGGTAATTTTTTACAACCGCTTCTGCATCTTCGCGGGTGTAGGCCATACACCAATAGTGGTCAGAAAAAAGAACGTAATACATTATTCATCTTCCTCCAAATCTTGAAAAGCGCAAAGACTATAAATATCTTCCCACTTGAAATTTTTCTTGCAGTTGGGACAGTGCCCGATAGCCTTGACGATGATAGCGTCCCCATCATCATACATGTCATAGTGGTCATCGAAGTCAAGTTCAACACCACAATGCGGACAGTTAGGATTATAGGTCATCGTAGTATTCCTCCTCATACGAGTATTCTTCTTCCTCTCCGCACCAATAGGCGCAAGAGCCGAAAGATTCGGCTTCATAGGGGCAAAAGCCATCAAGGTCGCAAGGGCAGGGGTTTTGCAGTTTCATTATTTTATCTCCTTTGTTTTTCTATTGGTATTATACCACACCAAGAGGGCAAAGTCAATACCATTTTTGAAAAATTTTTTTGTGGTTTACATAAGACCGCCCGGGCACTTTACCTCGCTAAAGTATTAGCGAGGTAAAGGCGGAAAGAATTTAGGAGGTAAAAAAAATGAAAACTAAATAGGGTGATGGGTCGCCAACCCTCCAGTAACGCTCCCTCTGTCACCCACAGAGCACGGCTTCAACTGTTTCGTCGATTCGCATTTTTACGCCCTTTGCCTCTGAAAGAGTAAGTCTGCTTTCTCTCGCGTTCGGCTTGCGCTCCCTTTGTCGTGGCTAACAGTAGGCGGAGAACCATTCCTTAGTTGAGAGGGGCGATTTTACCCTCACCCCTCAGAGGGTTTTTGCGGATTACGCAAGGCTATAGAAGTGCTTGCGCTTATCCTCGGTCTTGATGACAGAGCCATCGTTGACCAGCTGGGTCAGCATAGCCGACACACGCTGAGTGCTGATGCCAGCGGCGACCACACTCGGCACACCCTTGACAATGTCAGCGGCGGTGTAGAGCGTGTCAGGCTCCATCCACGCAAGGACGTCAGCCTTGAAGCCAGCGTTCTCGACCTGCTTCGGGGTCGGCTTGCGCTCGGCAGAAGCACGCTTGATGTGCTGGTCACGGAGAGCCGTCAGCTTCTCAACAGCCTCGGCGTCATTCAGATTGGCAATAGCCACGTTCAGAGCTTCGATGTAAGTCATTGTATCTACCTCTTTCATTTTTATTTCAAGGGGAAGCTCTCTCCCTTGATTACGTATTCATTATACCACAAGTTTGTGGGTTTGTCAAGAGGGTTTCTTGAACTTTTTTATCATTTTTTTCAAGACCTTTCGGAGGCCATCGGCATTCTAAGAGCCGTAGAACCTTTCCCTCTTGACTGTATTCATTATACCACATTTCTGTTGGCTTGTCAAGAGGGTATCCCAACTTTTTTTGAAGAGATTTTTTTTATCCTGTTTGCCTAACGCTCTGGATTTTTTCAGCCAGACCATCGGAAGGGGTTGTACCTCTCCCTCTTGACAATTATAGTATACCACCGAAAGAGGTAGAAGTCAATAGGGAAAATGAAGTTTGTAGAATTTATACAAAGCAAGTGGTGACATGAGGTGTCTCTTTGTGCATTTTGCCGGCCGCCCGGTCAAAATTATTTTTCTATTTTTTCATTTTCCTATAATAATTATATCATTTTTTTTTAAAAAAATCAAGTCTGCGTGCGCCCGGGCAAGGCATTGTTATTTTTTTATCAATCCTTAATAATAATAAAAGAGGGCGCTTGCCCTCTCTTATTAGTCTTTCCAGAGCCGTCCGTCAATTTCTTCTTCGGCATCAGCGCAATAACGCAGAATCTCGGCCTCAATTTTCACATCTTCAAGGCCAGTGTGCGATTCCTCAAAATCGACCTTACCGCTCAGCCACTTATAAATGACCTCGGCAGTGTAGCGGCGGCAACCACGTTCGGTGAGAAATCCGTTCTCATAGCAAAACTCTCCGTAATCATCATTATTTTTCAGCAGAGAGCGGCTCATTTTCAGAGTGTCAAGCCAAGTCAAGCCGTAAGGCAGAAAATAGCGGTGCTTACTCGTAGTGATGTAGCGTTGCGTGGTATTCAGCGCACGATTGTCAAAAGCGGCATTGTGAGCGCAGACATACTGAACGCCATACTTCTTGCAATCCTCGGCAAGTTCCTTTTTGATGTTGAACCACTTGCGGAGGGTGCGCTTGCCATCACGAATTTCTTCCCAATAGGAATCAATCTTATCGGCAAAATAGGCACTTGCCATCAGTTCGGCATCGCAGAACACATCGGCATTGACAAAGGACTTCTCGCAGAGGACCTCGCCGCAGAGGGTGAAAATCTGGTAGCCAACATCATACACGATAGGGCACTCAATGTCGTTCGTGGTTTCGGTGTCAATCATCAAAATAGGGGCATGGGGGTCAATCAAAATCATTTCGGTTTATTTCCTTTCCTGTTTGTGATTCTATTATATCACAAAACTTCCTCTTCGTCAAGCCATTCTTTGAAAAAATCGTATTTACCGACATGAGCGTAATAGGTAAACTGCTTACCCTTGATTTTTTCAAGCAGGGCAAACGCTTCGGCAACATTCACAAAAAATTTATTTTCTGCTCCCTTCAAATTATTAGTGGTACGAGCATGAAAATGGTCGTTGCCATAATGACAGAGATTGCGATTGGCGGCATACTTTGAGCGCAGATAAGCCTCAATAAAAAGCCGCTCTTCTTTCGTAGCCTCAAAAGAGACATAACGACGAATTGTCGTTCGCTCATTAGACCAAAGCGTATTCTGACGAGATTTCAAATTAGAAGATTCTCCAACCTTAAAATCACGCTTTGCGCTCAGCGTTTCCCCGAAATAGACATAGCTTTTTTCTACTATTGGTTTCATAATTATTTTTACTCCTTTGTTTTTTTCAACTTACAAGATTATTATAGCATACAATTGTAGTCTTGTCAATAGGTTTTTGAGTATTTTTTTTTGAGTTTACATAACGCAGTTCGCCCGGGCACTTTACTTCGCTAAATTACTAGCGAAGTAAAGGCACAAAGAGAGAAGAGAAAGAAAGAAAGGAGAATGGAGAATTGTAGAAAGGAGGGGCGGTTATTCTCTGCGGTCGCCCAGCCGCAGTGAGTGCGCACGTTGGATGGGGGCTGATTAGACCCAACCCCCAAGAGGTCGTAGGGGATTACTCCGCGAGGGAGTAGAAGTGCTTGCGCTTGTCCTCGGTGACAATCAGCGCACCATCAGCAACGAGCTGACGAAGCAGGGCGGACACCTTCTGAACGCTCATACCCTCGCAGGCAGGGCAGTTCTTCACGATGTCAGCGGCGGTGTAGAGAGTGCCACCCTCAACCCACTCACCGATAGCAGACTTGATGCCCTCATTGGCAATCTGCTTGGGAGACGGCTTGCGCTCCGCAGAGTTCTTCTTCTCGACCTGCGCGATGCGCCCCTCGAAGAATTCCACCATCTCGGTGTCGCCCAGTTCGGCGTAGTGGTTGCGAGCCTTCTCAAAGCCCTCACGAATAGTCATCTTTTTCTCAGTCATTGTTCATTACCTCTTTCATTTTATATTTCAAGGGAGATGACTGTTTCCCTTGTTTACGATTACATTATACCACACTTGACTTCATTTGTCAATAGGTTTTTCAAATTTTTTTTTGGTGGAGGCGAGGGGGAATTGAACCCCAACGGGTTGTTAGCCCTTCGGTTTTTTGTAAAGACCTACGTGATCACCTTTCGGTTTACCTCGTCCGCTACCCTGATGCGGCATCTCGCCCCTTATTTACATTTACATTATACCACATTTGGCATGGAATGTCAAGAGGTTTTTCATTTCTCATTTCAACTTTCTCCTGTGAGAAATGTAGAGGTCAGAGGGGACAACTCCCTACCGTATGATGTCTCACCCTACCTTGTAGGTCAGCCGTTCAAGTGTTGTTGCTCTCTCTCGGCTCGCTCTCGCTTGTTTCATCTTACATTCTTATTATAGCACAAGTTTTGTGCTTTGTCAAGAGGTTTTTCAATTTTTTTTTGAAAAATTTTTTCGATTGCGGAGTTGCACCGCTCTTATACTGTTGACGGAGTCCAACCGTTCCTACCTTCACAAGGAAGGTCACTTGACGAGTCTCTATCGCCCCTTGACATTTATAATTATAGCACAGAGGATTCCAAAAGTCAAGAGGTTTTTAAAAGTTATTTTTTTGACAATCAGTTAGTGGCATCTAACCGCCCGGGCACTTCACCGCAGTAAAGCGGTGAAGAATTACTTGAAACATTTGAAAAATTCTTTTTCAAACTTTTTTGCGATTTTGCGGTGTTCGGCATCTTTGAGCCATTCAATCGCCCAATCGGTAGCCGCAGTTTCATCGGGAAAGCGGAAGTAGGCAAATTGAAGTTCATGCTTGTCAATCTCGCCCTTTTCGAAGCGGTCAACAAGTTTATTATTTGTATCAGTTCGTTCTTTCCAAAGAATACCTGTTTCAGAGTGTCCGAGTTCATGGAGCAAGGTCAGCGTAACATTCGCAAATCCCTTTGCCATAGGGCAACGGCTGACGAAATCCTTACGAAAATCTTTCATTGTCCAATTCCACAAATCATCAAAATTGTAAAAGATAGTGATGTAGGATTCAAGTTCAGCCCATAGGGGGTCGCACACATGAGTGGAAAAATGTTTTCCTTTGACAAGTTTTGCGGTGCGCTTTGCCTTGACGACATTTGAATACTTCTCACCATCAAAGTCTGCTTCAAGAATGTGTTCAAGGTCGCTTGCGGTGTTGATGAAGTCACGCATCACCCAAACAACTTTACGAGGCTTCACAAGTGTCATGTCAGTTCTTCCTTTCTCTTGGTAATTATAGTATAACACAAGAGAGGGAAAATGTCAAGAGGGCAAATGCAGTTTTTTACTTCAAATTTTTTATGTAAATCGCCCGGGCAGTTAGAGATAACTAACCATAGGATAGCAAAAACCTCGCGGAGGTACCAGTCCGCGAGGAAAAAGTAGTGGAGAGCCGAAACCCTTTATCTACCTTTTATTATGTTGTGGGTGGGATGTCCCTGCCGAGGACTGCTCTTTCGTGTTCGGTCCGACCCATGCCAATCACGCTACACTTACAGGTAGTAGACCTCCATCCGCTTCCTTTTCAAGCGTCAAGCCAATGGTTCTTTCGCACCCATTATCGCTCCTCTTTGTCGTGGCAAACAGTAGGCAGGAGAATTATTCCTTTTCCCTTTGAGGGCAGGCGGGACTCGAACCCGCATTTCCTATTCACCGCGCCGTCGCTATCGGTTACTGTCCTCATTTACATTTACATTATACCATAGGTTTTGAAGTTTGTCAAGAGGTTTTTCAACTTTTTTTCTTTGTTGAGCGATGACTTCTTCAAAGAGAGTTGAAAGGTGGGCTAACCTCGATAGTCACCAATGAGGGCCATCAGTTTCTCATTTCGCTACCTACTATTTCGCTTACCCTCTTGACTGTATTCATTATACCACAAACCAGTGGGTCTGTCAAGGGGTTTTCTGTTCAACCATTTATTTTTTTTCGGTGGTTCGCTCCGCATGATACGTGGGCACATCCCATCTCCCCTTGACAATTATTATTATAGCATAACTGATTCTAAAAGTCAATACTTTTTTGAAAGTTATTTTTTTCACAATGCCCGGGCGGTTAGTCTTGTCTAACCGTAGAATGAAGAAATGCGGATTGACTACGCACAAGCCAATCCGCTCACTTATGGTTCTTACTCCTATTTTCGTCTTGAATAGGCTACACCACGCAACAGCCGCAAAGTCACCGCAGTTCTTTTCATTTTCTATAAGGCAAAAGAAATAAACGCAGTAAGAAACAACTATCCCGCAGTTTTCTTGTGTCAGCATCTTCGCGAAAGACCTGTTTCACATTCACACAAGAAGTGCGTTCCTTGTGTTCCTGCTACTGGAAAGGGGCTGATAGGCTCAACCCCTTGGAAGCCTTGGGGGGATTAGGCGAGGGAGTAAGTGACCTTACCCTTGACCTTCGCCTCGGTCAGACGACCAGCCGCAACGAGCTTGCGGCAGATGGGGCCGACCTTCTGCGGGGTGGCATCGTTCAGCGCAGGAACGAGAGCCTTTACATCAGCGATGGTGTAGACAGCCCCCTGCTCCATAGCAGAGATAACAGCCTCACCGATTTCGGCGTTGGCAATCTGCACCTTCGTCGGGCCGACCTTACGGCTCGCACGCTTGGCAACACTCTCACGCAGAGCGGTCAGACGCTCGGCAACCTCGCCCTCAATGGGGGCACCAGACAGGACGGCATCAATGGCCGCGACATAGGACAGCTTTTTAGACATTGTTCATTACCTCTTTCTTTTTTTAGATTTCGTAGCGTGTCCCTTGCTACATTTATATTGTATCACAGTTTCGGCCTTTTGTCAAGCCCCTTTTCGGCTTTTCCGAAAAATTTTTTTCGGCGCTCTATTGGTCTGTCTTGCTTTGGGCTTCTCTGTTTTACACTTACATTATACCACAGAACCTTGCGGTTGTCAAGTGGTTTTTTTATTTTTTTTTGAAAGTTTTTTGGGAGCAGGAGTTGAACCTGTGGTTATCCGCTTTGCCGACTTGAACGGTCAACCTCGCCTGTCGAGGTCTCCCTCACTTTCTGTATTTATTATAGCACAGCCCAAAGGAAAAGTCAATACTATTTTGAAAAAACTTTGACAACTTTTTAACAATCGCCCGGGCGCAAAAGCGCAGTTATGTAAACTGCGCTTTAAGCCTTGATGATGTGACCGCCATCAAACTCAGACTTCCAATGATGGTAGCCACCGCGAGGGTCGAGGAACTCCACATCATAGTTGCCGTTGAAGCAATCCTGATAGATGATTTTGGCAACCTCAAAGGTGTAGCCAAGAGCGGTGATTTTGTCACCAACGCAAACCTTACTCATCATCAGAACCTCCAAACATGGAATCCCAACAAGCGGGGCAGATACCGCTGATGAGCATCTCACGCTCGTCCGTAGAGAGGTAGGGGAACGCACGCTGTGCGAGTTCTCCGTTCTGCCATGCGATGTAGTCTTCCTCACGCACGAGGACATAGTTGGTTTCGCCGCAGAAGGGGCAGTAGGTAGTGAGAGTGATGAACATTTTTTTTATCTCCTTTTCTTTTTTCTGTAATCATTATACCATACTTCACTATGTATGTCAAGAGGTTTTTCCAAATTTTTTTGGGGAGTGCCTTTTTCCTTATCTCCATTTGCCGTGGCCTTTGGCTTGCTATCGCCTCTTGACGATTATAGTATAGCACAAGACCGCGCAAATGTCAAGCACTTTCTCAAAATTTTTTCATTGTTATTTTTTTCACAAGCATCGGCCGTTCGCGGGCACTTGCCCGGGCACTTTGACGCAGTAAAGCGTCAAAGAATACCATAATACATAAGCAGAAAATAACTATTCAGAATTGCGATTGAGAAATGAAGAAAGGTGAGGTTGATGCGTCTAACTTCAATTACATCGTCAATCATGCAAGCCACACAGACCGCAAGGCCGAACCAAGAAGCCACAAGACCAAACTTGATTACAAGCAGAGTGTTGATGAAGTTAGCGAGGGCGAATACATCGTTCCATTCAAAACGATACGGCAAGCAGAGTTGAAAGTAATTCTTCACCGCTTATTTCCTCCTCATTTTTTTCCTCGATAATTGAGGCTTCATCTGCGGAGCAACGATTTGCGAACAGAAAAATTGCTCCGTTGTAGCGACCATCTTCCCATTCAGAATGGAAAACATCACGCTCACTCATGCGCTGAATACGAGGGTTGCTCCCATTCTTCGCATACCATTGTCCGTTTTTTGCCCTTTTGACAAAATGGAAATCATCAACACCGACACGGAACGCAAAGGCATACTCATCGTCTTTGAGGTCATACAGACCATTGATAAGCCGAGCCGTGGGGAAGTCT
>JAEEGH010013079.1_pt1 | contig 18495 bp, 11 predicted proteins | sample 9134181 | NCBI WGS metagenome assembly JAEEGH01 (sample SAMN16246544, study PRJNA631951) | gut metagenome | biome: gut microbiome; feature: rumen; material: DP-attached | host: Bos | place: Iran: Karaj | collected 2018-10 | reverse complement strand
TGTAAGTAATGCAACTCCAAACAGAACGTATAGAGTTGTCATAACAATTGATGGTACACTCTATACCTATACGACTTCTGGTAATGGTAAAAAAGAAATCAACATTAGAAATGATTTTAAGAATGGAAACAGTTCAATACAATCCATATCTGGTGATCCTTTAACAAAAGTAGAGTCAATCAGAATAGGTGGTTATAGTGATAACGGCTCTATTACCATTAATTCGATTAAATTCCATAAGCCATTAGCGTGGGATGCTGAAGGTAAGATTACATTCTCTGCTACAGATTTCAACCTTGGGAATAATGTAACCAAAGATGCAAATACATTCACATTCTCCAAAAAGAATGCTAGCATTTCATTGGATTTTGATAGCAATAATGATTTGGCTACAACCGATATCCAGTCTGTTGAAGTAAACATCACAGGCACAAATTCAGACAGAATAAAGCAGGGTTTTAATGATACAAACACAAAAGACCTTTCAACTGCGCAAAGAAACAAAGTGTCTTTTGGTAAATTCTTGCTTTTTAATGAGAGTGGCAGTAAGCGTCCTAATATCACATTGAATACTGTTACTTTCACAAAGAAGAAGTATGTCTTTGATGTTACTAAGGATCGTCTTTACTTTGAGGATTTTGAGGGTCTAACCCAAGCCTCATTACATAGTGAGGCGGAAGCACCAGCTGTAAATCAGCGTCCTACTACAGACCAGCAAGGTAAATATTTTCTCTATGGTGGAAGAGGTAAGATTCTGAAGGATCCTACCTTTGGACAATACTATCAGAACCTCGCTGATGCAGATGAATATACCAAAAGTCTTTCAGAGAATTTCCTTCGTTATGTATTCAAAGATTCTGAGAGAAGTGCAAATCTTAATGCCTTCAAGAAAACAGGTGCTGCAACTATTGGTTTCTGGGTAAATGGTCAGGTAGCTGTTGACTATGAGCTTCCTTTGGAGCGTGGTTCTATGTTCTGTATCTTCAGTAATGATTGTTTCGCAAAGGCAGATGCTGGAAATGTACGAGAAAAAGATAGACCTCGTTTCATGTTCGACCTCTCCTGCAATGGTTGGGTATATTCTTATATGCCAAATACAAATGCAGGAGGAACTGACATTGGTATGAACTATTTCTTCTATGGTGAGAAATTTGCAAACTCAGGAGTAGAAAATCCATTGGAAAGTCTTTTTGGCAAGGATAATTATGCCCACACTCTTGACCAAAGTCAGCATAAGTTCTATGATGATAAGAAGTGGCACTATGTGACATACGTAATGGACAACAATCTGACACGTGTTAAGATTTATCTTGATGGTGTTCTTACAGGTACAGTTAACGATGTCACGAAACTTCCTACAACAGATCACTCAGAATGTGAGTTCTCACGTGATAATGACTATATAGGTCGTACAGAGTATCTTCGTAACATTGTTCTTGGAGGTTTGACTCCTCATGGACTTTTCTATGACCAGCAGTATTATTCAGATGCAGCTCTTGCATACGATGATATATCTATGTATGGAAGGGCTCTTACTCAGGAGGAGATTCGCTCTATTATTGAGCAGAAGCAATACACTCCAAAAGAGTGGCACTATGGTGACAGTTTTAAAGAATATAATGAGAGTAAGGGTGGTCATGAAGATCCACATGACGTATCTGGCTTGGGTGTAAATGGCTCATTCGATACAGCAACAGGTTACCTTAGTGTTAATGGAGGTACGTTGACCATTCCAAACGTTCCAAAGGGATATTATGTTCGCATTGAGTACTTCGGCTCATTCAATGCTACATCTTCAGCAGACGAAAAATTATTCCCTTACGTTGGAGTGCGTCAAGAAGAGACACCTGCAGGTTGCAAGGTAGCTACATATCAGGCAACGAAGGACGGTGTTAGTACTTATAGCGTAAATGTTTATGAAGTTATCAAGATTCGTTCTATTGTTATTACTCCTTACCAGTATGCTACACTGAAGTATGGCTATATGGAAGAGGATGAATTGGGTCAGTACTTCGAACCACTCGATAAGGATAATAAGTATGTCGCATTTAATGTGAAGAATGAGGGCGGTAAGTACATTTATTCAAGTGAAGATGGAAAAGAAGAGCTTGGCGAGAAGCCAGCACTTCCTGTACTTACTCTGAATATTGATGGTGAATGTGATGAATTTGGTGACCCTGTATACAAGAATATAAGTAAATATGTAGAAGGAAAGAATAATCCTTATATCAAGTACACAAGTACTTCTCCTCATGTTGCCTATATCAACAAGAATGGTGAGATTAAGTTGACAGGTATTGCTGGTAATACATTCATCATTGCCGAACTTGTCAGTGATAACCTCTACCATGGTTCTGAGATTATTGACGAGTTTGAGATTCGTATCAGAAAAGAAGATAATACGCTAAGACTGATTAGCGATCAGGAAGTCAAGGTAAACGATAAGTTCGAGGATCTTGAAAATATCACCATGACTATCGGTGGCTGGAAACATGAGGGTACGGATACATATAACATTCCTGGTGTAGGAACTGTAAGTGACAGTTGGGCTAATGCTGCCGATTTTGCGGATCCAATACTCGGAAAGTCTGGTGTTCTCGATGGGTTCGACAAGTATTCTATCGGTACGAATGTAGCAAGGAGTGAAAGCTTAGGAGAATTCTATCCAAAGCAAGAGTTTGCAAACAATATTACTCCTTGGAATCTCCCTTGTCGTGGTGCATACATAAAGGTAGAACCTCTAAAGGCTGGTATCGTTTCAGTTTACCTACGTCAGACAGGTAATCTCTATGATTTAGCCAAAGAAAAAGGTCATTCAAGACATGTTACATGGCGTCCTGTTTATGTAATAGATGAGACAGGTAAGCCTGTTGATTTCGTACAGCCAGCGACAAATGGCGTTATCACATACGAAGATAACTTCTTCGTTGGTGACAAGCGTCGTGCTCAGTTCATTGAGAGTATTGAGGCTACGTACAATGAAGAAATTTCATTGAGGCAGGATCTAATTAATCTCAAAAATACTGATTACGAAAAGTTCCGCATCCTCATCGACAACTGGAACAACGCAGGTTGGAGACAGAAGGTGATTCCTACAGGTGACGGTGGCTATATGGTAATGTCAGACGCAGTTGTACGCTATACTTTCAACGTACATCCAGGTAAGACATACTATCTGTTCTCTAATCAGACTCAGGTCGCAATCTCTGGCTTCAACTTTGAGCAGGGTCGTCTGCTTAATACAAGACAAGGCTACAATTATGAGACCTCTCCAGTACGTAACGTAACTAGAGGTACTAAGCTCACGTGGCAGGACAATCTTGAGAATCAGCCTTCGATTCCAACCAGTGCTAACAATGATATCACAACTGTAGTCTATGAACGTAACTTCGCTCAGGGCAAGTGGTCATCAATCTGTCTTCCATTCAGTATGAACAATAGGCAGATGCGTGAGCAGTTTGGTGAGGAAACAGCTGTTGTTCTTCTCAAGACTATTCACGAAGATGGTAAGATGGAGCTGATCTGGCACGTTAATCAGGATATCATTGCAGGTTATCCTTACTTCATCCTTCCAAAGGGTAAGCTTAAGAATACGAATGTAAAGAACGGTGTAATCACAAAGATCACTGCTGACGCTTACTTCAATGATAGGATTAACGCTGAGCACCCACTCTTCTCTGTAGGTTCTAACGGTCAAACATTCGACTGGCAGGATGTATATGATGGTGCTAACTACAAGAAAGACTATCCATACGTATTCGAAGGTAACTTCAAGAAAGAGGAGCTTCCTGCAGGTTCATATGTGATGAGTAATAATGGTGCTCTTACAAAGATCAAGAATGCTGTTACAGCTAAGCCTTTCCGTGCATATATGAAGTATCAGGGCTCTGATGCTAATCATGCTAAGCCTCTCTATACATCAATTAACTGGCAGAATGATCAGACAACATCAATTGATGATATCATTTTCCAGAACGGAATCTTGGTGGAGGCATCTGACGTTTACGGCATCGACGGTACAGTTGTTCGTCGTAACGTACAGAATCTCTCAAATCTTTCAAAGGGCGTTTACATCGTTAACGGCAAGAAGTTTGTAGTAAAATAACATTGTATTAGGATACATTTTTATGAAGAAATTTTATATCTCTCCGGTCTGTGAGTATTTTCTCACAGACTCGGAGGCTACACTCCAGATAACATCTGCATATATTGGTTCAGGAGACCCAGGCGGTTTACTTCCTATTGACCCTAATATTCCTGTAGATAATGGTGGAGGTACTGATATCGGATCAGGGGACTTTGCCAAAGGAGGCATGATTTGGAATAACACTATATTCGATTAATATACACCGATGGCGGCGTTGCGATAACGCCTAAAGAGAATATCTCTCTTTACTTGAAAATTACATATCTTTTTTGTATGTTCTTCGATTTTCCTTTTCATAAGGATTAGCGAAGGACATACTTTTTTGTGACACTAATATTACCATACTTCTTTCATGAGTCCTATGTACCTCCCTTGTAGCTCCTATGTAAGTCCCATTTTCCTCCCATTCATAGGAACGGATTTGAAACGGACTTGAAGCGAAGGAAGAGCGAAGGAAGAGCGAAGGTCATAAATTAACATTGACTCCTACAAAAAAATTCAAATAGGATAGGCATGTTAATTATTTATTGTTAATTAAATCAGGTGTAATACTCTTGAAAACAAAAAGTTTTTATACGGGGTATTACACCTTTTGTTGTTGTGTGTAATATTTTTGTTGATTATCAGTATGTTATATATGGTGTAATACCCTTGAAAGTATTACACCATTTCGGGCGATTTTGTGTAATAGTGGTGAATACTTCAGAGAGTATTACACCAAGGCAAACAAATTGATTTTTAGTCTTTTAGTATGCTCAGAACATCAAAGGTGTAATACTCTGCGTTGAAAACTTTTTGAAAAAAGTATTACACCAAGTATTACATTGGAGTAAGATATCAATTTTTACCCACCACTCCAACGAGAATAGTGTTTATAAGGAAATCTTCCTTAGACATCAGGCAGTAGCCATTCATACCCCATTGTTTGCCCCATGAATTCTTGCAAATAAAGAGCGTGTCGCCTTGTTTATTCTTGGTTAGGCCTACTATAGCCATTGCGTGTTGATCGGTCGTTATAAAGCGTTCTAAGGCCTTTTGACGAAGCGAAGTGATGTCTCCGTCAATAGATGGTTTCTTTTTGCGTGGCATTTGTCCTTCCCAATATACGGGATGATGGTTTTGCAAAGTCTCTACAACCTGAGAATACATATTGTTAATAGGAACGTTCATAAGGGCGTGACGACGATGGTTGTCAGGCACTTCGAGCACGAAAAGTTTACCGTATGGATGATGTTTATAGGATGTTAACCAAGTCATTTTAATGCCATACAGAAGACTACCTCCAAACTGCTTCGGAGTGTAGTGAGCGCTATACAGATAGAAACCTTGTCTTAGATTGTGTGGAATGAATGGCAGAGCCTTATCTACTTCTTTGTTGAGAGTATTTAATCCCTTACGATGCTTTATGGCAATTCCAACCTTTTGCTTGACAAGTCTTGCTAAAGCCCTACTGTTGAGATCATCTGGACTGTATGTACTCCATTGTACCATACCATATTCCTTTAGCAATCGCTCTGCATCTGGTCCTATTCCTCTTACGCTTACAGGCATAGTGCCTTGTGACAGATAACTTTCTGATGCCTGTTCCTGAAGTAAATTACGAACCAGCCATATAGGTGACAGGTTCATTGAGTCACCATAGTTCTCAATTCTCTCAGTCTCTATACAGGCAAGATATGCATATATCCAGCAAGCTTCCACCTTCCCTTGATCTTTCACAGGGGTTGTTCGAAGGGAGTTGCTTAGGAATGATAAAGAAGTTGTATCCTTGCTCTTTTCCCGTCGTGTGCAGGAAGCAAAAAGCAAAGATGCAACTAATATTATATACAAGGATCTTACCATTTATTTTTTTACTTTATCATTTCAAGCAAATCCTTACCTGTTATCTTACCACTCATATCAGTACCTTCGAGGATGTTCTCTGCAAGATCACGCTTCTGCTCATGTAATCGCTTTATCTTCTCTTCGATAGTTCCAGAAGATAGGAAATGATATACGGTAACGGCATTATGCTGTCCTATACGATGTGCACGGTCGGTGGCTTGCTGTTCAATGGCAGGATTCCACCAAGGGTCGAGATGGAAGACATAGTTTGCACGGGTAAGATTGAGTCCCAGACCTCCAGCCTTGAGGGAAATGACAAATACTGGGCATTCTCCTGCCTGGAACTGTTCTACGAGTTTCTGACGCTCTTTTACAGGAATAGAACCATCGATATAGAGATATGGGATATTGGCTTTTTCCAACGCTTTAAGCACAATGGCAAGGAAAGATGTGAACTGGCTGAATACAAGTGCACCATCACCACTCTCTATGATAGGTTCAAGAGCTTCAATTAGAGCCTCAATCTTTGACGACTTTCCCTTCCAGTTCTTCTCCACAAGTTGTGGAGAGCAGGCAGCTTGGCGCAAACGGGTGATTTCAGCAAGGGCATTAACCGAAACCTTATCAGAATCTTCTGATTCAAGCATGTGTTGAGCACGTTCACGGATAATCTCATATACAGCCATTTCCTCTGGAGAGAGGTTTACGGTTTGGTATATTTCTGTCTTCTCTGGAAGTTCGTCAAGCACCTTCTCCTTCGTTCTGCGAAGCATGAAAGGATGTACTATACGGTCAAGCTGTTCCTGTCGTTCCTTATCCTTTGCTACCTCAATAGGGGCGATGAAACGGCGTGAAAAATCTTCGTAGCTTCCGAGAAGTCCAGGATTAACAAACTGGAAAAGGTTCCAGAGTTCTCCAAGATGATTCTGTACAGGAGTACCCGTCAGCATGACGCGGTATTTGCTCTTTAGCTGCATGGCAACACCAGAAGTCTTTGCTCCTCGATTCTTTATCACATGAGCCTCATCGAGTACGGCTGTCGTCCATTCTTTCTGAGTTATCTCTGTCTTGACAGAGAGGAGCAAGCCGTATGTACAGATAACCACATCACCAGTCTTCGCTTCTGAAATACAGGTTGAGCGGTTATTGGTGAAGTTGAGAATAGATACATTAAGAGAAGGAGCAAACTTTTCAATTTCCGTTTTCCAGTTAGGTGCTACAGAGGCAGGTGCAACGACAAGAGCTGGTCCTTCGTTTGCCTTAAAGAGCAGGTAGGTGATTGTTTGTATTGTCTTACCAAGTCCCATGTCGTCAGCAAGCAATGCTCCTGCCCCCCATGAGTTAAGACGAGCAATCCATTGATATCCCTCCACCTGATAGCCACGTAGGGTAGCATTAAGGGTTTTAGGGATTTCTGGCTTATATTCACTTGAGTCAAGGATTCGTTGTCTAATTTCAATCAGTTCAGGGTCAACTTCCAGATGAAGTTCACCGTCAACCATACTTGTATCAAGTAATGCAGCCGAGAAAGCTGACATCTGCAAGTGACCACGTTGGCGTGAAGCAAGAGCATCCAATGACATTAGTTGTCTATGCAGACGTTCACTTAATGCTATATACTCGTTTTCACCAAGACGGATGAACCTATTACGGCTTTGGCCAATAAGGTCGAGAAGGTCGGCAACAGAGATTTTAGTATTTTCGTCTAATTGTACAGTACCTTCCATCTCAAACCATCCGTTTTTGTTCTTCTTCAGCGATGCATTCCACTGTGAAGCTGTATAACGGTGGTTAAGCCTTAGTTTGTGTCCTTCCGGCCATTCCAGAACATACGGAGAGTTTTCACCCTTCTCACGGATGAAATCAAGAATAGGAAGTAGTCCATAGGCATCTACCTGAAATGTCTTCTCTGGTGGCAGAGTTCCTTCTACTCCATTCACCAGATTATAATAGTTGGAACGTTCTTTCTCCAAGTCACGCTCTACACAGACACGTGTAGCACCTGTAATATCAAATATTACCGAACTACCCTCACCAGGTGCACATTGTGCTCGACCATCGGCAAGTGGTCTGCAGAAGATACTGACAATATATGCCTCCTTGCCCTGAGGACGCATTTGCAAGGTGATATTTGATGTTCCCTTGACAGTATCTAGTGTTGAACCTCCTTTGATGAGGGAAGAATGTACCTCTACCTTTCCGCGAAGGCTTTCAAGGAAGTGCGATAGCGTTTCCTCTGCATCAAGTGGGAACTTACCCAAGTCGAGTAATTGGCTGAAATAAGGGCGCAGTTCCGGTGTCATACGGAGATAGTTAATGCTTGAAGCACCACGGGAAACTATCAAGTAATCCTTATCCACCTGTTCTTCCGGAACATTACTCTTGATGGTAAATTCTGTATCTGAACGTTCTATCACCAGATATGGCATTTCCTCAGATACGGTAACAAGAGTGTAGGGTGCCCATCTACCGACATATAGTCGGGAATGGGAGGTCATCTCGGGAAGCACATTGGCAAGACTCACATAATAAAGAGAACTCTTACTGCCATAGCGTTCACGATTACGGATTCGCAAATCCTCAGGATCCATGTTCTCGTCAGGCATAGCCATGAAGTTGGAATAGCCTACCACCTTACCGGCACTCCATCCACCAGACTTCAAAATCTGTTGCTGACGCACCTCACAAACATTATCATCAATGCTGTGCATGAAATATGCCAGACGCTCTGACTGTTCTGCGTCTTTTATCTGCTCCATCTTATTAGCAGATAGAGATTCAAGCACATATTCCCATTGTTGCTTGACATATATGGATGTAAGCAGATGGTTTTCGTAATATGATTTCTCAGCAAGTTTATGCTCTTTCTCGCTCAATGGACTGAATTTCTCGTAGTCATATTTGATACAGAGCCATTGAGGTGAATATGTCTCAATACCATATTCTGTGAGAATATTCGTCCTACCGAGATAGTTTACCAGAAGAACGAAAAGCTGTTTAGAAAGATTGTCAACAGTAGGAAATAGAAGACGTATGTCTGTAACATACCCTTTTCTATTGGTAAATGCGCAAGCTAATGCCCAAGCAGCCTTTATTTCATCTTCTTTTATCTTCTTCTCGTTGCGTCGGATAAAGTTGGCAATCATACTCTCACCGTTGACAGTACCCTCACGCTTGCAGCAGATAATGTAAATGAAGTTTGCTATGCTTGTTGGCAGGTTTGTGCTTGCTATAGTCTTTGATGTCTTTGTGTTGTATATCACCTGTGCCTTTCGGAATTCCTTTAGGGCATCAGAATAATGACCTTTGAAGGTGAGAACCATTGCAGAAAGCAGATGGGCATCACATATAGGCTTGTCTGTGATAGTCTTTGGTTTCTTTCCCTCTACAAGATATGCATATAGATAGATTGAATATAGCAGTTCATCTCTTCTCAGGTCTGTGGAATAGTTGCGAGCCTCCGCAAGTGTTATTATACGTTTGCTTTCAATCAGCATCTCACCCTTGTAGCATAGTTGGAGCACACCATTAATGAGTTCCACGAAACTTGTTTCTGTGATATGCGATAGCAAGGCCATATACTTATCATCATTGATGATAGGTTGAAGATATGCAACGTCGCTACCGAATATAATTGAAGCCTCTGATGTATTGCTATAATGACTGCGGATATACTCGCATAATGCTATTTGTATGGGCTTCTGATTCATCTGGAAATATTGGAATACCTTGCACAGTACCTCCAATATGCCGTTTCCCTCATCGGTATCATAGAGCCACTCCAATACCTTCACCATCACGTTAGGTGATATACGATACATCAGCTCACGATACGTGAAGTTATACGTGCCACGCACAAGAAAGCCGTCATTGACAAGTTTAAGATGGAGGCTTCCTCCATCAAAATTCTTGTCAATCTTCAATATGCGTGCCGCGATATCAGTTGGCAGAATGCTATCCGTATCTTGGGTAGCAAAATAACCGAGTAAAAGTTTTTCTGAATAAGAAAGTCCCTCTAACATTTATTTCATTGTATAGGCCAGAGCGTATGCCTTGACCTGTTTTACCATTGCAAGAAGACCATTTGAGCGTGTTGGTGAAAGATGATCCTTCAGACCTATTGCCTCTATAAAATAGAGGTCAGCATCAAGTATCTCCTGTGGCTTGTGTCCGCTGATAACACGTATCAAAAGCGCTATGATACCCTTCACAATCAGGGCATCACTCTCTGCTGAGAATACGAGATTGCCCTCAGCATCACGGTCGCACTGAAGCCATACACGAGACTGACAGCCATCAATAAGATTCTGTTCGGTCTTGTATTTCTCATCAAGAGGCTCTTGCTCATTACCTAAGTCAATGAGCAACTGATACTTATCCATCCAGTCGTCAAATGCACTGAACTCTTCTATTACCTCGTCTTGTATATCGTTTATTGTCATAAATTTATAAATTATTAGACCCTCTAAATCCCCCTTAAAGGGGGACTTGTAGCACTCCGGCTCCCTCCCTACGGGGGAGGGCGGGGGGAGAGGCCTTATTTTACACTTTCTAAGATAAACAGCTTATCACTTGGTCGTACCTTGTCAGGAACGGCAATACTAATTCTCCAGCCCTTCTTTGCCGTCTGAACAGACTTTAAGTCATAACGAATCTCATTGCAGTCAAGATACATGGCACCAGTCGTAGGACCTGTGATAAGTAACTTGTCTCCAACCTTTATCTCATGAGCCTCAACCTGAAACTCTGCAACACCAATCTTTGAGAAATACTTTATTGTCTTTGCACAATAAACCTTCTTCTCCGTAGCCTTAGAGCCGTATGAGTCGTTCCATTCTCCAAGTGTTTGTCCCTGATAATAGCCATCCCAGAAGCCACGGTTGAAGACACGGGCAAGACGCTCGTCCCATGCATCCTTGGCTGACTCTGTAAAGAGTTTCTCCTCATCCTGTGATACCTCCGCATCATGGAGAACAGCATTGATAGCCTCACGATAGCAACGTACAACGGTATCTACATACTCAGGACCACGTGCACGTCCTTCAATCTTGAACACACGCACACCTGCATCCATCATCTTGTCAATGAAACGGATAGTCTTCAGATCCTTTGGCGACATGATATACTTGTTGTCAACAAGCAGTTCATTACCTGTTTCCGCATCAGTAACATCATACTTTCTACGGCATATCTGAACACATTCTCCACGATTAGCCGAGCGACCGGCATTATGTAGAGATAGATAGCACTTGCCAGAAATAGCCATGCACAAAGCTCCGTGACAGAACATCTCTATGCGTATAGGCTCACCTGAAGGACCGCATATATTCTCCTTTACTGCCTGCTCATGAATAGCCTTCACCTGATCCATACGAAGCTCACGCGCAAGAACCACAACATCAGCAAACTGGGCATAGAAACGCAAAGCCTCTATGTTAGAGATATTGAGCTGGGTAGAGAGATGTACCTCCTGACCAACCTTTTGGCAATAGGTCATAACAGCCACATCAGATGCAATAACGGCACTTATACCTGCCTCCTTAGCTGCATCTATTATCTCATGCATCTGATCTATATCCTCGCCGTAAATGATAGTATTCACGGTGAGATATGTCTTTATGCCCTTTGCATCACACGTAGCAGCAATCTCACGAAGGTCTTCTATCGTGAATGTAGATGCGGAATGAGCACGCATATTTAGCTTCTCAATGCCGAAGTAGATAGAATCTGCTCCGGCATTGATTGCAGCAGCAAGTGACTCGCGAGAGCCAACAGGCGCCATAATTTCGTATTGTTCTTTAATCATAAAGCCTAACCAAGCCTTCCCAATGGGAAGGATGTTTTATAGTATTGCCCCTTATAGCGTATAAATTAATAGTAAATATCTTGATTAGAAATACTAACTACTCCCCCTTGAGGGGGGGAGGGGGGTGGAACCCTCCCTTTGGGAGGGACTGGGTGGGCTTTTGGCTTTACAGCGACCACACCTGCCCGTCCGCAGTATCCTTTACTATAAATCCTGCTTCGTTAAGGGCATCACGGATAGCATCACTCTTAGCCCAATCCTTGTCTGCCTTTGCCTGAGCACGCATATCAAGAACCATGTCCATAACCTTGCCGAATGCCTGTTCACGACTTGGATCACCAGCCTCAGCCGTTGTCTTCAGACCGAGGATATCCTCAATCCATGTGCGGAGAATCTTCTCAAGTGTCTCAAGGTCGGCTGCACTTATCTTTGCCTTACGGTCAACAAGGGTATTGATAACCTTTGAAGCCTCGAAGAGCTGAGAGATCACGTTTGGAGTCTGGAGGTCATCGTTCATTGCATCATAGAGCTTTCCCTCGAGTTCTGCAACGAACTTACCAACCTCTGGCTGTGAGCCCTTTGCTGGCTGTATGCGCTTGATATCCTTGAGCGATGTAACCAACTTGTTGTATCCCTTCTCTGCTGCCTCAAGTGCTTCTGAAGAGAAATCAACAGTTCCGCGATAGTGGGCAGAAAGGATGAAGAAGCGGATTGTCATAGGAGAGAATGGCTGTGTAAGCAATTCATGCTCTCCCTTGAAGAACTGGTCAAGAGTGATGAAATTGTTATATGACTTACCCATCTTCTGGCCGTTGATGGTTATCATATTGTTGTGCATCCAATAGTGAACGGCAGGATGTCCCATAGATGCCTGAGCCTGAGCTATCTCACACTCATGATGAGGGAACACAAGATCCATACCACCGCCGTGAATATCAAATTCCTCACCAAGGTACTTTCTACCCATAGCGGTACACTCACAATGCCAGCCAGGGAAACCTTCTTCTGGTACAGCCTCCTGCTTGTCATTTGCTGGCATCAGCCAAGGCCAGCGCATGATGTGTTCTGGCTGTGCCTTCTTCCAAAGGGCAAAGTCTGCCTGATTCTTCTTCTCGCCAACACCTGCAAGGGTATCACGAGAGGCATCCTTGATGTTCTCAAGTGTGCGACCAGAGAGAATACCATACTTATAATCCTTGTTGTACTTCTCAATATCGAAATATACAGAGCCGTTTGAGATATACGCATAGCCATTATCAAGAATCTCCTGAACAAGCTGCTGCTGCTCAATGATATGGCCTGTTGCGTGTGGCTCAATAGAAGGTGGCAATACGTTGAGCTTCTCCATAGCAGAGTTGAAGCGACGGGTATAGTACTGTGCTATCTCCATTGGCTCTACCTGCTCTAAGCGTGCCTTCTTTGCTATCTTATCCTCGCCCTCATCAGCATCATGCTCCAAGTGACCAACATCCGTGATGTTACGCACATAGCGAACCTTATAACCGATATGCTGAAGATAACGGAAAAGGATATCGAATGTGATAGCTGGACGAGCATGACCAAGATGCGCGTCACCATAAACTGTCGGACCGCAGACATACATGCCTACGTGACCGGGATTGATTGGCTTAAAAGCCTCCTTCTTACGAGTAAGAGTATTGTATATTAATAATGTTTGTTCCATTGTCTTTTTTTTTTTCCAGAAAATCCAGAAAATCTGGAATTTCCGATTTTTGGGGTAAATTAACTTAATTCAAGCATGCGGTTTATCGGCTTAACAGCATCCTTGGCAATATCAGCAGCCACCTCTACTGTTGGCCATTCATACTTTAGCGTGTTGTATAGCTTGCGGAGCGTGTTCATCTTCATGAAGTTACACTCATTACAAGAGCAACCCACACTTCCTTCCGTCACCTCTGGCGGTACAGGAATAAACTCCGTCTCAGGGCAACATCGCTGTAACTCGTGCATGATACCAGCCTCAGTAGCAACGATATACTTGCTCTGTGGATTTGCCTTGGCATACTTAAGCATATCCGCAGTACTTCCCTTTACATCAGCAAGAGCAAGCACAGGACCTTTACACTCAAGGTGGGCCATAACCACAGCATCTGGGTTTTCCTTCTTCAGACGTGCTATCTCTCCAACAGAGAAACGCTCATGAACATGACAACCGCCATTCCACAACTCCATCTGACGACCAGTAACAGAGTTGATGTAAGAGCCGAGGTTATAGTCAGGACCGAAGAGAATCTTTGCATCCTTTGGCAACTGGTCAATCACCTTCTTTGCATTACCAGAAGTAACCACGACATCGGTAAGTGCCTTTGTAGCAGCCGTTGTATTGACATACTGCACAATCATATATCCAGGATGCTCTTCCTTCCATTTCTTCAGGTCAGCAGCAGAACAAGAGTCTGCCAACGAACAACCTGCATTTAAGTCTGGTGAAAGCACAAGCTTATCTGGTGACAGCAGCTTACAAGTCTCTGCCATGAAGTGAACGCCACACATAACGATGATCTTGGCGTCTGTCTCAGCAGCCTTACGGGCAAGGGCAAGAGAGTCGCCTACGAAATCGGCTACCTCCTGAATCTCGCCAACGGTATAGTAGTGAGCAAGCACCACAGCTTTCTTCTCCTCGCACATCCTTCGAATCTCAGCTTTCAGGTCAAGCCCTTCTTCTACCGGCTCGTCAATATAGCCCTGATCTTTCCATTTGTCTATCATAATTACGAATTACGAGTTATGAATAAACCTTATTTGCTTTGTTTCCCCTAAAAATCCCCAAATCCCCCTAAAAGGGGGAGGGTCGGGATTGAGGTTACAAAATTACTAATAATTCTCCTGACTACAAAATTTCAAAGCATAAAAATAAAAAATATTTTTCATTTTCTTTCTTTTATGAATATTATTTATACTTTTGCAGAGATTTGTGAAGTCTGATAGGCTCTCAAGCATTCGTAATTAGTAAATTGTCATCATAAAAGTGTCTAATCTCAAAGGCTATCTCTTTGCTGCAATCGCGGCTGCTTCCTACGGAACAAACCCAATATTCGCCATACCTCTCTACCACGAAGGTATTAGCGTTTCGTCTGTCTTGTTCATGAGATATGCTATGGCTGTTGCCATCATGTTTGTTGCAACGATGATAAAAAGTCCGAAGGCGTTTGTCATCAAGCCTAAATATGTTGGTTTGCTTGCTTTCATGGGCATATTGATGGTGTTGTCTTCCATAGCATTATTTGAGAGTTACAAATACCTCTCAGCTGGAATAGCCTCTACCTTGCTCTTCTTCTATCCTGTAATGGTGGCTATCATAATGGCGATTTTCTATAAGGAACGCCTCACAAAGAAGTCGTGGGCATGTCTTGTAACTGCCTTTATTGGTGTTGTTATTCTTTCCAAAGATGATGACGGAGGTTTTATAAGTCTCTTGGGCTTAGCGCTCGTTATGTTCTCGTCTCTTGCATATGCCATTTATCTGGTGTATATCAACCGAGGACCGATGAAGAATATTGATACCTCAACCATCACTTTCTATGTCATCTTGGGAGGTTTCTTTGTAATGATTCTAAACTGTATCATAGATGGTGGAGTTACCATTCCTGCAACTACCAAAGGCTGGATAAATGCCGTAGGACTTGGTGTTTTCCCAACCGTTATCTCTCTCATTTTTACCTCTCGTGCCATAGCCCTTATTGGCAGTACTGAAACTGCCATCTTCGGTGCTCTGGAACCTCTCACAGCCGTTATTCTCGGTATTCTCATTCTTGGAGAAACCCTCACCATAACACCTGCCATTGGAATGATTCTGATATTCACATCAGTTACCGTTCTTATGATGAAGAAAAAGTGATAAAAACTAGTCTTTATGAATTGTAGAGTCTTGAGGAATGTCTTCCCAATGATCTTCTTTCCAAATTTTTACAGCTTTAGCTTCATATAATTTATACTTGATAATATGTTCTCTAAGATCCTTCATGAAAGGACAATCACTACCTTTTCTTTTTAATTCATCCACCATTAAACCTATCCATATTGTATAGAGAGAATCGGCTTCTTTATCGTAAAATGAAGATGTAAATCCATCTGCATCTATACTTTCAGGATAACAACCTCTTTTGTATTTTTTTATATCTAATACAGAATCACAATCATATTCTTTCGTTGATGATATCTTTCTACGAGAAATATTGGTAACATAAATCTTTTTGTCTTTATAATACCAGATAACAGAGAAATTCCCTTCGGGCTCTATCATTGATACATTTCCATGTTCCTTCAGATAACGATCATAAATCTTTTGAGAGTATTTATGAGTTTTATTTATCTGTTTCATGAAATCTTTTGTTCTACAACTTATTACTAACAGACAAAAGAACAAGCAAAAAGCGATTATAATCTTACTGTTTTTTCTCATATTTTTTATGATATTCTAATTCTGATTGCAAAGATAAACATAAATCCATATTTCCCCAAGAAAATCTATGGGAAAATTCTTTCTGCCTCGTATTTCCCTCCGTTGTAGCTCTTATGTAAATACCATTTAATTACCATTAAGATACCATTAAGATACCATTAAAATACCATTAACTATGGTAATATTATGGTATTATAATGGTATTATGAACGGAGGAAAAACGAAAGAATAGCGGACTTACTTACAAGGAAAAGGCTATTGTAATGGTTCTAACCTATATCTTACATATGCACTTGTAAGTGGTTTTGAAACCTTACTACTATCACGAATTATATTCTCTTCAAGAAAATATTCTTTACTACATGCTAAGCCACCAGCTATTTTTGTTTCGACAATGTTGAGACCATGTTTTTTCATAATTGATTCAACACGACTATTCAAAGACGTGGCACAGAGAGCAGTATGGAGTAATTCAGGATGATGATAGTAATACTCACCTGGTCGTCTGTCCTTATCAAGTTCATTATTAAATTCAAGCATAACATCTCCCATATCAGCTAACGCAAATGAGAGGAATTTCAAGGAATCAATTTGATAGTCTAAAGAGATTACACTTAGACAAGAATCCAATTCGTTCATTATTCCTTCTATATTCTTAATATTATATTCCCTCTCTCTAACTTCATGAAATTTAAATTTCTGGTTATCTATATCTATGATAAATTCGTTGGAATATGTAAAGTTTCTAACCACGAATGTATATGCAGAAGTATCACCATTCTCTACGATAAAGTATTCACGACACTTTCTGTCTATAGTGTTAGCTAACCATTCTGAACGAACTATAGAATTAATATTTTGAATAGTATCTTCTTCAACTTTATTTGATACAGATGTTGTTTCTTGTCTGGAGTTACATGCAAAGATAGTAATTATTCCAAACAATAACATATAGATATTTTTAATCATTTGTCTCATTTTTATTCAAAAAAATATTTATTTCCTATCTTATAGAACGGACTTCCATCTACGAATTGATATGTCTTGCCAACAAGCTTATCCTTGTAAAACGTAAGGATAAAGCTGGCATCATCATTTAAGCATATTATCCTGTACGTTGGATTTTTCAGATAACTTTTATAAAGCTCAGGAAAATTCTTTTTCATTAGATCTATACACTTGTCTTCGCTTATTCTATGACAACCGTCAGGAATAATACTATCAGTAAAATTGAATAAAACATCTTTGTCTTTTACCTTATACAGAACCGCATTGGAACAAAAGTCATAATAAATATTCATAGTATATGAAACTTCGAATCTTTTTACGGAGTCATTAATATTTTTCACATACACCTCTAAAATATAGGGGCTATCATTCTTAGATTTCACGATAGAGTCATATTCCAAGATACAACGCTCAAGGTCTTTATTTTCTACCCGAGGGCATTTCTCTTCGCATGACATCAAAGACAAAAGCATTAAAGCAAAGAATATTGTTCTTTTCATTATTCAAATAATTTTGGGATATTAACTGTTGCAAAGTTACAAAGAATAAAATTACTCTACAAACATTTCCCTCTTTATTTTTCTATGGTGTTGCAATATGATTTTGCGTTCTTATCATCTATAACTATTTATTATTCAACGCTTTATTTATTTCATGTTTTTCGCCTTCAATACATCATTTGCAACACTTCACGTTAATATTTTTCTACCAAAAAGCAGAAGTATTTACATTTTCCTACAAGAAAATATTGTATAATCAAAAACTTTTCGTAATTTTGCCAAAAATAGTATATTGTAGATTAATCGTAATTTACTATTTTACTATTTACTATGTACTATTTATGTACTATTTGGTTGATTTACTATTTTCGTCAATCAATAGCCGAATGGTATAAATAGTACATAGTAAATAGCTAAATAGTAAATAAAGATATTTTGATAGAGTATGAAGACAGGACTGGTACTTGAAGGCGGTGGAATGAGAGGACTTTTCACGGCTGGTATTTTGGATGTTCTTATGGAAAACAACGTCACGTTTGATGGCGTTGTCGGGGTATCTGCTGGTGCGACTTTTGGATGTAATTTCATATCACATCAGATAGGGCGTGTCCTTCGCTATAACATGGCTAACCGTAAGAATCCAAAGTATATGGGCATAAGGTCGCTAATAAAGACAGGCGACTTTGTGGGCGGAGAGTATGCCTATCATGTTTTGCCTACTCAACTTGATGTCTTCGACTTTGAGGCATTTGAGAAGAATCCTACTGAGTTTCATATAGTTACGACC
>JAEEGH010013078.1_pt1 | contig 18495 bp, 17 predicted proteins | sample 9134181 | NCBI WGS metagenome assembly JAEEGH01 (sample SAMN16246544, study PRJNA631951) | gut metagenome | biome: gut microbiome; feature: rumen; material: DP-attached | host: Bos | place: Iran: Karaj | collected 2018-10 | reverse complement strand
TGAAACAAGAGCAATTCCCATCAAGACAGGAGAACAGATAATCAAGATAAAAGCAGCCTGAATTAGATCAGGTAGAGGCATCAGGCTAGTGCCATTAAAGAGCCGATATGATACTATTCATTTCGGAAATTTATAAATATCAGTCACAAACTGGTAAATAGCCATTCCGATGATCAACAATGCTTTCCTCATGCTGCCCTCCTGCTCTAAATACTCACGCGCTTAAACTCATGTGTCCTTTAAGCGATTATAACATCAGTATCCGTCAGAGGGCTTGTCTTCGTCGATATACTCCACGCCGTAATCGATCATGTCCATGACCTCTTCATTCGTCCTGAATCCTCCCTTCTTGCGGTTGCACCGCCAGCAAAGGCACTGCAGGTTATCGATGTCCCTTCCGGTGCCGCCCTGCGACACCGACTGAATGTGATCCACTTCAAGGAGCAGATAGTCGCCTAAGCCCTCGCAGAAGCTGTCTAAGATCCCCTTGGAGATCCCGCATATCTGACATGTGTAATTATCACGCTCAAGCACCCTGCGCTTATCAGACAGCTTTATCCTGCGCCTTCCGGCGACCTCCCGGTCCAAGCTGTCCCTTCTGAAGATCGAATACTGCTGCATCTTAAATCTGACGGTCACCACGATGAGCACGATCAGCGTCACCGCCAGGAGCACGCCTAAGATCAGCGCCGGCAGGTTATTGCCCAATTCCACTGTAAAGTCTTCATATGCAGGCATAAAGATCACCCCGATATTGTTGTTCAGCATAATAATATACTATCGGGCGGTTTAATAATGGGACTAAAAAAGAGGTACCGTTTTCGAGGACTTCGAAAACGGCACCGCCATTAACAACTATATCAGATCGACTGAAATTACTCGTCTTCCCTTGTTCTCTGCCCGTGAGCGCGGGGAGCCTGCCTTACTTTTCTGCGGGGAGCTCTCGATGCCCTGATCTCAAAGATCACGCATAAAATGCCTGCGAGAAGCATCGTGATGCCGATGAAAGTAAACGGACTGTCGGTCTCGCCGGTCTTCGGCACAGGAGCAGGAGCCTTGGCAATGTTTATCGCTGCCGTAGCCGTGCCGTCCGCAAACGTGATCTCGATGTTGTGACTGCCTGTTGAAAGCGTATCAAGATAGGCCGACTTGATCGTCAGGATAAGGCTTCCGGGGGCCTTCTCACAGTTCTCATCACTGAGGTCAGAACCATCAACTTTTGCGCTTACGAATTTGCTGAATGTCTGACTGTCATTGATGCTGCACTTTACGGTAATGACCATGTCCTTTCCGCTTCCGGGTACAAAACCGTCACCTTCTACCGTAACTGTGTAGACAGGGTCTTCAGCGTAGGTATAAACATAATTGGTATTACCTGTGATCTCTGTATCCGTGTCAGGAGTCTTATCCCAGTCACCCTTCTTATAGCTTGCAGCAGGCTTTGTTCCGACAGCCGGAATCTGGTCAGGAGCAAGCTTAAAAGTATCGCCTTCATAACCCTGGAATACGACTTCAATGTCATCACTTCCGCCATTATCCCATTCGCCGTTTGAAACACTGAAAGTAACCTTCACACTGGTCTTGTGGATCACGGTCAGGGTGCCGGACGAATATGAAACGTTGTAATTGGCTGTAACGTCCTCGCCTGCGGCGTTAACTATCGCTGCTACGGAAGGAACTAGTTTGTCACCGCTTGCCTTGATAGTTACATTGCCGAGCAAGTGGCCTGGTGCAGCACCGGTAAGACTTGCATAATCCTTGCTGAATTTGGGATCCTCTGATTCCTTGACCGTCTGGTCATTCGCTGTTACTGTAGCATTTGCTTTTTCGATATTTACCGTGACACAGCTCTTTGCTGAGTTGCTGTGATCCTTGTCTCCGGCAGCTCTGTACCAGACATAATAGGATTTAGCATCGTTTCCTTGAGGAATACTCTTGCTCCAGCCTGTTGCAGGCGCATTTGTCGCGTCATTACCTAAAGCATACTGCATCTCGCCATCTGTAGCCTCGCCCGCCGTAACAAGATCCTTTGTTGTGCCGTCATAATTCATGAGAATTGCCTTCGGAGCAGTCTTGACGGTAGCTGCAGGAGCATCCTTCCAGGCTGCAATAACGGTGATCACACCGTTTTTTACGTATAGGTCGTTAATATCACAACCATTACCCGGTAAAACGATCACGTCGACTACGTCGATTCTCCAGAAACTGAAAACCTTGCCGTCGGGAGCTTCAAAGCCGCATTCCGGAAACTTATAATTATCGCCTTCACTTACTGTTACCGGATCCATGCTGCCTGTACCGCCATTGGGATCGAATACAAGCTTATATCTCGCGATGGGAAATGCGAGGGCTTTATAGACACATTGAACTTCCGTTGTTGAAGGCTCTAACTTCGTTACCCTATTAAACCGGTCAGCAGCCATTCCGTCGGTCTCGTTGATGAAATTTCCGGTAACAGCTTTTGCAGAATCCCTGTGACCCCTTAAAAGTACTGATGTGACATCTTTCCTGATGGTAACTTTAGGTGAATCAATAGCACCGAGACCACCATCGACCGTCAATGAGCCGCCCTTGATCTCTACATCTCCGATGCAGGATACTGCAGGACCTGCCCATTCATCATACATTCTTAACTCAAGACTTCCCGAACCGGTGAAGAACAGATCGGCCGTGGGATTATCGATCTTTAACACATGATCCGAAGAGTTCGCATAGTTACGTGTCTGGCGAACACTGCTATCGCCCTTACGGAAGATCGTCAGATCATCTGCACCTTTATAGTAAATGCATGCGTAAAGACTTGCGTTGTAGTTATATCCCTCTCCTGTGTATTTGTAACCGTCAAGCGTCAGAGTATGAGTCACGGGATCGTAACTCCATTTATTACCCGATAAGTCGTTGCAATTAGTTGAGGTAACCTGTGCTCCGCCGATCCAGAGAGGATACTTTTCCTCTTCTGCTGCCGATGCAAGTGCAGCAGGACAAAGTGCTGCCACCAGCAGGCATGTCAAAAGTGCTGCCAAAAGTTTGATTCTGCTCTTCATAAATATGACCCCCTTCGTCATGCGGCACTCCGAGACCCCCACCAATATGACCGCGGGTATTTATGTTTTGATTTTATATGTTTTATGTCACAAACTCAACAACAATTATTTTTTATATGTGCGCGAAAAACATAATCCACATCTATAAAAAACCGCCCCGTTTTCGAGAACGGGACGGGATGAAAATCAGGATAAATTCCCGGTCGTTATTCGGTCTTGCCGGTGAGCATCTCGTACGTTACGCCGTACTTCTTTGCGATGTCTGCAGCATAGGAAGAACCTTCCGGAGGCGCGATCGCGAGCTTGAAAGAACGCTTGCCGCCGTCGCTCTTGACGATGAGCGAAGATGCCTTCTTTTTGAAGTCCTTGGAGAACTCTTCAGCATCAAGTCCGAGCTTATGCATGTGGGTGTTATAGATCGTTCTCGCACCCTTGGTAAGAAGCGCCCTGATTGAGTCACAAGCGATGTAATAACCTTCTTCGAATGATGTCGTCGAGAATGTCTCGTTCATGAGGATGAGACTGGAGTCTTTTGCTTTTTCAAAGATTTCCTTGAAGCGGATACACTCTTCACCGAGACGTCCGAGATCCATTGTCTGGTCCTCGTCTGCAGGGAAATGCGTGTAGATGCAGTCAGCAGGTGCAAATACGAATGAATCAGCAGGAACATATACACCGCCCTGCGCAAGAGCATATAACAAACCGATACCCTGTGTCGCTGTCGTCTTACCGCCTCTGTTGGCACCTGTAAGGATATAGATCGTGTGATCGTTATCGAAGTCCAGGTCGTTTACTACGAGATCCTTGGGCGTAAGAAGATTCATTGCAAGCTTGAAATTATAAAAGCCCTTAGCCTGCATGTTCACGTCGCCCTTGGGAACTGCCTTAGGTTTTGTGAGCTTAAAGCCCTTTGATTCGATCTTTGAAAGGAAGTCTATGAACCTTATGTAGTAAATAAATTCAGGAATGACATCGGCAACTTCACTCAGAGCCATCTCAGAATACTTGTCGAGCGTTCTTCTCAAGCTCTTTGCCATAACGTCGAGCATCCTGTTCAGGACTGTATCGAACTGCGCCGGGCTGTTTGCGATACCGTCACCGCTGGCAATTGAAGTGGTCGTGCTGGAAGATGCGGATCTGACCAACGGATTTGTCGCCTTGATCATCTCGGTCATTACGCCTGTAAAGCTCTGGCCGCCCTGCTTTTCGACCACACGGTAATGCATATCGCCGTTCCACTCATTGCCTTCCTTTATCTTGTCGCCGCTGATTCCGTCAGCAAAGTTGCTTACGATATTGGACTTCTTAAACGGCTTGTTATTAACGGAAACGATACCCATGCTTGTCGCTTCGAGTCTGCTGTTAAGGTTCATTCCGATGGTTACGCTCTGGATCTCAGAAGTCTCTTTCGTAAGCTTCTCCAGATCCTTCTTGAGCTCATTGAAATGCGCGTCTGCATAGACCTCATCGATGTAAGACCTGTAATCCTTAAGGCCCTGCGACTTGATCCTCTCATCGCCAAGACACTCCTTAAGAGCGTCAACGCAAGTTATGTAATCACGGTACTGGTTTAAACGGTGCATCAGGAACCAGAGGCCTTCGACCTCATCTTTTGATTTTCTTATAACACCATACTGCTTATTGAATTCGATCTTCTCAAACAACTCGGAGATCTTCTCCCTGATGTCAGGAAGGTTCTTCAAGTCATCGAAAACATCCTGCCTGTAATTAGTTACATCGGGATCTTCTGACAGATGAGATAAGATATTGGCAATTATCGACTGTTCCCTCGGTTCGGAAGATACTTCCTTAGTTATGACATCAAGACCGAGATCGTGGAAAGCATCATCTTCGATCTTTGTAAACTCAAATGTTTTTCCTCTCGGATAGAGAAGACTAAATTTCTTATCACCTACCATATTTGTTTCCTCCTACTTTATGCGGATGCTAATATTTTAAACAAAACTGATACGAAAAGATATCCGTGTCAAAGCTCAAACTGATCACGAAGATGCATTTCTGTCGGTGCGGAAATAATGGTTACTTCTCTGAATTTTGCTTTCTTCTTTTTCTGGTCTGAAATCTTCCTGTATTTCTCGCTCAGTTCCCAGAGTTCATCCAAGTATTTTTGCATGTCTTCGTCTGTAAGCATTAACAGCTTGGTATAAAAACACAAAAGATCACTTTCCAATTTTTCCAAAGTGTCCATACAGCTGACTGACTTTCCGTATTTATAGAAACGTTCATTAAGATTCATTAAGTACGGAGAGAAGTATTCATACATAGTTGATTTTTCAAAAAAATCCATATTGCCTGTGAGAATACGTTCCCTGCTGCCTCTTACTTTACGTTCCTCTTTAACAATAAGGGCTTCCTGCTCTATCAGGAAATTAATGTGTCTGTAAAGCGTCGGCACCGGCACATCCGGCATATCTTCAGCGATATCCTTTGTTGTGGCTTGTCCCGAATTCATTACATACGACCATATCCTTAAACGGATCGAGTTTGATAAAACCTTGGCGTAATCCATATTTCATCCTTTCATAGAAACAAAAGTTCCGTAACCGTTATCACTTTTGATAATAATCTCATTCGAGATAATTGTCAACATGAAAAGCTGTCTCTCAGTTCATTATGCAAAAACACACTTTATGAGATAATAGGTGTCAATAACAGCTAAAGGAGAAACGACTTATGTATTGCAGCTCTTGTGGTTCGTTGATCAAAGAAGGCCAGTCCTTCTGCGCCAATTGCGGTGCACCCGTTGCTCAGGCGGTAGTTCAGGGAACACCGGTTGTACAGGCACAGACTGTTGCACAGCCAGTAGTTCAGCAGCAGCCGGTTGTTCAGGCACAGCCTGTTGCTCAGCCAGTAGTTCAGCAGCAGCCCGTCGTTCAGCAAGCTGCTGCCGCCCAGCCACAGCCCGCTGCTCAGCCCGTCGTACAGGCACAGCCCGTTTCACAACCTCTGCCGGCTGCACAGCCTGTTTCTCCGGCACCTGCCAAAAAGGCTAAGAGCTTCTCGATCGCAGGCTTCATAATAGGCCTCGAGACTTTAGCTTTCTCATGGATATTATTTGTTAATGCCCTCAGTGTAGTAACCGGACTTATAGGAGCCGTTTTTTCGATCATTGCTTTAGTCCGGAAAAAGTGCGGCCTAAAGGTTTTAGCGATCATCGGCCTCATCGCAAACGTCGTCGGATTGGTCTTATCTGTCCTCATATGGGCAACCATGTGGTCCAATGACGTATATGAATTCATGGAACCGTTCTTCAGGTGGTTTTATCACTAATATCCCAGGCGGAATGAACGGCAGCGCCGTTGGTTTTGCCGTTCGTTTGACCCTAAACAGGCGTTTTGAACGGCGGAATGAACGGCAGCGCCGTTGGTTTTGCCGTCCGTTTGGCCCTAAACAGGCGTTTTGAACGGCGGAATGAACGGCAGCGCCGTTGGTTTTGCCGTTCGTTTGGCCTAAAACAGGCGTTTTGAACGGCGGAATGAACGGCGGTGCCGTTGGTTTTGCCGTTCGTTTGACCCTAAACAGGCGTTTTGAACGGCAGAATGAACGGCAGAGCCGTTGGTTTTGCCGTTCATCTGCCCCGCACCCACACACAAATAGAGGACGGGCATCTCGGATGAGAGAATGCCCGTCCAACTCATATCACAAGGATACCTCTCTTCGAGGCCTTGTGGCCGTAATGAGTCCCGCAAGATCGAATCACCAAAAGCCGCGGGAGCCCAAATGCGGTTACTTCTTGATGTCAGCTCTCCATGTAGCAGGCTTGAATTCCTGTACGAGCGGGAGCAGACGCTTATCGACGTCGATCTTGAAGACGGAGTTGAAGTTGTTGGTTGCGATCATCTGACCAGCAAATCCAACGATGACTACGAGTTCCTGATCGTTGAAGAATTTTCTTAAGTTCTCGAAAAGCTCGTCTGATACAGATGTCGGATCCTTTACGATGGACTCTGCGAGCTTAGCGAGGAGTGTCTCCTTCTCATCGTAAACGAGGTTGGCGGGATCAAGGCCCAGACCCTTAACGTCGCTGATGAAGAAGAGTGAGCAGAGCTGGCAGGAGTTGGTTGTTGAGATCTTGTGAGCGTAGAGGATGGCGTCCTTCTCGCCGATGACTTCAACGAGTCTCTTCCAGGATGTGTACCAGGCCATGTATGCGTCGTATGTTGCGGCGTCGTTGAGGAGGCCCTTCTTCATGTTTGTTACTGCGTTTCTGCCTGCGAGTTCGTCGTAGCGCTCCTTCTCTGCGCCTGTTGCTTCGTTCTGTTCTACCAATTTGATTCTAGCCATTTTGTGATTCTCCTTTTGTAGTGATTCTGTAGTGATTCTTTGTGATTCTTTTGCGTTATTGCAGTTGCTGACTCTTCGGTCAGCGTTTCTTTATCCGGTGATTCCGTTAAAGTGCCAATTTAAGTATGTCGATTATCTTCTGTGCATCTAAGGGGACGTAGTGTCCTACGGTGCCGCCGGCCGTTGCACGGTTAGCCATTACTTCGAAGTCTTTGTCGTCGATTCCGAGTTCACTAAGCTTTGTCTTGAGGCCTAAGCTTCTGAAGAACTTTTCGAGCTCTTCGGACAAGAGAAGTGCTCTGTCCTTCTCGTCGAAGTCGTACGGATCTTTGCCGTAGACTCTTGAAGCGAGCAGTGCAAGTCTCCAGGGCTTGATCTGAGCGATGTATTTCGTCCATGCGACAAAAACGATCGCCATGCCTTCGCCGTGGGTGATGTTGTACTGTGCGGACAGTTCGTGTTCGATGCGGTGCGAGCCCCAGTCGGCCGATCTGCCGGCGTCGAGGAAGTTGTTGTGAGCGACGGATGCGAGCCACTGGATCTCTGCTCTTGCATTGATGTTCTTGGGGTCGTCGATCAGTCTTTTCGCGTTTACCTGCAAAGCTTTGATCGCGCCTTCGATCAGGTAGTCCGTTGTATCTGAATTCTTCTCATCGGAGAAGTATCTTTCGAGCAGGTGTGAAAGAACGTCTGCGATGCCTACGTATGTCTGGTATTCGGGAAGGTTGACCGTGTAGCGGGGGTTCATGATGGCGAACTTCGGGATGATGCGGTCGTCCTCAAAGCCCTTCTTCCACTCGCCGTACGAGAGGATCGCTGCATTGGATGTCTCAGATCCTGAAGAGGCCGTTGTCACGATGACGCCGATCCCCAGAACTTTCTCCGGAACTGCACCCTTTGAGAAGAAGTCCCAGACGTCTCCTTCGTAGGGGATTCCGATGGCGATTGCTTTGGCGGTGTCGATGGAGCTTCCCCCACCGACAGCCAAAACAAAATCCACTTCGTCGGTCTTACCTTGTTCTACTAATCTTCTTACAAGTTCGATGCCCGGATTAGGTACTACTTCCCTGCTCTCGGAGAACTTGATATTCAATTCTTTTACGGCGTCCCTGATAACTCCGTAAATTCCGAGTGTCTCTACAAAATCTCCGCTGGTTACTAATAGGAGTGACTTTACGTTATTTTGCTTAAGGAGCTTTGCGAGACTCTTCTCAGACCCTTCACCGAAGACGATCTTGGCGGGGTTATAGTACTCAAATCCGATCATGGTTATTGCTCCTTATCAGAAAAGGGGTACTACTGCACCGTCGTATGTTTCCTTGATGTACTTGGAAACTTCGGGTCCCTGGAGTACTTCAACGAGCTTCTTGATCGCAGGATCGTTTGCCTTCTCTGCGGATGTTGCGATGATGTTGCCGTATGTCTGAGCTGCGAGGCCGTCGTTTGCTTCAACTGCGAGAGCCTGGCTTACGTGGAGGCCGCCTTCGATCGCATAGTTGCCGTTGATGACTGCTACGTCTACGTCAGGAAGTGCTGCTACGAGCTGCTCGGGTGCAAGCTCCTTGAACTTGATGTTCTTGGGATTTTCTGTGATGTCTTCTACTGTTGCATTGATGCCTGCGTCGTCCTTAAGCTTGATGATGCCTTCCTGTGCGAGAAGCAAAAGTGCTCTTGCTTCGTTTGTTACGTTGTTCGGAACTGCAACTGTTGCACCGTCCGGAAGGTCCTTGAGGTCCTTTGTCTTGCCTGCATAGATGCCGAAGGGTTCATAGTGAACTGCGCCTACTGAAACGAGTGTTGAATTGTTCTCTTTGTTGAACTGCTCGAGGTAAGGAACGTGCTGGAAATAGTTTGCATCAAGGCTTCCCTCGATAACGCCTGTGTTAGGTGTGATGGAATCTTCGAGCTTTACGATCTCAAGTGTGATTCCCTGCTCTGCGAGGATCGGCTTTGCGATCTCTAAGATCTCTGAGTGAGGTGTGATGTTTGCGCCTACCTTGAGGACTACGTTAGCGCTTACGTCTGCGTTAGCTTCGGACTGTGTGTCGCTTCCTGCTGCAGCTGTTGTTGCCGTTGTGCTCTCTGTCTTGCCGCATGCTGCAAAAGATGCTGTAACTGTAAGTAAAAGTGCAGATGCGATTACTCTTTTAAGAATGTTGGCTTTCATGGTTTTTATCTCCTTTTGGATATGATTTATTTTTTGCTTTGATTATTGCTTTCTTGTTCAGGGCCAAGAAAAAGCCCGGGTGTTATATTTAACTCCCGGGCACATGGCATGTTATATGCGTATCAAAGCATCAACATCGTTTTGCAAGGCGTGAAGCATCTTTGCTCATCGCCGTGGCCATCTTGCGTGCCCGGGAGCTAAGCATTCGACAACACATCATGCTGTTTACTGTGTTAGTGATCTTATACATTTTTTCACGCCTCCTTTCGAGTTGATGGTGTAAGTATATCGGTACTTACCTACTATGTCAATAGGTTATTTGATTATTTTTCAAAATTCTCGAAAAGCTTGATTTTACTGCGTTTGCAAGGAATTTTATGCGGGTGTGGGCAGATTTTTTTTCGAGACCTTTCAAAAAAATTAGAGCTCTGAATACCCAAGATAGAGCATGTTCATCTGCTCTTCGTCGTGGACATAAGTGTGGTCGTGCTGCGTGCCTTCCCAGATGAGCTTTCCGTCCCTGTAGACCTGAAGCCTGTTAAGAGGAACCTCTTCCCAAACCCCGTCATCCAGAGGCTTTGTTGCGATCAGGACATAGCCGTCGCAGACTCTGCGGAACATCGTGCCAGCTTCGTTCTTATGGACATAGAGATCCTGTCCGTCAAATGCAACGAAGTTCAGTTTGTTCTTATCGGAAAGCTTAACGGCGACGGAATCGATTACGCGGAAGCGCGCTTCTTCACCCCTGACGCCCTTGTTCTTATCAAGGATATAGAGCAAAATCCTCTCACTGTCCGTTGCACCGCTTTGGATATCGACATAAGGAAGAAGTTCATCGGATTCAAATATCGTGCCGTTATGAGCCAGCACCCATTCGCGCCAGTTGGGATCGTGCGCGATGAAAGGATGCGTATTCTTATAGTCGACGTAGCCGATCGTTGCCCTTCTGATATGAGCGATCATGCCGCGGCAGTGCCTGCCGGAAGAGATATAGGAATCGATAAGTGTACTCTTCGTAGAATCAACAGGTTCTTTATCAATAGTGATCTTGCCATCATCATTCCATAAAGCAATGCCCCAGCCGTGGGGATTGGTCTCGCCGTGCCTGAAGAACTCTTCAAGTTCGCGGGATACGTCTATCGTCCTGTCGGATGTTACGGCAAATAATTCACACATTTATAAGATACTTCCGTTCCTGTTCGGGAAGAGCATTATATGCAAGTTCCAGCAGATGTTTATACCACTCTCTGACCGTTCTGTCTCCGTATATCTTCGTATCAAGACCTGAGACGATTATGCTGTCGACCGCATCTTCGATCTGTTCGATCGATGTGATGCCGGCAAGTTCTGATTCAAGGGCAGCGAGATTCTCATCAGAATAGATAAGGCCTTTAATGAGCGCAACGTAGCTTAATGCGCGGTCCCACGGCACGCTGTCTGCAACTCTGATCTCGATGTATTTCTTGATGCGGAAATGGAAGAATCCCATCGATATGTAATGCTCGATAAGATGCTCTTTTCTGGGGCTCTCATTATCCTCGCCGACTATTCCGTCGCGGATAAGATCTGATGCCGATGCGCTTCCGACATAAGATGTATTGCCGTCATCGGTAAGCAGGATCAAAGGTGTATGTGATATCACGTCAGCGATCTTGTCGTAACCGAAGTCCGCGTCGAATGAGTGCGGATAGAATCCGGTCCTTGCAGGATCGAGATCGTTCCATTCCTGGATCCTCAGAAGGTGCTTCTTATCAGAGCCCTTCTCGATGACGGAATCTTCGAAAGACTTATTCTCAAGGGCGATCATGAGGACCGGTGAGATCTTCTGCAGTATGAGGAGCTTACGCACGAGATCGTCCTCCGAACTGTAGTCGACGGATATCTGGACGGATGAAGATGCTCTCATCATGTACTTTCCGTATTTGCCGCTTTCTCTGAAGTAAGCGTCCATGTACTGATAGCGCTTCTTGTGGGACAGCGGGATATCATCAGGATCGATCGCGCCTGACTCCACGAGAGGGAGATTGCCTTTGGTTATGATGTGATATCCGCAGTTCGCGAAAACAGGGATCCACAGCAAAAGGAACTCTTTATAGATCTGCTTTATCGATTCGATGTCTGACTTCGGATCGATACTTATCTCAAACTGGCATGCGGGCTCCAAAGTAACAGAATACCCGCCGGTTACATAACCGACAGGATATCCGTCCATGTATATTATCTTTGCCTGAAGATTCTCGGCAACCTGCTTAATAAGCGACGTCACCTCGTCGAACCCTATCTGGACGCCTTCGTCATTCACGACGAAATGCTCTATCTCAAGGCCCAAAGCCTGCCCGTCCGTCTCGCCTGAGCGGATGTATTCAACTATATCTTCATGCAATGACATGTTTTATCCCTCCTATACTTTTCTGGTCTTTTTGGACAATCTGATTCCTATCTCCTGAATGAGCATTACCATGATGATGAGAAGCGTGACCGTGGTCCACAGAACATCCTTCTGGTAACGGTAATATCCGTACTGCAGTGCGATCGCTCCCAAGCCACCGCCGCCGATAACGCCTGCCATCGCAGAGTATCCGAGTACTGTCGCAACGTTGATCGCGCCGCCCTGAAGAAGCGAAGGTGTCGCTTCGGGAATGATGAAATGTATTATCGTGTATACGGGCGATGCACCCATGGATGTTGCTGCCTCGATGATGCCCGGATTTACTTCATTTAAAGATGACTCGACCATTCGTGCGACGATCGGGATCGCGCCTACCGTAAGAGGCACGATCGATGCTACCGTGCCGATCGAAGATCCGACTACAAAACGCGTAAACGGAATGAGCAAAACCAGCAGTATCAGGAACGGCAGTGAACGCGTTACGTTGACGATAAATCCGATTACTGCATTAACGATGCGGTTCTCAAGAAGGCGTCCCTTGGATGTGGCATAGAGGATAACGCCCAGAGGCATTCCGACAATATATGAGAACAAAGACGCAAAGAACGTCATCTCAAAGGTCTCAAGGATGCCAGACAGTATTGCCTGTCTTATATATTCACTCATGGTGTTCCACCTCCGTTACGTTAAGTCCGCCCTCTGTGAAGAAGTCGATGATGGTCTTCTGGTCTTCAGAAGATTCAGGGAGCTCGACGATCATCTGGCCGTAGCCGATGCCGCCCACACTTCTTGTATTTGCGCTTAAGATGTTTACCTTAAGGCCTGTCTTCTCGACGAGATTTGCGATGAAAGGTTCGCTCGAATGCGTGCCGTCGAAAACGATACGTACGATCCTGCCCGAAGGATCGGAAGGGTCGAAGGGATTGCTCGGGAAGACGAGCTTTTTCGCAGCCACTGACTTCGGATTCGAGAAGACATCCTTAACGTCGCCGACTTCTGCGAGACTGCCGTCATCGATGATCGCAACGCGGTCGCAGATCTTCTCTACCACAGACATCTCATGCGTGATGATGACTATCGTAAGCTTCCTCTCGAGATTGATCTTCTTGAGAAGGTCCAATATCTCGCCTGTGATCTTGGGATCCAATGCGCTCGTGGCCTCATCGCACAAGAGCACCTTGGGGTTTGCCGCAAGCGCTCTTGCGATCGCGACTCTCTGCTTCTGGCCGCCCGAGAGACGCGCCGGGAATACATCCTGCTTATCAAGAAGTCCTACGATCTTGAGCATCTGGCGAGCCTTTTCCTTGCGTTCCTTACGCGGTACTCCCGCGATCTTCAGGGGCTGCTCAACGTTAGACAGGACCGTTCTCTGGTTAACGAGATTGAACCCCTGAAAGATCATGGAGATGGAGTGTCTTACTTCGCGGAGCTCACGCGCTTTCAAAGACGCGAGATCCTTATCGTAGAACTTAACGCTGCCGGATGTTACTTCCTCAAGGCGGTTCAGAGTTCTTACCAGCGTAGATTTGCCGGCGCCGCTCATGCCTATGATGCCGAAGATCTCGCCTTCACGCACTTCAAGGCTTACGTCCTTTAACGCCTCAAATTCCTTGCCGTCGTTCTTATATGTCTTATATACGTTTGTCAGTTCAAAGACGTTGCTCATTGATCGAATAATCCTTTGCTAAGATACCTGTCGCCCCTGTCAGGGAAAACAGTTACTATGTTTCCGCTCTCTATTTCAGATGCGAGTTTAAATGCAGCTGCAAGTGCTGCGCCCGATGAAGATCCTGCAAGGATGCCTTCCTCTTTTGCGAGCCTTCTGCTCATCTCGAATGCTTCGTCGTCATTTACTTTGATGACTTTATCTACAAGGGTGATGTCCATCGTGTCAGCGATGAAATCATTGCCTATTCCTTCAATGTTGTAATCAAAATGCTCACCGCCGCCGATCGTCGAACCGTAAGGATCTGCGAGCACTCCCTTGATATCCTGGTTCTGCTCTTTCAGGTATTTAACGACTCCCGAGAATGTTCCGCCGCTGCCTGCGCCTGCCACGAAATAATCGATATTGCCGTCAAGCTGCGAATAGATCTCCGGACCTGTCGTCTCGTAATGTGCGAGAGGATTTGCAGGATTTCTGAACTGTCTTAAAGAGATCGAACCTTCAATCTGCTTTAAGAGCTCTTCAGCCTTCCTCTCGGCACCGAGCATTCCTTCTTCTCTTGATGTATGAATTATCTCCGCGCCCAAAGCGCGCATCACCTGCTGCTTCTCAATGGAGAATTTCTCAGGTACCGTGAAGATGACTCTGATGCCCTGATTAAGCGCTGCGACTGCTATTCCTATTCCGGTGTTGCCTGCCGTGGCATCTATTATCGTGCCGTCTTCTTTAAGGATCCCGCGCCTCTTTGCATCGTCGATCATGTATACGCCTACACGGTCCTTTACGCTTCCTGCGGGGTTCATAAGTTCAAGTTTTGCGTAGATATTTACTCCGGGCTTGACGCCCATATGGTTGATCTTAAGGATCGGTGTGTTGCCGATCATGCTTCTGATATCTTCATATACATTATTCATGGTGATCACCTCTTATTACTTTGCCGAATTCTCGATTGCCTGCTTAAGATCTGCGATGAGATCATCAGCATCTTCGATGCCTACTGAGAATCTGATGAGCTCATCTACGATGCCGACCTTGCGTCTGATATCTGCGGGGATCGCAGCATGTGTCATCGTGGCGGGGTGGCATACGAGTGATTCGACGCCGCCTAAGCTCTCTGCAAGAGTAATGAGGTTTAAGTTCTCGAAAAATTTCTTATAGTCGTATTTATCCTTGAGTACGAAAGAGATCATCGCGCCTGCACCGTCAGCCTGCTTCTTCTGCACTTCATAGCCCGGATCGTTTTCGAGGCCCGGATAATAGACTTTGCTTACAAAGCCGCTTCCGACAAGCCATCTTGCGATCTTCTCTGCATTTGCAACGTGCCTGTCCATGCGCACGCCAAGCGTCTTGATTCCTCTTATGATAAGGAAGCTGTCCCAAGGAGCGAGAACGCCGCCGATGGCATTCTGGAGATAGTAAAGGCGCTCAGCCAGAGCCCGGTCATTTACTACTACAAAGCCTGAGATCGTATCTGAGTGTCCGCCGAGATACTTGGTACCACTGTGGATAACGATATCAGCACCAAGTGTCAGAGGACGCTGCAGATAAGGCGTGAGGAAAGTGTTGTCGACGATCGTGAGCTTGTTGTGTTTTTTCGCGATCCTGGAAACTGCTTCGATATCGGTGATCGTGAGAAGCGGATTTGCGGGAGTCTCAATGTATACAGCCTTTACATCATCGTCGATAGCTTTTTCGACTGCCTCAAGATCAGATGTGTTTACGATCTTGTATGTGATGCCGAAGTTCTTGAAAACGTTATCGAGTATGCGGAATGTACCGCCGTAGATATTGTCTGATACAACGAGCTTGTCGCCGCTCTTGAAAAGTGACAGGACCGTGTTGATCGCAGCAAGGCCTGATGCGAATGCGAGGCCGTGCTTGCCGTGCTCCAAGTCAGCGATGAGCTTTTCTAAAGCTGCTCTTGTGGGGTTGCCCGTTCTGGAATATTCCCATCCTCTGTTCTTGCCGATACCGTCCTGCTTATATGTTGAAGTCTGGTATATGGGAACATTTACCGCACCTGTTATCTCATCGCCGTCGATACCGCCGTGGATAAGGAGTGAATTAAGTTTAAGACCGTCTGTATTGCTCATTTTGTTTACCTCTTTCGGATTAGTGGATTTTGTAAAAAAGAAGCCCGGAACTGTCACTTCAGCTCCGGGCATTTAAGAACGCGATTGTCAGTATGATCCATTAACATCGAATCAAATTAAGACAGCAACAGTTCATTGCCCGGTTATATGACATACAACAACACATGCACTTCATCATTACTGTCTCCTTCTGATATAGATTTTGTTTATGGCAGTGATTTTACGCCTACTTACCTATTATGTCAATAGGTTTATAAATTTACTTCTTTTCCTGTCTGCTCTCATAGTCCTTGAGCGCTGATTCTATTGCTTCCTGGGCCAGTACCGAGCAGTGCATCTTGTAGTCCGGAAGGCCGTCCAAAGCCTCTGCAACAGCCTTGTTGGTGAGCTGTCTTGCCTCGGATACCGGCTTGCCCTTGATGAGCTCTGTCGCCATCGAGCTTGATGCGATAGCACTGCCGCAGCCGAATGTCTCGAACTTAACGTCCTTTACGATATCGTCTTCGATCTTCAGATACATCTTCATGATGTCGCCGCACTTTGCGTTGCCGACTTCACCTATTCCGTTAGCGTCCTCAAGAACGCCGACGTTTCTGGGATTCCTGAAATGATCCATTACCTTCTCACTATATAAAGCCATATTATTACCTCCCTTAGAGAATGAATTCTTTCTTGCCTGCGACGAGGTCACGCCATACGGGCGAGAAGCCTCTCAAATACTCAACAACTTCCCTGACTGACTTGATGATGTAATCAGCGTCTTCATCCGTAATGTCCTCACCAAGGCTTAAACGGAGCGAACCGTGGGCAACATCGTGGATCCTGCCGATAGCAAGAAGAACGTGTGACGGATCGAGCGAACCTGATGTGCAGGCGCTTCCGGAAGATGCCGCAATACCCTTATCGTCAAGAAGGAGCAAGAGCGACTCGCCTTCGATGCCTTCGAAGCAATAATTGATATTAGAAGGGACTCTGCTTACAGCATCACCGTTAAGTGCGGAATGAGGGATCTCTCCAATGCCCTTGATGATCTTATCTCTTATGGGCGTGAGCTTTGCCTTGTAGGAATCAAGTGATGCGACTGACTCCTTAAGAGCTGTTGCCATCGCAGCGATACCGGGAACGTTCTCAGTACCCGCTCTTCTGTTTCTTTCCTGGGCGCCGCCTTCGATAAGATTAAATACTTTAATTCCCTTCTTTACATAAAGGAAACCTACACCCTTCGGACCGTGGAACTTATGGCCTGATGCAGAGAGCATGTCGATATTATCGTCAACGACATTTACCGGGATATGTCCTACCGCCTGAACTGCGTCAGTGTGGAATGTGACGTTCTTAGCTCTGCATACCTCACCGATCTCACGGATGGGCTGGATCGTGCCGATCTCGTTATTTGCATACATGATCGTAACAAGGCATGTATCCTCGCGGATCGCATCAGCAACCTGCTCTGCAGTTACAAGGCCGTTCGAATGAACGTCGAGATAGGTTACTTCGTAGCCTTCCTTTTCGAGCTTTCTTAAAGTATGAAGCACTGCGTGATGCTCGAAAGCAGTTGAGATGATGTGCTTCTTGCCCTTAAGAGCGCCCATCTTTGCTGCTGACAGGATAGCCTGGTTATCGGCTTCGCTTCCGCCCGATGTGAAAATGATCTCATTAGGCTGGGCGCCTATAGCGTCAGCGACGTCTCTTCTTGCCTGCTCAAGCACTTCCTTGGCCTTCTGGCCGAATTCATAAAGGCTTGAAGGGTTGCCGTAGGTGTCTTTCAAAAGATCTGTTAATGTTTTTATGGCCGCGTCACTCATCTTCGTGGTGGCGGCATTGTCTGCGTATATCAAGGTAATTCTCCTCTCAAATTCATGTCTGGCGATATGATAATTACTATTTCCTACTATGTCAATAGGTTTATTGTATTGATTTACCCTATTACCTACTGTTATAATAGGTGAAAATATCAGGAACGGGGTGTAAGGATATGATCTCAACCAAAGGAAGATACGGACTTCGCGTCATGATCGATCTCGCTCAGAACAATGACGGCAGTTATATTCCGCTCAAGGATATAGCAGAGCGCCAGGAGATCTCCAAGAAATATCTGGAGATAATCGTAAAGCAGATGGTCGAAGGCGGCCTCATCAAGGGCTTAAGCGGCAAAGGCGGCGGATATAAGCTCGTCAAAAAGCCCGAGAAATATACTGTCGGCGAGATACTTACGCTTCTCGAGGGAACGATCTGTTCCGTAGCATGTCTTGCTGACAAGCATTACGACTGTCCGAGGCGCAAAAAATGCGAGACTCTTCCCATGTGGAAAGAGTTCGACGGAATCGTTCACGATTATCTGTATAGTAAGAAATTAAGCGATCTTCTCTGATCAGACGTTCTCTTTAAGGCTCTCCTTATATGCCTTGTTAATGAGGATCGCGCCTACGATATCAAGCACAAAAAAGAATTCGAAAATGATGCCTAAAACCATTCCGGGTTTTGGGCGTCTTTTATTCTTGATCAGGTAGATGATCATGTAGATGATATCCGGCCAGCTCGACATGAACATATAAGCATATGTCAGGCAGACACCGATGGCCATAACAAGCGGGATCGCCCACATAAGGAACGGATTGAGCATTCCCAAAAATGATAATACATAGAGCGTGATGTTGATCAGAAAGAACGGAATAAAGAGCGCCTTGATGATGACCGTCATCTTTGTCTTCGGATCTTCCTGCTTTGCAGATCCGATAATCGCAAGTATGAATGATATGAGATCCAGCACTAATGCCACAGCCAGAAGGATTCCTACAGCCGAGAGACGTGCGTTGTCCATATCACCCCAG
>JAEEGH010013077.1_pt1 | contig 18497 bp, 13 predicted proteins | sample 9134181 | NCBI WGS metagenome assembly JAEEGH01 (sample SAMN16246544, study PRJNA631951) | gut metagenome | biome: gut microbiome; feature: rumen; material: DP-attached | host: Bos | place: Iran: Karaj | collected 2018-10 | reverse complement strand
GACCGGGGCGAAGTGGAATACGCCTTTGTGGAAGTCATGGCCTGCCCCGGCGGCTGCGCCGGCGGCGGCGGACAGCCCATCCGCGAAGGCGCGGAGCTGGCCTCTGACCGCGGCAGCATGCTCTGGGAACTGGACGCCAACATGCCTCTCCGCTTCTCCCACGAGAACCCCGACGTTCTTGCGCTGTATAAGGAGTATCTGGAAAAGCCCCTGGGCGAAAAGTCCCACCACCTGCTCCACACGGATCACCACGCCTGGAACATGCCCAATCAAAACTGAGATCTGATTCTGATAAAGAAAGCCTGCCCGGCACGATGCCGGGCAGGCTTTCTTTATGCGTTTACGCTTACTGGTTTTCCCCTTCCAGCTGCTTATACGTTTTCGTGTTCGCTGCCGTAGCGTTCCAGGAGCTTCATGATGCGGTCATGGGGATCCATGATGGTGCTTACGGAAACGCCGTGGTTGATGGAGGCAACGATATAGGCGACATATTTGGAGCAGTCCACCTCAATGAACCAGGGTTTTCCCTTCAGCTCCGGATTCACATAGGTGAGGTTGGTGCCAAATACGCCGTCGATCAGCCCTTCCTCGTAGGCTTTGTCGAAGGAGGCAAAGCCGGAGGTGAACAGGGCATAGGTCGCCGTGGCCAGGAAGCGGCTTGCCTTATGCTCATGCATATAGCGGGCAATGTCCAGCATGCTTTCGCCGGAGGCGATGATGTCGTCAGCTACCAGCACGCTCTTTCCTTCCACGCTCTCGCCCAGGTATTCGTGGGCCACGATGGGGTTGCGCCCGTTGACCACCCGGGAATAGTCCCTGCGCTTGTAGAACATGCCCAGGTTCACGCCCAGCACGGAGGAATAGTACATATTCCGGTTCATGGCGCCCTCGTCGGGGCTCACCACCATAAAGCCGTCCTTATGGGGGTTGATGTCCGGGAAATGATGGAACATGGCCTTCAGCACCTGGTAATGGGGCATCAGGTCGTCGAAGCCCATGAGGGGCACCGCATTCTGCACCCGGTTGTCGTGGGCGTCGAAGGCGACGACGTTGTCCACCCCCATGGCCTGCAGCTCCTGCAGGGCGCAGGCGCAGTCCAAGCTCTCCCGGGCGGCGCGGCGGTGTTGCCGCCCGCCGTAAAGCTGGGGCATGATGACGGTGATGGAGCTGGCCTTGCCCCCCATGGCCTGGATGATCCTCGTCAGGTTGGCGAAATGATCGTCCGGGCTCATGTGGTTCTCATAGCCGAAGAGCTTGTAGGTGCAGCTGTAGTTGTATACGTCGGCAACGATGTAGATGTCCATGCCCCGGACGCTGTCGTGGAGAAGGGCCTTGCCGTCGCCGGACTGGAAGCGGGGGCATTCGGCGGAGAGCACAAAGGTGTCTCTGGCTTCGGGACCCATGGCGGCCCACTGCACCAGCCAATGGTCGATCTTTGCGGTCAGTTCTTCGGAGCCGGGCAGCGAGATCAGGCCCAGCTTGGCAAAGTGGTTCCCCGTGTGAAACAGCTGTTCAGCTTCCATATCTCTTTTTTCCCCCCAAAAGCGCAATTTTCAGGCATACTAAATCTAATCTAATTCCCGGAAATTGTCAAGCTATGGGCGGGCATTTGTCGCTTTTCCTTGAAGTGGCGGAGGGTTCGTGTTATAGTGGGGCCACGATTTGACAAAGAAGTATAGGAGGCTAATACCATGTCCAAGGCCAGTCTGGTCATTATGGCCGCCGGGATGGGTTCCCGTTACGGCGGCGTCAAGCAGATCGCCGGGGTGGGACCCCACGGCGAGATCCTGATGGAATATGCGATCTTCGACGCCCTGCGCGCCGGCTTCGACAAGGTGGTTTTCATCGTCACGGAAGCGCTGGTGGAGGGCCTGAAGGAGAAATTCGGCGACGCCCTGGCGAAAAAGGGCGTGGAGGTCGCTTTCGCGGTGCAGGACTACACCTCCCTGCCTGCCTTCCATCAGGTGCCCAAGGACCGGGTGAAGCCCTACGGCACCGCCCACGCGGTACTCTGCGCCCGCGGGGCCGTCCGGGAACCCTTCGCCGTCATCAATGCCGACGACTACTATGGGACCGACGCTTTCCGGGCCATCTTCGAGGCGCTGCCCTCCCTGGACGGGAAGCGGGCCTGCATGGTGGGCTATAAGCTGCGCAACACCGTCAGCGAACACGGCACCGTGACCCGGGGGGTCTGCTCCGTGGCGGAGGACAGGCTCCAGAGCGTGACGGAGACCTTCAAGATCGCCTGTTTCCCCGACGGCACCATCCGGGACACCGCCCAGGACCCGGCAGGGAAGCTGCTGGACCCTGACGCCGTGGTGAGCATGAATTTCTGGGGCTTCCATCCCTCCGTCTTCGACGCTCTGGAGGATTATCTGGACCGCTTCCTCCGCAGCCTCGCTCCCGGGGACCTGAAGAGCGAATGTCTGCTCCCCGCCCTGGTGGACGAGCGCATCCGCGCCGGGAAGCTGGACGTGGACGTGCTCCACACCGACGCCCGCTGGTTCGGCATGACCTATAAGGAGGACCATCCCCTGGTGCAGGCGGAGATCGCCCGCCTCCACGCCGAGGGCGTCTATCCCCCCTCTCTCTGGTAACTGTATCCAAAAAGCGGGCCTGTTCATTTGCAACAGGCCCGCTTGTCATTCAAGGAAAAAATAAGCTGTCAGATGTAAAGCCGATACAAAAGCATCGCGGATACTTTTTCCGCAGGAAGAGGTAAAACCATCGTTTATAACGAAAAGCTCTTATGGGAGGGATGGACAAGTGCGGAAAAAGCGGCTCATTTTCTGTTTTTCTTTCCTTGCCTGCGTCATTCTGATCGGCTTTGCCATATTGCTGATCCCGCGGCACACGACGCCGGAATACTTTGTGGCTTCTTATGATGAATTGGCAAAGAAGGTGCGCGGCAGCTGCTTCCTCCCGGAAAAAGAAATGCTGCCGGATACGGGCTGCAATTACTATGTATATCTCAAGTCCCGTTTTTCTGACAGGGCGGTCGGCTATCTTTTGAGCTATTCCCCTCCGGATGGCTGCGCAAAGTCCGTCAGCATCACCTGCAAAGCCCTGACGGAGAGGCCGGAAGAATATGGCAGCATCACGCCGACGGAAAGCTATGGGGAGGTCGGCCTGGCTGTCAGAGAGGACTTCCTCTGCTTTGTCTTGGACGGCTGCCGCTATGATATTCATGGCGCCGAGGCTTCGGAGGGATTCCTGCAAACGGCGCGGGCGCTTGCCCGGAACATCATCGACATTGGAGCGGCAAAGGGATGAATGCGAAGAAACGGAATCACGGCGGGAAGACAGCTGCCGTTATTATTTCGGCAGTGCTTTTGATTGTCTGTCTCGTAACGCTTGGGCAGCCGTTTGCTGTCGGAGCGGAAATCACGGAAGAACGCCGCGAAGCAACCTTCCGAATCTGGAATCTGACGCTTTATCCGGTTTCCTGGAGCTGCCAACTGCTGGATGGGGACGGGCGTCCTGTTCCGGACGAATATCTGCCGGCGTTTGAGGCAGCTGTAAAGCCTCTGATGAAGTTTGGGATCAAGGTTCAGAGCATTGCCCTGGCCCGCCCCCTGCCGACGGGGAACTACACGCTCAGAGTGATATTCCAATACGAAGCATGGGGGAAGCAGAAGGAAAGAGGGGTCGAGCTGCGGTTCAACACTCGTTGAACTCGGGGAAAAGCATTAGGTGGTATCAGCCGAAGAATCAGTTCCAATCTTCTGCTATATGCTGCTGTTCTGAACGGGCAATTAAATTGTCCCCCAGAGGAGGCAGGTTTCCCGTACCAAAGGCTTATCGTGGCAACGACAGGAGTCGTTTGACCTTTCGTTTCTATTCCCGATGCAGGGACGCTTCTCCGCTGCGGAGGGTTCTTCGGCTGCCGTCAGGGAGGCGCAGCAGGAGGGAAAAACCATCCCCCAGCGCTTCGGCAAAGGCTTCTCTTCCGTCGGAGAGAGTGACCTCCCGCCCTAGGGTGACGCAGGCGGCCCGGTACTCCGCAAGGTATTTTCCCCTGCCCTGGGGGAAATCCCCCGCCATTTCGTCCAAAGAACGGATCAGCTCTGCCGCCAGGGCGCTCTTTTCCGGCACGGGAAGTCCCAGACTGCGCAGGGAGGCGGCGGTCTTACGCAGCTGGGGAGGGAGATCCTCTTCCGCCGTGCTTACGTTGATTCCGATGCCCAGGACCAGGCTCTCCACTCTGTCCCGGCGCAGCACCGTTTCGCAGAGGATGCCGCAGAGCTTGCGCCCCTGCCACTGGAGGTCATTGACCCACTTGATATCCGGGGAAAAGCCGCAGCAGCGCTCCAGGGCACGGCGGACGGCCACCGCGACCCAGGCGGTGATCTCCCCCACGTCCTCCGGGGCCAGCCGGGGATACAGAAGATAGGACAGATAGAGGCCGCCGGGGGGAGAAACGAAGCTGCGGCCCAGCCTGCCCCGGCCCGCGCTCTGGGTCTCCGCCAGGAGCACGCTGCGGTCCGGAGCCCCCTGCCGGGCCCATTCCTTCATCCGGGTATTGGTGGAATCCACCGCCTCCGGCCAGCGGAGAAGGCCGCTCCGACCCTCCGGCAAACGGGAGGTCAGAGCGGCCAGACGCTTCTCTTCTCCGGAAAACTCAGGCCCAGTCATCCTTGGCAAGGGGCGCGCGGATGCCCGAAACGACGCTGGAGAATTCCCAGATGAACCATTCCCCGGTGGAGGGTTTGGTGCGCAGGGTAACAGCCCGGGGGCTGTCGGCGCCGCCGGAGGTGACAAAGAGCTTCAGATAGCCCTCTTCCAACTGATCCCGGCTGTGGGCCTGGTCCTCCACGGTGATGGTCCAGGGCTGGGCGGGGGTATAGTCGTTGGCGGGGATGGCTCCGGCAAAGTAGGAGGGGCCCAGATAGTCCTTGCCGTCCATGAACCGGTCCTTCAGGAACTGCTTGTCCAGGTTGGAAAGGGGCCTGGGTCCTTTCAGATAGTCGATCATTTCCAGGGCGGCGTCCCGATCCTTGGGATAAACGCAGAGGGCGGCCACAAAAAGGGCCAGCACGCCGAAGGGGTCCTTCAGATCCGCCTCGGGCCGGGTCTTCAGCGCCGTCAGATCGGCGGGCAGGGATTCAAAAACAAAGCTCTTCTTTTCCATCGCCTTGTTCTCCTTTCAATTTCGGGGTTTTTGTCTGCCCGCATTTTAGCACAAAATGTCAGGGCTTGTCTACACAAACGGGAGCTGCCTTTTTTCAGGCAGCTCCCGCTGATTCTGTGCTTATTTTGCTTCCAGGTCGTACATCTGCTTCTGGAGGAGCAGCTTCTTGTACTTGATCTCCGCGTTCTCGGCGGCCTCCTTGAACAGGACCTTTGCCCGGTCGGGGAAGCTGAGGGCCAGGGAGGAGTAGCGCACCTCGCTCATGAGGAAGTCCTCATACTTGCCGGAGGGGGCGCCGGAGTCGATGCTCAGGGGGTTCTTGCCCTGGGCTTCCAGCCGCGGATCATAGCGGAAGAGGTTCCAGTAGCCCGCGTCCACAGCGGCCTTCATGATGCTCTGGGACTTGCCCATGCCGGCCCGGGCGCCGTGGTTGATGCAGGGCGCGTAGCCGATGACCAGGCTGGGCCCGTCATAGCTTTCCGCCTCGGCCAGGGCCTTGATGCACTGGTTGTAGTCCGCGCCCATGGCTACCTGGGCCACATAGATATAGCCGTAGGAGATGGCGATCTGCGCCAGGTCCTTCTTCTTCACCGCCTTGCCCGCCGCGGCGAACTGGGCCACCGCGCCGATGGGCGTGGCTTTGGAGGCCTGGCCGCCGGTGTTGGAATAGACCTCGGTGTCGAAGACGAAGATATTGATGTTCTCGCCGGAGGCCAGGACGTGGTCCAGGCCGCCGTAGCCGATGTCGTAGCCCCAGCCGTCGCCGCCGAAGCACCAGAAGCTGGGCTTGGGAAGCAGGTCGGCGTTTTCCAGGACGAACTTCGCTTCTTCCCTGGCGCTGCCCTTGCAGGCATCCAGCAGGGCGTCACCCGCAGCCTGGGCCTTGGCGCTGTCATTCATGGCGTCCAGCCAGCCCTGGGCGGCTTCCTTCAGGGAAGCGTCCTCCAGGAGGGCGGATACCTTCTCGGCCATGAGGGCGCGGCGCTGCTTCATGGCATTCAGCATGCCGAAGCCGAACTCGGCGTTGTCCTCAAAGAGGGAGTTAGACCAGGCGGGGCCGCGCCCGGCTTTGTTCACGGTGTAGGGGGCGCTGGGGGCGCTGCCGCCCCAGATGGAGGAGCAGCCCGTGGCGTTGGCCAGGAGCATCCGATCCCCGAAGAGCTGGGTGATGAGCTTGGCATAGGGGGTCTCGCCGCAGCCGGCGCAGGCGCCGGAATACTCGAAGAGGGGCTTCACGAACTGGCTGCCCTTGACGGTCTTGGGATCGAAGGGGGTCTCCTTGGCGGCGACATTGCGGTAAGCATAGTCGTAGGCCGCCTGCTGCTTCGGCTGCTGGTCGGCGGGAGCCATGACCAGGGCCTTCTCCTTGGCGGGGCAGACATTGACGCAGCTGCCGCAGCCCAGGCAGTCCGCCGGGTCCACCTGGATGCCGAACTGATAGCCCTCGCAGCCCTTGCCCAGCATCTTCACGGTGACGGTGCCCTCGGGGGCCTTGGCCAGCTCCTCGGCAGAGTAAACGAAGGGACGGATGGCGGCGTGGGGACAGACCAGGGAGCAGCGGTTGCACTGGATGCAGTTTTCGGGGACCCACTTGGGGATGTCCACGGCGCTGTTCCGCCGCTCATAGGCGGCGGTGCCCAGGGACATGGTGCCGTCGGCATTCTTCACGAAGGCGCTGACGGGCAGGCTGTCGCCCCGGAGGGCGTCGGTGGGCTTCATGATGCGCTTCAGGTAATCCTCCAGCTCGGGCCGGTCGCAGGGCAGGACTTCGCCCGGCTTGTCGGGGGCGGGGTTATGCCAGCTTTCGGGCACGGCCACTTCCTCGAAGGAATCCAGGCCCGCGTCCACGGCGGCGTAGTTCATGTTGACCACTTTTTCGCCCTTGCGCCCGTAGGAGTCCACGATGGCCTGCTTCATATACTTCACGGCATCCTCGATGGGGAGGATCTCGCTGAGCTTGAAGAAGGCGGACTGGAGGATGGTATTGGTCCTGCCGCCCAGGCCCAGCTCCTGGGCCTTGTGGACGGCGTCCACGATATAGAAGCGGATGCCGTTGTCGGCGATATACTTCTTGGCTCTGGCGGGCAGGCGGGCATCCAGCTCCTCCTTGCTCCAGGGCCAGTTCAGCAGGAACACGCCGCCGGGCTTCACATCCTGCACCACGTCGTACTTCTCCATATAGGAGGGGGCGTGGCAGGCCACGAAGTCGGCCTTGGTGACATAGTAGCTGGACTTGATGGGGCTCTTGCCGAAGCGGAGGTGGGAGATGGTGACGCCGCCGGACTTCTTGGAGTCATACTGGAAATAAGCCTGGACGGTCATATCCGTGTGGTCGCCGATGATCTTGATGCTGTTCTTGTTGGCGCCCACGGTGCCGTCGGAGCCCAGGCCCCAGAATTTCAGGGACTTGATGTCTTTCGGGGTGGTGTCCGGCTCCTCGTCGATGGGCAGGCTCTTGTGGGTCACGTCGTCCACGATGCCGATGGTGAAGCCCTGGATGGGCTGGGCCTTCTGCAGGTTGCGGACGACGGAAATGACGCTGCCGGGGGTGGTGTCCTTGCTGCCCAGGCCGTAACGCCCGCCGTAGACGGGGACGGACTCGAACTTCGTGCCCTTGAGGGCGGCCACCACATCCAGGTAAAGAGGCTCGCCCAGAGCGCCGGATTCCTTGGTGCGGTCCAGCACGGCGATCTTCTTCACGGTGTCGGGCAGGACGGAGAGGAGGTGCTTGGCGCTGAAGGGCCGGTAGAGGTGCACATTGATGCAGCCCACCTTCTCGCCCTTTGCGTTCAGATAGTCCACGATCTCCTCGGCGGTGTTGCACACGCTGCCCATGGCGACGATGACATATTCCGCGTCCTTGGCGCCGTAGTAGTTGAACAGCTTATAGTCGGAACCGGTGCGGCGGTTGACCTCGTTCATATAGGCCTCCACCACCTCGGGCATGGCGTCGAAGACGGCGTTGGCGGCTTCCCGGTTCTGGAAGAAGATGTCCGGGTTCTGGGCGGAGCCGTGGAGGATGGGGTGAGAGGGCAGGTTCGCCTTGTCCTTGAAGGCGCGGACGGCGTCCATATCCAGCATTTCCTTCAGCTCGTCGTAATCCCACACCGCCACCTTGTCGATCTCATGGGAGGTGCGGAAGCCGTCGAAGTAATTGAGGAAGGGCAGGCTGCCCTTGATGGCGCTGAGGTGGGCCACGGCGGAGAGGTCCATGACCTCCTGGGGATTGGCGGAAGCCAGCATGGCAAAGCCGGTGCTGCGGCAGGCCATCACGTCGCTGTGGTCGCCGAAGATATTCAGAGCGTGGGTGGCCACGGTGCGGGCGGAAACATGGATGACGCAGGGCAGCAGCTCGCCGGCGATCTTGAACATATTGGGGATCATGAGGAGCAGGCCCTGGGAAGCGGTGAAGGTGGTGGTCAGCGCGCCGGAAAGCAGGGAACCGTGGACCGCGCCGGCGGCGCCGGCTTCGGACTGCATCTCCACCAGCTTGACCTGCTGGCCGAAAATATTCTTGCGGCCGTGAGCGGACCAGTCGTCAGCCAGCTCGGCCATCACGGAGGAAGGGGTGATGGGATAGATCGCCGCGACTTCGGTGAAAGCATAGGCCACATGGGCCGCGGCGGTGTTGCCGTCCATGGTTTTCAGTTTGCGTGCCATAGAGGGACCTCCTTGTTATTATTGCCCGTTTCGGGCCGGCGCTCCGATCGGCACCGGAAGAGAAATATAGATATTGATAATAATAGCATGCCCGATGAAAGCTGTAAACCGCAAACTTGCACGAAATCCCTGCCTTTTCCGGGCCATTCCTGCCGCAAAACGGATAGGGCGGGCAAAAAACGCCCGGGGCCGGTCTTCTCAGACCGGCCCCGGCAAGGGAAATTCAGAGGATGAAATTCACCAGAGATTCCGCGCTGATGCAGAGGAAGAGGACGAACCCCAGCCCTGCGGCATACCATTTCTTCGCTTTCATCTATGACACCTCCCGGCAGCGTGATTGGCTTTTGATGGCCTCATTCTGCCACAGGGGATGTCCAATAAAACGGACAGTGCGCGGGATCCGGGATAATTTTTCCGGAATCAGTCAGTTTTCGGGAGCGAAGCCCTCAGCCCAGGTCGATGTTGACCCCCCGCAGGCCGACCCAGGCCCCGTCGGCAGCCTCCGGCGCATCGCCATGGGCCAGCAGCCACTTGTTCCGGGCCCGCAGCAGCTTGTCCTCCGGGTCCTTCTCTTCCAGGGCGGGCTTGGCTGTATTGGTGCCCAGGGGCAGGGCCACCGCCACCCGAAAGCCTTTTGCAGCGTCCACATGGCAGGGCGCATAATGCAGGGTCGTGGCATAGACCTCCACCACCGCGCCCGCCGGGGCCTGAAAAGCCTTCACCTTTTCCGTGTCCAGTTGCAGGCCTTCCCCGATCTCCTCCTGCCGGGCCAGCAGCAGGATGAAATCCTCCGTGCCGATGTTCACCTCGCTGTCCCGGTGGTATTCCAGGCAGTTCAGCTTCCGGTTATGCCCCCAGCACATGCCCAGCTGGATGGGCATGCCGCCGTAGGCCCGGTCCCGCAGCTCCGGGAAAATATCCGCTGCCTCCAGGGCGGGGATGCCGGGCTCGTAGGCGGTGCCTCTCTCCGGCAGGGGGATGGCGGCCATGGCCTTTAAAAGGGCCGTCGTATCATAGCCCTCCAGCACCTTGCCGTAAGGCTTGAATTCCGGGTCGAAAACCGAGTAGATATGCATGATCGTTTCCTCTTTCCTTCATTTTCCGAGAACAGCGGGCGGCGCCGAAAAACGGCGCCGCCCGCTCCGTATTCCTTATTTCTTCTGCTTGGAGGGGTCGCCCGCGCCCTTGGACATGGTCCAGTGGCGGTAAGAGCCCGCCGCGTCGCCGGATTCCCGGGCAGCCTTGGCCGCGGGGGTGTAGAGCCCGTATTCATGGGCCACCAGGCACTCGGTATAGCTCTTGTCGGTGTGGGCGTTGCGGGGCAGGGGCACGTCCTGCTCCCCGGCCAGGATGTCCTGCACCTTGGCCACGTTCAAGGTGTGGGTGCTGCTGCCGTCGGCCACGGCCACCGCCGCGGCCACGCCCGCCGCCTGACCGGTGCCCACGCACTGGGGGATCAGGTTCACGTTGTCGATGGCGATGCGGTCGGCGGAGATGTGGCGGCCGGGGGCCAGGAGGTTCTCCACCTTCTGGGGCAGGATGGAGCGGTAGGGGATCTCAATGGGGGCGTTGTCGTTGAGGGTGTCCACGGTGCAGTGCCAGGCGATGCAGTCCTCATGCTCCTTGGGGAAGGCCCAGTCGTTGCTGGAGATCACATACTCACCCACGATGCGGTGGGAGCCCCGGGTGCCCAGCTGCGGCGCAACGTCATAAAGATAGGCGTCCTTGAAGATCTCGGGCGCATGCTTCTTGTAGGCCTCCAGCACCTCCCGCAGCACCAGGCGGGTGCCCATTTCCGTGGCGGTCTGGTCGGCGATCTTGGAGCAGTCCCGCTTGGGCTGCCAGTTGTTGACCCAGCTCACATCGTCGGTGGGCCCGGCGATCATGCCGCTGCGGAAGCCATGGAGCTTGTAGAGCTCCTCGGAGAGCTTCTGGGCCTCCTCCCGATGGGAGAAGTTCCAGATGTTGTAGGCCGCCTTGCTGAAGCCGCCGATGCGGTATACCAGAGCGGTGGAGGAGCAGCGGCACTCGTCGTCGATGGCGGAGGAGGTGGGCGCGCCGGAGAGACGGCAGAGGTCCGCGTCGCCGGTGGCGTCGATGACCACCTTGGCCAGCACGGCCTTGCGGCCTTCCTTGGACTCGAAGATGACGCCCTTGCACACATTGCCCTCCATGATGGGCTTCGTGCCCCAGCTGTGATACAGCACCCGGATGGAATCCTTCAGCTCATGGAGCATGATGTCCATCTCGATCTTCAGCTGGGTGGGGTCCAGCATGAAGCCATGCTCCACCCTCGCGGGGGGGATATGGGTGGCGCCGCCCACGTCGCCCCATTTGCGGACTTCCTCGGGGTCGGTGATGCCCGCCAGCTCGGGGCCGGGGCCGCGCACCGCGCCGGGGATCTTGCTCAGGCGGGTATACCACTCCTCCTGGATGCCCCGCACATAGGTCTTTTCATGGAAGGAGAGGCTGGGGATCAGCAGCACATAGCCGCCGGTGACGTCGCCGCCGCAGTAGCCGTAGCGCTCCATGAGGATCACGTTTTTGCAGCCCGCCCGGGCCGCCGCCACGGCGGCGCTGTGGCCTGCGCTGCCGCCGCCCACCACCAATACGTCACATTCATCGTAAATGGGGACGAGGGTTTCGGGTTCCAGATAGGTCTTGGCGTTCATTCTTTTCCCTCCAGACGAGGCCGCAGCCTCATTATTTTTTCTTTATAACCTTATCATATCACAGGCAGAACCACTGTTCAAGCGCTCATTCCACGCGGCAGCGCTTCCCGCCCTCCTGAAAAGACTGGATATTCTCCACGATCTCCCGGAGGCAGCGCTGCCTGGTCTCCAGAGCGCCCCAGGCCATATGGGGCGTGAGGCAGACATTGGGCAGATGGCGGATGGCATAAAAGGGGTGCTCCTCCGGGAAGGGCTCGGCGCTGTAAACGTCCACTCCCAGGCCCCCCAGCCTGCCCTCCGAGACGGCGGCGGCCAGGGCCGCTTCGTCCGCCACCGCGCCCCGGGCCACATTGATGAAAATGCAGTCCTTTTTCATACAGGCGATCCTCTCCGCGGAAAAGAGGCCCCGGGTCTCGGCAGACAGGGGCAGGTGGACGGAAAGGATGTCCGAAACCCGGCAGAGGGTGTCCAGGTCCGTGCAGGGCTCCCCCGGCACGCTGCTGCGCCGCCAGGCCAGCACCTCGCAGCCCAGGGCCCGGGCGATCTCCCCCACCCGCTTCCCGATGCGGCCGTAGCCCGCGACGCCCCAGGTCATGCCCCGAAGCTCATGATAGACGGGCTTCAGCAGGTTGGCCGTGGGGCCGTGGGTATAGCTGCCGTCCCGGACCGCGCCCATGTAGCTCCCCAGCCGGTTCGTGAGGTAGAGGGCCATGGCGGCGGTGAGCTGGGCCACGCTGTCGGTGGAATAGCCCGCCACGTTGCAGACGCCGATGCCCGCGCTGCGGCACCAGGCGGTGTCCACATTGTCGTAACCCGTGGCGGCCAGGCAGATGAGCTTCAGCTTTTTGCACCCGCCCAGGTTCTCCCCATTCAGCTTCACCTTGTTCAGGACGGCCACTTCCGCCTCCGCCAGGCGTTCCGCCGTCTGCTCCGGCGCCGTTGCGTCCCATACCTTCACTTCCCCCAGGGTCTCCAGAGGGGACAGGTCCAGGTCCGCCCCCAGGGTGGCGGCGTCCAGTACCACGATCTTCATAAGCTCGACCTCCCGTTATTCTTCCTGCCGGTATTATACCCCACTTCTCCCCGCCCGGAAAGGTGCTGCGGTAAATTGTTGAATTCCCTGTCGCAATTCCCCGAAGGTTGTGGTATGATGGCAGTAATTTCAAAACCAAAAGGAGACGGCAATGAAAAAACTTGCGATTTTCCTTGTACTTGCGCTTTTGCTGAGCCTGTGCGCAGCCTGCGACAAATCGGAGCCGCAGCCCACCGCGGCGCCCACGGCGGCCCCCGCGCCTACGGAAGCGCCCGCGCCTACGGAAGCCCCCGCTCCCACGGAGGCTCCCGCTCCTACGGAGGCTCCCGCACCGACGGAGGCCCCTGCGCCCACGGATGCGCCCGCGCCCACGGAAGCGCCTTCCCCCACCCAGGCCCCCGCGCCTGTGGCCCCCCCTGCGGGCGCGCTCTCCGATTTCCTGCCGGACAGCTACTGGATGAGCGTCAGGCTCGAAACAAACTATGAGGATACGGAGCCCGAGGTCTATGAATACGAGGAGTGGGAACAGGACACCTTCAACCTGCTGCTGAATGAGGACGGCACCGGCATCTTCCGCTCCACCTATTGGGGCCCCTACGACAGCGACAACGGTTACATCCAGTGGTCCATCGACGGGGACAACGAGATGACCCTCTACCTCCCCAGCGGCTATCAGATCTCCGGCCATCTGGAAGGGGAAAACCTGGTCCTGACGGACTATTACAGCTGCACCATCACCATGGAGCAGCGGAACGAGGCGACCCCGGCGGGCGCAGAGCTGACCACCGACATGCTCAAGGGCAGCTGGATCGCGGACAAGCTGGAGATCGAAGGGGCCGAATCCGATCCCCGGGAGGATCACCTGCTGATCTACCTGGTCTGCGACGAGAACGGCGCCAACGTATACTGGAACGAGCAGGACGGCTGGGCCAGCTTCTCCGACGAGGACATGGAGCTCTGGAACTGCTGGACTCCCCTGTACTACGACCACGAGACCAACGGGTTCTGGTGCGCGGATCTGCGCCCCTCCTACCCCTTCCATCGGGACTACTCCGTCACCGTCACCGGGGAGAAGGAAGCGGAGATGCTCCTCTACTTCTACTCTCCCACGGAGGAATATCCCACCGTGGTCTGGTGCCACCTGATCCCCGCCAGCCCCAAGAGCGTGGTGAAGCCCGTGCGGGAGCCCGTCACCGTGGACAACGTGGGCGACCTCATCATGAATCTGCGGGACGGGAGCGAGATCCTGCTGGAGCCCGGCACCTACAACATCACCGAATGGCTGCGCAGCCACCCCGGCGAGGTGAGGAACTGGGTGAACATCGAATACGAGGATTATGCCTGGGGTACCTACGACCTCGGCTATGATGAGCCGGAGCTGATGATCGCCGGACTGCGGGATCTCACCATCAAGGCAGCCAAGCCCGGCGAGCTGACGGAGCTCGTCTGCGAGCCCCGGCAGGCCAATGTGCTCAACTTCTCCAACTGCGCCAACATCACCCTGGAAGGCATCACCATGGGCCACACTCCCGAGAAGGGCACCTGTGCCGGCTCGGTGCTGAACCTGAGCGACTGCTCCGACGTCTCTCTCTCCGATATGGACCTCTACGGCTGCGGCGCTTTCGGCATCAGCGCTTACAGCTGCTACGGCCTCACGATGGACGACAGCATCATCCGGGACTGCACCTATGGCTGCGTCGACATGGTCGATTCCTTCGGCGTGAGCTTCACGAACGATGTGTTCCGGGACTGCGAAGGCTTCTATATGCTGGAGCTGCACTACACCTCCGCCGATTTCCGGGAGTGCGCCTTTGAGAACCTGGGCGGCGATTTCCTCCACGTGGACGAAAACTCCCACGTCAGCTTTACGGGCTGCGCCATGGACGACGGGACCAGGGCCTTCCTGGAGACCCACCCCGGCTTCGGCACCCGGATCGAGGGCGACTGGGAATCCGCCTCCTCCGCGAAGGGATAACGCCCTTATCTGCCGGAATACGGCGCAGCGCCGCAAGCGGCCCTAATTGAAGATGCCGGGTTCCTGCGAAAGAAAACAATAACCTGCTCAGGATAAGGAAAACCGGGCGGCTTACAAGGCCGCCCGGTTATTCGTTTGCAGCACGGAGGGACAAGGGGACGCTTCCCTCTGCCTTGTCCCTGGCATGTAGTTTCATAAGCACTTCTAATGCACATATATTTATTTCTTAACTCTTGCTTTTGCGCGGCGCTTCCTGTATAGTGGATCTGTCAAAAGGAAAAGCAACAGAAAGGCGGGATTCTGTGATATGAAAACGGTGAATGTAACCCTGCGGATCGACGAGGACCTCAAGGCAGACGCCGAAGCGCTGTTCGAGGACATCGGGCTGAGCCTGAACGCGGCCTGCCGCATCTTCTTAAAGAGGGCCGTGCAGGAGCAGCGCATCCCCTTTGAGCTGGGGCGGCCGGACCGGAAGACCCTGAAGGCCATCGCCGACGCGGAGCAGGACAAGAATGTCAGCGACGGCTACGACAGCGTGGACGAGCTGATCGAGGCGCTGGAGAAGTAAAGCCCCAAAAAGGCCTCCCCTGAAAGGGCAATGTCAACAGCTTAAGCATAAAGCCCCCCCTTACCGTCATCGCGAAGCCAGTGCTCACACTGGCTGTGGCGATCCGCATCCCCGTCCTGCTCCCGCTCTTGCCGCAAAAGGGACGAAGAAACGGATTGCCACGACCGCTTTGCGGTCTCGCAATGACGGAAGCTTGATGGTTCCTGCTTTAAGTTTACGACCTTGCCCGGAAAGGGGGAGCACGCAATCCAAATCAGGAGGTATTACCATGGCAAAGCTCCGCTTTACTTGGCGCTTCCGGCTGGATTACCGGCGGAGCATGCGCAGGGGCTGCAGCTTGGAGAAGCTCAAAAGCCTGCTGGCCCTGCTGCGCCGGGGTTCTCCGCTGCCCCTGGACTGCCGGGACACCGCCGTGAGGGGGACGAAGGCCCGCGCTTGCAGGGTGGAGCCCGGCTGGGTGCTGGTCTATCAGGCGAAGGAAGGGATGGTGACTTTGCTGCGTCTCAAATATAAACGAAGGGAACGGCCCAAGGCGGCGCCGCCCATGGGACTATGGTTCAAAACGCTCCTGCGCAGCCCGGTCAAGACGGCCTTGACGGTGCTGCTGCTGGCTGTGGCGGCCTTCCTGCTGCTGGATAACCTCTCCTCCTACGCCATGCAGACCGAAGCGGTGAAGCAGGCGGAGGAAAAGGTGGAGGGCGTGCTGACCGTGGAGCGCAGCCCGGTGAGCAATCCCCAGGATGGGACCAACAGTTTGTTCCTGCTGTCGGACCCAACTAACCCCGGCACGAATCTCCGGGAGGACCACAACAACGAAAGCATTCACCATGAAGCCCTGAGCGTGAAAAACCTGGATGACTTGGAAGCCCTGCCCTATATCGACGCCGTGGACCGCCGCTATATGACCGCCGGCGTCTCGGAAGACTACCAACGCATCGACGGAGCTTACGCCGATTACAGCTTCATGGACCGGCTTGTGATCGAAGCCACGGTGAAACTCGTCAGTACCGTGACAAACTATGACAAATATACCTATGACAGCACCTGGCGCTGCACATTGGCGGATGTGGCGATCCTTGCAGGGGACCAAAAGCACTTAGATGAACAGCTTCGGGCTCTTGATGGCGAAGCGTATCTGCTGATTAACGCCTTGTCAGAAAAGGACGTCGGCATCGGCAAGCGGGTGCATATCCGGTTTCCCGGCAACAGCGTGGATTGTGTTGACTATGACATCACAAGAGCGAGTATAGCTTCTATTGAGAAGGGGCGGCGCTATGTCTTTGTAGTGCGGGCACCGCGTCACATCTCAGTGGAAGCCAAGGAGTTTGGCTTCTGGCTGGGGGATGACAGCCGCAAGGGCTGGTGGCCCTACTGGACGGACGTGACCGATCTCCCGGAAAACTATCTGGAAACGGAGGACTTCACCCCTCTACGGGAACTGATACAGGTAACAAACGATGATATCCGCACCTTCGACGTGGTCTACACCGACGACATGGCCTCCATCCGCCGGGCCACCCGGCAGCAGCTCACCCCCGTCCAGGGCCGCTTCCTGGGCCCGGAGGACGCCGGAATCCCCGTCTGCGTGGTGAGCGAGACTTTTCTGGTGAGCAACGGCCTCAATCTGGGGGACAGCATCACCCTGAAGCTGGGAAATCGCCTCATGGAGCAGTATGCGCCTTTGGGGGCGGTGGCTGTCACGCAGGGACGCTACGCCACGGAATGGAAGGAGCAAAGTTTTACCATCGTGGGTTCTTGGAAGGATACGGGAGGGCGACGTTGGCAGGAACAGGAAAACTATTCCTTCTATTCCACCGGTTCCCTGCAAGAGCAAGACTACTATTGGGCGTATTCGGAAAACGCGATCTTTGTGCCCACCTCTTTCCTGCCGGAGAGCTGCGACACGGCGAGCCATCGGTTCCGCCCGGCGGAGGTGAGCTTCCTGGTGCGGGACGCGGCGAGCATTGGAGCTTTCGGCGAGGAATGTCTGCCCCTGGTGGAGCAAATGGGCCTGCAATACGCCTGGAACGATGGGAATTGGCCCATCATCTCGGAGAAAATCGCCGAGACCCGGCGGCTGACGATGATGAAGCTCCTCATTTTCGCCGTGGCTTCCCTGCTGGCGGTGGGCCTGACCCTCTATCTCTTCCTCCACCGGCGGCGGAGGGAATACGCCATCCTCCGGGCCCTGGGCACGCCCCGGAAAGGCGCGGCGAAGGCTTTGCTCCTGCCCCTGCTGGCTTTGGCGGCCTTTTCCGGCCTGCTGGGCCTCCTGATCGCCTGGCTGCGGTCCGGCGCGGCGGTGAGGCAGAGCGCAGCGGAGTTTGCCGAGGCGGGCTTGGAGGCCATGCCCTCCGCCCACGGGGGCGTCTATCTCCTGGGGGCCCTAATCCTCCTGCTGGTGACCGCCCTCATGGCCGGGGCCTATCTCCGGGCTCTGGGCAAGCGCAGTCCCCTGGCGCTCTTGCAGGACAGCGAGCCGAGGAAGGAAAAAACCGCCGACGCCGCCTCGGAGATCGGCGCGCTGGAACTGGCCCGGGCGACTGCGGTGCTGGCCGTGCCCGCCACCGCCACGGGGAGGCCCATCAAAGGCTTCCTGCGGCGCTATGTCCTGCGGCATATCCGGCGGGCGGGGCTGAAAACGGTGCTGGCCCTCCTGTTGGCGGCCCTGCTGGTGGGGGCCGTGGGACAGCTCACGGTGATGCGGTCCCGTTATGAAGCAATGATACAAAACCTGCGAGTGGAAACGAGCTTCTTCGATGGGCTCTCCCTCTACCGGGCGGAAACCCTGCTCAAGAGCGGCCTGGTGAGTGAGCCGATCTACCAGACCACTTTCGAGGAGGCGGAATTGGAGTTGGAGTTTGCAGAGGTCGTCTTCACAAACCGCCTGGACAGAGTGGTATCCGAACCCGTCACCTGGTTGACGGGCTGGGACATGGAAACCGCCATGCGGGATAAAGGTAAAATATGTATTCTTTCTGCTCCGGTTATGGAGAAACTGGGCGTCGAGCTGGGGGATGAGGTGCGGATTAACGAACTTGGCTGCATCCAATACCTGAGCTACGGCCACAATGTCGCCCCAGCTACTAAGGAAGAGGGAATTGCTCTCCGAGACAAATATCGCCCCTTTTACACCGTAGTCGGCTGCGTTGAAACTACTAAGATGCAGACAAACCCAATCGTCTATGCCCCAATTTCCGCTTTCAGCAGCTACAGCTTTTTCGGCACGACACTGTATCTGGATTCTGCCAGCTTCACGCTGAATGACTATCACGACGCTGACCGGGTGCGGCAGATGGCGGCGGAGATCCAGTACACGGTCAAAAAGCCCCCGGTGTTCAGCATGGACACCGCCGACGCGGACCGCATTTACCGGGTATATCGCCTCATTGAAACGCTCTATCCCCTCACCGTGGCGGCTGCGCTGATTTTGGGGACGCTGCTGCCGGTGCTGATGA
>JAEEGH010013076.1_pt1 | contig 18498 bp, 21 predicted proteins | sample 9134181 | NCBI WGS metagenome assembly JAEEGH01 (sample SAMN16246544, study PRJNA631951) | gut metagenome | biome: gut microbiome; feature: rumen; material: DP-attached | host: Bos | place: Iran: Karaj | collected 2018-10 | reverse complement strand
TCTTTAACTACCGCCACTTCGTACTCGGTGCCATAGCAATCTTTATCTATGTGGGCGTCGAGGTGGGCACCCCCAACATCCTTAACAAGTGGCTCCAGAACCCCGACCTCGACTTGATGAAGGACACTCTTGACGACGACGACGTGGCCGCCTCGGTCACCGGCTTCTACTGGCTGCTGATGCTTGTGGGGCGACTCATCGGAGGCCTTGTCGGCGCCAAGGTATCGCCGCGCAAGATGCTCAGCGTCGCTGCCGCCGCCGCTGTGGCGCTGGTGCTGCTGGCCATCTTCATTCCCGTCACCGTCCAGGTCCACTTCCTCGGCTTCAACGGTGCCAATGGCTTCGGCTTCAACCTCATACCGCTTAGTGCAGCCCTGCTCGTCTGCGTGGGCCTATGCACTTCCGTCATGTGGGGCGGCATCTTCAACCTCGCCGTCGAAGGCCTCGGCCGCTACACCGAGCGCGCCTCGGGTCTCTTCATGGCCCTCGTCTGCGGCGGTGGCATCCTGCCGCTGGCCATGAACGCCGTGGTTGACATCTTCGGCCCCGCCGGCTATCAGCCCTCCTACTGGATTGTCGTCGCTGGTTTCGCCTACATCCTTTTCTACGCCCTTGCCGGCAGCAAACCCAAACAGCGGGCCTAAGCCCGCTGTAGCCACGGAGGGGTGACAGGAGACAATCCCGTCATAATTTCCGACCAATAATATCGTGCCCCGTAGTAGTGAAAGCTTGCTTCCCTGCCCCTTTTCTCACTGTATTTGTCTTGATTTATCGGTGTTCGGTTCCCCTTACGGGGTGCCTTCCCATTGGAATCTGACGGGTAAGGCCACATGCTTTGCGTGTGTTTTATCCCTTCGATATTATTTGCTGTTTGATTCAACTATCTATTATTTTAATTGAAGCGACAGACTCCATCATTTGGCCCACCAGATTTACCAATATGCCAAATTCAACGAGTCTACTATTCTAATGGCGAATGATAGTCCATTACCTGTATTTAACACCTTAATCATATCATCCGAAAGAAACCATAACCCGTATGAAAACAAAACATATAATAAACAATAAAACCCATAACGATATTTTTGAGAGATGGATGAATGCTGGATTTCTTTGTAAATATTATTCCATCTACCATTGTGTCTAAAATATAGGAATGATAGCAAACTCGTTATAATACAAAGTATATCCATGATGTTTGATATTACCCGATACACACTATTGCTCTGAATAAAAACAATACAGACAACATTAATAATTGCATATAGACCTACTGCCATAGTCCAGCCAACAAGAGCGCTTGCCGCATAATAGCAGTACTCGTCGGTTCCTCCTAATAAATCGACTTTCTTATTAAACCAAGAGATGAAGTAAAACAAAAACTTATAAATCATGATTCTCATTTCTTAACCCAAGTGCTCGGTCCATAATTTGCCCCTAATTCATATGCAATTGGGGCTATCCATCCTACAGGGGTGCAACCAATAATACCAACAGCATGATTCGTCAGTCTTTGCGTATTTGAAATTTGCCCATGTTTATACTGGCTTTCGGTATCTTTCGCTGAAACAAGAGCAGAGGCGACGCCTACAGCAGTACATACTCTACTTAACTTCGCATATTTTGCAGATGCTTTTATTTGTGATTTATACCGACCATTCAGTCCTCCGTTTTTCCCCCTTTTTATTGGCTTTGTAGAACCATCCTTACCCATGTATGTGCCATTGTCTATATCATAAAATGCTTTAGACATTCTCCTTGACCCGTCACCAACACCACTGGCAATGGTTCCTGCGACAGCTCCAACTGAAATGGCATCAGTATTTTCTCTTTCAACTGTAGGATTTAGTTGAGCTTCACCTTGGGTGGTATTGTCAATAACAGTATAGTCTTTATACTCATTCAACAAGTCACCCCGAGATTCATTACGAATCCACGCACCGTCACCTTCTACGTATTGAGTACTATTACCGCCACTAAGACCAACTCTTGTAATAGTTCCATTTTGTTTGTCAACTTTCCATTCGTCATCATTGTCTATGGCCTGCATACCATCAGGAACCACCAACCTAAGAGGATTCCACATGCAGTAGTTGTATGGAGAGACTTCTGGATACTTGTCCATCATCGGGTCGATGCTCAGCCAGCCAGTCAAAACTTCGCTCCAGTAGTATCGTGCACCGTAGTAGTGGAAGCCTGATTCCCAGTCTTTTTCCTTCCCGTTGAAATCCGAAAGGAAAACGAGCCATGAAAAGGCATGGTTTTGTAGAGTGGTTTTATGTGTTGAAGGGTTCAAGTGTCAATCATTTTGTCGGGCAGGAAAGGGGATACTATGAGTACAGGGGAAAGGGAGCTTGGTGAATCATGGGCTTGGGTTATATGTGTATTCTTAGTAGTCACCAATGTATTATGGCTGCTACGACGAGCAGCCTGATTAGTCCAAATATCAATACATTAGTATCTTTGTAATTGTGGATGCATCATAAACGCTTCGGTTCGTTATTGCATACTGATTACCCCTTATTAGTATAATATTCGACAAAGTGTCCCCTTGCCAATTAGTAATCACATACCCCTCGGGAGGATTGGCAATACTAATCTCCATCTTTTTGTTCGCATTAATGTTTATCAGTTCATAATACTCTAAGGAATCGCTTGTGATATTTCTGATTTCCAAACAACGTATCGGGCTGTCTTTACCTCGAACAATTAATTGCTCTTTGTCAATATAAAAGACATTACTTCCACAAGACATAGATAATAAACATAATGCAAAACAAATAAAATTATTTAGTCTCATCGCTACTTTTTTTATATTCATTCCACCATTTGTCTAAAGTATGTATCTTTTGTTTGTCAGACTTGTGTGATGAAAGCAACTCTGGAATGGCCTGTTCTCCATATTTATTTGAGACAAAAGCATTAAATCTACGATACCGAGTTTGCCCAATGTCTGCCTCTTTCTCACTTGGGGCTGCATCGTGTCCCGCAGATTTTATATACTCTAGAGCAGCATTTGAGACATAGCCCATCATCCCACCATTCTTGTCTATTTGAGGAATATGACCCACTTCGTGAGATAAAATATCCAACCATTCAGAAATATTCTGCCCATATCCATTATTGTTGTATGCGGAAGCATCGTCTTCAAAATAATTTTGTGTAAGAATGATATTCGAGTTTTTCGAACTAGACCCCAGAGTTATTGCACCACCTCCTTTCTTGGAAGAATACCATGGAACATAATGTCCAACGCCTCGTTCAACTATTATAGAATTGGCTATATACGATTCCTTTACACCAGATACCAAAGAGAGCAGATGAGCAGCAGGGGACGTCAGTCTATATCCACCGCCATGAGGGTACGCCCGTGCATCATATTTTAAGATGGCACTTGGGTATAATCCATCTACATCTACCAGTTTAATGGGATTCCACGCACAATAGGCATAAGGACTTATGTTTAGGTACTTATCCGCTAGAGGGTCGATGCTCAACCACCCAGTCAAGACTTCCGACCAATAATACCGAGCTCCATAGTAGTGGAAGCCTGATTCCCAGTCTTTTTCCTTCCCGTTGAAATCCGAAGGGGAAAAACACGCATTTGGCGTGCGAATTGGTTGTGCAGTTTTATGTGCAGATATGGTCAATTAGTTATTGTTTTTAGTTGTTTTTCATTAGAATAGGTATCAAGCCTCGATTCCACAGTTGCTTTTCTGTATTATGGGAATGCAAGCTCTGCATCACCATTTACACACTCCATTATCATATTAAACGTTTCTTCATTCCAATTATATAAACATTTCTTTGTATAAAAGATCTGCTCCACGGCATCTTCTCCATGAAGAAGCGAAAGAGTCTCATAATAAAGAATATATGAATAAAGCAAATATCCATATCTGTCCAAGATACAATCTAAAGGCAAAGACAGAATAGTATCAGTTTTTGCTATGGAATCTAGCATAACAGGATTCCAAATCGTAACGATGCTATCAAGACGGTTCCGGTAATGAGATGTATCGTTAACTTCTTTTGCAATAATTGCCGTGTATTTTAAACGTAAATACGATTTATATTCCGGTGGCCACGATACCATATTTTGGGGAATTTTATTGACAACGGGAAGAATGGAATCATTGCGTTTACATAAATCAAACATTTGTATCCGGTACAAATAATCTGTGATACTGGCAGAATCAGATTCCAATACATATGCATTATATTTTAGAGCGGAATCAATTTGGGAGACTTCCCCACTATCCCAATATTCGTTTAGATAGTTCACATACAGGATTCGCGCATTATTCTGATTGTTTCCTTGAAGATTTTGAGAAGAGCATGATGAAAACAATAGAATACAAACGAAAAATATTCGAGTATCTTTCATTGGTTTAGTGTTAATAAATGACAGAGCGTTTTAATAATGACCATGATAATGTCATGGTTCCATTTGTAGTGGCAGCATTGGCATGACCTAGATTTATGGTTGCACGCTGTAAGATGTTGCCATACACATTGCTTGCAGGAATATGCACTGAGGCTGTCATGGGTGTAGTCCCCGTTTTGTAGACAACATCCCCTGAAGGCATCCTAAATCTATCCTGACGTTGGAAATTGTCGGACCCATTAACAAGAAGGTATCCGTTATAAACCATCCCATCGGGTTCATTAGCCAGGTTCCTTGACCATTGATTAACATATCCAGTAACGTTAATCCCGTCGAATGTTTTTCCAGAAGGATTGTCTGAAGTAATATTGTTTTCATCATATCGAGAGCAGACACTTACACGGATGGTTGCAGTACTTTTGTTGGCCCCTGATAGACCTATTCTTCCATAATTATCTCCTTTGTCAGAAGAGACTCCCACTCTACGCTTTTGTTGTGTCTCATAATCGGTTCTGATATTAATGTCATTTAGTAGATCATTATCATTTCCTATGTATTTATACCCATCAGGCGTATTATCGGGAGATGCTACATTGTCACTCCACTCATATTGGTTAGTCTTCAAATTCTTCACCCAATCATCCTCTGCATCTCGTCCGTCGGGATCAATCAATCTGACAGGATTCCAAACACAGTAGTTGTAGGGACTTAATGAAGGGTACTTGTCGGCCATCGGATCTACACTCAGCCAGCCGGTCAAAACTTCCGACCAATAGTACCGTGCTCCATAGTAGTGAAAGCCTGATTCCCAGTCTTTTTCCTTCCCGTTGAAATTTGAAGGGGGAAAAGGGCATGAAATAGGTTGGGTTATTGTGGCTGTATTATGTTCAGGATTATTCAATTGGTCTCTATAAATACATTCTCTTCCGTTGTGTTAATGGTTATTATTTTTCTCTTCCCGCCCTTGACTCGTCTGCGTCGATAGGAAATCTAACAGACGAAAGAATTTCATTTACTGCATCACTAATAGGACAATAATATACTCCATTGAGGTATGGACATAAATAAATGTTGCTATCAAGTTTTCTTTCGGTCACCCATATTACGTTTCCGTTCAAGTACAATGGTTCGTTGCGATTATATGCCATGGTGTACTGATAGTTGTAATATGGGAAAAAAGAAACAGTATATTCTTTGCCAATTTCAATCCGAATAGAATCACATTTATTATTAGATTTGATCGAAATAACCTCATAAAGACATGAGTCCATCGAAAAAACAATATCCACTACACGCTCTCCATAACTAATGCCAAGAACTTTTGCAACACCGTTGACTTCATTTTTACTTACCAATACGGTATCAGTGAAGATGCTTCTCTCAAGGAGTTGTTTCCAAATACCTTTGGGCCATTTAAGTTGTCCTTCTATGCGTAGTGGAGAATTCTCATACTGTTTTATATCGACGGCACGTATAGAAATACTCTGAGTTGATAACAAAGAATCTTGACACCAAGAATTTGATGTTATTAATGAAAGAACTATCATAATGACATAAAATAGCTGCTTCGTTCTCATTATCTGGAATACCATGTTTTTTGTTTGTCTCCGTGTATATTCAAATATGTCTCAGAAAAGTGTCCACGTACACCATCGGGAAGCTTTTCCACATAGCCTCTCAAGGTTCCATCAGTTATTGTCCCTGGGAAATACTTACCAGCAGAATAATGTGCTTGGCGGTATATGGTTTTATCATTCCCATTAGTCGCTGCAGGAGCACTAACGCCTGTCTGTACACTTATGATACCTCCTTCATATGACTCGGCAATTTCATGCCAAATCATATTGCCAGGATTATTACAAATTCGATCTTGTTTTTGGGATTTTACAATGTTTATACATTGGTATGTGTTCACACTGTTGCCGTCTTCAGAAAGCCGGCTTCCTCCAAAACCACCAATATCAAATTTCTCTCCGTTATTATTTGAATGGTCTTGAGCAGACAAGTTAACATGGATATTTTCATTTTTTATAATCTTCTCCATATATTTCTCCCGTCGTGTTTTAGCCTTACCTTCATATGTTAACTTTCCATTTTTATCGATAGAAAATATCATATTCTTCGACTTCTGTTGAATTTGTCGAACGGCCTCAGTCTTCGCGTCGTCATCACCTGTAATATGCACATCTCTTCCGACGTGGTCCACCAGCTTAATGGGATTCCACATACAGTAGGCATAAGGCGAAATGCTCGGGTACTTGTCCATCATAGGGTCAACAGACAACCAGCCGGTCAAAACTTCCGACCAAAAATATCGTGCCCCGTAGTAGTGGAAGCCTGATTCCCAGTCTTTTTCCTTCCCGTTGGAATCTGACGGAGAAAATATCCACGAAATCACTTGGTTTTGCTGGGCGGTTTTATGTGCTGTTGGGGTCAATTATTTGTTTTTCCCATTAACTGTTGTGGGGTACATGTATTCTGGCGATAGGTGTCTACCCCATATCACACTCTATTTTTTCATTATAATACGAATGATATAATAAGCATTATTATCATAACGACCGGAAATAATATCAGTGTCCACTTTAGTGTGCACATAATAAATCGGTATTCACTAATATCATCATTTTCAATAACTCCCTTTTTTTTAAGCTCACGCAGTCTATGCATCATCAAAAATATACTATTTGATCTAATCCAAGGCAATGGATTACCATACTTGCACAATAACAATCTTGCTTCTTTCTTAGTATAGAGAAGGGATAACATCCATATTGTGAGGAAAACGACAAAAATTACCAAGAATGTCATAGTTTCATTTATTATAAAAAAATGTTATTACCAAACTTTTGTATGAGATACTCCGAAAGACCCACCAAAGAAAATTTCTGTGCCAGCAGAAACTCCAAATGTTGAAACATTCCATCCATTACCCTTTAGGTTAGATGTACTATGTTGATAAAAGACACTGCCGGCCCCTGCAGAAATATTATAGCTCAACCCGGCATAGTTTTCTTTGGATGGAGATTTTAAACCATTATAACTACCGATACATACACCGACCGAACCAGAAATATCGAATCCGCTACCTGGAGAGATGGCCAGGGATCCATACATACCATCTCCCTTAATATAGCCAACACTTAAATCTATCGATGCTCCACCTCCAACAAATAGATTTCCGCTAACTTGTACTCCCAGCATATCTGGGGTAGACATACCTCGACTCGCCACATTGCTATTGAATAAGTCTTTTTTATGCGAAGTGGGAAGAGGACTTTTGTTACTAAGTAGCATTGCTCTCACGGCCTTGTTCTTGTAGGCTAATTTTGATGCATCTTGTTTCTCCCCCTGAGTAATAAGGCAATTCTGATAATAATTCTTATAATGCCCATTTTCTATTGGTTTTGAATAGGACTCGCCTATATTAGTATATGTATCACCATCAATGCCCACAATCTGCTTCGCATGACCTTCGTGCCAACCAATTGAACCCGTTCTGTCATTCTTGTACCAATCATCCATTGCCTCTTCACCATGGGGGTCTATTAACCTCACCGGATTCCACGCGCAATAAGCATACGGTGTAATGCTGGGATACTTATCTGCCATCGGGTCTACACTCAGCCAGCCAGTCAAAACTTCACTCCAGTAGTAGCGTGCTCCGTAGTAGTGGAAGCCTGATTCCCAGTCTTTTTCCTTCCCGTTGAAAGAACAAAGGGCAGAACCGCTGTAATTATACTGATAATCATTCTGTAGCGGAGTTATGGTAATGCGACTTTTTTGAAAAGAAGTATACAAATTTATATCCTTTTTCATCAAGTCCACTGACGAAACATCGGCACAATAGTATGTACAATCGGTCCTCATGTCCCACAACATTGATTTTGCAAAAATACAAATAATTTCCGAATTGACAAAAAGCATTCAACAAGTCAACGTGGGTAGTTTCCTCACTGCCTTTAATTTGGTCTTGTTCAGCAAGTCGGCATATATTTTTGCTTCATTTTGCTTTATAGTCGCAATTTTTTTGTATCTTTGCGACATATATTATTATATAATAATCATGCAAACCATTGAAAACAAAATATTAGCAAGATTAAAAGGTAGTGGTCGTGGTCGAATTTTCTTTCCGGCAGACTTTTCCGGTCTTGGCGAACCTCGCTCAGTGCTGAAAGCATTGGAGCGTATGACCAACGAGGGGAAGATTGTCCGGGTGGCCAAAGGCATCTACTGCTACCCGAAAATCGACCACCGTCTGGGGTTGGGCATCATCTACCCGTCCATCGACGAGATTGCTCATGCCGTTGCCCGTCGCGACCAGGCAAGGATTGTCCCCACAGGCGCACAGGCGCTGAATCTTCTGGGCTTATCGGAACAAGTGCCCATGAATGTGGTGTATCTCACCGATGGGTCGGCAAGGAAGTTGAAGCTCTACGGCGAACGCGGTATCACGTTCCAGCATACAGCACCAAAAAACCTCGCCTTCTCGAACGAACTGGCCATGTTGGCCACTTTTGCCCTGAGGGAGGTGGGGGTCGACAAGGTTACCGACGAGATGACAGCCACCATCAGCACCCTTCTGCAGCAGGAACCAAAGGAGCACATCATGAGGGATCTTGCATTGATGCCTGAATGGATTGGAAAGATAGTAAGGAGGGCGTATGAAAAATAGCATAGTCACGCTGAACGACAGCGACAGAGCTCTGGTTATCTCGCAATCGGCCCAACGTGTGCAATTGCCGCCCAATGTGGTGGAGAAAGACTGGTGGGTGACAGCAGTGCTGAGGGCAATGCTGGGCACTTCTTGTGCCGATTATGTTAGCTTCAAGGGCGGCACATCGCTTTCGAAGGCATGGGGACTGATAGAGCGATTCAGCGAGGATGTCGACCTGGCCCTTTTGCCAGCATTTTTCGGCATAGAACCCACAACCAGAAGTCAACGACTGAAACTGAGAAAGGACTGCCGGACCTTTTTGACCGGCAAGTTGTTGGGCGAGATTGCTGACCGGCTGAATGAGATGGGGGCACGCGACTTCGAGGTGGTGCCAGTATTGACGACCAACACCATGGAGGGCGAGGTGGCAATTGATGGGGACAAAGACCCTACAGTGCTGTTGGTCAAATACAAAAGCGTACTCGAAAACCCGTTGCAATATGTGCAGCCGATGGTGAAGCTGGAGATTAGCTGCCTGTCAATGTCGGAACCCACCGAGGTGCGGTTAGTGTCGTCGATTGTTGCGCAGCAGTTCCCGCAGATAGAAAGTACCGATGCCCTCGAGATGGCGACCGTTGTTCCTACCAGGACATTTCTGGAGAAGGCCTTCCTGCTGAACGAGGAGTACCAAAGGCAGAAGCCGAGAAGCCTGAGGATGAGTCGCCATCTGTATGACTTGGAGCGCCTGATGGACACCCGCTTTGCAGAAGAAGCCCTAAAGGACACAGCATTGTACAATGCCGTCATGGAACACAGGAGGTCATTCTATGCTCTAAAGTACGTGGATTACGACACAAACAGTATGTCGCGGATACGTATTGTTCCTCCGGCCGAATGCATACAAGCATGGCAGGAAGATTACGCCCAGATGCAAAAAACTTTTATCTATGGCGAGTCGCTGCCGTTCGATGATTTGATAGCCCGCATGGAACAACTGCAGGAACGATTCCATAATTCAGCCAGATAAACCCACCGTCTCTCCTGCCGACACACAATAAAAGCCTGCCATCTGCGTTGTTAAAGTATTGTGACAAAGGAAAGAAACATAATAGGCAACAATAATGATCATCTTGGTTCTGCCGCCTATCTTACCGACGATTGTGGACAAGTGACGCAAACGCTGAATTACCTGCCATATGGTGAGGACTGGGTGGATATCCAGAACAATCTCGATCCACGTCTCGGGCAATACACTTTCAACGGGAAGGAAAAAGACTGGGAATCAGGCTTCCACTACTACGGCGCACGGTATTACTGGTGCGAACTCCTCACCGGCTGGTTGAGCGTCGACCCGATGATTGACAAATACCCCAACATTTCGCCGTATGCTTATTGTAGCTGGAATCCTGTCGTAGTATTTGATCCTGACGGTCGAGATGGCGTAAAGGTTATTGATAGGCAATCAAAAACGATTACAATCAAAGCGACATATTATGTAGTCTCCGTTCCGATTTCCAACATACCTAATACAAGCTACACAGAGAGCGAGATTCAAACAATGCAAAATGAAATCAATGCGACTCTTAACGGTCAAAAATATCTGTATGAATATGAAGGAGAGAAATATAATGTTACCTTCGATTTGAGCTTTAAGGCTGCTGGCACGTCTGTTGATGCAATGAACACCGCCGAGGATGATCCGTGTGGAAATTATCTATCCGTGTTGCCAGAATCAGCAACAACTATATTTCCGACACGAGACAATGGAGATGGAACAGTATCTCATGTTGGGGGAGTTACTGATCAGAATAAAAAAATTGTTATGAATGCTAAATATGATAATACGCGGAATAAAATTCATGAGATTTTTCATACTCTATACTTTAATAATGACAATGCAAAAAGTGGAATAGGTAGTTATACTCAGGGGAGCGATTTGCCAAATCAAGATGACATAAATAAATTGATAAGCAATCCGCAACTATTAGAAGAATAACCTTAAGATTATGAAAAAAATATTGTATATTACCGTGTATGTGTTTGCTTCTGGTATTATGTTTGCTCAGGATAGTTCTTTGTATACCATTGATTCCATCTACAGTGTTGTTGTCAATTGCTATATTAATGGCGATGTTGAACCAACAACATACACATTGTTGCTACCAACAAAAAGTAAGACCGAAATAGACTTTTCTTGTTTTAATAACTTCGAAAAGTCATTACAAAATAACACGTATAATATTTCACCCTTTCCATTCTCATTAGTGGATATGGCCAGAATATCTTTTGCGGATAGTTCCTCGTATTATCAAAATAGTATATATAATGACAATTTGTTGAAATGGATTACCTATAACAAAACAAATAGTTATTCTTACGAGTGCACAATACATGATTGCCACTATATATTATCAATTGCTCTTATCATTGGCAAAATAATACAAAGTAGCGGAAGCAAGTATCCCTTTTCTATTGCAACAATAGATGAATTTATTCCTATGCCAATTGAGATAGTTGATAAAATAAGAATGGTTGGCTTGGATGGGAAATTGTCTCCTGTCCCAATGAAAAAAGAATGAAAAAAGACAATATCAACACATGAAACCATCCTTCAATACTATGCCGATTCATGGCCTTTTCCCTCGTCAAATTCCAACGAGGATGCACCAGTAAGGGGAACCGAACACCGATGCATATAGTTAAGAACCCTATTTTTATTGTTAACAAGGGACGGTCTCGAGCAGGCTATCCCTGTTTTTCCTTCCGGGGGGACTGGCGGGCACAGGAGGTATGGGCGCCCGCAAGCGGGCTACGTGGGACGAAGTAAGGAATCTGCACCGCTGCCTTCCCCCCAAAGCATAGCGCCACTGGCGCTACAGTGGACCGGATACGTAGAGGGTACGTTGAGATGTTGGAAATGAGCGCTTAATGGCGGATTGCCAATACGGGGTTGGCGTAGGCTTCGAGCAGAAGGCGTTGAGCCTCAGGCTGAAGACCTGCGGTACGTGCCTTGAGGCGGTCAAGGGTGCGTTGTGTGTAGTGTGCCGGCAGGCGACGGCCCGTGACGAGGGTGTAGGCGGCGAAGTTGGTGGGCATCAGCCTGTAGCCGTGCTGTATGCGTCGGTCGAGCAGCGCGGCCACATGGTCGGCAAGGTCCTTGCCTGATGGCGGCTGCAGTTCGCGAGGCTTCAGCGGTGCCCCAATTGTGAGGTGCACGTGTCCCTTGGGGCCTATGATGCCGCTGACTACCGAGCGGAGATCCTCGTCAGGGGCTTTGGTATAGCTGCCGTGCTGGCTCTGCATCAGTTCGTTGGCTTTCATCACGTCGCAGGGGTCCCATTCGTAGCTTATCGACAGCGGCACTATGTGAAGGTCGGCGATGGTCTGCACGGGGTCGCCTTTGCCGCCGAGGGTGAGCATCTTGATCATCGCCGGCGCCGTGGTGTCGTTGCCGTCCTTGGCGCGGCCGTTCTTCTGGGCTATCCATACCGACTGGCGCTCGTCGGTGACGAGGTGGTTGAGGTAGTCCGACAAGTGGTGCAGGCTGTTGTAGAACGCCCTCGGGGTGCCGCCGCGGTCCATGCGGATGAGCTTGTTGCTGCGGAAGAGCACTTCCATGATTGGGATGGAAAGGAGGTTCTGTCCGAAGACTATGTGCGAGGTGGTGCCGCGGTGCTCCATGAGCAGGTGCTGCAGCAGGAAGGCGTCGAGGGTGATGTCGCGGTGGTTGGAAATGAAGAGGTAGGGCACGCCGCGACGCAGGTGGTGCATGCCGCTGAAAGTGAAGCCGTCGGTGGTCTCCTTGACAATGCGGCGTATGGCGTCGTTCATGAAGGTGGCCTGAAACTGGTGCACGCTGCGCGTCTCCAGCAGGCGGCGACGAGCTTCCGCGACCTCCATGTCGGGGTATATGAATCGCATTATCTGGGGGAAGAGCTCCCAGTCAGCAATGCGTTGCATGGCGTCGGGCAGCTCGGCGTCGGTATAGGGGCGTATGTCGTCGAAGGAGTCCATCAGAAGACAGTGTCGATGAGGTGTTTGACGGTGCTTTTCGGCTCGGCGCCCTCGTAGAGGATGCTGTATACGGCTTCAGCAATGGGTACCACGTGTTGTATGCCGTATTCGGAGGCCAGCTGGTGCAGGTTCTTTACGGAGTAGTAGCCTTCGGCCACTGACCCTGTGCGGGCAAAGACATCTTCGGGCTTCTCGCCGCGGGCCACGGCTTCGCCCAGGGCGCGGTTGCGGCTGTGGCGTGACCAGCAAGTGACCACAAGGTCGCCCATATAGTAGTTGTCGTAGATGTTGCGGTCGGGGCACGGCAGGCTGTGGTCCAGCAGGTTGTGCATCTCGCGCATGGCGGCGGCGGTGAGCACGGCGTTCAGGTTGTCGCCGTAGTCGAGGCCTTGGCAGAGGCCGGCGGCAATGGCGTAGATGTTCTTGCCCAGGCCGCAGCGTTCCACGCCGTCGATGTCTGTGGTTGTGGCAGTGTGCAGGTAGCTGCAGCGCAGCATGCAGGCCATCTCGTTGGCGAGGACGATGTTTGACGAGGCAAAGGTGAGGAATGTGGGCATTTCGCGGCACACCTCCTCGGCGTGCGAAGGACCGCTGACCACACAGATGGCGTCGCGGCTCACGCCGAAGTACTCCCTCAGGTACATGGAGACGCTCAGGCAGCAGTCGGGGATAGTGCCTTTGATGGCAGAAACAAGTTTCTTGCCTTGCAGGGCTTCGCGCGGCAGGCTTTTGAGCACCTCGTGCAGGTAGGCCGAGGGGACGGCCATCAGCAGATATGTGCTGTCGGCAATCACAGCCTGTAGGTCAGTGCTTACGTGCAGACGCGTCGCGTCAAGACGGGCGTCCGGCAGGTGGCGCGGATTGTGGCCTTCAGCGATGATTTTTTCACGTGTTTCGTTGCTTCGTACCCACCAGTTTACCTCACGGCCCTCCCGCTCGAGCAGTATTTTGACTATTGCAGTGGCCCAGCTGCCGCTGCCTATCATTCCTATCCTATTCTTTTTCATTGCATAATCTTCCCCCATTACCCATATATCGGGCGCGAAAAGATTTGCAAAGATAGTAATATTATTTCACACTTTATAACATAATTACGTTAAAAACACTTAATTCAGACGTTGCCATACTTGCATGGTGGGAAAAAAGAGAGGGTGTCCTGTTGGGGACACCCTCGTCTCTTTAACGATTAGAAAGCCTTATTTTTTCTTAGCGACTTTCTTAGCGGCCTTCTTGACGAGCAGGTTGCTGCCAGCTTTGAACTTAGCGACCTTCTTGGCGGGCACTTTCACTTTCGCGCCGGTCTGCGGGTTCTTGGCGATGCGGGCTTTGCGCTCGACTACGCTGAAGGTTCCGAAGCCGATGAGGCTAACCTTCTGGCCTTTGCACAGCTGCTCCTGGATGCTGGTGAAGCAGGCGTTCATGGCGGCCTTGGCGGCGACTTTGGTCATGCCGGTCTTCTCGGCCATTGCATTGATAAGTTCGGTTTTGTTCATAATGTTTTGTGTTAAAATGTTAATAATGATTGGTTTTTATTTTCGCTGCAAATGTATGAATATTTTTTTGATTTGTGCAAATTTTTTTTTGATTATTTTTAACTTTTTTTGCACCATTAGGAAAACTGTGCTGATTTCCAGTCTGTTAGTGGATTGCCTCTAAGGAAGTCTTCAACGCTATTTTTCTTTTTTCCAGCCATTTGCAGCTCGCAAATTTGCACAAATCCGTTCGCTGTCGCCGTTTTTAGTACCCTTTTTCCGTCACAAATCAGTGTGCCACAAGGTTTGCTGTGGGTCTCTACAAGGGGTTGCACGGAGTATATCTTAAAGGGCACTTCCTCGCCTTTCGGATTGATTAGCGTCATGGTTGCTGCAGGGTAGGGTGACAGGCCGCGTACGAAGCGGTCAACTTCCTCTGAGGTGCGGCTGAAATCAATGCGGCAGTCTTCCTTGAATATCTTTGGGGCGGGGCAGGGGATACCTTTCTGCGGCGTAGGGGTGATGGTGCCTGCCTCTATGCCGTCAAGGGTGCGTACCACGAGTGTGCGCCCCATTTCCGCCAGGCGGTCGTGGAGGCTTTCTGCCGTCTCGTCGTCGGCTATGGGGGTGCTCTCCTGCATGAGGATGGCTCCTTCGTCAATGTTGTGGTTTAGGAGGAAGGTGGTGACGCCGGTCTCACGCTCGCCGTTGATGATGGCCCAGTTGATGGGTGCGGCGCCGCGGTAGCGTGGCAGCAGTGATGCATGCAGATTGAATGTGCCATGCGGCGGCATGTTCCATACTGCCTCTGGCAGCATGCGGAAAGCCACCACGACAAATACATCGGCGTTGTACTCTGCCAAAGCTGCGAGGAAGTTGGGGTCGCGAAGCTTCTCTGGCTGCAGCAGGGGTAGCTGGTGTGCCATGGCATATTCCTTCACGGCACTGTATATCACCTTTTGGCCGCGGCCGGCTTGCCGGTCAGGCACAGTGACCACGGCGGCTACTTCGTGGCTCGACTGCATGATTGCATCTAGGCTCTCAACTGCAAAGTCGGGGGTGCCGAAGAATATTACACGCATTCGTCTGAGTATTGGCACATCTTGATTGCTGTAACGGCTCCTTCCACGCCTTTGTTGCCGTGTTTGCCGCCGGCACGGTCGAGGGCCTGCTCCATGGTGTTGGTGGTGAGCACGCTGAAGATGACGGGACGGCCATGCTTGAGCGATACATTGACGAGCCCCTGGGACACTGCCTGGCAGATGAACTCAAAGTGACGAGTCTCGCCTTGTATCACGCAGCCGATGCATATCACGGCGTCAAGCATCTTGTTGTTGGCCAGCATGCATTCCGCCGCATAGGGCAGTTCGTATGTACCAGGCACACGCTTTACTATGAGGTTGTCTTCCTTGATGCCGTTCTCTCGCAGGGTGTCCACGGCACCCTTGAGCATGGCGTCGGTAACGCTTGGGTTCCATTCGGCGGCAATCACGCCGATGCTGTATTTGCTGGCGTCGGGAACAGCCTTGGGGTCGTAGTCCGACAGGTTGGTCTTCTTTCCGGTCATGTCTAAAAGTCTTTGTGGTTTATTGTTGTGGCCTGCGATTTGCGGTTTTTCTTGCTTTCGCGTATCTTGCTTTCATCGGCTTTGTATTCCAGCTCTTCGCCTTTGCGCGGCTGGCGTATGCCGAAGTAACTCTTGTCGAGGTGTAGCCGGCGTGTGCGCAATGTGTAGTTGCTGAAGTCGAGTATCCATTCCGGGTCGAAAGGCTGGTATAGGAAGCGGCACTCGAAGTGTAGGTGTGGCCCTGTGCTGTTGCCAGTGCTGCCGCCGAGCCCTATCACCTCGCCTGCCGCCACATGTTGGCCGTGCCTGACGTTTATCTTCGACAGGTGTCCATATAGTGTCTCCAGCCCGTTGGGATGACGCACCACAACACAGTTGCCGTAGCCACCCATGCGTCCGGCTATGCGCACAGTGCCGCCGAATGCTGCATGTATGGGATCTCCGGTTCTCAGCCGTATGTCTACACCGTGGTGTCCGCGTTTCCAGCGCCACCCGTAAGGGCTCGTTTTGGCGTCTTTAACAGGGAAACAGAACTCCGAGGTGTCTGTTATTAGCATTATGTTTATCTCGTCAGGCAGCATGTCTACCTTGGTGCGTCCGTGGGGGTTCACGCGGTTACTGGGGAAAGCATCGTACCACAGGGGGACTATATATGCCGCTCCTGTTATAGCTGTCGGTGCGGGTTCTTCGGTTTGCTGCAGCATTTGAGGTTTGGCTCCCGCTTTGGCCTTCGGCTGTGTTGTTTTGTCGTCCTTGCCCTTGGTTGGTGTTTTGGGCGCTTCCGTGGTTGTGGTTTTCTCCAGCTTCTCCGCTTTTGCCAGGCGCGCGGCAATGATGCTGTCGTAGTAAGACATCTGCGCCGATATACTGTTGGTGCCGAGCAATATCAGCAGCAGTATTACTATGCGGCGTAGGCGTGCCACCGGTATGCCTAACTGTTCGCGATATTTTGCTACCGTGCGACGTGCTATTGGCAACCCGCGGTCGTTGAAGAGTTTGGTCAGTGCATCGTCCGACAGGGGCGCCTGTTTGTCTTCGTTGGATATGGCGTCGGAGAGGCACTGCTTGATGGTCTCAACGGCCACCTCCTCACCGTCATCTGTTGCCATACCTTTCGAGAAACAATCCTTGAGTGGTATGGTGCCGAAATCGGTCTGCAGGTATTTGCTGTTGGCCATACGGCTCACGGTGCTAATGTCGAGCCCCGTGGCTTCCGCCACTTCGCGCTGTCGCAACGGCACCAGTAGATCGCTGTTACCGGTGAGCAGGAATTGGCGCTGGTGCTTCACTATGTATCGCATCACGCGCACTATGGTGTCGTGCCTTTGTTGCAGCAGGTCTATGAAGCTTTGGGCATCATTCTGCTTGTTGCGCAGGAAGCGTAGCGTCTCGCGGTCACCACCCTCTTTCTCCATGGCCGCCAGCATGTCGGTGTAGTATGTGTTGAGGCTCAGCCGTGGCAGGTGGCTGTCGTTCAGGAAGAAGCTCAGCTGTCCGTCATGCTGCGTGAGCACTATGTCGGGTGTCACGTATGCCGCCGTGTCGCTGTCTTCGTTGTCCGACCCTAAGGGCTTGGGATTGAGGTTCCGTATGACCTCTGCCGCCTCGTTGAACTCATCTTCTCCGATGCCGAGGGCTTGGCGTATGTGCTCGTAGCGGTGATTGGCGAAGTCGTCGAAATATTCGCGCACTATTGTCGTTGCGATATCCGCTCCCTGTTCTTCGGAGCACCGCTCCAGTTGTAGCAGCAGGCATTCGCGCAGGTTGCGCGCCCCTATGCCTGCGGGGTCGAGGCTCTGCACTATCTGTAGTACCTCCTCAACCTCTTCCTGGCTAGCCTCTATCCCTTGGCGGAAGGCCAGGTCGTTGGTCACCAGCGCCAAGTCGCGCCCCAGATATCCGGCGTCGTCCAGCGTGCCCACCAGCTCGGAGGCAATCTTCTGTTGCCGTTCCGTCAGCGGGCGTAGCGCGAGCTGTTGCATCAGGCGCTCTGTTGCCGAATAACTGTCGCTCACCACGAACTCGCGCCTCACCGCGTTGGGGTCGCTCTCCATGTGTTCGCGGTAGTCGTAGTCATAGCCCTCGTCGTCGTCCGTGTCCCAGTCCGAACTGTTGTCTGTTTGCGGCAGGGGCAGCTCGTCCTGCACCTCGGCGTCGAGCAGAGGGTTCTTCTCAATCTCTTCTTTTATAGCTTGCTCCAGCTCAGTGACAGGCAACTGCAGCAGCCGCATCAGCTGAATCTGCTGAGGCGATAGTTTCTGCTGCAGTTGCTGTCGCTGTACCTGTTTCATTATCTCACAATATCCATTTCCTCAATGAGGTTCTTGGCGCCGGCATAGATGTCGATGACCCAGAGCATGTAGCGGCTGTCGTGGTAGATGCAGCGCTGCAGGTTCTCCTC
>JAEEGH010013074.1_pt1 | contig 18500 bp, 11 predicted proteins | sample 9134181 | NCBI WGS metagenome assembly JAEEGH01 (sample SAMN16246544, study PRJNA631951) | gut metagenome | biome: gut microbiome; feature: rumen; material: DP-attached | host: Bos | place: Iran: Karaj | collected 2018-10 | reverse complement strand
TTCCAACCAGAGAAAAGCTTTACTCAGAAACCAGGTAACTGCTCTTCTTAATCACGGAAAGATCGTTACCACAGAGACAAAGGCAAAGGAGATCCGCAAGATCGCCGAGAAGTATATCGCACTCGCAGTTAAGGAGAAGGATAACTTCGAGACCGTTACCGTTAAGGCTAAGGTTGCCCGCAAGGACAAGGACGGCAAGAGAGTTAAGGAAGAAGTTAACGGCAAGAAGGTTGCTGTATTTGACGAAGTAGAGAAGCAGATCAAGAAGGATTCACCTTCCAGACTTCACGCTCGTCGTCAGATGAATTCATTCCTTTACGAGCTTACCGAGGTTCCTGCAGATGCTTCGGGCAAGAAGAAGGCTACCAAGAAGATCAATCTTGCAGATAAGCTCTTCGACGAGATCGCTCCCAAGTATGCTAACCGCAACGGCGGATATACCCGTATCGTAAAGATCGGACCCCGTAAGGGCGATGCAGCGATGGAAGTACTCATCGAACTGGTATAATTCTATAGTCACTTTAATAAGGGGGCGGTTCATCCGTCCCCTTGTTTTTTCTTCCGGGGCGCGGGCGGCAACGAGTAAAACTTCCGGAGACACGCTCTCGCTTCGATTCGGACGCAGCGGTACATAAGCGCCATCTCGCGAGTAAACTCGCTCGATGTACGTTCGCTCGGTCCTTTGCCCGCGTTTCACGCTACTGCCACAGCCATATACAACTGCTCAAGACTTACTGTCTTGGCAGTTGTATACAGCCTGTGGCACCGGCTTCGCCGGGCAGAGGACACTCGCTTCTCGCGCAAGTACCGGCGTCCTCAACGAGTCTCGGAAGTTTTCTCTGCGCGCCCGCGTACTGCCATATGACCAGAATAGGGGACGGATGAACCGCCCCGATATACTGGAAGAACTAATATAAAAATACACAGCACGATGAGTACACAGTTTTGAAGACAGAGATGGATGAGTGCGCTGAATAATATAAGTGGGAAAGAGTTGGATGATTCCGCACATTTTGAAAAAAGAGTTTACCGCTGTGGGCGGCGCTGATATAATGATTGAGACAAATAGGGATGAGTACCTGTTTTAGTTAGAAGGGTTATCGGTTAATTGCGGAAGTTATTGAGATATAGGCGGAAATATGATCAGGACAGAGAACGTTACGTTTGAATATATAAGGCGCGATGAAGAAGGAAATGTCGAGGGCATCACGAAGGCTCTCGATGATGTCAGCGTGCACATCCGGAAGGGTGAGTTTGTGGCGATCCTGGGATCGAACGGGTCGGGCAAATCGACCTTTGCGAGGCATCTGAACGCGCTGCTGGTACCTGAGGAGGGCAAGGTCTATGTAAACGGCTGCGATACCTCGGATGACAGCCTGTACCTTCAGGTGCGCCAGAGCTGCGGCATGGTCTTCCAGAACCCCGACAATCAGATCATAGGCCAGACAGTTGAAGAAGAGGTCGCTTTTGGACCGGAGAACATGGGCATTCCTACGGAAGAGATGGAGAAGCGCGTCACAGACTCCCTTAAGAGGGTCGGGCTGGAGAAGGAGCGCTTTAATTCGCCCAACCGCCTGTCGGGAGGACAGAAGCAGCGTGTGGCCATTGCCGGCATTCTTGCGATGAAGCCGAAATGCATCGTTTTTGACGAGCCCACGGCGATGCTGGACCCCGCAGGCCGCAAAGAGGTTATCGCGACCGCGCATGAGCTCAACAGAACAGAGGGTATCACGATCATACTGATCACTCACTATATGAACGAAGCGGCGGGCGCCGACCGCGTGATAGTCATGGACAAGGGACGTCCGGTCATGGACGGGACGCCGAGGCAGGTGTTCGCGAAGGCGGACGAGCTGCGTAAGTACAAGCTTGAGCTTCCTGCGGTAACGGAGCTTGGATTCAGGATAGGGCTTGGGAAGGTCGTTTTGGACGATGAGGAATTTGCGGAGGCTTTCCGCGAGAAGTACGGCAAATAAGGAATATCGCGACTATGGGAATTAAACTTGAACATGTAAGCCATATATTCAATCCGGGCACGACCTTTGAAAAGGCTGCGCTGCGCAATATATGCCTGGAGATCGGCGAGGGCGAGTTCATTGGCCTCATCGGACACACCGGCTCCGGAAAGTCAACGCTCGTGCAGCATATGAACGGTCTGATCAAGCCTATGGCAGGCACCGTGTATTACGACGGGCAGGACATTTGCGCGGACGGCTTTGATCTGAAGAAGCTGCGCACCGAGGTCGGACTCGTATTCCAGTATCCCGAATACCAGCTCTTTGAGACCAGCGTGACCAAGGATGTGCTCTTCGGACCCAATAATATGGGGCTGCCTCAGCTGGAGGCCGAAATGAGGACATACGAGGCCTTAAAAGCCGTAGGAATAGATGAAGATCTGCTCGACGCATCGCCTTTCGATCTTTCGGGCGGACAAAAGCGAAGGGTGGCTATCGCGGGAGTGCTCGCGATGAAGCCGAAGGTGCTGATCCTTGATGAGCCCGCAGCGGGACTTGACCCGGGCGGAAGGCGCGAGATCCTGGACATGATCGCGGGGATCAGGCGCGAGCGCAATATTTCCGTTGTGCTCGTTTCGCACAGCATGGAAGACGTCGCTGAGTACGTTGACCGTATCATTGTTATGAATGACGGCTATATCGCGATGGACGGCACTCCGCATGAGGTATTTACACACGGTGAGGAGCTTGAGGAAATGGGACTTGACGTGCCCGATGTAACGAGACTCGTCATGAGACTTAAGGCCGAGGGCGTGAACGTCAGGACAGACATTTTTACGATGAAACAGGCTGAGGAAGAACTGAAGAAGCTGACGCGATGATACGCAGCGGCGGACGATGTCCGGGTTCAGCTTTCAGACCACATACGAGAAAGAGAAAGACATGTTAAGAGACATTACACTGGGGCAGTATTACCCGGCGGATTCGTTCATACACAAGCTTGACCCGAGAGTCAAGTTTGCGGGAACGATCCTGTATATCGTGACGCTGTTCCTTTTCAAGACCTTCTGGGGATTTATCCCCGTCGTGCTGTTCCTTGCGGCGACGGTCGCGATATCGAAGGTGCCGGCGAAGTTCATTTTCAAGGGCATGAAGCCGATGCTTTTCCTGCTGATATTCATGGTCATTGTCAATCTGCTCACCACAAAAGGCGAAGAGCTCTGGAGCTGGTGGAAGATCAGCATTACCAAAGAAGGACTCAGGAATGCGAGCTTCATGGGATTGAGACTGGTGCTGCTCGTCACGGGTTCGTCGCTCATGACCTACACGACCACGCCGACCGCACTCACTGCGGCGCTGGAGAGGATATTCGCACCCCTCAGGATATTCAGATTCCCCGTGCATGACATCGCGATGATGATGTCGATCGCACTCAGATTCATCCCGATCCTCCTTGAGGAAACGGACAAGATCATGAAGGCCCAGCTCGCGCGCGGCGCGGATTTTGAGACCGGCAACATATTCAAAAGAGCAAAGGCAATGCTGCCGATCCTTGTGCCGCTCTTCGTATCGGCGTTCAGACGTGCGGGAGATCTGGCGCAGGCAATGGAAGCGCGCTGCTACCACGGCGGCGAAGGCAGGACAAAGCTTCACCCGCTTAAATACAAAAAGCGGGATCTCGGAGCAGTGGCGGTAATGGCGGCATATCTGGCGGTCATCATTATCGTGCCGTAATCCGGCCCCCGGAGCAGTAAGTACGGCAAACCGGAACCGGCTGACAGAACCGGTTGTCCGGACTGCCAAACAGGAGGAGAAATGCGCAGAATAATGCTGAGGATAGCCTACGACGGCACGGATTACGTCGGATGGCAGAAGCAGCCCAACGGGCTTGCGGTCGAAGAAGTCCTGAATAAGGCGCTCCGCGACCTGACCGGCGAGCAGATCGAGGTCATTGGAGCAAGCCGCACCGACTCGGGCGTGCACGCCCTGGACAATGTCGCGGTGTTCGACACCGAATCCCCGATCCCTGCGAAGAAATTCAGCTTTGCGCTGAACAGAAGGCTTCCGAACAGCGTTGTGGTACGCTCGAGCTGCGAGGTAAAGCCGAATTTCCATCCGAGGCGCGTTAACTGCGTAAAGACCTACGAATACCGCATTTTCAACGACGAACATCCGAATCCGCTGAACAGGCGGTACACCTATTTTTATCATCATGACATCGATGTGGACGCGATGCGCGAAGCTGCACATTATCTGGAGGGCGAGCACAATTTCGTGACCTTCTGCTCGGCGGGCGCGCAGGTGACCACCACGGTCAGGACCATTTACTCCGCCGAGGTCATCAGGGGCGCAGGCTACGATGAGAACTGCATCATAATTCGTTTAAAGGGCAACGGATTCCTCTACAACATGGTCCGCATCATTGCGGGCACCTTGCTGCAGGCAGGCACCCACGCGATCGAGCCCGCGCGCATGGCGGAGATCATTGAATCGCACGACAGGGGACAGGCAGGGCCCACATTGCCGCCGCAGGGTCTGACGCTCGTAAAGATAGATTTTACCAAATAAGCACGAAAAACGACCGAATCGCACGCACATGTGTGAAAACATCTCCGGTTTCTCATATAATGAATTGATGTCGTTATTTTCAACGAAAGAGGATTGATTATGAGAAGTATGGTTGATATAGAAGTAGCCATAGACGAAAAATATGTCGACCCGAAGGTCACTATTCTGACGCGCGAAAAGACCGGCCTGGTCGAAAGCATAATTAACGCCATAGAGAATGTTTCGGAGAATGAATTTCCCCTGATCCCCGCATATACCGAGGGCGAGATGGAATTTGTTTCGCAGCGGGATATACTGAGGGTCTATATTCAGGACAGGAAATGCATCCTGCAGACGGATGAAGGCCTGTTTACCGTCCGCAAAAACCTCTCAAGACTTGAGGAGGATCTGAATCCGTCACGATTTGTCCGCATATCGCAGTCCGAGATCATCAACATATATAAGGTCAAACGTTTTGATATAAACATTGCCGGTACGATCGGCGTGGAGTTTGAAAACGGAACCAAAACGTGGGCTTCAAGAAGCTGCGTTAAGACACTGAAGGCCCTGCTTAAATGATGATCGAAGAGGATACGGATATGAAGTTTAAACATAGAGTCATACTTTTTGCCGTGATAGGTTTTGCGATGGGCCTTATTTCCGGGGCCGTGATTGCTCCTATCATAGTGACACTGCAGGCAAATGACGGCAATATTCACCTGTGCGCGGTGAGATTTGTTGAGGCGTTCGGAGGCAACGAACTGACGGCTTTCGTGGTCCAGGCACTCGTGATGGGGCTCTACGGAGTGATCCCGATGGGCGGAGCGGCATTCTATGAATACGAGAAATGGAGTCTCACAAAGTGTACCCTGATACACTACTTTTCATCGATGATCTGCTACTTCCTGGTGGGGTTCTTCTTCCGCTGGTTCAGATGGAGCAATTACCGCGGGAATTTTGTTTTCTTTATCTGTCTGACTGCCGGTTTCTTTATTGTCTGGCTGGTTAATTATCTTGTATATAAGATCGAGATCGCCCGCGTGAACAAAGAACTGGATGTCCGTAAGAAAAAAACAAAAGAATAAGATGAAATGGCGCCCTTCGGAATTAGTTCCGAGGGGCGTATCGTTTTTTGCCGGATAAAAGTTGGTGAAAAACCTTACCATGCCGTCTGCGTATTTCTGAGGTTCTCCCAAATACACTTAAAAAACATCCAAATAGACAAAAAAGCCTTGTTGCTATTTAAAAACGCCGATATATTATGCATATACAAAAGAAGAATGACATATATCACGATATGTGAATATTGTTTTCAAAGGCGAAGCTTACAAGGAGGTAGGCAGAAAGGACAAGGTAGTTGTATGGAAAAAAAGAAGAATGGTATGAAGGGGCGCAGACTTGTAAGTCTGAACGTATTTGCTGCGGCACTCGTTATGCTTGCGGCATGTCTGTTTTTAATTAATGGCACTGTGAAGACCAGCGCAGCAAGCAACACGTCTGTAACAGTGGGAGAAGTTACTATCAACGGCACAGTTGGCGAAAAGCTTAAAGACGCTACAATTGAGATCACAGTTGATAATGGAACTTTTGACCCGGTTGCGCTGTATGAAGGAAAGGATATTACCGAATACTTCAGACCATATGATTATCAGATGACCACTAACAGTAATGGTGACAGAAGCTCTGAAGGTACCTATTTTAGAGAGGACTCCGGGATCAGTCAAAATGACGGCTTATACCGAACATATTATTATGCACCGGCAGGAATAACGATCAGTGTTGCGGAATGCACTGAAACGAAGCTTGTCTGCACCGTCAGTGGAACTCCACTGTCGCCTTCTACTAAAAATATCGAGGTTCGTTTACTTCCCGAAATGTTTGCGACCAGAAATCCGCAGGCAATAAACAATTCTAATAACTCTGTTTCTTTTTCAACGAACGGAAAGTGGAACATCACTTCTTCCGAAAATGGAAGTACATCTGCCACACTGACCTGTGATACAAATAATATAACCGGTACTGCCGGGCAGACAGAACTCAGTACACAGTTTACCATTACACTAAAAAAGGCTGTTTTTGCTCTTGATCTTCCTGCAGGAACGGATGTATCCGTATGGTTCTCGGGTGCTAAAGGAGATGACGGATGGACAAACCAGTTACCTGTTGATGTAACGGCACTGATTGCCAGCGATGTCAAAATGGGTGACAAAACCTGTACCGTAAAACTTTCAGGCACTCCCAGATATGGAAACAACAGTAGTCTGTGCCCTATGATCCCTGCGCAGTATGTTGTAAGACCTAAATCAAATTCATCGGTTTTCTGGCAGAACTATCCCATTATAGGAACTTCTAATGTTAAGTTCAGCATTAGCGGACTTGAAAACGAAGAACCCTATATGGTCGCTAACAGTGCGGATCTTTATATGTATCCGATGCCTTATAATCAATCCGGAGACGGTACGTGGGATAGTCCGGGAGCTGCAAGGACATACTTTTGCATATATAACGGCTTTTTCAGCGGAAAAGAGTCTCTGATCGATTCTGCCATAAAAGGCTTAACAGACAGATGGGTATTTTCGAATCAGAAAGGAAATACTGATACAACCAGCGCTGAGGGATTCTTATATTCGCCCGGAGGAGCAAGCGGAACAGAAGATCATCTGGATATACTGACTTTCAGAGCGGCTGCCTATTATCAGAACACCGGAAATACAGCCACCGAAACCCAGCTCAAGAGTCAGAAGAAGTTTTATCTCTCAATCAAAGGAACGCCTTATACAGTCGGCGAATATCCGTTATCATTCTTTGTTCCGAAGAATCTGCTTATAGACATGTCCGGAGAAGAAGGATATACCACGGTTGTTATCGACAAGATCCCCGAAAAGCAGGGCAAGCTTGTTATCATGAATCCTCTTCAGCTTGTATTTGACAATGCTCAGCTTCAGTATAAAAAGGGCGAAGTGGTAAATGATTACATTACCTTAAAGAAGTCGGTTTATTCGCGCTACATCATGAAGAGCTCCGTTACTGCCGAGAACCTTAAGTATACGGTATCGGATGAATTCAAGGAACTTGGTCTTAACCTGGAACCCGTTAAAGTAACACCAAGAAGCATAATCTTCCACGTTACCGGTACTATTAAGGTGAAAAAGGCCGAATTTGACCTTAAGGATGCTGTCAGCATCAGCTATGAAAACTTCGATGGTACAAAACTGGATAGATTTGTCGAGGCAGACATTAATTCCAACCCCGATGCGAAGATAGTTGTAGGCGACGAAGGCTACGGCATCGCCGGCAACGAGATTGACTACTCCGAGCGTGAGCCTGTTAAGGTCTATGCGAAGATCAAAGGCACCAACACTGTTTCCGGCGGTGCGATCAACCTGTCAGGCATCGACGGTCCTACGCTTGAAACCACGGTTGCTTATAAGTGCTACAGTACAGATGGTGGAACAAAGTGGAAGGAAGCGAAGAGTGCGCTTAGCGCAAAGCAGATAGCAGCTATGGTCAATAAGGGCATGACCTTTATGATTGCCGACAGTTATGATAAAAAGGCCAAAGGACCTGCCGAAGGCGCAAACATTTATGAATTCGCGGAAATTGTAAAGCAGGAAAAAGGTCCAAAGTTCAAGATTGACTATACGACCTGGGCTGATTCCACGGGTGAAAGCACGGGACAGTTTATTCTGATCGGAGTTGCTTCTGATAAGACAGAGACTAGCTACAACGCGACATATCTCAGAAACACCTTTGAGATCGGTATTGTGAGCGGAAAGGGTCTTAACGAGGACGGCTACGGCGTATGGCCCGTAAAGGGCGGCCTGACTATCGGCGCTGTTGAAAAGAGCGGGACGAAGGAAAAAGTCGTAAAGAATGTTTACTATATAAGAACCGCTCCTTATCTTGGCAATGACGGCAAATATGTACCCGCGGGCAAGCCTGTAAAGGTTTCCGTATCAGGCCAGCAGAAAGCTCCCAATGTAAAGATAGATTACAAGAAGGAAGTCTTAAAGGGCAAGGAGAACCTGAGCGTGTCTGCTGATGATGTTCAGATTGTTACCAGGATGAGCAAGGAAGACGCCAAGACACCCATTGATATCTCATCGTATCTCCAGGTAGGTGTACAGACTGAAATTAAGGTCTGGATTGCGGCATCCGAGAAGAAGCCTGCAAGTTCGGTACAGATCATCCCTGCGGCAGCCAGAGCGGCTGCAGTGACGAGCGGAGCGATAACCTTTAACGCAAGCAAGCATACAGTTACACTGAGTAAGGATTACGAAGTATATGATGCCGAAAAGCAAAAATGGGGCGGTGTTCCGAAGATCACAGACGCAGGAAACCATACCTTCAGGATCCGCAGAAAAGCAGATGCCAAGGGCGGAAAGGAGACTGAGAGCTACACCGCATACGCTGCCGGAGAAGAAATGAATCTGGTGATCGTATACGGAGAATACACATCCGGAAAGAGTACCAAGAACGGAATTCTTTCAGCTGAAATACAAATAAAATAACCTGATAATACGGGCTGTGTTTTGATATGACGCAGCCCGTTTTTTAAACCTTTTTCCATCCGTTTTCTATCGAAACCAAATAGGCGCTAAAAAGAGCAGAATAGACAAAATGACGTTGTTAAGGATATAAAATGCCGATATAATCGTTATACTACAAAACGAGCGATAAAAGATCACGAATCGTGAACACAACTTATAAACGGTGTCCCTAAACGTGAGGGGAAGCAAGGAGGCTCTATATGATTATAAAAGGATCGTTATCCCATACAGTAAGAAGGACAATTGTTGGTACCATTATGGCACTGGCAGTCATCATATGCGCGCTGGCACTTCCTTCCTCGAAGAGCGTTGAAGCGGCATCCGACATTACCGTCAGCTTCGTAGGTTCCGGTCAGATCGAGGGCTATGTAGGCACGGCTATCACACCGTATACATTTACCCTGACCATCAATAACGGCGGCAGCTTCCAGGGAAACACCGCTGCGGGCGAGGATGTCACATCCTGGTTCGCGGGTATCTGCAATCCACAGAACAATCAGTACCGACGCACGCCCGTAGGTCTTACGGTCAAGACAGTGAACGCTATTGCGGCAGGAGATAAGACCGCTACATTCGTTATTTCGGGTACGCCATGGATGGGGGCCAAATACGCGCTCCTGAACACAATCAGGGAAAGTCAGATCAAAAGCGGCGGCTCATCATCAGTTTATGTCGGAACAAAGGACTGGATCTATTTCTCTATCTTAAGAAACCCCACCGATGCGAACCCCAAGTCGAGCCTTTCACCTTCGAGTCTTACGATCACCGGCTCGGAGAACATAGCGGTATCCTCAAAGGAAATAACCTTCAAGATCGAGGGCGGTAACTTCATCGAGAGCATCAGTGCCGGTACCGATGTCAGTGAGTGGCTCCGGTCCGACAGCTATTATGTTGATTATCTTCACGACTATCAGTTTATAACAGCACTCCTTCCCAACGGTATGACCGCGAAACTGAAGAACGCAATCAAGCCCGGTGACAGGAGCGCTACGATAGTTATTTCCGGAACTCCCACTCACGGGTCTTCGGATTTCATTGCTATTGTTCCCGACAAGGGCGTTATGGCGACCGCAGGCAATGCGCAGAGCGAGAACGGCTACGGCAGCCTCGGCTACGGCACGGGCTGCAACGACAACTACAAATATAACATTTCGGGAACTTCCGTGACTCCGTCGATCACCGTTGACGATGTTTCAATACAGGCAACTGTTGGAGAAGCGATCCCGGATAATACCATAACCTTCAGGCTCCATAACTGTACCCTTGCAACGACATATGCCCAGGGTACCGATATCACGAGCTATTTTGAAAAAACAAACAATCAGGGCATACCTGTGCCTGCGCTGGAGAAGTTCGGCAGCGGCGTACATGTGACTGTAATCGAATTCAACGAGGGTGCTGACCATTTCACCTGTAAAATAAGCGGTACACCCACTGCAAACGGAAGCTGTGCCCTTAAGATAAGGCTGTTCGAATACGAGACCAGTCATATCGTAGCTATACGTTCGACGGTCGGTAACGCGCGCTTTGCAGTTACCCGCCCCGATACAAGCCCCAGTGTGTACATATCGGGAAGCAGCTTCAGCTTCAAGACCGGTTTTTCGATCGATCCTTCCGAAGCGGGCTTTGAAGTAGGCATAATGGGCGGTGACAGCAGCGCGACTGCAGGAGTAAGGTATAAACTCCTCGGTACCTTTAGTAAAGATGCCGATATTTCAAGCTATTTCACGGGTCTTCCTAACGGCGTCAAGGTCTATGCCTCCGCTGCAGCATCCGATCCCCAGGATATGATGGTCTATTTCAAGGGAATTCCGGAGAAAGCCGGAACCTACAACGTGAAGTTTAAGGCTGCGTCGATGAAGTACATGAAGCAGACCTACGACGGTTCGAACTCGTCAAGCTGGTCAAACGATGGCTGCACGACGGACTTGTATTCCGAGCAGGTTCTGACAGTAAAGGTCACGGATGATTCAAACTTTGGCTACGCATACGATTATCTGCTTCCGGAGTCGACTTCCACATTACCCTATGAGGAGTTTAAGGAGACGGCTGGTTCTGCTGCGATAACTATTACGGGACGCATAACCACTCAAAAGCAGGTTATTGTTGAAGGCGGAACACCGAGGATTGAAAACAGGTCGTCATACACCGTTACCGATAATACCTTCAGGATCTATCTGCCTAAGATAACATTTACCGAAGCTTATAAAGACGGTGCGGATATCACCGATATCGTAAGGCTTTCAACCGACGGCCCACTTTCGGGATGCAAGATCAGGCTCGATGCCGAAGGCGGTATTAAGGCCGGAACCTATTACGGCAAGACACTTACCGTTTTCTTAAGCCACGAGAGAACTGTTGCATCATCGAGCACCGATGCGATAAAGCTCCAGGTATTTGACGGGAGCAGCTGGAAGAACGTTGTTATGCCCACAGGGTCGAACTATGAGATCAATGAGGTCATAGACGGTAATGCTGATCCCGATACAAACAAGGTCAAAGGTCTTTCCGCGACAATCGCGGATTGCAGTATAAACGGAATCGCATGGTATATGCTACAGGACAGGGAAGGCGTCGAGATTACCCTCAGTGGGGCACAGTTCACGGTTAACGCCGCGCGCAAATACCACGATGTAACGTCCTGGTTTACAAATCTTCCCAAGAACACCGTTGCAATGGTTAGCGAGACCGTGACCGACAGTGTAAAGACAACAGTTAAGATCGTGTTTGCGGAGAGGAAACCTTCCGGAGTGACCTACAGCACACCCCAGGAGGTAAGCACGGATCCCATACGTGTTACGATACCGTTTGCGGATATCACTACCCTGAACGGAAGTACTGCGCCCTGGAGCAATATGAACGGCGGAGTTGCTACAACACTCAACAACAATGCGGTTTGGAACATCATCGAAGCGAGTACGCTTGCCCATACGGACAAGCCGATGATCGTTGCGAACACAATGACGGGAGTATACAGTTCAGGTTCGGGTATTGGAAACTCGGTTTTCAATCTTTATGTATATATTCCTGCCGGGTTGTACAGCACACTGCTGACCGATGCAGAAACTGAGTCTGCCAAATTGCAGGCGTATGCCCAGGAGCATCCGGAAGATGTTCATGACGAGCAGCTCGCCGATGCGGCCAAACCTAAACTCAGACTGAAGCTGACTGCGGAAAACGGTCTGTTCACCAATATAAACTTCGATCCCGGTTATATAGAACTGAACGGCATCGGGATTAAGGAAGTGACGAACAGTTCAACTTCTTCGAGTGATAAGATCTATTATGTATATGCAAGCCTCTACCTTGGCGAGATATCTGCAAGCAAGATCGCGAGCGGTGAATTTACCGTTAGTCTGATAACCGGATATGACGAGTCACAGACGGTCACTGATCTTACTGGCAAGAATACGCATGTAAAGTATAAGATCCTGAACAAGCTTCCCGATCCAGTTGCGGAAGACGAGGAGGAAGAATATGCCGGACACGATGGAAGCGGCAACGGAGAAAGCGGCAACGGAGAAAGCGGTAACGGCGGCAGTGGAAGTGCTGAATCGACCGAGCCTTCAACACAGCCCGATATCTGGGTTAACGGCAAGGACAACAAGAAGGAAGAGACCTATCACAAGACGATGACAAAGGAACTGTCGTCGCTGATAGCAACTCTTCCCGAAGGATGCAAATATATCGTGAGCGTGACCGACACAGAAGTCGATGATGTCGCGAACGCATTCGGAACAGGCGGAAAAGGTAAGAAATCGGATGTCGCGAAGCCCAGTGTGAAGGCCAAAGACGGCATAGTAAGCGTTGCTGCAGGAAAGACTGCCGGTGTAGCGAGGATCTGGGTTGCTGCATATAACAGCAAAGCAAAGAAGATTGAGGCATCCGGATACTTTGATGTCACAGTCGGCACCGCTCCGAAGAAGCTCTATCTGACTGCAGACAGCAAAGCTGAAAAGACCGCTGCGATCAAGAGTATAATGCTTAACAACGGCGATACGGAAACCGTATTCGTCAATGCTGACGGCACCGGGCTTTCATCCTACGCGTCATTTGCTTGGGAAGCTCCCAAGGATACTGACGGCCTGTTGTCCATCAGTCCTTCAAACGGAACCGCTCAAAGCGCAACTATCGGGCTCAAGAGCGTTCCTACTGACGGAAAGGTTAAGAAGATTGCGGTCAGCGCGATCAATAATGAGTCAGGCAAGAAAGTCAGCTTTTCGGTAATCATTTCAAACGCTGTTAAGGAAGTTACCGGACTCAGCAAGACCTATCAGCTGGATTCTGCAGCGGAAGCGGCTGTAGAGGCAACTCTCGACTATTCGCTGGTGTGCTACAGCAGCACAGGCACAACCACAGACAAGATCAAGGTTTATGTGACTACTGCCCTCGAAGAAGGCACAGGCTATTCATTAACCAAGAATAATACAAAGTTCACGCAGTCCGGTTCAAAGTCAAAGGTGAAGGTCACCTATAAAAACGGTGAATTCACGCTGAAAGCACCCAAGAAGACCAACGACGGAACCAAGGTCCGTGTACTTATCGTAGCGACACACGCGGACAAGACCATTGATGTGTTTGAGAGCGGCGTGATCACAATCGGAACCGTGTCAGAAGAAGGAAATAATTAAGTGCGGCAGCGCAGCCTGCCGGTCAGAGATTTGATTTTGTACAAGGAGGTACGTGTATGGGCATGCGAAAGAAGATATTTAACGGTCTTTTGATCATGTTGATATGCGCTGCGGCGATGTTTTTCGGCGGCAGTGCTGTTGAAACGCACGCAGTAATGAGAGATATCACATATTCATTCGGTATGGGAATCACGGTGAACGGAACCGTTGGGAGCCAGCTGACTGAGCAGACATGCACAATAAGTATCAATGGCGGAAAAGCCCTTGTGCGTCCGATTTCTGCGGGTACCGATATCAGTAAATGGTTCATGGGAAGCGAAACACCTCTTCCCGCCGGACTTAAGGTTACGGTTGCGGAGGACGCGGCTGTCGGTGCCAAGACGCTGAAGGTGAAGTTCTCCGGTACGGTTTACGGCGCCTCGAAGGATGAAATCAAGATCGTTCCGCAGAATATCTATTTCGACGATACGGAATCCGACTGGTATGCCTATGCGAATGTCAATCTCGGCAGCAGCATAGCGAAGTTCAATATAACAAGAAACGCTTCGACTCCTTCGGGATACAGCGGAGTTGGCAACGGCATTTATGTTAAGGATCAGAAGAGCGGGACCGCAGGATGGATCCTGAAGGGAGCAAAGGGTGCAGCCATTACCTCCAACAATGAGATGCAGGTATACATCAACGGCAATTTCCTGAAGCCTTTGTCTGCCGGTGCTGATATTTCATACTGGTTTACCGGTGAACTGTATGTGTATAAAGAAATATTCAATGCATCTATAGCGTCAGTTCTCCCGGACGGAGTGGTCGCAAGGGTCAAAAATGCGGTTTCCGTCGGAGACAACTCATTTACCATTGTTTTCTCGGGAACTCCCGCAAAGGGCTCGATGGATCTTATCGCGTTTACAATACCTGCAGGAATGGTTTCTTTCAGCAAGGGCGGCGCAACGAAGGGTGATTATCAGGAAGGATGTAAGGTAACCAATAACACCTGTAAATACGCTTACGATATCAGCACGGACAACGATGACGATTTTCACACAGAGTTTGTCAAGATCACTTATCCCGAAGCGACTCTTGAAGCAGGTAAACCTGTTACCGAAGAAGACAACCTCCTCATAACCTATGAGTTGGTCGGGGAAGTTAACAGAACTCCGATCACCTTTCAGGGAATCACGCTGAATCATACTACCGTCAGGGGTATGTGTTATCAAAATGCGGGAAACCAGTACCCTGCCGGCTTCTGGAATGACCATATAACCACATCGACCGGACTCCAGGCCACAGTCATTGCGATCAGTCAGGACAAGAGAACAGTAACGGCCAGGATCACCGGAACGCCGAAGAAGCAGGACAGCTATCCTTATGTGCTCCGGGGACGCGGCTTTATACTGAACGCATCCTACAATACTGCGAACCACCTTATCACGGGATACACATCGGGCGACACAACACTAACTATAGTGGAACCCGTACCGGAGATCACTATCAACAAGAATGTAACGATATATAAGGGTGAAGACGACGAAAAGACCACAATAACAAACGCGCATTTTACGATCTCTCTCGGAGACGATACTCTTGCCAAAGCTATCTCCAAAGGAGAGGGACTGCCGCTTTTTTATCCCGAGACACATAAGGATTATGACAGATTGAGCGATAACGGAGTAAGTATTTATGCTGATGAGGATACTCCGGCCGGAGCCCACGAGATAAAGGTGTATGTCTCCGTATATGAGAAGGGTATCAGATGGACTCAGAAGGGCTACTTGAATCTTGCCTTCCCTCAGGATTACATCACGAGAACGGCAAACTACGGTACCCAGAAATACTATAATATTCCGTTCAGCCGGATTTATGAGGATATCACCAAGAAGGAAGAAGTAGTGCGTGTCAATGAACTGAGCGACCTTCTGATCACCGGAACGCTGAATAATGAAGTTATTGAAGAGACATATCTTCACAAATGGTATGACGGTGAGAACCAGTACCACGAGGAGTGGGACAAGCACGTAACCGGGATAAAACTGAATCCGATCGGTAGTGAAAAACTGTATTTTACTCTTACATGTTTTTATGGTTTAAATGTTGAAAAATCGTATGAAGCCGGCGACAGTGTGCTGGATTTTGTAAAACTCAATTTATATTCCGATGATAAGGAATCTCCTTTTTATATCGATACATGGTCATCGCAGTTTGTAAAAAAGGATTTCAAATTTTATGATATTCATACCGTTGACCCGATAGAAGCAGGAAGAACCGAGACTCCGCGTGTATTTAATCTGATGATCGACCTGTCTGAATTCTATGCTATGCAGGCGAGCACCAAGCCGGTTCGTCTTTACATAAAGTATATAGATGATTCCGGAATAAGACCGGTGTATACAAATACTTTTTCGGATGATAATAAGAATTTCAGGTTTAATATCAAATTAAAAGGAAACGGCGGATCATCAGACACTGACGCGAGTTATGATACAGGTATCGTCTACAATAAGCAGGACATTATCATCTACGCAAAAGATGCGTCCGGCAATAAGACCGAAGGAACTTACATTAACCTGACAACCGAGAAATTAACCACAGAACTCGATTACAAGTGCTACAGCACGGACGGCGGAACCAAGTGGAAGGCAGCTACGAAGAAACTGACCGACAAAAACATTGCTTCCATGCTTAACAAAGGTATGACGCTGGTCATTGCCGATAAGTTCGATTCAAAGACAAAGGCGCCTGCGGATGACGCGGTGATCTATACGTTTGACGAGATCAACGCACGCCCCGCGGCACCGAAACTGAAGGTGGACTATGCGCTTTATCCCGACGCCATAGGAGTCGGTGCGGGCCAGTGGGGCCTTACCGATTCGACAGGCGGGGGACTTGCGGCGGCTGACCTGGCGCTGCTGGATATCGGGATTGGCGATTCCAAGGGCAAGGCTGTTAATGATGCCGGATACGGATCTTGGCCGTCTTCGGGCGGATTGAATGTTGCGCCGCTTACCGGTACAAAGGTTTCAACAAATACCTTCTTCGTACGTGTGGCTCCGACTGCAGACACTCCCGCTAGTAAGGTAGTGAAGGTTAAGGTAAAAGGCCAGCAGAAGGCGCCTAATGTTAAGGCTGACTACAAGAACGAGGTTCTCAAGGTTAAGAAAGATATGACGGTTTATTTCGGAGAGAATGCTTCTGCCAATGCAGCAGAGCTTTCCGAGAGTGCGAAGACCTATGAGGACTATGCAGGAAAGCTTTATAATGTGACCACGGCCGAGCAGGCCAAGGCAGGCGTGAATATTGCAGAGTACATTACAGACACCCGCAATACGATCCTGGTTTGGAATGCGGCGACAGCAAAGAAGCCCATGTCAAAGGCTCAAGAGATCAAACTTCCTGCACGGGCTGAGATCGAAGCTGCGACGCTCACAGTCAGCGGCGGAAAATTCAAGCTGGACAAGAAGTATGAGATCTACGATGCAGAAAAGAATAAATGGGGCGGGCTTCCTAAGATAACGGGAAGCTGTGAACTCCAAATCCGATTAAAAGCCACTGCAAAAGCCGGCAAGGAAAGTGACACGACCTATGCGGCAAGTGTTCCTGCGACGTTGAAGATCACATGGGGCGAATATGATACCGCAAAGCACAAAGAGGGTATCACCGCGGCTGAGATTATTGTCGGAGACTAAAGTTTTATCTTAATATTCTCCCATGAATCGGAAATATTTACGATTTTTTTCGGACCTCCTCCAAAATATAATTGTTTACGTAACAAGTGTTAAAACACTTATATTTTTGGAGGAGGTTCAATTATGAAAAAACGTTTTGTGGCAATCGTACTGGTTGCGGTTCTTGCACTCTCATGTCTTGCAGCGTGCTCGAAGAAGGATGAGGGTCCCCTTACTCTGGTTTATGCCGAGGTTAATCCCCAGGACACCATCGTTGGTCAGGTAGCTGCAGATTTCAAGGCAAAGGTTGAAGAGCTCTCCAAGGGCAAGATCATCATCGACGTTCAGTACAGCGGTGTTCTCGGTTCGGAAAACGATGTTCTCGACGCTATGCTCGCAGGAGCAGGCTCGGCAGACATCTCAAGAATCTCGGCATTCTCGCTTACATCTTACGGCGCTGAGAAGTCGGTTCTTCTTTCCCTGCCTTACACATTTGAGTCGAGAGAGCATTTCTGGAAGTTCGCTACCAGCCCTCTGGCAGAGGAGTTCCTCAACGAGTCCTATGAGAAGAAGCTCGGCGTTAAGGGCCTTTTCTACGGCGAGGAAGGTTTCCGTCATTTCTTCACAAAGGAACCCGTTAACAGCATCGGCGATCTCGCAGGCATGAAGCTGCGCGTTTCGAACGACCCCGTTATGAACGGTCTCGTTAAGGGCCTTGGCGCATCGCCCACAGTTGTTGCTTTCGGCGAGCTCTATTCCGCTCTTTCCACCGGCGTTGTTGACGGTGCAGAGCAGCCCATTGCAAACTACAAGTCGAACTCGTTCCCCGAGGTTGCCAACAACATGATCCTTGACGGCCACACCCTCGGCGCTATCGAAATCGTAGTTGCCACTCCCGTTTGGGACAAGCTCACCAAGGAGCAGCAGAACATCCTCATGGAGGCCGGCAAGTACGCACAGGAGAACAACAAGAAGAACTCGCAGGCAAAGGAAGACGAGGTTCTGAAGGAGCTCAAGGCTAACGGCTGCAATATCGTTGAAGTAACCGATATCACACCCTGGCAGGATGCTGTTAAGGACGTTATCACCGAAAACACAAAGGGCCTGGAAGACTTATATCAGAAGATTCTTTCTTCAAAATAAACACTGATTGATTGTCGA
>JAEEGH010013071.1_pt1 | contig 18502 bp, 15 predicted proteins | sample 9134181 | NCBI WGS metagenome assembly JAEEGH01 (sample SAMN16246544, study PRJNA631951) | gut metagenome | biome: gut microbiome; feature: rumen; material: DP-attached | host: Bos | place: Iran: Karaj | collected 2018-10 | reverse complement strand
TCACCGGTCCTACTCCGACTAGCGTCTCCGACCTGGCTTACTACAAGGACGAGAACGACGTCGAGCATGTGTTCTGCTTCAACAACGGTGACAACGGCGTGTATGACTACAACATCACGACCAACACGCTTGGTGGCTCGGTGTTCAACTTCTCGGCCACTCCTGGCTTCGATGCCGGTAGCTCTGGCGGTTGCCACGTTGCCGAGTACAACGGCAAGATGGCCTTCTTCGGCGACATCCAGCAAGACCCGAACCTCATCGGCATTTACGAGCTGAGAGATGGTGGCGGTGTTGGCCCGGCTCCTGTTCCTGGCGGCGACAACTGCAACGAGCTGGCTCTGCCTCGTGAGAGCGAGACCATCTGGTCGAACTGCCTCGACAAGGATATGTACATCATCGGTGAGAACCAGGACGGCGTGACTGTCAACGTGCTGCTCAACAGCGCCGACAGCCCGGAAGGCGTCCAAGTGACCTTCACGAACTACAACGAGGCTGAGCAAGAGCTCTACCCGATCGAGCCTATCGTTCTCGACGAGACCGGCTTCTATGCCTTCGACAGCTTCCGTAGAGGTAACTACAAGGTGAACGTGACCTTCGACGGCTACGAGCCCATCGAGGACAGCGTGAGCATCTGGGAGCCTGTCGACCTGCGCTATGTGATGATCGAGAGCAGCTACGGTGTGAACGACCTGTATGTATCCAGCACCGGCTGGGCCATGTGGGATGCCGAGGGCATGCCTACTCCTGGCGGCGGTGGCGGCGGCCAAGGCGGCAACGGCGACACCTTCAGCTTGAACTTCGACGACAGCCAGATGCCTGCTGATTGGACCGTCATCGACGGCGGTAGCCCGGCTGGATACGGCTGGAAGATCGGCAGCACCAAGCTGAGCGGCACTGGCTACGGTCACAACGGCTCAGCCGACCTGATCCTCAGCCAGAGCTACGACAACAACTACGGCGTTGTGTATCCTGACAACTGGTTCATCTCACCCGCTGTGACGCTTGCCAACGGTTCGCAGTTCAGCTTCTGGGCTTGCGGTCAGGATGCTGGCTATGCTGCCGAGCACTGCGGTGTGTTCGTCTCGACGACGGGCACCAACCCGAGCGACTTCACCATGGTTCAGGAATGGACATTGTCCGCCAAGAGCAGCGGTGAGAAGGCCGCTATCCGTGGCAACCGCGACCAAGGCACATGGCGTCAATACACTGTCGACCTTAGCGCCTACGCTGGCGAAGGCCGTCACGTGGCCATCCGCCACTTCAATTGCAGCGACCAGTTCTATCTGGATGTCGACGACATCGAGCTGACCAACGGCGCCAAGAGCGGCGATCGTCACCTCGAGTACTTCAAGGTGATGTGCACGAGCATCGACGGCGAGCCCATCTTCAACGCCAACGTCCCCGCCGACCAGCCGTTCTGCCAGGTGGCCACCGACCAACTGGTTCCCGGTGAGCACTACATTGCCAAGGTGGCTGCCATGTACAGCACCGGCATGAGCGCCTGGAGCGAGTGCGAGTGGCAATACATCCCGTGCGACAACTACGCTGGCACCCTCAACGGTGTCGAGGTGAACGGCACGGAGATCAGCTGGGAGTATCCCGGTGGTGGTCCTGTTCCTCCGCAACCTGGCCAAGGCGACACCTTCAGCGTTGACTTCGAGGCTGGCATGCCCGCTGGCTGGAATGTCATCGACGGTAACAACGACGGTTGGACCTGGTGCATGACCAGCAACATCCCGAGCACCTGGACCTACTACGCTGGCATGAGCCTCGACTGGTACCACAATGGTACGAACGCCATCTGCAGCGGTAGCTACATCAACGGTGTGGGTGCCCTGACTCCTGACGAATATCTCGTTTCGCCTCAAGTGACTTTGGCCGCTGGTAGCACCTTCAGCTTCTATGCTGCCGCTACCGACGCCAGCTATGCCGCTGACCACTTCGGTGTGTTCGTCTCCGACAACGGTACGAGCGACTGGACCATGGTCAACGAGTGGACACTGACGGCCAAGAACGGTGCCAAGGCTGGTGACCTCCGCGCTTCACGCGACGGCAACGGCAACAGACTCGGCAACTGGTACAGCTATACTGTTGACCTGAGCAACTTCGCCGGCCAGAAGTACATCGCCATCCGTCACTTCAACTGCAACGACCAGTACATCATGTGCGTTGACGACATCGAGCTGACCAGCGGTGCCAAGAGCAACCGTGCCGCTTGGGATCTGATGATGACCTTCACCGCCCCCGAAGCCGCCCACTACGGCGTGGCCTACGACGGCACGAACTTCTACACCAGCAACTGGGGCTACAGCAGCGCTGCACACAACTTCTACAAGTATGACCTGCAGGGCAACATGCTCGAAGGCTTCGAGATCGCTGGCTGCGGCACGCTCCGTGGCATGACCTACGACGGCGAGCACTTCTATGGCGTTGCCAACAGCAGCACCGTGTACTGCGTCGACCTGGCCAACCACAGCGTTGTGAACACCTTCACTTCGTCCTATGGCGCCATGCGCGGCATCACCTACGATCCTGAACGCGACGGCTTCTGGGTTATCGGCAACTGGAGCGGCAACCTGACGCTCATCGACCGTATGGGCGCTATCGTCCAAACCGGTCCTGAACCGACCAGCGCTTCCGACCTTGCCTACTACAAGGACGAGAACAACGTCGAGCACGTGTACTGCTTCGACAATGGTACCAACTATGTTTGGGACTACAACATTGCTAACAACACCATTGGCGGCTATGTGTTCGACTTCTCGAATGTTCCTGGCTTCGCCGCTGGTAGCTCTGGCGGTTGCCATGTCGGCAGCGTTGATGGCAAGATTGCCTTCATCGGTGACATCCAGCAAGACCCGAACCTCATCGGTGTCTACGAGCTCCGCGACGACAACGTTGGTCCTGTGCCTCCAGTCCCGGCTGGCGACATCATCGGCGCTATGATCTTCGTCGACGGCGAATGGGTTGCTCAGGTTGACTACCCGACCAACACCTACACCTACGAGGGTGAAGGCGAAGAGGTCTGCGTCCGCCTGATCTACAACGGCACGAACAACCTGCCTGAGGGCAACATCTACTACTCGATGAGCTGCCCCGAGTGCGAGCCACTCGAACCTGGCGTCGCCACCTGCGAGCCTGGTGCACCTATCCACGCTGAGTTGATGCCTGGCAACGACGACATCAAGGTGTGGTGGGGCAATGCTCCTGCCGCTCCCGTCAGCGACTGGCTGTACTACGACGACGGCACGAACGAGGACGCCATTGGCCTGCAAGGCGGCGGTTCGTTCTACTGGGGCATCAAGTTCCCGGCTGCTGCCATGTCGCAGTATGCGGGTTGCTCGGTGACAAAGATTGGTTACTACGACTACACGGCCCACACGGGCACCGTCCGCATCTACAACGGTTCGAACGGCGACGCTCCTGGCACGCTGATTGGCACGTACAACTACACTGCCGCCGGCACCGAGGACTGGGTTGAATGGACCATTCCGGCAGTTGCCTTCGACAACACTCAGGATCTGTGGATTGTGATGAACAACACTGACGGCGGTTATGTTGCCTCAGTTGGTCCTTACACAGGCGATCCTAACGGCACGCTGATTTCGATTGACGGTTCGACCTGGTACACGCTCAACGACGCCACTGGCGGCGAGTTAGACGGTACCTGGAACCTGCGCTGCTACGTGACCAACCAAGCCAAGGGCGGCGAGATTGTCGCTTTGGACGACGAGTTGAACGGCACTCCTGGCGGCGTGATTGGCAACGCTGGCGTGAGCAAGCAGGCCAACGCTCCTGTGTACATGAACCGCGCTGAACTTGTGAAGTACAACGTGTACCGTTCGACGGAGGCCAACGGCACCTACACCTTGATTGCTGAGGTTGCCGAGACTGGCGCCGACTACTACGAGTACATCGATACTCCTGGTGCAGCTGGCACGTACTACTACCAGGTCCGCGCTATGTACAGCGACGACTGCGAGTCTGAGCCTGCACAAGCCGCTGACGACCCGAGCGTGAACTACGTGTTTGCCACTACCGACGGTGTTGGCGAGAACGGCGGCAATGTCGCCCTCTACCCGAACCCGACGAAGGGCAACGTGACGATCGAGGCCGAAGGCATGAGCCGCATCACTGTGGTGAGCGTGCTCGGCCAGGTGGTCTTCGACACCGAGCTCGATGCTGACAACTACACCTTGAACATGAGCCAGTTCAACGCTGGCATGTACATGGTGCGCGTCTACACCGAGGAAGGTGTGACCGTCAAGCGCGTCACTGTCATGCAATAAATGACCATCGGATGATGTAGAGACGCAAAATTTTGCGTCTCTACAACACCGATGAAAAAATGGAAAGGCAATCCGTTTGGGTTGCCTTTCTTTTTGTATTTTTGCGGAACGGTTTTTGACATCGCAAAAATCACAAAACAGGATAAGAGAATTATGACCATCAAGGAAATACAAGACAGCATCGTAGAGGATTTCTCCATGTTCGACGACTGGATGGACCGTTACGCCATGCTGATTGAGATGGGGAAGGAATGCCCCATCATCGACGACAAATACCGCGATGAAGCGCATCTTATCAACGGATGCCAGTCGCGCGTGTGGCTCAACGCGGAATTGAACGACGGTAAGGTGTATTACAGTGCCGACAGCGACGCCGTCATCACCAAGGGCATCGTCAACTTGCTTATCAAGGTTTTCTCGGGACAGACTCCCGAGGACATCCTCGCTGCTGACCTTTCGTTCTTGGATGAGATTGGGCTGAAAGAGCATTTGTCGCCTACGCGCTCCAATGGCCTTTTGGCCATGCTCAAGCAAATGCTGCTTTACGCCGAGGCATTTAAACTGAAGGAGGAAAAGGCATGACTGAAGAAAATAACACCTTGAAAGAGACCGTTATCTCGGTCCTGAAGACCATCTACGACCCGGAGATTCCCGTTGACATCTGGACGCTGCATCTGATTTACGGCGTAGAAGTCGATGAAGAAGGCAACGTGAAGATTGTGATGACGGTGACGGCGCCCAATTGTCCTGTGGCAGAGACTTTGCCTGCAGAGGTGAGAAACCGTGTGCAGGCCATCATGGGCGTGAAAAATGTCGATGTGGAACTCACTTTCGATCCCGTCTGGAGCATCGACATGCTCTCCGACGAAGCCAAGGCTGAATTGGGGTTGGATGGGGATTTTGGCAGCTTTACTGCCTCGGACTTCCTGTATTAAAGTTAGTAGTGTGTAGTTAGGAGTAGACAATTACTCCACACTCCTCACTCCTCACTCTATACTCCACACTCCTCACTCCACACTCCAAATTATTGTTTTTAAAGATTATCGTAGTTTTCCAGCAAATCCTTCGCCATTCCCAGGAACATAAACGCCACGGCATTAAAGTCCATGTTGAGGTCTTTGCTGAGGCCGACGCGGTCCTTGAAGATGGCCACGTTGAACCATTGCAGGCACTGGAAGGCGCGGTGGAAATATAGGCGCTGCAACTCTTCCTTGTTGGGTTTGCGCCCCACGTAGGCTTCCAATAAGGCCAAGGCCTTGTCGAAGCCTGCGTTGCCGTAGCAGGCGATGTCGTAGAAGGGGTCGTTCATGCCAGCAAACTCCCAGTCCAACACATAAAGCTTGTCGCCGCTGATGACGAGATTGGTAGGTTGGTAGTCGCAGTGGCATGGCACCTTAGGAACGTTGGTTTGGGTGGCGCGGATGGTGTCGAGTTTCTTGCGGAGGTCGAGATATTCCTGAGGGAACACATAGCCGGTCTCAAGGCAATAGTTTTGGTCTGCATCAAGGCGGCCGAAGGCGTTGTAGTCGCGGAACTTCATGTCACTGTTGTGGATCTTTTTTAAGGCAGCCACGGACATTTCATTGTAGGAAACCACATCGGTGGTGCTCATGATGGTGCCTTCCACATATTCGGCCAGTTTCTCGCCTGAGCGAATCTCAATATATTCGGTGATGTTGTTCAGTCCCAAGCGGTTGACTTCCTGAATGTTGTCCCATTCCTCTTCGCGGTCGACGAACTTCTCGGCGAACTTGCCCGGCACGCGGTAGGTGTATTTTTTGCCTTCGCATTCAACGACATAGGTATAGTTGCTCATGCCGCCTTCGAGGCGCATGACAATCTTGGCATCATGGGCATGGAGCAGGGCGTTCACCCTAAAGACAATATAATCTTCGATAAACATTTCTATGTGCTTTTAAAACAAGCGGCAAAGATACGCTTTATTCGCAATAGTTGCGGTCGTTTCGTTGCTATTGTAAATAATTTCCCCTAAGAATGCCTTGAAAAGAATTTTTGTTGTATTTTTGCAACCTCAAAAGTTACTGAGCTTGTCAAAGTAGGGGATTTAGCTCATCTGGTAGAGCGTCAGGTTCGCAATCTGAAGGTGGCCGGTTCGAGTCCGGTAATCTCCACTTTTGGGGACAACAGGTCAACTGCTGTCCCCTTATTGTTTTTGTAAGTGTCTGAAAACTTACGGAATATATCAAAAACTTCGTTCTCTTTTTCAGTTCGATAACCATCCATTTTCTTGTCATACAAAATTCCGTCTGGAAACACCAAAGATTGAAGGTTTTGCCTTAAACGAAAGTCGCCATTTTCCCATAAACTTCCTAAATTACAACACATTGCAATTACCTTGTCTATATACTTCACTTGGTTCGATAAATCTTCGGACATACTTCCCAATTGTACATTGATTTCAGATAATGTTTCCTCCAATGTTGAAATGGTGACATCATACACATCTTCACTGATTTCACCAATTCCATACCTATACTTCGCTGTCTTGATTTTATTCTCCACTTCGCTTTTCTGCTTGTTGAGGAGGTTCGTTGTTTCAACTCTGTTCTTGTTGCTTTGGTCGAATAACTTCGTTAGCACCTTCTTCAATGTGGGATGAAACTCTTTGGGGACACCATAACTATCCAACAAGCCAATATACTTGTTGTGCATCTTAACAACGGACTGGTTATGCTTACATCCTATCTTGTTGCACTTGTAATAGTCTTTGCCTTTGGCTTTTACTGAATATCCTGTTAGATACCCACCACAATCGGCACATCTGACATGGCGTTTCAATGGGAACTTGTCCGTTTCTTCTTTTTGGTCGTAACCTGCTCTTGACCTTCCGTTGATTATTCTGAAAGTCTCTTCATCCACCAATGGTTCAAAATTGCCTTTAATCCACACGCCTTCATCAAGTAGTGTGTTACTGATATAGCCACAATAAACTGGGTTTAAGAAAATTTCTGACAATCTCTTTCTATTCATGGTTATTCCCAATGCTTTCAATCTGTCACAGATTTCGGGGTTGCTCAACCCTTCGTATGCCTTCCAATAAAATGCCTTTTTCAATGTCTCACCTTTCTTATTCACTTTCAAATGATGGGTTTTCTCGACCTTATAATGGTCGTACCCGAAAGGCGCACGAAAAGGCCATTCTCCACGGAGCAAACAATCTCTTACACCACCAACACACTTGTCTTTTCTAATCGTATTGTCAAATTTGGAGAAAAGCAAAAGTATGTCTTGCATAAACTCACCTGTTGCACTATCGGGGTCAACTGGTTGCGTTGCACTGACCACGAAAATACCTTTAGATTTCAACAATGCTTTCGTCACGGATGCTTCTGACCCTGTACGGCTAAATCGGTCATAGGCACTGACCAATATGATGTTTATTTCCTTGTCACGCAAAACCTCATCAATCATCTTATTGAACAATTTTCCCATATTCTTCGCACTCTCATGTGTACGACCATAGTGTTTCTTGATGGTTATTCCGTTGCGTTCCGCATACTCACGGCATATCTTTTCTTGGCTTTCCAAACTGCAATTGTTCTGCTCTTGTTCGCCACTTGATACCCTTGTCCATAATGCCGCCACTTTGCGGTCTCACTTCGTAAATTCAACTTGCTTTGCTTCTTTCCTCTTCTGTTTCCGTTTCCAAGCCATCGTTTATAGGTTTTTCAATGTTATTATTCAACAGGATTTCTCCCAATTGGTGGAAAAAGTCTAATACCACCTTCTGTTCGTTTTCGTTAATTCCTAATCTTCTAAAATCTTCGTCATAATCTTGATAATTAAGCATTCATAACTAAATGATACCCTTTATTATTAACGAAAATATATAAAAATTTTTCGTAAAAAACAAGTCACACTATCCTTCCTGTGCTGGTAAAGTCGCTGCCACTCATTGATGGCACATCACGCCAATAGTTTTTCATCCCCATCGAAATTAGTTGTTTGGTCATGTCTGATTTCTTCCTGCCTTTCATCTTGGCACTGATTTTCTTTCGTACTTCCACAGGGCATTCCCTGTATTGCCTCTTGTAGTTCTTTTCCATAATCATTTCACTTTTTACAATTATTATCGTTTCACTTTTTTGAGTTATAGTTTTTGGTAGTTTACAATTACCAATATTAAATAGTATGGAAAGGATAGAAAGTAAATAAAATTGGGTCGAAACTGGAGAAAAAATTTTCATGACCAATTGTTCGCCCCCTATTGTGCTTACCATATATCCCCTCATGTGGAAGGGGGATAACGGCAAAAACAACACCTTTTTTAGTTTGTAATTCATTGATTATAAAACTATTATAAAATTGATTCCGTGGATAATTATGCAAACATCAAAATCAAAATCCATATAGATAAAACGCTCATTTTCAGAGCATTTCCTTTAGTTTTCGAAGGGTGTTTATGGATGTTCCACTGATTTTCTGCACATTGCGCAACGAAATTCCCTTACGTAACAATCGGATTTCCTCGGCATACTCTTCCTTCATCTGCTCATCGGATTTCTTATAGCCCTTCTTCCTGCCGACCTTGCCTCCGTTGCACCTATAATGGTTGTAGCCGCTTTCCATACGACTGCGAATAAGCCCACGCTCCATTTGGTTGAACTGGCCAATGATACCCAACACAAGTTGAGCAATGGGGTTGATGCTGCCATCCCTTTGCAGTGTTTCAAGTCCATTTTGGTGGATGTAAAGCGAAATCTTATGTTCGGTTAGAAAGTCGATGATGTTCAAGAAATCGGCGGCACGGCGGCTGATACGGCTGCATTCATAAACCAATACTCGTTTCACATCGTTGCTGGTCACATAGTCCAACATTTCCGACATGGCGTTACGCTCATCCACTTTCTTTGCGCCACTAATTTTCTCGGTAAACTCTGCGACAATCTGATAATCATTGCGTTGAGCGTATGCTCTTAAATCTTCGACCTGTCTTTCATAGTCTTGACCTTGCGTTGATACCCTTGCGTAAATGACTGCGTTTTCCATAGTGATGTGTGTTTATTGAATTACAATGCAAAAATACAATTATTATTTGATACACCAAATAATTTTGAAAGATTTTTTGATACAAATAATAATTATTTCGATTACATAGGTTATCTTTGCGCCAAATCTAAACCATGTATGGCACGAAATGTAATCTATCTTGAATGGAAAACTGGCTTTGAATTTTTCGGTTCACCTGCATCCATGTATGACAGACACACGGATGAAGAACTCGGCATCAACATTCATTCATTGAACAATGTTTTCTATCAGTTACGAAAAGAAGGAAAACCTTTGCAGTATGTAACAAAAACTGGTTTCACCATCCGTAAAGGTGAAATCATCTTGAAAGAAACTGAAGGGAAAGCCAAGAATTATCTTGGAATACAAGGGCAGAAAAGTGCATCACTTTAGATAATGATTGGTTTAAGTCGATAAAATACCCTATCTTTGCTTTTTAATACAAAACTCAAAACAGGCATGGAAGTAGAAGATTTTTATACTGGTGAGAAAAAAGATATTGTTATACCAGAAGGTTGTATAATGATTGACGAAGAAAAACTTTCTTTCGGGTACTATGCTCTAATTGATGACGATGAAGACATTGATGGTTTTAACGCAAAAATTGTTGTAGATTTCTTTCCTAATAATCCAAAGCGTTTCTCTGACCTTCCATTGTATAAATCATCAAAAGAAGGTCAATTTAAAGTTATTGTCATTAAAGACAAATATTATAAATGGGTTGACTTAAAACGTCGTCAAAAACAAAATGACATTAAAAGGCAGCAAAATATTGAAAAACAACAAGCAATTTATGATAAAATAAGTCATTTAAGATTTGAAGGGGATATTTATAGAAAAGAATCTCAATTTGAATCTGCTATCACCTCATATAACTTGTCTTTACAAGTGGATTATAAGATTGTAAACAAATGGTTTAAAACTGATTGCATTGGCCAAAATCTTCTATCGTATAACGGCTTGATTATCATTTATCATAAACTGAATGCTTTTGAAAAAGAACAGGAATATTTAGAACGAGCCATATCATTAGCTTCTTTGGACTCAAGGTTTAAGAAAGAAATATCAAAATATAAACACAGACTTGAAAAACTGCTCGGCACATATAAAGAAAAAGAAATCCCACCAGAATCACACATGAATGTTGTTTATACCGATTTGACCAATTATATTGAGGTATTAGACAAGATGTATCATCCAATTATAATCAAAAATGGATGTGTTGTCACTGACAAAAAAGAAGCGGAGATTAATAGAAAAATATGGGGCTATTTTAATTCATTATTGAAAAAAGGAAAGGATGCAGATAATGAGTTTGATTATAAAACCGCAGCAGACATGTATGAAAGACTTCTCGCTGAAGGCTATTATACCTTTTCATTTCCATATGATAGGTTAATAACTCTTTATTTCAACTATAAACTATATGAAGACGAAGTAAGGGTTATCACTTCGGCTATCAACACCTTTACACAAAGAAATGGAGAGTTCCACAAAGGAACTGGGTATAAGAACGAAGCGTTTCATTTTTATGATAAACAAATTGCAAGATGGGAAAAAAGGTTGGTTGCGGCAAAAAAAAGACTTCAATCTTATCAGAAAAGACAAAAATAAATAATTAAGGACTCGTTAGTTTGCAATCAATAAAACAAAAACACATATTATGGAAGCTCCTCTTTATCCCAATTATGAGATTTTATGGAATATAACAGGCAAAAGTGCGTATGTTTTAACCAATGATATAAATCGGTATTATTGGCGCATTAATAATGCTATCGAAGATATTGAGAAAGGAAAAAGTGTAGATTGTTCATATTTGCTTTTTTCTTTCATAGCTCTCGCTGCAAGCACGCTGGAATATACTTTAAATCTGATGATTTCTTGCTGGCAACTTCATGAGTTTAATAAAGAGGAATGTCGTGATAAAATGAAATTTAAATCCAAAGACGAAAAGTTGGTTGGTTTAATCACTAGAATATCAAACAAATATAAGCTTGATGAAAATAATAGTAACGTCATTCAATTACGCCATCTAATTAAGTTAAGAAATAATCTAATGCATAATACAGAAGCATTAGAAATTGCTTTTAATGATATGCCTAATATCGATGCTCAAGTAATAGATGGTAATCTTGTTATTCCAGAAGATAATACCATTGTCGAATTTGTGATGAAAACCACGGAAAACATTGTTGATAATCTTACAGATGAAATGTGCATTGGAATGGGGAAAGCCCTTGTTGAATTCAAAGATAAAGTGGCCGTTCCATATCTTACTTATCATGAGTTTGAGGAGAATGACATGGTAATTGTATGCAGGGACTAAAAACCAATATATTATTTGATAATTAAGTGGAGGAACCGACATGTTTTTAACAATTGACCATTGCTGATACACGGGTTCTGAATCAAATTATTATAAATGATTAAAAAGACACAAAAACAAGTTGTGTTTGAACATCAAGAATAGATTATATTGATACACTTGGAGTTTTGATACATCAACCTGCATCCACAGGGATATGTTTCTTGTATTGTTGGGGACTATGGTTATATCCCTAATGGCGCATCTTCACATCTATGTCATACCCTTCTTTCATCGCCAACACCCCATCCAACAAGCCAATGGATTTTCGCTTGTAACTGAAATGGAGCAATCGAAATAGAAATTCATCGTACATGGTTTTCAAAAACGACTTGTCAACAAGCAAATCAACTGAAGGTGTTATGTCGTTTTTTTTGAAGTAACGGAATAGTTCATCGGAGGTCAACCTTATTTCCATCCTATACAAGTGCTTTGGCTTGCCATAGTATTCGGCAATATAAGTCTTATTGCTCCGCTGGATTTCCTTCTTTTTATCATACACCACGAATGATTTTCTTTTGTCGTTATCGCTGAAATATAAGGTTGGTGCAAGTTCTTTCAGTCCATTGGTGGGATGCAGGAAAAACAAGCCATCAATCACCTGTTTCTTATCCTCAATCTTCGTTCCACATCGCACAACGGAAACATCTTCACGCTTCAATAATTTCTTTATTCTCGGCACTGGGTTAAATGCCAAATCACAAGCCAAATCCAATTGGGTAATGTTATTGATACCCTCAAATCCAACTGCATCTTGAAACTCGTTGAGCATGGCAATGCTCATCGTATTGGAATAGAACACTTGATTTCGGATGCTCAACCAACAATATTTCTTTTCCTTGTCGGAAAACCTGTCAAATAGCAATGTGCCAAACTCATGTTGAGCATAGCACACCCCATAGATGCCTTCGTATGTGCCATCGGCTTGACCTCTGACCAAATCAAAATCACCAATATTAAAATGGTTGGGTTGCTCCGCCATCATTTGCCAAAACTGGCTTTCGTTATCTCTCTTGTAGCATAGTTTTAACCTGTCAATTACAATCTTCCAATCCTCAAACACCCACTATTTATATTATACCCACTTATTAAACGCATAGTGTTTCTCAATGAAACAAACAATCTTATTAAAATCCTCGAAAAAGTTCGATAATTGGGCAGGACATTCCACGAAACCAAAAAGAAAGCCGCTGGTTACTCAGCGGCTTGTTTTGTTTCTAGGCTTTGGTTCACCACGATGACGTTTTCGTTTTTCAGGCGTACCTTCAGCCAACGCTCGATGCGGTCGTGGTTCTCGGCAGGCATTGGTTTTTCTGTGGTGAGGAAGGCAATGATTTGTTCGGAAGCGACGCTGTCAGATAAGTGAATCTTTGATCCGCTGCTTAGGCTTACCTCGGTAATGTTGGGGTATTGCGTGAACAGCTCTTTGGCAATGGCATCGACAGGAATCTCTTTCGCCTGATAGTCGGAAAGCGTGGCCGTCAGTTTGTCGATACTGTCATTCAAAGCCTTGATTTGTTGGTCGGTATGCTCATAGATGCCTTTCACAATCTCCACTTCTGAGAGTTCTTGCCGCATGCTGGTGGCGTCTTCGTGGAATACGATTTGGCTTCGTGTGATGCCGTATTCTTCAGCGCTCTTGTAGATTTTTTTCTTGGCATCTTCTGTCAGGGTCTCGCCTGCGAGGAAGAGCTCCAGTTTTGGGTCCTTGCGCGAATAGGTGGCCTTGTGGTCGTAGATGAAGCACTTGCCGAGGTTCTTGTTCTCGGCGACTAAACGCTCGGCGTGGGTGGTGAAGTTGTTTTCTTTGATGACGCTGACGGCTGTGATGACGCTAGGGACGATGACGAGTAGCAGGATGATATAGACGGCAGCCTTAGGCAAGCGTTTCTTTGTTTCTCCTGAGGCTTCGACAACGGGAAACCTGAAATACTTCACTGCCGCGAAGGTGGCCAAGGCGATGAAAACGCTATTGATGAGGAAGAGATAGAGTGCGCCGAAGATGACAGAGCCTTTCCAGATGGAGATGCCATAGCCGACGGTGCAAAGGGGCGGCATGAGTGCTGTAGCAATGGCCACGCCTGTGATGACACTGCCCTTGTCTTTGCGAGAAGTCTCGATGATGCCTGCCAAACCGCCGAAGAGCGCGATGAGTACGTCATAGATGGTGGGTCGGGTCCTGGCCAACAGTTCTGAAGGGTTGGCCAAACTCAAGGGACTGAGCAGGAAGAAGATTGTGGATGCCAAGATGCTGATGCCAACCATCACGGCGAAGTTCTTCAGCGAGTTTTTCACCAAGTCATTGTCTTCTGTGCCGAGTCCCAAGCCAAAACCCAAAATAGGGCCCATCACGGGCGATATCAACATGGCGCCGATGATGACAGGGATGGAGTTGACGTTCAAGCCTACTGAAGCGATGATGATGGCGCATGCCAGGATGAATACTGTGGTGCCACGGAACGCGATGTTTTTGCGTATGGAAGCGCTAGCGTTTTCGTAATCAATTTCGTTGGAGAGTTGGATAAGTGATTTGAGGTAAACAAGTATTCTTTGTAAGATGCTTTTCATTTTGCTTTTCTGTGATTATGGTGCAAAAGTCTAAAAAATACTTGGATTGTGCAAGAATGAGTGTCGAAAATAATGCATTGGATTCCCAGCAGGGGAAACTATTTCAACGGGTGAAAATGCTTCTAAGGGCAATGAGCATAGGGAAGATTTCGACACGTCCCAGTAGCATGATCAGCATGGCAACAACCTTTTGGAAGCCTAAGAAACCGGCGTAGTTGCCCATGGAACCGACATCGCCGAAACCTGGTCCGACGCTGCCCATGCAGGCGATGGAGGCCGTCAATGAAGTCTTGAAGTCCATGCTGGTGGCAAAGAAGATGGCGCCAATGGCGATGATGAGGACATACATGCCCATGAAAGCGATGATGGAGGTGACATTGTCTTCCGTTTTTAATTGGCCGTCTAGTTTAGTGCGACTGACATTCTTGACGCCAATGAGTGAGTTTACCATGCTTTTCAGGCTTTTGACGACGATGACAAAACGATCCATTTTCATGCCGCCAGAAGTGGATCCGGAGCAGCCGCAGACTAAGGAGCAAAGGATTAGTATGCCCATGCATCCTGTGGGCCAAAGGTTGGTGTCGGCGGTGGCGAAACCTGTCGTTGTGGAAAGCGAGCAGACTTGGAATGCTGCCAAGCGTAGGGCACGCGAGAAAGTGCCGCAATAACCGCTGAAATAGAGGTTGGCTGTGACGCTTAAGATGGCCAACGCGACGAGGGCGAGAAACCATCGGACGACTTGCGTGTTGAAGAGATTCTTTCGGGTGCGCTTGTCGGGCCAGACCGTCGAGAACATCAAACTGAAATTGGTGGCGCCCATCAGCATGGCCACGATAAGGATGATTTCCACGGCGACGTTGTCATAGAAAGCGACGCTGATGTTTTTTGTGCAGAAACCGCAGGTGCTGCAGGCCGACATGGCCAAGGTGGTGGCGTCGAACCAAGGCATTTTCGTGAGGCGTAAGGCGATGGCAGAGACAGAAGTGATGATCAGATAGACGGTTATCATACGGTAGACGAAATGCTTTTTACGCCCTCCATAATAAGATTTGGCAAGGTCCGACAGTTCCGCGCTGGCCAATACGGAATGACGGTCGTGTTGTCCGGAAATGACCAGTGAAACTAAGGTGACGATGCCGATGCCGCCCATCCAAGCCGTGGCGATGCGCCAAAACTGCATGCCATTGGGCAAGGCCTCTATGTTGTTGAGGATGGAGGCCCCCGTTGTGGTGAACCCCGACACACTCTCAAAGAAAGCGTTGACCACGGTGAACTCGCCACCATAAATCAGGAACGGCAAGGCCCCAAAAACACAAGCCGCAATCCAACAACCGGTTACGATGCGAAAACCTTCCTCAACACCCATTTTCTCTTGCGGTTTGGTGGTGATGATGGCAAAGAAACCGCTGAGAAGCGACACCATGCCTGAATAGAGTAGGGGGTAAAAACTGTCGTCCATGCTGTTCCTGAAAGCGATGAATGCGGAGATAAACATTAGCAAAGCAACGCCAATCAAGGAGAATCCTGCATAACGGATGGTGGTATTCCATTTCTTCATTCGTCGTCGGTTTTGAAAAAACAGAAGCAAAATTATTTCGGCGTCTTTTATGAGTCAATACAATAATGTTTATCTTTGCATTGACAAAATCAATAAAGAGATGACGCTACAACAGTTGGAATACATCATTGCCGTGGAGCAGCACGGTTATTTTGTCAACGCGGCAGAGGCCTGCGGCGTGACGCAATCAACGCTGAGTCTGATGATTAAGAAGTTGGAGGAGGAATTGGATGTCAAAATCTTCAACCGCGACACGCATCCCGTTACGGTCACCGAAATGGGCCGAAGAGTGATTGACGAGGCGAAGATGGCTGTCTATCACACCAAGCAGCTTTTGGAGTTGACCCGTACAGCGAAGGAACAAGCATCGGGAGACCTCAGCATAGCTTTGACGACTACTGTGGCTCCCGTGATTATGCCCGGCCTGTTCCATTATATGCGAACTAAACATTCAGCGATTCAACTCCGAGTGGAAGAGATGATATCGGCAACGATAATTGATAAGGTGAAGAAAACTGAAATCGACATGGGGATTTTGACTTATCCTGTCAATGACCCTGATTTGTTGGAGATACCGTTGTTTCACGAAAGGTTTTTTGCCTATGTCTCGCCAAAAGATGATTTGTATAAAGAGGATAGCATTGAACGCACTCAAATGTCGAAATACAAGGTGTGGACGATGAAAGATGGCGTGAGGCTATTCGACCGTTCAAAGGTAAGGTCTGATGAGGAAATCACTTACGACAAACTATATGAAGGTGGCCGTGTGGGCATCCTGATTCAGATTGTCAACGAAAACGGTGGCATTACCATTGTGCCTGAGTCGCATTTGCATTTGTTGCCTGAGACGGTCAAAGACTGCATCAAACCGATTGTTAACCCGGTACCTCAGCGAACGATAGGCTTGGTGTTCAGGAAAGACTATGTGCACGAGCGTATGATGAACATCGTCGTCAAGGCCATCAAGACTTTGGTGCCGTCGGAGTTCCTCGACGGCGTGATTCGTGCGGATTATCTGAGACTATAGAGACGCGAGACGATCAGACGCGGGACAAAGGTCCTAGAGTTTACTGGCAGAATGTCCCGTGTCCCGCAGTCCCGTGTCTCGCGTCAAATATTAGGTTCCTTAACTAATCACAGCAGAAACAACTTCAGCAATTTGTTCCAGCCATTCCTTGTCGACGGCATCGAACGTGCCCAGTCTCTCGCTGTCGATGTCCAACACGCCGATGACTTCCTCTCCTTTAAACAAAGGCACCACGATTTCGCTTTTCGACTCGCTGCTGCAGGCGATATGACCAGGGAATTGCTCCACGTCTTCAACGACGTATGTCTTGCGTTCTTTCCACGAGGTGCCACACACGCCTTTGCCGAAGCCGATGCGGGTGCAGGCCACAGGACCTTGGAAGGGACCCAGCACCAGTTGATTGTCGATGACGCGGTAGAAGCCCGTCCACCAGAAGTGGAAGGCCTCTTGGATCAGTGCGGCCACATTGGCCATATTGGCGACGGCGTCGGTCTCGTCTTTTACCATCGCCTTGACTTGGGCGAGGAGGAGTTTGTATGTTTCGTTTTTATCCATGTTTGTTGCCTTAGCCCCCACACTGCGATGCGCTGGTGTGGGGTAAATAAAGTATCGTCACTTCGTGACGGGTTTGAACTGCAAAAGTAGTGAAAAACTTGAATCTATAAATCTTGAATTTTCTTACCTTTGCACCTCGTTTAAAAAAGCATGTAAAATGAAGAAAGATATTCCCGTATTGCTGCTCACAGGTTACCTCGGTAGCGGCAAGACCACAGTGGTCAACAAGATATTGAACAACCGTAAGGGCATCAAATTCGCCGTGATTGTCAACGACATAGGCGAAGTGAACATTGATGCCGACCTGATTGAGAAAGGCGGCGTGGTAGGACAGAAGGACGACAGCTTGGTCGCTTTGCAGAACGGCTGCATCTGCTGCACCTTGAAGATGGACCTCATCCAACAGTTGCACGAGATCATCGTCATGCAGAAGTTCGACTACATCGTCATCGAGGCCAGCGGCATCTGCGAACCGGAACCTATCGCCCAGACCATTTGCGCCTTCCCCGACATGGCTTGGCAACTTACCAAGGACGGTCTTCCCATCTTGGACTGCATCGTGACCGTGGTTGATGCGTTGCGCATGCAGAGCGAGTTCGGGTGCGGTGACAACCTGATGAAGAAGAATCTCGCCGAAGACGACTTGGAAAGCCTGGTCATCCAGCAGATTGAGTTCTGCAATATCATCCTTCTCAACAAGGCGTCTGAGGTCACACCTGAGGAGTTGGGTCGCGTGAAGAGCATCATCCGCGCCTTGCAGCCCACCGCCGAGATCATCACCTGCGACTATGGCGATGTCGACTTCGATAAGATCCTCAACACCCATACGTTCGACTTTGACCAGGTGGCCACCTCTGCCGCATGGATTAAGGGCGTGGAAGGCGCAGTGGAGGAAGAAGAACATCATCACGATGACGACGATGATGATGAGGACGAACACGAGCATCATCACCGTCATCACGACCATGACGATGATGACGAGGAAGAGGAGCACGGTCATCACCACCATCATCACCACGACCATGAAGGCGGTGAGGTGGAGGAATACGGCATCGGGACCTTTGTGTACTACCGTCGCCAGCCGTTCAACATGGCGCGTTTCGATGAGT
>JAEEGH010013070.1_pt1 | contig 18502 bp, 15 predicted proteins | sample 9134181 | NCBI WGS metagenome assembly JAEEGH01 (sample SAMN16246544, study PRJNA631951) | gut metagenome | biome: gut microbiome; feature: rumen; material: DP-attached | host: Bos | place: Iran: Karaj | collected 2018-10 | reverse complement strand
GACAAAGAGAAAGCCATTGGAAGTCTAGCACACTCCCAATGGCACATCTGTCAATTTGACATTTATCAAACATGTTTATGCTAGCATTTAATCAATACATAGTCACCAAAAAGGATAATGAAAGCATCAATTTTGCGATAGATGTTGCAAATTCCGTACTTTTTCAGATTGCAGCTGACAATAACTGTAATAAGGTTGTCAGGTACGGCCACAAAAAAAAGAACAGTTAAATTTTATGAAGGCCGGAAATTGATTCTTTTAGTTCAGATTATCCGCTGCACCGTAATTCATGAAGATCAAACTGAAGAGCACCATTACCACGAACTGCTGCCTGATATTCTTCTTCCGTTTCTGCAGTACACCGCGGCTTCATTTGCCATCTTGAAGTATTCATCAGATAAAGCCGCAAATATGGCCGAACAGGATAAACCGATCTGGTGCAGACTTATAACCACTGAGCAGTGGTCGGTATATTGCAATATTATCACGGAACGGACAGTAAATATGAGTCAGTGTTTACTGATAATCGGCAGCAGGTAAAAGAAAATAAAAAGATTAGATAGTAATAATTAAAAAAGACTCTGCAAATGTCACTGCAGAGTCTTTGATTATTTCAAATTACGAGCAAAATGATTCAAGGATTTTAGAATTTGAAAGTAAATCCTGCATTGATGTCATGAGAATATACATCGCCGTCTGATTCAGAATCAAGACTTGTGAAACGATAACCCACATCAACGCTTAAATCATTCAGTAAATTAAACATTACACCGGCACCGGTTTTCCATGAGAAATTACCGTTTTTCTTGGTTTCCAAATCAGTCTCTTTAAGCTTTGCGTCAAGCCAGCTTATACCGAGACCAGCAGTCAGGTACAGATTTACGGAATCAGTCGGATAAATATCGAAGTAACCGTTTGCAAAAATGCTGTCACCGGTGATTTTAATTTTGTAAGGACCGTATTTGTAATCTGCATCACTTACTGTGATTTTGTCTTCAGCTTCAAAGTAGTGGAGGTATTCAAGTTCTGCTCTTCCTCCGATGCTGCCGTTCTTGAAGAGTGCGCCGGCTGCAATGCCTAAATGACCTGTACCGTCACTGAAGTCTGAAAATTTGTAACCATGGTAACGTTTGTCAAAGTTAACGTGAATGTTTGAAACACCGGTTTTTAAACCTACATAACCGCCAACCTGAGTATCATCTGCAAAACCAACACCTGATGTTGCCAGGAACAGACCTGTTGCTAATAACAATTCTTTTTTCATTTGTTTCCTCTTTGTAGAAAATTTTGTTGATAAAATTAAAAAACACGAATAATTCTAGCTCGTTATTAAAAAATAGCAATACTTTTGCAGTAAAAAACTTGTTAAAAAATGGTTAAAAATGACGTAATGACAAAAAAATCTTTATAAATCAAAAGAATATATATATAAACGAAATTTTAAATTAGCAAAAATATTTTGCTGACACAAATTATCGTTTATTATGAATTTTGATATTAAACCTAGGATTTGACTAAAAGTAGCACTATAGTTTATAAATATAGGAAGAATAAGGTTTTTAAATATTTTATAATAACACTATATAGTGTTATTATATTCAAAAAGGAGCCTATCTGTGCCGTTTATAAGAACTCAGAAGCTGGTGTATGATAAAGCCGGTAGGATTGTTTCCGGATCAGCTTCGATAATAGATGTTACATACGACCCTGAAGGCAAGAAATACAAATCAAAGCAGACTGTTCGTGAGAGGCTTGGAAGAGTAGTTGAGATGTACGGAAAACGAAAAGGACTTTTTCAATCTCCAACCAGAGGTCTTGTGGTTTACAATGCTGATGCCGATACTTTCTCATCTTCACAGATGACGCGTGATGAATATAGAAGTTCTCAGATCGAAAAAAATATTTCCGAAGAAGTAAACCAAAAACAAGGTGTTGGAAACGAACATGAATCAACATCAAATGAACTATACGAAGAGGTAGGAGGTGTATTTCCTGAGCCAGATGTGCATACAGTATTCGGAGATACATATTTGCTGATTGAGGTAATGAAGAAATCAGGAATATGGAAAATTATATCCGGGCTGTTTCAGGATAAAGCTGATAGACAGAGAATTTTGTGTCATATACTCTACGGACTGTTACGGGACGGCAGCAGGATTTCATGCGAGGATTTTATATCAAAGTCTTTTGCATCATATCTGACAAGAGATATACCACCCCGTGGTTTGAAATCTGATACAGGATTCTTTACGCTGATGGGGGAGGATAAACTAAAGCTGGCTTTCTTTACTGCATATGCCGCCAGTATGCGGGAGAAGGAAAAATCTTTCGGCAGAGCTTGCTATGTAGATTCTACACCGTTGCCGAATTCGATAGATTCTCCGTTTAATGCACTGTGTTCTCACGGACTTGATGCAACATCGGTACAGATGAGACTGGCGTTGGTTCTTGATGAGACAAGTCTTTATCCTGTATGGTACGAAATCATTCCAGGTAATCTGTTGGATTTGAGCACGTTGACCACAGTTACAAAAGATGTTGAGATTAGTTTAGATCTACATCTGAGCAACTATACACTTGATGCAGGATATGCGTCAAAAGAGTTGATTCAGAATTTTGAAAGTCAACAGGAGGATGGACCGGCTCCGGATAGAACCTATCTTGTACGGATGCCTGCTAAAAAAGGATTTCCATACAAACAGCTTTACTCTGAGATGAAAGAATATCAGTGGAAACCAAAATACGAGTTTGTACGCAAAGGGCATATGTACTTTGGAAAAGAAGTTGTCAAAACTGTTTTCGACAGGGAGGTTCAGTGCTATGTGTTTGTGGACAAATATAATGCTCTTAAAGGTTATACGCAGTTTATGACAAATCATCCTGATGAATATGAAAAACTGACACTTCGCGAGCAGGCATGGTATCAGGTAAAATGCGGTTTTTTTGTTCTTATGTGCAACTATCGCAAAACACCGCAACAGATATTGGACGATTATTTTGGACGTTCCCGTATTGAAAGTTTTTTCAAAAACAGCAAGGAATATTTAAAACTGCTTCCATTATGCAAATGGAGTGACACAACTGTCAGAGGAAAAATATTAAGCGATGTGATTACTGCAATTGTAAAGTTGAACATGCTTCAGATGCGTAAGTCGTCAGAACTTTCCATGAGCAGTGTAATAGGAAAGTGCCAGTCTCTTTTCTGTATTAAGGATTCCAAGACCAACAAGGTGTTCATAGAGAAGCCTAACAAACAGGTAAGAGAGTGCTATGAAAATTTTGGAATAACAGTTCCTGGAGAACTTGACTTAACAACATACATTGATGAATTGTTGGGATCTAATGAATGATTGCTGAAGATTTTCTTCAGAGAAAGACGAGAATGATATAGTGTTACTTTTTATGAGATCTTAGGATAATTGTCGTAATTTAAGTGCGAAATGTAAGATATAATAAGCAGATGTGAGTATTAATTGTTCAGAAGTTAATTGAAGTTCGGTCCGGAAGGGACAAAATCTCCGGCTTATCCCTCAAACCGTTATAAAATGCGGCTTCTGTTAGATAAGGAATAATTTTACTATCCGGGAGATTTTATGGATTCGGAACTTACCAGATTTGATCTGGAGCATGTGTGGCACCCCTATACATCTCTTACAGATCCGCTGCCGACCTATGAAGTGGTGTCGGCTCATGACTGCACCCTGGTGCTGGATGACGGACGTGAACTTACCGACGGCATGTCGTCCTGGTGGGCCTGTATTCACGGCTACAATGTGAAGGAACTCAACGAGGCTGCAAAGGGGCAGCTTGACCGGGTGTCCCACGTGATGTTCGGCGGGATCCGTCATGAAGGTGCTGCTATGCTGGCAAAAAAACTGGTGGAACTGACTCCGGCCGGCCTTGACTATGTCTTTTTTGCCGACTCCGGCTCGGTGGCGGTGGAGGTTTCACTCAAAATGGCGCTGCAGTACTACAGCGACAGAGTCAAAACCAAAACAAAATTTCTTGCACTAAGAAAGGGTTATCACGGTGATACCTTCGGAGCGATGAGCGTAACCGATCCGGAAGGTTCAATGCATTCAATCTACCGTGACTTTCTTTCTCAGAATTACTTTATTGATCAGCCCGCCTGCCGTTTCGGAGATCCGTGGGATCCGGATTCAGCAGATCAGCTTTATGAAATGCTGCGTGACCATCATGAAGAGATTGCGGCGGTGATCCTTGAGCCGGTGGTTCAGGGTGCCGGCGGAATGTATTTCTACCATCCCGAATTTCTGCGCAGGGTACGGGCGTACTGCAGTCATTTCGATGTATTGTTTATTGCCGATGAAATTGCCACCGGTTTCGGCCGCACCGGCAAGATGTTCGCCTGCAACTGGGCGGGTGTGACTCCGGATATCATGGCGGTGGGCAAGGCGCTGACCGGCGGATATATGACCATGTCAGCCGTGCTGTGCAGTAAGAAGATCATGGAGGGGATCTGCAACGGTTCCGCCGGGGTGCTGATGCACGGACCTACGTTCATGGCAAATCCTCTGGCGGCCAGGGTTGCCTGTGCCTCGGTGGATCGTCTGCTTGCAATGAACTGGCGCGAAACCGTCCATCATATTGAGACTGTTCTAAAGGATAAACTGCTGCCGCTTGCCCGTTATGACAGTGTGGCGGATGTACGGGTGCTTGGTACCATCGGGGTGGTGGAAACCAGAAATCCGGTTGATATGGCGGTACTGCAGAAGTCCTTTGTGGATGACGGAGTGTGGATCAGACCGTTCGGAAGGTTGATTTACGTAATGGTACCGTATATTATCAGTGACGGCGAGATTGCAAAGCTGGCGGCAGCCGTGGAGCATGTGCTGCAGCGTAATCTTGTCTGAGTACCGGAACATACCTGCTCCGGTGGTTTGTTTGTTTAACTCGGGTTTCAAAATGAAAAAAATCAATGAAATAACCCTGCTTAAAATGCTGGCACTTCTTTCAGTGCTGTTTTTTCACTGCTACCGTCCGTTTTTCGGAGCCGGCACCTACTGGAAGGTGGTGATCGATTCAGATCTCGATTACCTGTCATGGCTGCTGCACTTCAATAAGATTTTCGATGTGCACTGTCTGTTCTTCTGCTCCGGATTCCTGTATTTCATGACCATGTCGTCGGGAAAAAGGACAGTCGGGGAGCAGCTTGTCAAACGTGTCAAAAGAATAGTGATCCCGTACTTCTGGGTAGGTATGCTGTTCTTTGTTCCGATGTATACCATATTCAGTGTACCGAGCGGTCTGCATCTTGCGAACGACACCCTGCTGGAGGGTTATGAAAAGTTTGTGACTCTGCGGTTCAGTGAACATATGTGGTTTCTTCAGATCATGCTGATTATCACGGTGATCTGCCTGCTGCTTAATTTCATGGTCGAGAGATTCTTCTGGCTGCTGCTGGCGGGCTCCTTCCTTATGACTTTCGTGTTCAACCGTTATCTTAACGGCATTTTCTTTATGAGCCTGCAGTCGATGTCAGACAATCTGTTCATTTTTGTCCTCGGCGGAGCCGTGTACCGTATTTACGGCCTTCTTACCCCGGTCAGAAATCTGATGCTGATGGCAGTCAGCGGTGCCCTGTTTCTCTTTGCCTACAACTACGAGGTTCCGAAGGGGATGCTTTCCCAGCTGCTGTCGCAGATCGCTGCCGGAAGCATATGTATCTGCGCACTGTGTTTTGCGCGTCTGTTTGCAGATCCGGTGATGGATTTTCTCTACCGTTTCAGAGCAGTGCAGTTTTTTGATCGCAACTTTATGGATTTCTACATGTACCATATGCCGATCCCGCTGGTATGCGCCATGTATCTGTATGAACCGTTCCACAGGTTGATTGATTCAAATCTTGCATATGCGGTGTCTGCCTGGCTGGTAACGCTGGCACTTACCGCGGTTGCGGTAAAAACTGACGGAATGATCCGCCAGGTGAGGGACCGTCTGCTTTCCCGTACGAAACAGGCTTAACGCAGCCTAAATCCGTGACGGTTCCGCAGTAAAAACTGCCGAACCGTTTCCGGAATTATGATCCGGCGACGGTGCGGATCCATGCCGGCCGGCCGGATTTTCCGTTTTTTAATAATCTGTTCAGACGCATCACGAGCATGCTCCGATCCTGTTAATTTGTTCTCTATCACGAAATTCAACACAACTCACCTCAATAGTGTGACTGATTATTCAATATGATTTTTTGAACGTCGGTTTTTCCTGAACCGGATAATATAATATTCTCAGCCGTTTTGCGGCTGCCTGCCGGCCGGAGATTTTTGAGGGACAGAGAAAGAAAATTGATCGAGTCAGGCGGGGCGGTATTTATTTTCTTGGAATTTTTCATATGACTTTTGCAGATTCAGAAAACAGATTCGAATATATAAACGGAGATTTGGACAGAATTCCAGGTATTGTCGAGCGTTTTTCCCCTTATTCGGATATGCCGGGCGGTCTTCTGATCTGTCGTGCCGACAGCAGTGGTGAAATTCTTTATGCCAACAGTGCCGTGATGGAAATCATGGAGTGTTTCAGTACGGAAAAATTTCTGAAAATTACCGGAGGAACCTGGCGCAGTCTTGCATCCGAAGCCGATACCGCAGTGATTTGTGAGGGTCTGGTTAAATGGAATGAGACCGGAATAACCTCCAGCAGTAAGTTTCATTTTCTCGGATGCTGTCCGTCCCTCGGCAGACGAATGCTGGATGTGGAATTCTTCTACCGTTTTATTCAGGATGTAACCCTGGGCGGACTGATCTACTTTTTCGTGGTTTTCACCAGGGATGAGCGGGATCTGCTTACAGATCTTCCTTCCATGTCCCGTTTCCTTAATCTTGCCAACAGTTCTGAAGGTAAAGCAACTGACGGATCCATGGCGATGGTTTCCTTCAACCTCAACGGTCTGAAGATGTTTAATGAAAAGTTCGGTATTGCCGGAGGTGATGCACTGATAGTCAGCTTTGCTGATATTCTGAAAAAACATTTCGGTGCCATCAACTGCTCCCGTTTCGGTGAGGATCATTTCTATGCCTATACACCGGTAGCCGGACTTGAAGATAAAATCAGGGACATTTTCAGTGAAATGTCCCGCGTCAATGACGGCAATACTCTTTCCGTAAGGGCGGGAATATATATTATGGAGCCGGATGATGAGAACCGCAGCTCCAGCAGTGCCTGCGATCGTGCCAGAATCGCCTGTGACTACGAACGCAGACATCATGAATCCTGCTTCGTATACTATGATAAAAAGATCCGCAATGAAATCCTCAACCGCGACTACATCATCAGCCATATTGATGAAGCACTGGAGAAGGAGTACATCGCAGTCTACTACCAGCCGCAGGTTGTTTCACAGAGTGGCAAACTGTGCGGATTTGAGGCGTTGGCAAGGTGGATCGATCCGGAACTGGGAATGCTGTCACCTGCAGTATTTATTCCGGTTCTTGACGATTATTCTCTCACCTACAAACTGGATCTGTATATCATTGAACATGTGGCGAGGGATCTGGTTGAGTCTATGAAACGCGGACTCAATGTGGTTCCAGTATCCTTCAATCTCTCCCGTACCGATTTTGAAAAATGTGATCCTTTCTCCGAGGTTATTGCCATCGCGGAACGCTACAATCTTCCCCGTGAACTGTTCAAGGTTGAAATTACCGAGACTACCGTGATGTCGGACATCAACAAGATGAAAGTGGAGATCAACCGTTTCCATGAAGGAGGTTTTGATGTTCTGATGGATGATTTCGGCAGTGCCTATTCATCCCTCAGTACGCTCAGGGATTTCGAATTTGATGAAATTAAAATCGATATGGGATTTATGCGTAATTTCAGTCCGCGCTCCAGGGCTATTATCAAACCGATGGTCAACATGGCCAAGGCTCTCGGGATCCATACTATTGCCGAAGGTGTTGAAACACAGGAACAGCTGGATTTTCTAAAATCAATCGGCTGTGAAATGATTCAGGGCTATTATTTCGGTAAACCGGAACCATACGAGCAGGCTGTGGAAACACACCGCAGACTGACCAGAAACTATGAACAGCTGCTTCACCGCACTTCAAGCATGATCTATTCCAAGGGTTCCGCCAAAAAACAGCCGGAGGGAAAGAGCACTTTCGGATCTTTTGACAGGGATGAACTGGAACGGATCCTGGGCTGCGTTTCTTCGCTGTTTATAACAATTATCGGTATCGATCTCGTACAAAACAGCTGGGAGGAATATCTTTCAAGTTATGAAATGCACAAGTTCCTCAATCAGGGCTCAAAGGATCTCAGAGAAAAACTTAACAATGCTGTTATGGCACTGGTAAAACCTGAATACCACTATAAAATGATCAGATTTCTGGATTTTGCAACCATTTCGGCCCGACTTAAGGACTGCAGCTCGGTTTCCACCGATTTTCAGAGTTCCCTGGATGAATCCTATATCAGGCTGGAAATCTTTTCACTTGAGAGAAACTCTGAAGGCAATGTAACCAGAATTCTGACAACCACCAGAACGGTAGATCCTGATTTGGTTACTGCTGATCACTACAAGACTGTTACCCACGCGCTTAAACATATTTATTCAGCCCTGGTGGCCTTTAATCTTGAAGATCGCACCTTTATCCCGTATGTAATGCCGGTTGCAATGCTGGAGCGAACCGGGTTCTCCAAACAGCCTTATGATCTGGCAAGAAATATGTTCCTGGAGAATTTTGTCGACGACAGACATAAGGAGATGGTTTACCGTTTTACCGATCTGTCTACTCTCAGGGAGCGAATTGCAGATAAAAAGCGACTCTTCATTAATTATCTTAATCCTGCCGGCGAGTGGTGCCATCTGACCTACATTCCGTCGAAATATGTCAACGGTGAACTGGTTCAGGTGCTTGCTGCTGTGCGCAACCTTGCTCATGAAAAGGATGTTCTGCCGAACGGCAATATCTGGGATGTATATGAAAACTGACAGCCGGACTGAAGAGAAAACGGGAATTATAAAATTAGTGTACCGGCTGTCAGGTGCCATATGAGCTGAGTAGAGGCTGAGTTTCACTTTCTAAGCTTAAATTTTTATGAAACTTCAATTTGAACAGTCTGGTTAACTAACATTCTGCAGACTGAAGCGTTGTGAACTTTTGGGGCTTCTGAAAATAAATTTTAATAAAGCCGATCTGTTTTCAGCAGATCGGTTGTTTCATCGGCGGAAACTTGCCTTTGTTCTAGTCTTTTTTGCAGTACGGTGCTTTTCGCATCAGAATTTCTATTGCCCTGTCCGCAAGTTCGCGAGTCAGTCCGAACATTGTGTCGCTTGAGTACGGAGTGGTAATTTTCAACAGTGCTTTCTCCTCGGGTGTTACCGCCGGTGTAGTGGTGGTTACCACGTTGAATTTCAGAAACCCCCAGCACCAGAAGGTTTCGTCGTCCAGAATGACAAAACTGTCGATATCATGATATTTCGCCAGCCAGGTACGAATTTCAAGAGGTCTAGTGTATCCACCCATCATTCTGCAGGTGCCGGGTGTAAGGGAGGAGATGACGAGATTTTCCTGCCTGAAATATTTGAACAGCAGTTTAACCCCCGGCTTATTGTCCTCATATCCTCTTACGTAATTGCTGACAAGGCCCCGCCAGGAACTTGAAAGTACTATTTTAGCTCCGGTTTTCCTCACGATATAGCCAAGATGCTTAACCATCCCTTTATTGATATATTCCCGTTCTCCGTTTTCGTCATATCCGTCGTGATTGAGAACGCCGTCAATATCGAGAAAAATAATCTTCTGGTTATGGTATGGTGTATGCTCAATGTCATCTTCTGAAACAGATCCTATCAGTGAATTGTGATGGAACAGCATACTGAAGGCACGGTGCAGATACATATCGGCAACGACCTCCTTCTGATCGCTGTAGATGCAGCATTTATCAGGGAATTCCCGGTTGTAGCTGTTTTTGGAAATGATGACATACCCGGGTTTTTCTCCGTAGTCGAATTCGAAGTCGGGATCTTCTTTCTGGTAGCGGGCTATATTATCCAGGCTGATCTGATCTTTTACTTCAATTACCTCTCTGACGGCTTTTACCATCTCGCTGCGCGAGGAAGTGTCTATCAGCCTGGTGATTTTGCTGCAGATATTAGAAGAAATGCATTCACTGAAACATTCCTTCAGAACAGCAGTCTCGTTCTCTGACAGTCCCAGAGAGGTCATGAGACATACTTCAACTTTCCTGTTACGGACAGCTCCCAGAAATTCCATAAATCTCTTAAACAGAGGATTTTGAAGATATGTATGGTAAAAATGCTGGGCAAGCGGATCAAAATAGTCGATAAATTTGTGGATCCGGTTTGGATTTTCCTGTTCTTTTTCCTGAATCTTACGGTATTCCTCCTCTTTTTCTCTTAAACCGGCATGAAAATCCGCCGGAACCATGGTGGACAGATCGAAGAAAATCAGATCTTTACGGTATTTGAGACGTTCCTGCTCCCACTCGGAATATGATCTTTTTCTCAGCATAGTGAGCTCCTTAATGATGATTAAAAAAACAACTTTCCGCCATAATTTATCCGGCGGGCCTGATATTAATTATTGATAATAATTATATTTAACATAAAAATTGTAGTAATAAAGTTCATGCCAAATCCATAAAACATGGGAATTATTCAGAATAATCCGGCGGTTCCTGCAGTAATGCGAAGGTTAATCCCGGTTGTTACGGTCGCAGTACGGTGCCTCCTGCATGAGAATTTCAATCGCTCGTTCCGCATGTTCGCGGGTCAGACCGTAGATTTTGTCGCGTGAGTACGGGGTGGTAATTTTCATCAGCTCCTTTTCCTCCGGGGTTACCGCAGGTGTGGTGGTGGTTACCACGTGGAATTTGAGAAATCCCCAGAGCCAGAAACATTCGTCGTCGAGAATTACAAAGTTGTCGATATCATGATTCTGATCGAGCCATCTGCGGATCTCCAGCGGTCTTGAGAATTCCCCAAGCCGGCCCGCCTCGGGGGTCAGATCAGAGATAACCAGATTTTCCTGCCGGAAATATCTGATCAGATCTTTCAACCCCTGGTCGTCCGGGGCACAGTCTGCGACGAAGTTGCTGATCAGACAGCGCCAGGAGCTGGAAAGCACGATTTCGGCACCGGTTTTCCTGACGATGTAGGCAAGCTGCTTTACCATATTTTCGTTGATCTGTTCAATCCGACCATGCTCATCGTATCCGTCGTGGTTGAGAACCCCGTCTATATCAAGAAATATGATCTTCCGGTTGCGAAAGGCGCTGTAGCCTATGTCGTCACGGGAACCGTGCACACTATCCAGTATTGAACTGTGCCTGAAGAGCATATGGCTTGCCCGGTGCAGGTACTGATCCGCCACCAGAGCAGGCTCGTCGCTGTAGACACAGCTGTGGTTTTCAAATTCAGCGTTGTAGCTGTTTCTTGAAATAATTACAAACCCGGGCCGGGGAGTGTAGCTGTATTCAAAGTCCGGATCCTCCTTCATAGCTCTGGCGGTATTCTCAAGGCTCAGCTGATCTTTCTGTTCGACAATAGATCTGACGGCTTCAACCGCCTCATCCCTGGTACGGTAATCTATCAGTCTGGTGATTTTGTTTTCCCCCAGATCTGAAAGAGATCTGTTTTTTCTGAAACATTCCATCAGACTGTGCAGATCGTCCTCTGACAGACCCAGTGAGGTCATAATGCAGACTTCAATGTCACTGTGCTCCTTTACCCACAGAAATTCCATAAATCGCCGGAACAGAGGATTTTTCAGATAGGTATGAACAAAATGCTGGGCAACAGGATCAAAATATTCGGTAAATTCGTGTAACCGGTACTGTTTTGAGCGTTCCTTCTCCTGAAGTTTCCGGTATTCCTCCTCCTTTTCTCTTAAACCGGCATGAAAATCCGCCGGAACCATGGTGCTGAGATCAAAGAAAATCAGATATTTGCGGTATTTGTACCTTTCGCTCTCCCATTCACAGATTTCTCTTTTTTTTCGCATGGTGTTCCTCCTATAGAAAAACTTAAACCTTTCAGCCGCGGTTTACACCGGCTGTCAGTCATTCCGATCTTATCATTAATGATAATATAATTGAACATAATATTTTAAAATCTTATGATGTTGAAAAAAGCTTAATCGTCGGATGAATATGGATTAAAATAGAAGAGTCGGGAAAGCAGTGTTCCCGCAGGATGTAATCTGAAATAAAGACAGGATCAATAAACATGAAAACAGGAATTTTAGCAGCTGCTGCCGTATCAGCACTGGTAAGTCTGCCGGCCTACTGTGCAGATCCGTACGAAGGTGTCTGGAGCAATGACTGGAATCATTCGGTTACCATCAAACATACCGGCGGCAATGAATATCTTCTAACCTTCTATTCACCGGACGGGGCCAACGGATATACGAACTGCGTATTAAAAGCCAGATCTGCCGAAAAGGGTGTACTGCTTCCGGCGGAAACCAGCATGCACTGTACCGACTATGAATATACTGACGACGGACAGGAAAAACCGGTTGGAAAACACATCAGGGAGGTTAAGGCAGACTTCTATGAGCATTATACGAAAGATCAGGAAGATGAGATTGTCGAATATTTCAGAGACTGTGAACCGTCTGAAAATGATGACTGCACCTATACCTACAATAATAAGGAAAAACAGTAGGGCATTCTGAACATTGGAGCTGTTATACCGGTTTTCTGTCCGGTTGTCCAAACAGCGAAATATACTTCAGCGGTTATTAAAAAAGCCCGCTCCATTGCGGAACGGGCTCTGTATTCAGAAACAGCAAATAACTAGTCTGTCATCTTGTCGCTGATTTCCTTTATATTCTTCTTTTCCGTATCCATGATCATCTGGTAGTTGTTGATTACGGCACCTACCACCAGGTTGATAAGCAGGAAGGCTGCAAACACGTACCAGAAAATGTGGAATATGGTTACAACCACCGGCGGTACGTCTATCAGTTTCATTCTTGATGCTGTAATCAGATTGTATCTCAGATCAGTCCAGTCATCACCGCTCATGCATCTTAGCAGGGTGAACATGGCCTCCGGCAGAGTACCGTACGGATCGTCCGCATTGGCAGGGGCATGAGGCGCCTGCTGCATCAGTTCCTCCATCAGCACCTTCTGTTCAGGGGTTGCAGTATCAGGTGAAGGAAGTCTGAACATATAGATCCCGGCAATGGCGAAAACATACATGAAAATAAGCATTACCATGGCGTTGTAGGTCAGAGCTCTCATAGATCTGATCATTACGGAAATAATCAGACGAAGTTCCAGATTGGTTTTGAACAGCTTGAGGATCCGGAATACACGCAGAACCCTGATGGCGGCAATCAGGGCGCCGCTGTCGGTTACGCTTTCTGGTATGTAGCCGGCTACCACCACGAACAGATCGAACAGATTCCATCCGTCGGTAAAGAATCCCTTCAGAGATTCCCTGACGGTAAATCTCAGAGATATTTCAATGGTATAGATGATCAGACAGACGAAATTGATATTGGTAAGTACCTGTCGCTGGCCGTAGGTTTCCATTCCGATAGCCACGCAGTTGATCAGAATTATGAACATGATAAACAGTTCAAATTTTCTGCTGTAGACAAGGTTGTGGATCTTTTCCTTGACTGTAGGGTTCATTAGATATTCTCCAAACAAAAGCACAAAATTAAAAGGCACACAAAACGGTGTGCCGGGTTGACTGAAACATTTTCGTTCAGCCTTGAAACTGAGCAGTAGTATATCACAAAGTTTCACTGCTGCTCAAAATCAGGAGCAGACATTGCAGTTCTAGTCTGAAACTGATATATCGACATCAGGGGATATTTCGATATGGAAGTCAGGGTAGGCACTGCTGATTTCATCATAGATGATTTTCAGACCATCCTGATGATCAATGTCAAAACTCATAACCACGTCGAATCTCATTTCCTTTGCCGCCAGATCGACATAAAAACCGTGAAACTGGATGGCCCAGTCGTGGGCGATGACTTTTTTTCTGACGTCATTCTGGATTACCGCAATTTCACTGTTTTCTGTGTTGTATGAATATACCCCGACCCCGGCCAGAACCACTCCGGTCTGACGGTAGACCTCGGTTTCAAGTTTTCTGGTAAGACAGTCAACATCCTTCACTTTCATTATGTCAGGAAGTTCCAGGTGAACCGAGGCATAGTCCTTGTCGGGGCCGAAATTGTAGAGGATCAGATCATATGCACCTCGGACATTGGGATCTGAGGTCAGGATCTGTTTGATCTGTGCTGTTTTTTTACTGTCAGCGCGGGCTCCCAGCAGATGGTTCAGTGTTTCGAGCATCATTTCAATACCGGCTTTAACGATATAGAGTGAAATGAACAGTGCCACATATGCTTCAAGACAGATCCCCGAGGCCAGAAATATCACTGCGCTTATAAGCACAGAAACAGAGATTACCGCATCATAAAGAGCATCTCTTCCTGAAGCGACAAGAGACTGGGAAACCACCTTCAGACCCTGCCTTTTCACGAAGGTGCCGAGAAAAATTTTGACAATCACGGAAACAGCAACTACCGATAGGGTCAGATTATCGTACTCCGGCAGTGAAGGATCGGCTATTTTTTTCAGCGACTCAATGGCCGCTGCCACTCCGGCGTAAAAGATGACGCTTGATACCGCCATGGCGGTCAGATATTCGCCCCGGCCGTGTCCCATGGGATGTTCGCGGTCAGGACGCTTGCCTGCAAGCTTGGTCCCGACAATGGTGATTACTGATGACAGCACATCCGACAGGTTGTTCAGTGCATCCATGGTGATGGCAATCGAGTTTGAAAGGATCCCGACCACTGCTTTGAAAGAAGCAAGCAGTATGTTGGTCAGAATGCCGATCACACTGGTTCTGACTATAACCGAGTCTCTTATTCTTGCCGCTTCCTGCGGATCTCCGCATATCATTCTGTCCATAATGTCTGCGGCGGTAATACCGCACGCCCTCTTCATGTACTGGTGTATCCGGTTCAGTCTGATCTTAAAGGAAGCTGCACCTGCAGCTGTATGCAGACTGATGTACCGAACTGCTGTTCATATTACTGCGATTAATTGTATAGTTCCGTGCATATATATGCAATACCGGGACAGTCCGTGTAATGACTGCATACTGCTGTGCTGTCTGTTCTGTGAACCGTGTTTTTGCCTTGCAAGGAAAAAAAAAGCGGATACAATAAGCTCGATGGGCACGGCGCTGCTTTGCCGGCGTGCGTGCGTTTGTGACCGGAGTTAAAAAATCCGGAACTGTTTAATTGCAACGGGGAATCAAAATTTGATGAAAACATTTCTTAAATCTCTAACAGTAATAGCTGTTGCTGCGGCCGCAGCAGTTTTAAATCCTGTATCAGCAGGTGATCTTTCAAAGGATGAAGTGAAGAAACTGGGAATATTCCTTTCCAATTTCTCCGAGTGCGATCTGGTTGTGACCGGTCAGAGTGACATGGAGAACGATCCGGCCAAGCTGGTAAAGTTCGCAGCCTGTCATGATCTGCTTAATAACAAGAAGCTGGTTACCATGAAGAAAACCTGCGCAGGCAGCAGCAATGCCACTCCGATTTATGTTCATATCCAGCCTTCCCGCGTGGCTGAAACCGCAAAACGCTATCTGGATATCGACTTTACTGATTTTACTGATCCAGCTCTTGAGTCCATGACTGATAAAAGCGGCAGTTTCTGCATGGTGGATCCCCGCGGTAAAAACACCGGATTCACTTATGTAAAGGTTACCGACACCACTGATCTTGCTGACGGTTCGATGGCTGTAACCGGGCAGGAGGTTGACAAGGATACCGGAGCCTCCTACGGAACAGAGGTTCACGCTGTGGTAGCTCCGCATGTTTATAACAAAAAGAATACCTGGTATCTTCTTTCCTACAAGGCCGGAAATTAAAATATCGCCCGGCTTTCCGTCAGATCGACCCGTTTGACGGATCTATAATGTTCCTGGTCTGTCCTGCAGATCAGGAATCTATCTAAACACAGTGATAGAGTTGTTTTGACTGTTATTTATCGTGTTTCTGAAGCAGTTCCAACTGACCGTGATCAAATAGAAGTATGCACTTTTGATTTTAATACGATGCACTGCCTGCAGGGTTCATTATTCCTGAAAAAATTATATTTTGGTTAATATCACTTGATTAGTGTAAAAATGTTAATGAAATAAAATATTGGAATTTTTTGTATCGATTACTATGTTCATATTGACAAAAGTTTGTACTAAGAGTTAGTATGACGGTACTTTGGATGAAATGTTGCAGGAAAGCTATGGATGATGTAATCGTACGATTGGCAGGAGTTAGTATAAAGAACTTCAAGAATGTCACCTCCGGTTCTTTATCATTTGAAAACAACAGAAGGGAATATAAGTCCAGTATTCTTGGTCTGTATGGTCAGAACGGTTCTGGCAAAACAGCATTGATTGATGCAATAGCTTTTTTGAAGCATATTCTTTGCGGCAGGGAAGTTCCTGCCGGATTTGCCGATTTCATAAATATTGACAGTGAAAAAGCAATTTTGGAATATGAATTTGATATTCAGTTACCCGGTGGCCGTTTCAGAGTGTTTTATGAGGTATCCCTCCGGAAAGAGGAGAATATTAATGAAAGGAATGCCGAGTATTCATTAAATAATCAAAAAAAATATCGACCGTTGATTTTTAACGAAGTCTTAAAAACTTTGATTTTTTCTACAAAAGGAAAAAATCGTATTGGAAAGTTGATTGATACAAATACTGATGATGTTTTTTCGCCTAGATCCAAATTAAATCTGCTTGTCGGAAAGAAAAAAACAACAAGAATAGATTTGTTGGCGGCAAAGAAATATGCTAAGGAATATTCCCGTTCTTTCATATTTTCTCATGAATTTCTTACTGCTGTCAGACTGCAGACAGAAAACAATGATAAAGATCTTTTGTTATATGCCGCTTTGCTCGAGGCTTTAGCGAAGTATGGAAAAGAAGAACTGTTCATAGTTAATACTAGAAACTCCGGAATGATCAGCCTCGATGCTCAACCCTTTATATTCAAGTATGAAGATAAAAGCATTGGTGCCCTCGGGACAGTTATGCTTCCGCTTGAATCTCCGATCGTGATTCCGCAGAAAATGCTGAGTATGGTTGGAAAAATAATCTGTAATATGAATATTGTTCTAGAACAGATTATTCCTAAATTAACTATCAAAATCAAAGAACTGGGAACTGAACTCATTGATGACGGGCAGACCGGAGTTCGGATTCAATTGATGTCAGCAAAGAATTCAAAAGAGATTGCGCTTAAGTATGAGTCAGAGGGCATAAAAAAAATCATTTCCATTCTACAGCTTCTGATTGTTGTTTATAATCAATCGTCAATTACAGTGGCAGTTGATGAACTTGATGCCGGTGTGTTTGAGTACCTGCTTGGAGAACTGCTCAGAATTATTTCAGAAAAAGGAAAAGGACAGCTTATTTTTACATCACATAACCTGCGTCCCCTAGAAACTATGGATAAGGGGTTCATTGCCTTTACAACTGTCAACCCTTCGAATAGATATATCCGTTTTAATAATGTCAAAGAGAATAATAATTTACGCGATTTTTATTATCGGGACATTATGCTGGGTGAACAGAATGAAATGGTGTATGAACCGACAAACAATGCAGAAATCTCTTTTGCTTTCAGGGAGGCAGGAGAAGTAGTTGGCTCGTAAAAAATAGTTTTTGTTATTGTAGAGGGTCCGTCTGATTCTGATGCATTAGGCTTATATTTTAATCGTTTTTTTGACAGAAATTCTGTATATGTGCATATTGTTCACGGTGATTTAACCACGATGAAGGGGAAGATTAAGGATAATATTGCCAATATAGTTCGTAGCTATGCAAATTCAACCCATTTACAAAAATCAGATTTTCAAGAGATTATTCATATTGTTGATCTAGATGGAGTTTATATTTCTGATGATGACGTAATAGGCGATTCTGTAGCGGTTGAGCCGATATACAGTACAACGGAAATACGCACCTGTAATCCGGAAGGAATAAAATTTCGGAATGAACTCAAAAGAAAAAATCTCGATGTGATTAGTTCTATACAAACAGTGTGGGGAGGGGTTACATATCATGCTTTTATATGTCTTGTAATCTAGAACACGTTTTGTACAATAAACTCAATTGTTCTGATCTTGAAAAAGAGTGCTATGCTCACAATTTTGCGAAAAAGTTCAGCAGAGATCTTCCTGCTTTTGTAACATTTATTGCAAAGTTCAGTTTCTCGGTTCTGGGAACTTATATCGAAACATGGAAGTTCATAAAGCAGAAAAGACATTCCTTAGGTAAACGTTCCATAATAACCTTTGATGCTAGTTAAGATTGTTTAAAATCAACAATCCAGCCTTTTCTTTTTTCAATAAGAATTAACTTTTTATAGGAAATACCACTTGAAATAATATTTCCATCAATGTCTTTAACAAGGTAGGAGCCACTCTGTCTCCTACCGTATATAAATCCTGTCTG
>JAEEGH010013067.1_pt1 | contig 18505 bp, 8 predicted proteins | sample 9134181 | NCBI WGS metagenome assembly JAEEGH01 (sample SAMN16246544, study PRJNA631951) | gut metagenome | biome: gut microbiome; feature: rumen; material: DP-attached | host: Bos | place: Iran: Karaj | collected 2018-10 | reverse complement strand
TAATACTCTATTTTAGAACTTGTTGTTGTATTACCAATCCATTCATAGGCTGTTTCTGTAAGGTCAGTAGAGCCTGTTTCTCCCGGTTTGTCGATAGATTCTTCATCACCTTCAGAATTACTTACTGTTGTTGCTCCACCAAGCTTTATACGTAGCTGATACTGGGCATCGCCCTTAATAATATATTCAGTGAAACCGGTCTCTTCTGATGCAGCAGTATTTCTATGAATAAAGGCACCGGCTGGTCTGTAAAGAACCATGTACTTGTCCAGCTTGCTGTAGTCTTCGTCTGGAGCAAATTTTTTATCCTCAACAATATGGAAGGTCTTTACTGTAGATTTATTACCAGCCCTATCTTTAGCGGTTGCAGTGAAAACACCCGTATGATATGTATAGCCATAATTAGTATCAGGAGAATATGCAGCATTATTGTTTGTAACCGCATCTCCATCCTTAGTGTAATCAATTAATGCAGCTGCATCTTTTAAGTTATCATCTGAAACATCAGGTTTAATACAAATTCTGCTATAACGATAGAAGTAAAGATCTGCTGGATTTGCAGAATCAATACCTGCAAGTCCATAAGCCTTTCCATCTGAAACAGAATGCGGATAAACACCTTCCGAAGAAACATTATTATGTGCTGCAGCATAAAGTCCGTTATCAATCCATTGAGGAGCCTGTGTATCCAGAGTAATAGACCTTGTAGAACCGGCCGTCTCTTCAACATTACCAAAGCTTCTTGCAAGGAATGTTATGCTCTTTGCACCATCACCACTTGTAAGCTGGAGATTATTGATTGTAAGTACAACAGGTGCAGCTGATGCACTGCCTAGAACTACATGGTTATTATTCTGTTTGAAGGTTACTACCTTACCAGAATCAGAAATATCAAATTCGACGTCGCTTCCATTTGCCTTAATAGTTGTAGAAGTAACAAAGGCAGCATCACCAGAAATTCTAAGAGAAGAAATACCAGAAGCCCTTGGATTAAGTGTAACACTTGCGTTAATTAAGTTTTCATTTGTATAACCCAATTCTGCAGTTGTCTTACCACTTGCTTCAGTTGCAGTAGAATCAGATTCAGTACCGTCGCGGTCACAAAGAGCGTCTTCTGCCATTTCCGAAGCTGGCGCAGCAGAATCGAACTTAAATCCGGCAGTGCTGATGCCTGGAGTTGTAAGGTTAAGTGAACCTTCGTTACTGCAGATTGTTGTGCCGGATGCAGAACCGTTTGTTGCGGTATCGTAAATCTTGAGAGCAATGGCTGAATCTGTGCCTTCATTTGCAAGGGCTACGTTTGTAATCTTAACGGTAAGCTTATGTTCGCCGTTTGGATTTGCAAAGTAATCTTTTGCATCAACAGAAGAATTAATTATAAGCTTATTACCAGAAACTGTTGAAGGAATTGCAATGCCATCAATTGTGCCGGTTGCAGCATTAACCTTATAAATCTTAGAACCGTTACCATTAGAATCGTCTGTAAGAGTAATAGAAGAACCTGTAAAGTCGAATATCTTAGCACCGGAAGTTTCTTCGGTAAATGTAATGTAAACGTCTGTAAGTGGATTTGAACCAGCCCTCTTTGTGAGTGTAGAAGCGTTGTAGTCAATCCAGAACTCAGCTGAATTAGCAACTCCAAAGCGTTCTGTTCTACGGATATTTGGAATATAAACTGTATTAATCTGAACAGGAACAGAGTCGGTATTACTTACAGCGCCTTCGGTAGGGCTTGTTTCATGTACAGAGTCTGCAGCAGCGGCATCCTTTACAAGTACGGAAACCTCAAAACTGCCCTGCTCGTTTAAATTGTCAGAAAGCTTGAGACCCTTAATTGTAACGTTAGAATCAAAATCAGTAATTGGCTGATTGAATGTGATAACCTTCTTAGCAGAGTCAACTGTGTAAGGAACTTCATTTCCATCTTTATCCTTGGCAACAACGGCAAGGCTGCTGTCTGCAAGTGGTGTTGCATAATCAGTTGTAGCACCGTTCTTGCGAACCTTAAGCTCGATAGACTTAAGACCAGATGTAATTTCTTTAACAGGAATAACGAGTGTCTGCTCATTAAGTACATTATCTTTTGCAACACCTGCAGTAAAGCCTTCGTCTGCAACAAAGTAAGGATTCTGAACTGCAGGAGCAACACTATCATAATAAATCGGATTAATTCCTACAGCATTAGAAATATTTCCAACATCATCCATGAGGGCGTAAGTATAGAATACCTTACCTTCGTTTCCTGGATTAGGGAACGGACCATAATTAGAAGTAATTGCACCCCAAGAAGAATCAGTTGTCTTAATGCTGCTAACCCAATCTGTCTTATCAGTTGGCTTAACAATCCACTTCATATTATCGTGATGAGAGCGGAGACGTGGGTGACCATAGTCTACGATTGAAGAAGTATCGCCCTTAATCTTGAGTCTTGAGTAAGTTACCTCATTAAAGTAATTATCAGCTGTAATATGAGAATCAGCTCCAGTATCAACAATTACGTGACCACTGTTAGCTGTAGCATCCGGAGCAGTTGTATCCTTAACGACGAAGATAGAAGCATAACCGTTACCGTATTCCTCTGAAAGTTCACCACCAACAGCAAGACCACTGTTCTGAACCATATCAACGGCAAAGATATCAACACGAATCAATCCGTCTGGCAGACTGCTCAAGTCGTACTCAAAGAGGAAGCCCTTATCTTCTGCAATGTAACCTTCGTCAGAAGCATTTGGAGTTCCATTCTTAACGTTGATTGCATGAACAAGATTCTTATATACGTAATCTTTTGCAAGGCTCTGACCTACACTCTGAGGCATGTAGTTTACAGAAGTTGTTGGTATAGTTACATTAGTTGCACTTGCATCCGGAACAGTACCGTCTGCATTGTACATAAGGGTTGCACGTACACCAAGCATTGCAACATCAGTTTCAATACCAGTCTGATTCTGATTAGATCCAGAACCGGCAATATCCTCTGCAAGAGCATGAATATAAATCTTATCAGTAATACGATAACCTGAATTGCTTGCATCTGCAGGAGGAGCAAATGTATCGTAGAATGAAGAATCGAGATTGTTTACAGGAGCATCCTTAGCACCAAGGTAAGTAGCGGTCTGACCACTGCCCTTCTGATGTGGATCCATCTTTGTAAACGCAGTAATGTTACCCCAGGTTGCAGCATCCTTATACATACCCTTGAATGTGTCAAAGTTTGTAAGGGTGGTACCGGCAGTAAGCGATGTAATACGAGGTGCAAGAGTATCCATAGAGCTTCCGACAGAAAATGAGATTTTATCATCATCTGTCATGGCAAAGCCAAAAATATCTTTTACATCTTTAGAAATAATAATGTTTACAGAAGACTGAGAATCGTAACCTTCGGAAATTGATTCCTGATTAAAGCGGAGGGTTACCATTTTTTTGTTAGCACTGAATACAGGAGCTTCAAAGCGGTCTGTAATATCTACGCTGGAAATTTCAATATCACCATCAGTTGTAAAGGTCTGAATACCCTGAGTTACGGTGATTTTGTCGAACACACCTTCCGAGTTCTTAAACGAATCCTCGTCCATAGGTTTTGTAAAGTTGATACGAACAGACATGTTACGAACAACGCCGCTGCTTCCCTTTGCAGGAATTGTAAGAGAAACTGTAGGTCTCTGTGCGACAATTGGCACAAGGAAGATGTCGTTACGATTTTCGTTAATTGTTACAGTTGTAGTCGGATTTGTTGCATCTTCAAAAACAACAACCGGGCTTTTAATTTCTTTTGGCAAAAGACGTGCATTGTAATCTTCGTAATCAATAAAATATACGTCTTTGTTTTTGCTCTGGTTGTTACCGGTTTCGAGGAATTCAGTAGAGAAAGCGGCCCAGCGCACAAAACCGAATTCCGGTTCTGTAGTTGCGGAAATAGAAGGAGGAATTTCTGCCTTAAAAGTTGCAGGACCATCCGGGTCGGTTTTTCCCTGACGGGTCATCGCATAACGTACGAAAACAGAAATCTGCTGGGCGTTTGCGACCTTAACCTCGTTTTCAATATCATCATAAAATTCGTCGTCCTGCATCCAAGAATCACAGGCTGTAAATAAAAGTAAAAATGCTGATAATAAAACTAATAACCCTTTTTTCATTTTGATTCCTCTTCTCTTTTTTTCTTTCCAAATATGATTAAGCCTGCAGCAAGTGCTGCGGCAATTGTTACAGTTGAAATAATTACGATTGTTTTTGTTTTGCCCTTAGCTGATTTTTCTGAAGCAGCCTCGAGTTCTTTTAAGAAGTCGTCTGTGTTTTCAAATTCGAACTCGTTCTCATTATCAACAGCAACTTCTTCTTCCTGCTCAACCGGCGCAGGAGCTTCTTCTTCTGCCTCTGCAACCTCTTCGGTATGCGGAATAATAAAGTCTGGAAGCTTTGTAATTTCATCCGGCAGAGTAACGGCCAGGATTTCTTCCTCTTCCACTTCGTCAGACATTGCTGCTTCTGTTTCTTCGGTAATCTCTTCCAGACCAATATTTTCTTCCGAAGTTTTTACAGAAACATCTGTCTGTAGAGTTGCAGTTGCAATTGCAAAGTCCAGCGGGAACAAATCTTCTATCAGGGCATTAGCACCAAACTCATCGTAACTGCCATTACCATCGCCGTCGCCATCTCCATCACCGCCTTCTGCAAGACGCTCGTCCTTCTCCTCTTCTTCATGCAAAACAGAAGGAGAAAGGGCTGCAACAGAATTTCCCAGAGTAAGAATATCGTTCAAAGATTTTTCCGAAAGCGGATTTCCCTTAATTACAAGTTCTTCCTCTTCATTCTCTTCTTCGAGAGCAACAAACTGAACAACAGGTCTGAGCGGATCATTTCTCAAAAGTCCGCGTTTCCACTCGTCTGCACCAGTCTGGAAGGCAAGAAGAATATTTTCACTTTCCGGAATATTAAAATATGCAGTAGCACCAGGAACACTTATAGGCTGATATATTTCCCAAGAATCATGCATCTTATAAAGAGCCGCAGCTCCCTGAGCTTCTGCATTGTTCCATTCGCGCGCCCCATAACGGCAGGCTCTGTAAAAACCTTCGTCCGAAAGAGTAATTTCCAGCGGAATCCAAACCTGATCATCTACAACAATATATTCTGAACTGTTACGGTAAAGCAGCTTAGCCTGCTCCGGTGTAATACCAGAATCAAAGGCCATAAAAATATGTCCCGGAACAGTAATAAAGGCAGTATCAATTCCCACAGCTTCAAAAAGCGAGCATACAAGAATAGAAAGGTCGTCACAGTCACCACCACGATACATAAGTGTCTGGTAAGGGAACTGCAAAAAGTCTATGGAAGAAGTACCAACGTTATCCTCGAACGCAGAAGAAGGGTCTACTACGTAGTTCAAACCAAACTGATTCAAGGCCTGGAAAATACCAATTGCATACTGAATATTTACCGGCATATCTGTACGCATGTTATCGCGTACAATACTTGCAGTATACTTTGCAAACTGCATGGCTGCAGGGTCTTTAGAAGAAACAAATACGGCAGCACGGCGATCGTCATCCCACGACATGTTGTTACGGCCATACACCGGAACATCCATTGCAAAGCTCTGCGAAAGCTTTTTACCAAGACGAGAATAATTTACAATGATGTAGCTTGAAGTATCTGTCTTTTCTGTAAGCTCAAGCATCTGCTCATTAAAGAAAGCAAGTAAGTCTACATTAACAGTTTCGCCACGCTTAATTTTCTTAAAGGTTGCACATTCCTTAGCGTGTGCCATATACTGCGGCTGGAAAAAGCTGATTGTTACATCAGATATAGAAGAATCTTCATTATTAGTAATGTTTACAGAACCAAAAGAATTGTTTTCATACCATGAATAGAGAACCGGGAAAACCGGAGCCAACTCATTAACTTCAATTCCAATATTTGTTTTGTTGTTAAAGATTTCTGTAACATTAAAGGTAATTCCAGGACCAATACCTGCATTTACCATCATAAGCGGACTTGGATTTGCCGCATAATGCTTACCAGATGCATTTACATCAATATAAATTGACGGATTAATTTTGTAAGAGAAAACTAACGAGCCGCCTGCCGAAAGACCAGTAACAGACTTTCCAGATTTTGCACTATAGGCGCCCACATTAATATTAAAATCTAAAGAAATGCGGTCTGAAACATCAACATGGTAACCCGTACCAACATCTGCATCCAGCACCGTAACAGGAGAAACACCCGGCAGCGCCATAGAAAGATATTCACCCTGAGCAAAAAGATTAAGGAACTTCCATGGACGGTAGGTAGCCTTTAAGCCTGCACCCATACCATACTGCATGCTGTGAGCTTCACCAAACGGCTTTGTAAACTGAGGAAAAACGCTTACTAAAAATTCGCCGCCTGCTGTTACCGGTGCATAAGAAAGGCACAGGCCCGCACATACTGCAAGGGTCTTTTTAGAGAATCTGAAATTTTTTCCACTTTTTCTAAGTCTTCTGGCAGATTTTCCCGACACAGTCTCTCCTTACTGCTGTTCCAGTTCAGTTTCTATTTTTACCAGATTCTTGCGGGCTGTTTCATTTTCAGGTTCAATTTCAAGAACTTTTTCATACCATTCCTTAGCCTTCTTCCATTTTTTCTGAAGGGAAAGGATATTACCAAGATTGTTCATAGCAGGTACAGAACCCATTTTTGCAGAAACCTCATAAACAGAAACCGCATTGTCATAAAGACCGGCACGAACATAAAGCAAACCAAGTCTGTTGTACAAGGTTGGTGAAACACCATCAGCCTTAATCTGTGCCTGAACCGCTGCAATCTGAGGTCCAAACTCCTGGGTAATGTATTTTGCTATATCGTCTTCGCCGGCACGTACCAGCTCTTTTTCAGACGGAATTTTATTTTTAGCTTCATCAGAAGAAAAGCCAGAAGGCGGATATGTCTGCCATGCATCCGAAAGCACGATAAACTCAATATCAACATCTGCCTCAAGTGCTTCTGTAACCTTCTGCACTCCTCTCTTCCAGCTTTCTGCAAAATCCTTATGAATTAAAGACATAGAAACCGGAATCCAGATTTTGTCATTTACAACAAGAAGGTTGTCTGTATTATTAAAGAGATTCAGAAGTGCTCTTCCATTATCTCCAAGCTCAATTGCTACTATAAAATCATCTTCCAGAGGAATATAAGCCGCGCCAATACCAACAGACTCCAGCATAGACATATAAAGAATACCAATATCGTCTTTTTCGCCGGAACGGTAAGCAAGTGTCTGGTACGGATACTGAACATAATCAAGCTGTGTAAAATCAAGATGGAATGAATTATAAGGAGTATCTGATTTTTCCTCGCACACAACGCCAAGGCTGCGGATTCCCTCGTGAATATACATTGCAAACTGCATATTCTTGTTCAAACCGGTGCGGAAGTGGTTTCGTGCTACACCTACAAAGAACTTAGAAAGCTCAAGCACTTCCTGAGAATTTGTAGAAACATAGCTTGAAAGAATTGCCGAGTCTACCCAGCGCATAGAGTTTCTGTTGTAAACCGAAATTGTTACAGGAACAACAGAAACACGCTTGTCGCCCAAAAGCTCATATTCAATTACAATTTCACCAGAAATCTTTCCCGATTCAGAGAAGCGAAGAATCTTATCGTTAAAATCAGCATAAAAAGGAACCTGCTCGCTCTTGTGCTTTTTAAGCATACGGATTTTACCACATTCAAACTCCGAAGCTGTATAGCCTTCTGCTCGGAATTTTACATTTACGTTTCTTATTTCAGCTGATTCATTATTCGAGATGGTTATAGTTCCAATAGGATTATTTTTATATATAGTATAAATCAGCGGGAATACGTTTTCGTCACATTCAACAGAAGCATCTACCATTCCAGAAGCTTTTTCTGTACTGAATTTAATGTTTACTACAAGGCCCGCTGTAAGGCCTGCAGCACCCGGATTTCCCCACCACGAATTATTCTGAATATCAAGCCATGAAACGTCTAAACCTGCAGAAAATCTTGTGTTAATACGGAAATTTACATCTGCATAGGCACGGTACCAGGGTGCATAATGAGCGCGGTCGTTTGTAAAGCTTCCGCTTACACCACCAGCAATACCTGCAGCAAGCTCAATTCTTGAGAATGGATAAAAGAAAACACCAGCCTGAGCTCCGAACGGTACAATAAACATGTTCGGATCCTGACTGCTTTCGAGTCCCTTTGAATTATATTTTGGGAGAACAAAAAATCCTACTTCCGGACCAACGTTTAAAAGGTCAAAGAAGGTAATACCCGCATCAATAAAGCCACCACCCCCGGCAACTTCATACTTTTTTTCACCTCCCGTAAGGAAAGGGAACATAGCAGATGGGGATATTTTTAATGTAAAGTCATACGTAAAAGCCTCTGCGGACATAATAAGCGCAAGGGCTAAGGAGAAAACTTTTTTCATAAATAAAAACTCACTCTTTTTTCTATTATATAGAAACTTATCAGGTTTGTCTATACTTTTTTTTTTCACTTGTTTATTCACAGATTGAATGGTATAATTTTTCAGATAAAAGTACATGTATAAAGGCAGTATTGTATACAGTCGCTATACACTAGAGAGAAATACCGTGAGTAACAACAGTCAGTATGTAGTAAAGTTTCCGATTGGCGTAAAACTTGCCGTAATCATCGGATTTATTGTTCTTGTATCTCTGGGAACAGTAACCTACCTTAACAGCCACTTTGTTGGTGAAGATGTTAAAATCACAGCAGAAAACAACAATCTTTCAACAAATGCACGCGCTGCTTCCACAATGGAAGACAAAATCAGTACAATCCGTTCGAATGTATTCCAGCTTCTGGACCTTTTGAACGTTGTAAGCGGTGGCCGTACAGCAGCCCTCGCCCGCCAGGCAGAAGCCTTCTTCTTTGAGCGAAATCAGGATATTGCTTCTATATATATACTTTCAGAAAACAGTGTTTCACGACCTGAAAGTACAGATTTAAGAATTACAAACTCACGTTTCTTCCTTTCTAACGAGCTCGACAGCTCTGTAATGGACACCTTTATTCAGGCTTCTCAGCCGGCAGTTGCACGTTCCTGCAACGGAGAAACAATTGCACTTAATGCTTCTCCATTCTTTGGCATTCCGGTAATGTCCATGCTGTTCAGCTACAAGGAAAACGGACTTGATCAGACCTGTATAATTACCTTCTCTATTGAAAGTATTTCAGACATTCTTGGTACAGACCAGACAAATACAACCTTTATTATAAACGATTCAGATGAGCTTCTTTCTCACCCTGAAACAGACCGTGTTTTGCGCGGCGAAAGCCTTAAAAACTACCCTCTGGTTACTGCAATGCGTAAAAATAACCAGAATAACGACGACAGCCGCCAGATTCCGTTCGTAGATATTGAAACAATTGATGGAAAAGAGAAAAAAGTTGACTATTACGGTGCTTACGAAAAGCTTTCTTTTGGTGATATCGTAGTAATGACAACTGTACCGCTTAATTCGGTACTCGAAGGAGTTCTTACAACACGCCGAAACAACATTTACCTTATGGGTGTTGTATTCTTCCTTTCTATTATATTCATTCTTGTATTCTCTCGCTTTGCAATTTCACGCCACCTGCGCCGCCTTACAGAATCAGCTGAAGAAATTAAGCTTGGTAACTTTGAATCTGATATTTTTGAAACCCTTTCTACAAAACGACGCGACGAAATTGGTGTTTTGAACCAGAGTACAAAAGACGAACTTTACTCGCTGAACACCTTTGCAAAATTCACTAACAGAAACGTTGCTAAGGCTATTGCCCGACAGGAAATCGACTTTAATCCGCATTTGAAAGACGTAACAATCTTCTTTAGCGATATCCGAGGCTTTACAGCTATTTCAGACGGCTTTAAAAACCGCTTTGGAAACGATTCTCCAAGCGAAATCATTGGCTTCTTGAACGACTACATGAGCCGAATGGTAAACTGTATCGTGCTCAGCCATGGAAATATCGATAAATTCGAGGGTGATGCTATAATGGCTGTATGGGGAATCATGAGAAACGACTCTCTTGAGTTCGAGGATATGCCTGATTCTAACCCAAAAAAGAAGGAATTGCAGAAAATTCACGACGACCACGTTATGGAAGATGCTACAAACGCCATTCGCGGTACAATTGCCATGCGCTATGCCCTTATGAAGTACAATAAGGAAGCAGAAGCCTTTACAAAAGCACACGAAAAAGAGCCAAAAGCTAAATATAAGCCTCATATCCGCATTGGTAGCGGTTTGAATACCGGTCGTGCAACCTGTGGTTTGATGGGTGCCGACATGGGTAAAGACGGTAAAATGGAATATACGGCCATTGGAGACGCTGTAAACTTTGCATCTCGTACAGAAAGCTCTAACAAGCCTTGTGGAACCGACATTCTGATTACCGAAGACACTTATTCCCTGCTCAAAAAGCGCTTTATCAAGTGCGAAGAAAATCATTTTACAATTGCCGAGGCCGACAAGGCTAACGAGCTTATTGTTGAGCAGATTCCAGTTGAATTTGAAGTAAAAGGTAAAGGAACACAGCACTTCTATGGTGTTGTAAACATGCCTCAGTTTGATATTGAAGCTTTCTTTAAGCCTAATGAACCGGATTTCAAAGCAGATCCAGACTGTGCAAAAGCCCTTGGCCCTAACGGTCCAAAAACTCTCAACGAGGTTCGTAACCTGCTTGGCATCCCGATTCCAGAATTTGAAAAGGTAAACTTGAATGAAGAAGAAAACAAGATCCAGGTTAAGCAATAGTCTGCTTCTTCCTTTCCTCATTACAATTTTTATCTGTCTCATTGGTGCATCAACAAACTCATGGTTGTTTTATAAAAGTTTCTTCCGTGCCCTTACAAAGCAGAACGAGCAGCCTATTGCAACCATTACATTTAAATATAAAACTGCCCAGCGTAAGTTCCTAGACCGCGTTGTCTGGGACCGCTTACGCCAGGAATCTCCTGTTTATAATGGAGATACAATTCACACCGCTGCCCTTTCCGAGGCAACCATCTGGTTCAACGACGGAAACGTAATGGATCTTATGGAAAATACTATGGCTCAGGTTTTCTTAAATGAAGACCAGCAGGCTATGGTAGAACTTGAAGACGGTTATGCAACTGTAGACTCTTCTGATGCAGAAAAGGGAATGACACTTTCTTCTGGCGGCGTTCAGGTTGCAGTAAAGTCCGGCACCAGCCTTAGCGCAGGTTCAGTTTCTCAGGCAGGAGCTGCTGGAGCCGGAGCTGCCGGTGGAAAAGGAAGTTCAGGGCTTTCCGTTCAGGTCTTAAAGGGTTCTGCTTCCCTGCAGAATTCAGACGGAAGCACTCTTGCCCTCAATCAGGGTGAAGAACTTAACATGAGCACAGGCACTGCCCAGGTAATTCCTGTAAAACCTGCCCTCACCGTTTATGCGCCAGTCCGCAACGAAAAGATTTTGTACCACACCCAGGGCGCAACAGACGTAGCCTTCAGGTGGAGCAATACAATTGCCTCAACAGTTCTTCAGATTTCAAAAGACAAGGAATTTAACGATGTTCTTTACCGTCTCAATTCAGACGGTTTGAACGAAACAAATATAAAGCTTGAAGCAGGAACCTACTTCTGGAAGCTGGATGGCTCAGAAGAAGGCGTTTCAGAAGCTCAGGCTATCAACGATGGTCAGATTAAAACAGGAAAGATTCAGGTTATTCAGTCACTTCCTCCAACTCAGGTAGCACCTGCAGAAAATTATACTTACGGATATCGCACAAGAACTCCTGCAGTCCGCATTATCTGGACAGAAAGTCCTTACGCTTCTACCTATAAGCTGGAAATTTCAAAAAGCCGGAATATGAATAATCCGATTATCGAACAGAGAACTTCTACAACGTCTTCTATTATTTCTACCCTCACAGAGGGAACTTATTACTGGCGCGTAACTCCTTACTATACATTAAATAAAAAAGGTTTTGCAGAACCTTCGGAAGTACACAGCTTTAAGGTTGAACGAAAGGGAGAACTTACTGCTCCGGAACTTCTTATTCCTTCTGAAAATGGAATTGTAAATACAGAAACTACAGCAAAACCTACAAGCTTCTCCTGGAAGATCGAAAACGAAGCTCAAAGCTATACAGTTCGTATTGCGGATAATCCGAACCTCCGAAATCCTGCAGTTTCTTTTGAAACAACAGATAACTTTTATACTCTGAACTCCAACGTAACAAAACTCAAAGACGGAAAATGGTACTGGGGCATTACTACGCGGGATACAGAAGGAAACCTTTCGCCAGTATCAGAAATCCGTACCTTCTATACAATGAAGGGCGTACCAGAGCAACACACAGTTGAACCTGCAGAAGGCTATAAATGTGCCCTCACCCTTTTACCGGATACAAAGTTCACCTGGAAACGTAATATTCCGGATAACTTTGTAAGCGAACTTCAGATTTCTTCAGATCAGGGCTTTAAAAAGATTGTTTATAAGGCTCCAGTAAACTCTACAAGTCTCCGTGGTGTAAACCTTCCGCTTGGAACTTATTACTGGAGACTTCGTTCTACAAGTACTACAGATGAAACAGAGCTCATTACTCCGGCCAAAACTCTTAATGTAATTGGAAACCTGGATGAAGCAATTCTTTCTGCTCCAGGCGGACGAGCAATTGCCAGAGAAACCATTCCGTTTAAATTTAAGTGGTATGATGTTGAAGGAGCTGATTATTACAAGGTTTCTATTTTCCGCCAGTCTGACAATAAACTTGTTTATGAAAATGTAGTTTATGAGCCTGAAGATAATGTTGATATGTTTAATCCGGCTAACTTTGTAGACAAATCAAACTACAGATGGCGTATTCAGGCCTTTGCAAACGAAGTACCGGGCGTTTCTTCCCGCCGTACCGGACGTCTTGCAGAAAGCAGTTTTACTCTTATTAAACTTCGTCCTGTTGAAATTACAAATCCTTCAAAGGGAACTCAGTACACCGGTGTTGATGCCATCTTAAATCCAGCTTCTGCAAGATGGAGTTCAGTTGATGATGTTGCAAAAGCCCAGTTTGTTCTTATAAAGGCTGATGAAAATTATAAGGTAGTTCTCAAGGTTCCTACAGACGAGCAGATGGCAAACGGCATAACTGTTGCTCCAAAATCAATTAAGCTTGATACAGAAGAAGGTCTTAGACCTGGCCGCTACGAAATTATTGTTTATGCAGAAACTCTTGATGGAATTGATATTTCTAATACAGATAATAAATACAAGGGACGCTTTACAGTATTACCAGTAGAACCTCTGGATGCAACAACAGGTCTTACCACTACTCCGGAACTGCTTGGTGCTGCATATCTGAGAAATCCAGATAATCCTAGAACTATCATACTCAGCTGGGCCCCAGTTTCTAAGGCAACAGATTATATAGTAGAAATTAAAGACAAAAAGAACAAAGTTGTACTCACCCAAATGGTAAATAAAACCCGTTACGAAATTGATTTTATGAAGCTCTATGAGACAAATAAATCAACTTTCGCAAAGGGAACCTTTAAATGGACAGTACATGCAATCAGACGTATTGATACCAACAAAGATGGTATTGTAGATAAAGTTCTTCAGGAAGGACCAACGGCAGAATCAACCTTCTCTACCGATGTTCCAACTCCAAGAAAAACTAAGGCAAAAGGAGCGAGAAACCCTTATGGTAATTAGAAAAAAGCTCCTTTGTACATTATTAGCAGCCTTAATGATTTTTGGAAGTGCATCTGCCAAGGCTAAAAAGAAATCAAAAAGTGGTTTTAAATCAGCAGCTCCATCTACAGAAGCTGCAGAAGCAGCATCAGAAAATGGGGAAGTTACAGAAGAAGAAATTACAAATGATGATAATCCGGATACTGCATGGCAGTATCTTGAATGGATAGAAGACTATCCTGAATATGTACAAAAGTACGAAGTTGTAATTGAAGAAAAGAAGGATGAAAAATCTGACTGGAAAGAGATAAACCGTCTTTTCACAGAAGACAACACTACCCGTGTTCAGATACAGCCTCTGCTCACTCCAGGCCTTTACCGCTACAAGGTAATTACCTACGACCTTATTGGAATTCCAGAAATTGAATCTGACTGGTTTGAGTTTAATATTTTCCGAGCTTACATTCCTCAGGTACGAAACGTAGAAGCTTCTGTAACTCACTCTTCTACAATCTATCTTGATGAAATAAATGATGGTCTTTTTACTGTTACAGGTCGTAATCTTTTTGAGCTGCAGGAAAGTCCTACAGACACATCATTTACTACTTATGAAGTAATTAATGTACGCAAAAAGAATGCAGATCCTATTATTCCTAACATTACCGAATTCAGTGATAATAACCGCAGACTCCGTGTTCAGTTTGATATGAATGAACTGGATACCGGTACCTATTACTTTACCGCTACAGATGCCAGTGGACTTACAACTGCAAACGGAAAAGAAAATACCTTTGTTGTAAAATTCCGTAAAGCTGTGGACTTTGATGTTTCAGCAGGCTATACCTGCCCTATAATAGTCTTTGGAGACAGAATGAAGAATTATCTTAATACTTCTGTTCTCCCGATTTCGGCAAATTTAAAAATTGCCCTTATGCCTTTTAAGCGCCGCTTTGGCTATGTTGGTATCGGAATAGATGCTACCTATTCGCGCCTTATGACAACAACTGAAGGTTATGAGCTGGATGGTAACTACATTACAGGAAATCTGCTTGCCATTTATCAGTTGCCAATCCGCATTAAGAGCAAAAATGATTCTACCAAACTCCGCCACATTGCAACACTGGAGGTCCATGCTGGCGCAGGTCTTTCAATCTTTAATGATACAAAATTCCACTTCCCTCACAATATCAGTTCTGAACCTTTGAACAGTTTTGATTTCTGTGCTATGGCTGGAATAAGCGGTCAGGTTTATTTTACAAACCGTCTTTATGCCGAAATTGGAGCTGATTTTGTAATGCCTTTTATTCAAAGCCTTCCAATGGGCTACATAAAGCCTGTTGCCGCAGTTGGCTGGCAGTTCTAACATTTTTCTAGGGCCGCGAACTAAACCGATATTCGAAGATTTACAATCGGAAATCCGTTAAAAAAAAGACTCGCCACAGCGAGTCTTTTTTAGGATTATCCTTGTTATAGCTCCCACGGGAGTCGAACCCGTCTCTCCGCCTTGAGAGGGCGATGAACTAAACCGATATTCGAGGGAGCCAAAAAAAAGCTGAACCATTTCTGATTCAGCTTAGTTCCCCAAGGAGGATTCGAACCCCCACAGTCAGAACCAGAATCTGAAGTGCTACCATTACACAATCGGGGAATGAATAAGTGAATATTAATATATTGATTAACACTCACTTTGTCAATAGGTCTTTGGCCTATTTATTTATTTTTTTGTAGTTTTTTTGGCAGCAGGCTTTTTTGCGGCCGGCTTCTTATCTACAGTCTTGTTTACGGCTTTTGATGTAGGCTTTTTAGAAACCTTAGGAGCCTTTGGAACTGTAGTGTCTACTACAGAGTTATCATCACTTGCAAACTCTGAGCGAACATATTTATCTGCTTTCCAGTCGTTAATCCAGGTATTACCATCGATGCAGTAACGGAACTGGTATTCTTTATTTGTTTCAAGCTGCTTCTTTACCGAGAAAGAACCGCTCGGGTCTTTTTTCATAGGAATTGAAGTAGGATCCCAACTATTGAAGTCACCAGCGAGGAAAACTTTTGTTGCTCCTGCTGCAGCCTCTGGGTTTACTGTAAATACAACTGTGCACTTTTTACCATCACTAGAAAATGTTTTCTTTAATGACATATTCATATCTCCTATTTGCATTTTATTTAATTGTATGCTTATATTTTGTTAAAATCAAGTCTGACGCTGCTGATAAAACGTTTCCCTTAGTGAGATTTCTGTCTGCAACAAGCGGAATTTCTTCCAGCTGATAATCACCAATAGAAATCACGATTGAACCAAGCGGCTGTCCCTGCTCTACACTTCCCCAGGTATAAGGAGGAAGTTTTACCTCTACCCTTACAGCATCAAGATTTTCTGCCATTGTAGAACCTGTAACATAAGGAACGGTGAAGGCAACTTCCTGCCATGCCGGAATAAGACTGATCATTTTTTCAGAAGCATTAAAGCTGTGCACAAGATATGAGTGAACCTTTAAGCTCAGAGGATAATCTGCAAAGTTTCGGAAGGCCCACTCCATCAGCTCTGTACCATCATGTACGCGACCTGCCTGACCTTCGCGAACATTCTTTCCCGGGCCGCCCATTGTTACTGAAAGAAAACGTGTTTCTCCACGGACAGCGGTAAGTGTAAGGTTGTATCCGCTTTCATCGATATATCCTGTTTTGAGACCATCGCAGCCCTCGAGTTTTCCAAGCAGAGGATTCGTATTTTCCTGAGTAATCGGCATTGTGATTTTATATGGAATGCCTTTTGTAAAATCCTGAGCCTGAAGCTTATCGCCCGGAGCAAGATTTCTTGCCTTAGGATATGTAAAATCTAAAACACTGTGAAAACGGTGGAGAGACGCCGGATAGCGTAGAAGATATGCTGCGGCAAAGGCTGCCATTTCTCGGGCAGTAGTCTGATTTTTTTCGCTGTAGCCGGAGCTTTCTACAAAATGCGTATTTTCAAGGCCAAGCTCTGCGGCGGCGTTGTTCATGCGCTCAACAAATGCATCCATGGAACCGCAGACTGTATAGGCAAGGGCATAGGCAGCATCATTACCAGAACAGATTGAAAGACCAAGGAGCAGCTCTTCGAGTGTGACACGCTGATCTTTTCCGAGGAACATGAGCGAGCTGTGAGGCGGCATGTTGCATGCCCAGCTTTCCGGTGGAAGAGGAATTATCTGGTCATAAGAAAGCCGGCCTGATGAAACCTCCTCTTCTACAACATACATCGCAAAAAGCTTTGTCATGGAAGCTGGAGGAATTATTGCATCAGCATTTTTTTCATAAAGGATATTTCCGTTTGAAACATCAATAAGAATTGCAGACTTAGCCCACACATCCAGCTGAGGCTGACCTACATTGTATGGAAGTGATTTAAGATATCTGTACTTTTGCGGATACTGCTCGACAAGGATTGTTCCAAGACCTCTTAATTCCTCGCCGGAAAGTTGTCTGGCATTTGTAGTCTTCTTAAAGCTTACGGCACGAACGGCTGTATATGAACAGAAAAGAATTATAAGTAAGGCTGCTGCGGCAGCAAGGGCGTGCCACAGGCGGAAGCGTCTATTATCTGATTTATCTGACATTTGAATCTCTCAAAACAAAATCTGCAAGTACAAGGGCTGTCATTGCTTCTACAACAGGAACAATGCGCGGACAAAGGCAGATATCATGGCGTCCTTTAATCTGAAGTTCTGTTGTCTCATACTGCGCTTCCCCACCTTCGCCAAATTCCCCGACGCGACTCACAGTCTGCTGCGGCTTAAAAATGCTCGGTACAGGCTTTACTGCAACGCGGAAAATAATATCATTTCCATTGCTCAGTCCGCCAAGAACACCGCCTGCATGGTTTGAATCAAAAACAGGAAGGCCATTCTCGGCATGCATACTGTCATTATTTGTACTTCCAAGACTATCAGCAGCGGCAAAACCATCACCAATCTCAAAGCCCTTAACCGCGCCAATGCTCAGCATGGCTTTTGCAAGATTTGCATCAAGCTTATCGAATGCGGGCTCACCAAGTCCAACCGGACAGCCCTGAACAACACATTCAATAATTCCGCCGGCACTGTCACCTGCGGCACGAAGTTCTTCGATACGCGCATTCATTTTTTCTGCGGCTTCGTTATCCGGAGCACGAAGAGCGTTCTGTTCAATCTGACTGAAGTCGCGCTTTTCTGCACTGATTCCGGCAGCACGAATTGTATAGGCTGAAATTTTAATTCCCTTCTGAGCAAGAATCTGTGCAGCTACTGCACCACCTGCAACACGTGCAAGAGTTTCACGACCACTCGAACGTCCGCCGCCACGGTAATCGCGGTTTCCGTTGTATTTTACATCATAAGTATAATCTGCATGGCCTGGACGGAAGGTAAGGTCCAGGTTTCCGTAATCTTTTGAATGCTGTGAAGTATTGCGAACCTCGAGTGCAATTGGAGTACCGGTTGTACGGCCTTCAAAAACTCCCGAAAGGATTTCAACTTCATCAGCCTCTGTGCGTGCTGTAACTGAAGCGTTTAGCTTTCCATCCGGAGAAACACCGGGACGACGTCTGTTCAAAGCCTGCTGGATCATCTCCTTAGTGAGTTCAATTCCCGCAGGGCAGCCGTCTATAACACAGCCCAGAGCCACGCCGTGACTTTCACCAAAGGTTGTTACACAAAAACTTTTTCCGAATGTATTGCCGTTACTACTCATAGAAAACATTATAATAAAAAGTCTAGTTTAATTGAAGAGATTATATTATAATAATTGTTATGGTGTTTAGTTTTTCAGCTGCAAGGCTCTTATTTTTTGTAAATTTTCCTCCAATTGTTTCCATTATCAT